>Ga0114900_1000082_pt1 | contig 89715 bp, 87 predicted proteins | sample MalvireepMed_231_FD_89685 | JGI IMG/M metagenome (GOLD analysis project Ga0114900, IMG submission 89685) | Marine viral communities from the Global Malaspina Expedition - Malaspina viral metaG DeepMed_231 | ecosystem: Environmental > Aquatic > Marine > Oceanic | place: Mediterranean Sea...
GCCCCTAACCCCTCGAACCTACCCCAGCCATCTCCCGCCGCTCCACCTCGCCCAGGAAGCTCGCCGCCTCCAGCCGCGCCCACAGGGCGTCGCGCTCCGGCTGCAAGGCCGGGACATGGTCCAGATCCGCCTCGATGCGGCAGTCCGCGAACCGGGGCGCCAGCCAGGCCGTCATGGCCCCTGCGGTCTTGGTCGCCAGCGGAACCACCGTCCCGCGCCAGAACGCCGCGTTGGCCTCGCGATAGTTGGAATAGGTGGCGTCCCCGGGGATCCCCAGCAGCTGCGGCGGCACCCCGAACGCCAGGGCGATCTCGCGCGCCGCCGCATGTTTCCCGGCGATGAAGTCCATGTCCGCCGGCGTCCAGGCCATGGGTTTCCACTCAAGCCCGCCCTCCAGCAGCAGCGGCCGCCCCGCGTTCATCGTGCCCTGATGCCGCTCGCCCAGCTCCGCCTTCAGCGCCGCGAACTGCTCGTCGGTCAGCCGCTCGCCGTCCTTCGCGCCATACACCAGCGCCCCCGACGGCCGCGCCCCGTTGTCCAGCAGCGCCTTGTTCCAGGCGCCCGAGGCGTTGTGCACATCGATGGCGGAGGCCGCCGCCTCCAGCGGCGAAAACCCGTACCAGTCGTCCACCGGATTATGCAGCTTCAGGTGCAGCACCGGCGAGAACCCGTCCGCCGCCCGGGCCAGCCGCACGGTCCGCGCCCCCACCGTATAGTCATAGGCCGCCGGCCATCCGCTCGGCCCCGGCACGACCTTCACCCGGTCCGGGCGCAGGCCGTACACCTCCTCGAACCCCTCGCCCGCCGCCTCCAGATAGGCGTTGCCCGCCGTCTGCAAGTTCGCATACAGCGCCTCGAACAGCTCGGCCCGCCCCTGCTCCGGATTGGGCCGCGCCAGCACGCGCGCCAGCGGGTGATCCGCCCCCGCCCGCTCGCCGCCCTGAAACACCGCCAGCGGCACCGACGCCGCCGCCTCGGCGATCATCCGCACGCAGCGATAGGCCACAGGGTTCCTGCCGAACCCCTCCCGCGCCAGGCTCTCATAATCCCGCGGCGTCCACACCGCCCGCCCCTGCTGCGTCCAGGCGATCACCCGCCCCACAGCCGAATCCTTCACCTCCGGCGCCCGCCGTTTCAGAAATTCAAACATCCATCCTCCTTGCCTCTCCCCTCGGCGCTCGCGACTTTCTCCTCCCCATTCATGGGGAGGTGGCGCGGGCGCGATTCAGCGCCCGTGACGGAGGGGGCGGCGCGGGCGGAAGAGATTGGCGCCTCGGAGATCAGTCACCGAGCCGCCCCCTCCACCCCGCGGGCTAAAGTCGCCCGCGCGGTCCCCCTCCCCGCAAGCGGGGAGGAGACTCACAGCGCCCGGATCCTCGGCCCTTCGCCGCGCTTGCCCAGCATCAGGTCCGTCAGCGCCCAGACCAGCGCATCGGCCCGGTCCGGCGACCGCTTCGGCCCCTCCTCGGAGCCCAGCGCCATCAGCTCCTCCTCCAGCTCGGTGAAGACGCCGCAGTGAACCACCCGGCCCTGCTCGTAGAGCATGGCGACCGGCTCGGCCCGCGCCCGCTTGGCCCGGCTGGCGTGGACCAGATCCACCCGCACCGGGCACCCGGCCTGCCTCAGCACCGCGGACACCATCTCGCCGCCCTGGTTGCCCTCGGCCAGCACCCGGTCGGCCCCGAACGCGCGCGCCGTCTCCGCCACGCGGGCCGCCCAGCCGCCGGGGGTCAGCCCCCGCACCGACCGGTCCGCCAGCACATACGCCCGCCCGTCCAGCCGCCCGGCCGCCACGATCCCGCAGGCGTCCCCGCCCGCGCTGATCGGCGGGTCCACCGCCACCACCACCCGCTCGAACCACTCGGGTATCTCGCCGGCAAACGCATCCCGCGCCCGGCCCAGGTCCTCCGCCCGGAACAGGGCCCCCTCGCCCTCGACCACCAGGCCTTCCAGTTCCTGCGCCGCCAGCCGCGTGCCGCCGTACAGCGCCGTCAGATGCTCCAGAAAGCCGGGCGAAAGGTTCGCCGCATTGGCCGCCGTGGCCATGCGCGTCACCGTCGTGGCCGGGGCCGTCATCAACCGCCTCAGGGCCGGGATCGGCCGGGGCGTCGTCGTCACCGTCAGGCGCGGCCGCCGCCCCAGCCTCAGCCCGAACCGCAGGGTGTCCAGCACCCTTTGCGGCTCGCGCCAGGCGCACAGCTCATCGGCCCAGGCCGCATGAAACTGCGGCCCGCGCAAACTCTCGGGGTCCTCCGCCGACAGGGCGTAGGCGATCGCCCCGCCCTCCCAGACCAGCCGCCGTCGCGACCCCTCCCACCGGGGCCGGTCGTCGGGCGGGGCCAACGCCATCACCCCCGACGGTCCCTCGATCATCACCTCGCGCACATCGTGCAGGCTGGGTCCGATCAGGGCGATGCGCCCGCCTTCCCAGGCCCGGTCCAGCACCCATCCGGCGCCGGCGAAGGTCTTGCCCGACCCCCGCCCGCCCAGCATCAACCAGACCGGGGGCGCGTCGCACGGGCCCTTCTGGTCCTCACGCGCCCGCCACAGCCAGCACTCGTCCAGCGCGCGCGTCAGGGCCGGATTGATCAGGAGCTTCCGCTCGGCGTCCGTCAGCCCCTGAATCCATCGCAGCGAAGCGAGCGTGAATGGCGGCGTGGCGCCGTTCGAGATCATGGTCATCCGCCCGGTGCTCATCCCCCTGTTCGACAGGCCCGGCCGACGCCGCACGGCCCATGGCCCGCGCCTGCCGCGTCGCCCGCTCCCCCGCAATCCGCTCCAGCGCCCACGCGGCCCGCGCCATGGCGCCCCTGGCCACGGCCAGCATGCGTGTGGCCACGATCAGGTCCTTGATCCTGCGGATGTGCGCGGGCCGGTCTTCGGGCTTCACCGGCGTGTCGTCCCTCAGCAGGCGCACCTGTTCGGCCAGCATCGCTTCCAGCTCACCGAGGCACCACGCCGTCAGGTCGTCCGCCCCGCCCTGTTCGCTTTTTTCCGTCATGCCCCAAGAGTACGGGACCAGCGTCCACGGTCGGAAAAACGGACGAAGAAAATCGTCCGGCCCTTGTCCGTCCTGGCTTTGGCTCTGAAAAAAGCGGGACGAACCGCCGACTTACGCCCCTATTTCCGGGGCAGGCCGCGCTCGGCCATCCACTCGGGCGCCTCGTAGTCCAGGGCGTCCTCGGGCTCGTCCAGGGTCAGTTCGTTGATGGTCTGGCCCCGGATCGACACCCCGGCCCGGTGCACGCTCTCGGGATCGCCCGAGACCAGCGGATGCCAGTCGGCCAGCCCCCGCCCCTCATGCAGCCGCCGGTAGGCGCAGGACTGCGGGATCCACTTCAGCCCCCCGATATTGCCGGGGGTCAGCTTGACGCAGTCGGGCACCTTGGCCTGCCGGTTGGCGTAGTCCGAACAGGCGCAGACCTTCGAGTCGAACAGCTGGCAGTGCACCCGCGTCGGGATCACCTCGCCCGTGTCCTCATCCTCGAACCGCACCAGACAGCACAGCCCGCACCCGTCGCACAGGCTCTCCCACTCGGCGGGGCTCATCTGCTCAAGGGACTTGGTTTCCCAGAAGGGTTTCATCCCCCGGTTCCCGCCAGCTCGGCCTTCTTCTCCTCAAGCTCCAGCCATTCGGTCTCGGCCGCATCCACCTGATCGCGCAGGGCCTGCAGTTCGCCGGTGATCCGCTGGAAACCGGCGGGATCGCGGGCGTACAGGTCCGGATCGGCCAGCTTCGCCTCCTTCGCGGCGATGGCGGCGGGCGCCTCGGCCATCAGCCGCTCGATCTCCTCCAGCCGCCGGGCGTCCTTGTAGGACAGCTTGCGGACGGGCGTGGCCGGGCCCTTGGCGGCGGCGGCCGGTTTCGCAGGGGCGGCAGGTGCAGGCGCGGCGTTGGCGGTCTTGTCCCCGGTCAGAAACCCGGGATTCTGGCGCATGAAATCGGTCCAGCCGCCGGGCGTCTCCACCACCCCGCCCCGGCCATTCAGGGCGATGGTCGAGGTGGCCAGACGGTCCACGAAGTCCCGGTCGTGGCTGACCAGGATCAGGGTGCCGTCATAGCTCTCCAGCAGCTCCTCCAGCCGGTCCAGGGTGTCCATGTCCAGGTCGTTGGTGGGCTCGTCCAGGATCAGCAGATTGGCGGGCTGCGCCAGGGCGCGGGCCAGCAGCAGCCGGTTGCGCTCGCCGCCGGACAGGGTCGAGACCGGCTGGCGCAGCTGGGCCTCGGTGAACAGGAAGTCCCGGGCGTAGGCGGCCACATGCTTGGGCGTGCCGCGCACCATGACCGAGTCGCCGCCGCCGGGCGTCAGGGCGTCGCGCAGGGTCATGTCGCTGGTCAGCTCGGCCCGGGCCTGATCCAGATAGACCGGCTCCAGCCCCGCCCCCAGCTTCACCGAACCGGCGTCGGGCTCCATTTCGCCCAGCATCAGCTTGACCAGGGTGGTCTTGCCGGCGCCGTTGGGGCCGACGATGGCGATCCGGTCGCCGCGCAGGATGCGGGTGGTGAAGGGCGGCAGGATGACCCGGTCGCCGAAGGCCTTGCTCACGCCCTTCAGCTCGGCCACCCGCTTGCCCGACTGGCCGCCGGAATCCACGTCCAGGTTCAGCTCCCGGGGCTGGTCGCGCAGCCGCTCGGAGCGGTCGGCCCGCATGGCCCGCAGCTGCCGGGCGCGGCCCTCGTTGCGGGTGCGCCGTCCGGTGATGGAGCGGTAGAAGGCGTGGGTCTCGGACTCGATGGCCTTGGACAGACGGCGCAGGGATTCCGCCTCCTCCGCCGTGACCTGGTCGGCCCAGTCGTCGAAATGCTCGAAGCCCCGGTTCAGGGTCCGCACCTGCCGGCCCTCGAGCCAGTAGCAGGTGTTGGTGACCTTGTTCAGGAAGGCCCGGTCGTGGCTGACGGTCAGCACGGCCATGCGGGACGAGGCCAGCTCCTGCTCCAGCCGTTCGATGGCCAGGATGTCCAGGTGGTTGGTGGGCTCGTCCAGCAACAGGACCTCGGGCTCCTCGGCGAAGGCCCTGGCGAGGGCGGCGCGGCGGATCTCGCCCCCCGACAGGCCCGTGGCCGCCTTGGCCGGCGACAGGCCGAAGGTCTCCAGCCAGCTCTCGGCGGTCCAGGACTCGGCGCCGCCCGAGACGGCGTAGTCCAGCAGGGTCTCGCCGGTGATCACCGGCTCCTGCGGCACATAGGCGAAGCGGGTGCCCGTCTGGACCGTGCGGTCGCCGGAGTCCGGCTCGATCAGGCCCATGACCATGCGCATCAGGGTCGACTTGCCCGCCCCGTTGCGGCCCACCAGACAGCCGCGCATGCGCGGCTCGATGGCCAGGTCCACCCCCTCGAACAGGGGGCGGGGTCCGTCCTGGAGACGGATGTCCTTGAGCGCGATGAGGGGCGGGCGAGCGGCCATGATGATCCGTCAGATAGGGAGGCGCGCCCTATACGTCATCCGGGGCGGCCATGGCCACCGTCACAGCGGCTTGAGCCCAGACCGTCCAGCCGGTATGCACGCCCATGCTTCCCGTCCCCCGCCGCACCGCCGAACAGACCCGCCAGCTCATTCTGGACACCGCCATCGCCGTGGCCGCCGAGGGCGGCTCCCTGGCCCTGACCCTGGACGCGGTGGTCGAGCGCCTCCCGGTCAGCAAGGGCGCCCTGCTGCATCACTTCCCCACCAAGGCGGCCCTGCTGGAAGGCATGATCGACGAACTGGCCCGCCAGCACGTGGACGAGGTCCGGGCCGAGGCGGCGAAGGACCCCGAGCCCTACAACCGCAACGCCCGCGCCGCCATGCGGGTCAGCGTGAACAATCCGGGCGACCAGCAGGATCTGGTGCTGGGCCGTGCGGCGCTGGTGGCCTGCGCCATAGACCCGGCCCTGGCCCGGCGCTGGCGGGCGGGCACGGATGTTCTGGCCCAGGACGATCCGGTCGATCCGGCGGGGCGGGATGACGCCCTGATGCTGCGGCTGCTGGCCAACGGCCTGTGGATGTCGGACCTGCTCGGCCTGTTCGACGTGACCCCGGACCAGCGCCGGGCCATCGGCGCCCTGCTGACCGGACCGAACGCCCCATGAGCCCGATCACCTGGCTGGCGCTGGGCGCCGCCATCCTTCTGGAGGTGGTCGGCACCAGCCTGTTGCAGGCCTCCCAGCAGTTCACCCGGCCCGTCCCGACCCTGGGCATGGCGGGCTGCTATCTGGCCGCCTTCTACCTGCTGTCCGTGGCGCTCCGGGAAATCCCCGTGGGCCTGGCCTACGCCATCTGGAGCGGCATGGGCGTGGTGTTGATCGCCACCATCGGCTGGGTGGTGTTCAAGCAGCGGCTGGACCTGCCGGCCATCCTCGGCCTGACCATGATCGTCGGCGGCGTCATCGTCATCAATGTCTTCTCGAAGACCGTCAGCCACTGACGCCGGGCGTCACCGGGTGTGCGCCGGCCCCCGGAACACCGCGTTCAGGAACAGCACGTCCAGCCCGCGCATGAACCCGCGCGCCGACGGATCATGGGCGAAGCCGATCAACTGACCCGACCCCAGCGGCTGGGCGACGACGGCGGGCTTGTAGGCCAGCTGCGCCCGGTTCTCGTCCCAGATGTAGCCCGCCGCCAGCAGGTCATCCGGCCCGGCGAAGCGCACCACATTGGCCCCCTGGTCCAGCCGCAGCGGCGCATAGATCTCCGAGCCCGAGGCCAGGATGTTCAACTCGGGCGCCACCCCCGCCGCCAGCCAGTGGTCCGGGTCGGTCGCAGCGCGCAACAGGATGCCGGGGATGGAGTCCGGGCTCCCCTCGGCCGGGCGAATGGCGCCGCGCAGCTGGTCGGGGCTGGTCAGGATCACGCCGGGCACGGTGGCCTCGTCGGCGGGAGCGGCCCCCCCGCTGTCCTCATCGGCCACGCGGCCCTCCAGCCGGGTGGCCAGCATCTGCGAGCCGGGCTCGGACATGAAGCCCATGCCGCCGCCGACGCCGATCAGGACCCCGCCCTGCCGGGTCCAGTCCCTGAGATTGGCCACGCCCCGCTCGCCCAGCACGCCGGCGTAGCCGCCGCCGTCGGGCAGGATGATCACGTCGTATTCGCCCAGATCCGAACCGGCCAGCTGGGCCGTGCGGATGATGGTGACCGGATAGCCGTAGGCCTGTTCGATCATCCAGCGCAGGCCGCCCGCCGAGGTGGGGCCCGTGGGCGCCTCCCAGGCCATGGCGATGCGCGGCGCGCGGACCGCCGGCGCCTGGCCCGAGCCGAGGCTGGGGCCGGACGTCACCCAGGTGTCGCCCACGCCGTGAACCACGGCGCCGGCCTCAGCCGCGAGGCGGGCGATGCGGGCCGGCGCGTCATCGCCGTTGGCGCCCCGGGTCAGGACCATGGAGCCCGCAGGCCAGTCGCGGCCCTCCAGGGTGAAGCCGGCCTCCACCACCCGCACCGTCAGGCCGTCGCGCAGGGCGCCGGTCAGGAAGCGCATGCCCGAAAGGCCCGGACGCACGATCCAGGCGGCGGCGCTCTGGCCGTCGAGGACCCCGCTGGTCAGGGGTGCGTCGCCGGACAGGGGCGTGACGGCTACGCCGGGGCGGCTGCGGCACTGGACCGCCGGCGTGTTGTAGGCCAGCGGCAGGGCCCAGGCGGCGATGTCGTACAGCTGGTGGTCCAGCCCCTGGGCCCGGCGGCGCTCCTGTTCGGCGATGAAGTCGGCGGGCAGGCTGATGGACGGATCCAGCAGCACCCGGGCCAGACGTCCGGCGGGCTGGGCCAGGTCGATCACATAGGTCCCGGCGCCATGCGATCCGCAGGCCGAAAAGCCCGCTTCGGCCACGCCCACCTCGACGCCCTGCCCCGCCAGCGACCGGGCCAGACGGTCGGCGGCGGTGGGATCGGCGCCCGTGCGGGGCAGCAGGATCGCCCCCATGCGCCGGCCCTCGTCGATGGCCGAGGCGTGATAGGCGTGGAAGTCGCTCATCAGCTGCTGGCGGTTCACCGCCGCCGCATCAATGGTGGACAGCGAGATCAGGAACTGGCTGCGCACGGTCTCGAACAGGGTCAGCAGGCTGCCGTCCGACCGGCGGCGCACGTCGCCCCGGGCCGAGCCCTGCTCATAGGTCATGGCGATGGCGCCCGAATAGCCGGGCCAGTTGTCGCCATAGCCCGGGTAGAAGGCGTCGAAGGACTCGCGGGTGAAATAGTCGATGCCCGCCTGATCGAAGACCTGGCCGTGGGCCCGGCCGATGACCTCGCGCATGGCCAGCTGGCTGTCGGTGAACAGGGGGTTGAAGGGGTCCGCCTCGGGCGGGAAGAAATAGGTCTGGTCGGTGCCCATCTCGTGGATGTCGGCCACCACCTGCGGCTTCCACTGCCTCTGCAGGGCGGCGTGGCCCCGGGTCTCGGGCTGGGTCTGGGCGAACCAGTCGCGGTTCAGGTCGAACAGATAGTGGTTGAAGCGCCCCGTGGGCCAGGCTTCGCGGCCCTGCACCGACTGCACGTCCGGGTCGGACTCCAGCCCCTGCCCGGCCCGGTAGCCGGTGATGAAGCGGGCGCGGCCGTCAGGGTTCTGGGTGGGGATCAGCACCACCACGGTGTTCTCCAGCATGCGCTGGATGCGGGGGTCGCCCCGGGCGGCCAGCAGGTGGCGGGCCACGGCCATGGACGCCTCTGCCGGGCCGACCTCGTTGCCGTGCACCGAATAGCCCAGCCAGACGATGGCGGGGGTCCCGGCGATCAGCCGCTGGGCCGTGGCCGCGTCGGTGGTGCGGGGGTCGGCCAGGGCGCGGGAGGCGGCGCGGATCTCGTCCAGCCGGGCGATGTTCTCCGGCGACGAGATGGCCGCCCAGATCAGCCGCCGCCCCTGCCAGGTGCGGCCGTATTCGCCGGTGACCATGCGGTCCGGCGCCGCCTCGGCCAGGGTCTCCAGATAGCGATGGATGTCGCTCACCGGCGTCAGCCGCTCGCCCACCAGATGGCCGATGACGCCCTCGGGCGCCGGAATGGCCGTGTCCAGATTGGCCCCGGGGAACAGGTCCTGCGCCTGTGCCTGGACCTGGGCGGCGGGCGCCAGAAACAGGCCGCAGACCAGCGCGACGACAGACAGCAGACGGATCATGAAACGGCCCCCGGGAACAGAGCCACAGGCTTACCGGATCAGCGCCGGGGAGCAAGAGCGGGGATCAGGGACGTGCGCCCCGGCCCGCGTCTGCGCCGTCGACCGTCGGCGGGCCCAGAATAGACGTGAAAACCCGTTACAAAGCTGGAATACAGTATCCCGCGTTCGTGTGGAGTATTGGCGTGACCAGGTTCGCGGGCGGCTTTGACATTGACCGACGGCGGCTGCTCGGCGCCGGCCTCATGCTTTTCGCCGGGCCCGCGAGCGCGCGCGGCCAGGATGTGATCGAGGCGCCCATCGAGGTCGGCGACCATCGTGTCTCCATCGCCGTCCACCTCAATGGCCGCGGCCCCTATCGCTTCGTCATCGACACCGGCGCCGAGCTCTCGGGCATCAGCGCCGACCTCGCCCGCGATCTCGGCCTGCGCGCCGCCCGCAACGTGCGGCTGGCGGGCCGGCAGTTCGAGCTCTTCGCCATTGATGAGCTTGTGCTGGGCGGCGTGGTCCGCCAGGCCGGGGCGGCCTTCTTCGGGCTCGAGGACGCCGGCGCCCTCGGCGGGGACGGATTGCTGTCCGCCGGCCTGGTGACGGCTTTCGACTCGGAACTGCGCCACGGCGAGGGGCTCTGGCGTATTCACCCGTGCGGCCTGGCCAGCATGGAGGGGTACGCGCCGGTTCCCGCCCGGCTGGAGCCGCCCCGGGTCGACGGCTTGTCCCTGCGCCCCCACGGCCCCGTGCGCGTGGGCGATGCCGAAATCGACGCCGTGTGGGACACCGGCGGTCCCCACGCCCTGTCGCTTTCCCGCAACATTGCAGAACGCCTTGGTCTGACCGGGCCTGAGGTCCCCTTCGCCCCCATTCCGAGCCGCACCATACGAGGACGCTCCGCCGTGCCCTCCCGCCTGGTCGCGGCGCCGCCGCTCGAGGTCGGCGGCGAAAGATTCGAGGGCGCCCGGATCCGCATCCGCATGGACGACCCGTTTCCCAACACCGCCATCCTGGGTTTTCCCGTCTTGCGGAGCCTGGATATGGCGATCGCGGATCGCGGTCGTCGGTTCGGCATTCGACGGAACGCTCTTCAACCCGTCTACCTGCCCTATGGGCTCTCGGGCCTGTGGCTGGACGAGGTCCGCCGAAGCATCAGGGTTTCCGTGGTGGGCGCCGGGTCGCCGGCCGCCGAGGCGGGTCTGCGTGAAGGCGACGTGATCACCAATCTCGGCGACCTTCAGTCCGCGATCGGGGCCTTGCGCGGCCCTGACGGGGCATCGGTGGACGTCACCTTCGTCCGGGCCGGCCAGACACAGTCCGCAACGCTGAGGCTGAGGGACTATCTGACCCTCCAGGGCGCCTTCGGGAACGGGACCCCGCCGGACGCGCAGAGGCACGCGCCGCTGCTCCGTCGCTGATCCGGGACGGCCCCCTCCACCCCGCGCAACGCGTCCAGAAACCCCGGCTGCCGCCGCTCCGCCTCGGCCAGACCCACGGACAGGCCGGCGCGGAAGTCGGCGCCCAGGTCGCCGTTCGCGGCCTCGGCCACGCGACGGAAGATGGTGATGGTCTCGCTCACGGCGCGCTCCTCACGAAGGCCGCCGACCCGAGGGTACTGCTAGGGCGCCAGGGGGCCGCGAGTCGAGGAAATGTTCACCCTGTGTTCCATATCGTGTGGATGACTGTCGCCACGCCCGGATTATGAGAATTTTAAGCGGCTGAAGCGCCAGATGCGCGGATGCGCGTCCGGCCCAAATCCGTCAAATCTCCGGCCCGTCGGCGCGCGGGCGCGTCGACCTTGCTGGTCGGCGCCGCCATCCTGCTCTCCCTGGCGCCCGCGGCGGGAGTCGCGGCCCGTCCACGGGACCCTCACATCGTCGCCGTTGTGTTCCCGCCCTGGTGGACCGCCGAGCGGTCGACCGCCGTGGTCGCGGCCGTCGGCGGGACGAGCCCGCGCGACCGGTCCGGCCCCGTCAGGGTGATCTATGGCGGGCCCCGCCTGATCGAGGATCTGAAAGCGGCGGGCGTCTGGCTCATTGTCGACCCGGCCGTCGCCGGATGCCTCACACCTGGAAACTGGACATCATGATCTGGCAGCCGAAAGACCTCGCCGCGCAACGTCACGGGGGCGGGCTCATCCTTCTGGGCCTGAGCTGGGTCCTGACACTCATCAGCGCGATTTCCGGCCCGCTGGCGGGCGCTCCGCTGGCTTCGGCCGCCGTGATGGGCATGCTGGGCCTGGCCGTCGTCCAGACGGCGGCGCTTCGACTGCTGGGAGTCAACCAGGCCGGACGCATCCTGTCGGTGATCCTGCTGGTGGGCCAGGTGTCGCTGATGGTCTCCGCCCTGAAGGGGCACGAGTACCAGATCGACATGCATATGGCCTATTTCGCGGCCCTGGCGGTGACGATCATCTACTGCGACTGGCGCGCCATCGCCGCAGGGACGGCCGCAGTCGCCATTCACCACCTGACCCTGAGCTTCCTGCTGCCCAGCCTGGTGTTCCCGGGGTCGGCCAGTCTGGAGCGGGTCATCTTCCACGCTGTCATCCTGCTGGTCGAGGCCGGCGTGCTCGCGTGGGTGGCCGCCAGCGTCGTCACCATGTTCAAAGTGACGTCCGAGCGGACCGCCGAGGCCACCGCCGCCGCCGACCGGGCCAGGGAGGCGCTCGCCTCCGCAGCGGCGACCCGCACCGCCGCGGACGAGCTTCGCGCCACGACCGCCGCCCGTGAGGCCGAGGCCCAGGCCGAACAGCTCCGGGTCGTCCAGGCGACGGCGGCGGGATTGTCCGCCCTGAAGCAGGGCGACCTCAGCTACCGCATGACCAGCGCCTTTCCGGAGGCGTATCGCGTGCTGCAGATGGACTACAACGCCGCGATCCAGGACCTGGATCAGGCCGTGACCAATATCGACGCGAACGCCGACACCATCCGCGAGGGCGCCACCCAGATCTCGGCGGCGGCGGACGACCTGTCCCGGCGCACCGAGCGGCAGGCCGCCGCTCTGGAGCAGACGGCCGCCGCCCTGGACCAGATCACGGCCACCGTCTCGCGCACGTCGCGACGGGCGCAGGAGGTAGGCGACCGTGCCGGCTCGGCCCAGCGGGACGCCGAGGCCAGCGGGGAGCTGGTCGAACGGGCCGTGGCCGCCATGGGCGAGATCCAGAAATCGTCCGACGCGATCAGCCAGATCATCGGGGTGATCGACGAGATCGCTTTCCAGACCAATCTTCTGGCCCTGAACGCAGGCGTCGAGGCGGCGCGCGCGGGGGAGTCCGGCCGCGGCTTCGCGGTCGTCGCCACCGAGGTCAGGGCGCTCGCCCAACGGTCTGCGACCGCGGCGAAGGAGATCAACGCCCTGATCTCCACGTCGTCCGGCCAGGTCCGGCAGGGCGTGGGGCTGGTCGGCCAGACCGGACAGTCGCTCGCCGCCATCCTGGACCAGGTCGGCGCGCTGCACGGGATGGTCGCGGAGATCGTGGCCTCCGCACAGGAGCAGGCCAGCGCCCTTGCCGAGGTCAATGCGGCCATCAATCAGATGGACCAGACCACCCAGCAGAACGCCGCCATGGTGGAGCAGTCCACGGCCGCCAGCCATAATCTGCTGCGCGATGCCGCCGAACTGCACCGGCTGATCCGCCGGTTCCAGGTCTCGGCGATCCGCGCCGGCCAGACCGCCCCCGGGAGCCCGGCGCTGGCGGCCTGATCGGCTCCGCAAACCCGGGTACACGGGCCCTGGGGACGATCGGCGACGTTCGGCGTCCCGGCTGTGCTTCGATCCGTCAGTCGTCACGCCGGGGCCCCTGTGGACGGTCCGCCGGGGCGGCATCGCATGAGGCATGGGCGTGGGGCTGCTCGACACGCAGGCGGTCGGCCCGGTTTCCGCTGGAGCCCTGTGCCCGGGGCAGCGTCTGGAACGAGACGCCTGTGAGTCCGGAACGGACCGCCCACGAAAAAGGCCGCCGGGGTTTCCCCCGACGGCCAGCACGTCCGTCCGGCCCGATCCCCGCGGGGTCGGCGGCGGGTCGCAGGGACCAGCCGGGCGGAGTGTCTCTTGCGGCGCCTGCGCGCTCTGCGCGGGGCCCCCTTCTCCCGGCGGGAGAAGGGCCTAGTCTTCCTGGCCTTCGTCGGGCTCAGGGGCGCCCAGCATCTCCTCGGCGATCTGGCCCGAATGGGCGCGGACGGCCTTTTCGATGGAGGCGGCGATGTCGGGGTTCTGCTTCAGGAACTCGCGCACGTTCTCGCGGCCCTGACCGATGCGCTGGCTGTCATAGCTGAACCATGAGCCGGACTTCTCGATCACCTCGGCCTTGACGCCCAGGTCGATGATCTCGCCGATCTTGGAGATGCCCTCGCCGTACATGATGTCGAAGATCACCTCGCGGAACGGCGGGGCCACCTTGTTCTTGACCACCTTCACGCGGGTGGTGTTGCCCACCACCTCGTCGCGGTTCTTGATGGCGCCGGTGCGGCGGATGTCCAGGCGCACCGAGGCGTAGAATTTCAGGGCGTTGCCGCCGGTGGTGGTCTCGGGCGAGCCGTACATCACGCCGATCTTGTGCCGGATCTGGTTGATGAAGATGACGATGCAGTTGGTGCGCGAGATGGAGGCGGTCAGCTTGCGCAGCGCCTGGCTCATCAGACGCGCCTGCAGGCCCGGCAGGCTGTCGCCCATCTCGCCCTCGATCTCGGCGCGCGGGGTCAGGGCGGCGACGGAATCCACCACCACGATGTCCACGGCGCCCGAACGCACCAGGGTGTCGGTGATCTCCAGCGCCTGTTCGCCGTTGTCCGGCTGGCTGACCAGCAGGTCGTCCAGATTGACGCCCAGCTTCTGGGCGTAGCTGGGATCCAGGGCGTGCTCGGCGTCCACGAAGGCTGCGGTGCCGCCCGCCTTCTGGATCTCGGCCACGGTGTGCAGGGCCAGGGTCGTCTTGCCCGAGGATTCAGGACCGAAGATCTCGATCACCCGCCCATAGGGCAGGCCGCCGATCCCCAGCGCCATGTCCAGACCCAGCGAGCCGGTCGAGACGCTGGCGATCTCCGCCACCACCCCGCCCTTGCCGAGCTTCATCACCGAGCCCTTGCCGAACGCCCGATCGATCTGGGCCAGCGCCGCTTCCAGCGCCTTGGCCTTGTCGCCGTCTTCCTTGCCCACGAGTTTCAATGCCGCCTGCGCCATTACTTTCGGTCCTTTTGCCACGATTCCCCGTATGTCGTTCCGGAAGAGGCCCGCTACCGACCCGCCCCTGCGACTGACGCCATATGTGCATGGTTTGTTCTCGTTCGCAATATGTTCTTTTCCGAGGATGCGTCCGATTTTGACGTATGAACCGGGGTTCAGGCCGTGCGGGCCAGGCTCGCCTCGTCACGGCCGGCGAGGACCGCGCCCATAGCCTCGAACAGGCCGGCCAGGGTGATGGGCTTGGCCAGGTGGCCGTCGGCCCCGGCCTCGCGCCCGGCCTGCACATGCTCCGCCAGGGCGTTGGCGGTGAGCATCAGGATGGGCGTGCGCGGCCGGGCGCGCTCGATCTCCAGGGCGCGGATCTCGCGGGTGGCGGTCAGGCCATCCATGACCGGCATCTGCATGTCCATCAGCACCAGATCCCACTCGGCCTCGCCGTAAGCCCGCACCGCCTCGGCGCCGTCCTCCACCGTGGTCAGGTCCATGGCCGTGTGGGACAGCATCACCTCCACCACCTTGCGGTTGGCGGGGTGGTCGTCGGCCAGCAGCACCCTCAGCGGCAGGCCGGCCAGATCGGCGGAGAGCGCCGGGGCGGCGGGCTGGGCGGGCCCGGCCTCGGCGTGCGGCAGGGGGATCGCGAACCAGAACGCAGAGCCCGCGCCCGGCGTGCTGTCGCAATCCAGCGTCCCGCCCATCAGCCGGGCCAGATCGCGGGAAATGGCCAGACCGAGACCGGTGCCGCCGAACCGGCGCGTGATGGAGCCGTCCGCCTGCTGGAAGCGGCCGAAGATGCGCGCCTTCTGCCCGGCGTCGAAGCCGATGCCGGTGTCCGTGACCGAGAAGCGCACGCAGTCGCCTTCGCCGGGCTCGACGCTCAGGGTGATCTGGCCCTGGCTGGTGAACTTCAGGGCGTTGGAGACCAGATTGGCCAGGATCTGGCGCACCCGCACCGCGTCGCCGTCCACCACCCGGTCCAGCGACGGATCGATGCGGGCGGTCAGCAGCACATCCTTCTCCTCGGCGCGCAGACCCCACAGGGTGGTGATGTCGTGCACCGCCTCGCCCAGATGGAAGGGCGCGCGTTCGATGGTGATCTGGCCGGACTCGATCTTGGCGCTGTCGAGGATGTCGGAGAGCAGGCGTTCCAGGGTCTTGCCGGACGAGCGGATGACCTCCGCCATCTCGTGCTCGCGCGGGCCGAGGTCCGCCCGCGCAAGGGCGTCGGCCATGGCCACGACGCCGTTCAGGGGCGTGCGGATTTCGTGGCTCATATTGGCCAGAAAGGCGGACTTGGCCTCGTTGGCGTGATGGGCTCTCAGGCGGGACCGGCGCAGGCGGCCGCTCTGGCGCACCTGCCAGATCAGGCCGCCCGCTGCGCACAGCAGAAACAGGACCGCGATGCCGACCATCCAGCGCTGGGTATGGATCATTCTCTCCTGCAGGGCGGCGTTGGCCTGGACCATGGCCAGCTGGCGGCGGCGCTCCTCCAGCTGGGCCTGCATGTCGCCGGTGACCTGGCTGAGACCCGCGCTGAAGCGGCGCGCGGTGGCCACCTCATTGTTCAGGAAGTGGGCCCGCATCAGACGGTAGGCGTCCGCATGACGGCCCTGGGCGAAGGCCAGCTCGGCCTGCACCAGAGACACGCGGGAGACGCCCTCCTCGCGGAAATCGCCCGCCGCGCGCAGGGCCTCGATGCGCGTCAGGTCGCGCGCCGCCGCCTCCGCCATGCCCAGACGCGCCCGGGCGATGGCCCGCCGCGGCAGCATCTGGGGCGCGAGGAACGCCGCGACGCCCAGATCCTCCCCATAGGGCTCCAGACAGGCCAGCACCTCGGTCCAGGCGCGGCGCGCCTCGGCCGTCATGGCGCACAGGTTGGCGTCGTAGACGATCAGGCTCTCCAGCCCGGTGCGCCGGGCCAGCCGGTGGTGGGCCAGATACAGGGCGTGGGCGGTGTCCGTCTCGCCGATCTGGGTCGACAGGCGCGCCAGATTATAGAGGCTGTCAAAGTCCGGGCGTGGATACGCGGGGTTATTGTAGTCGATCTCGTAGCGGCCGAAGGCGGCGGTGGCGCCGGCCACGTCGTTCAGCTTCATCAACCCCATGCCGACCATCTCCCACAAGCCCGCGTGGGCCGTGCCGGCATAGGGGCCTCCATCGGGAATCCGGCTGTCCATCTCGGCCAGGCGCTCAAGCGCCTCGCCGATGCGGTCCTGATCCATCAGGGCCAGGGCGTGGATGCGCACCGCGTGGGCCTGGACAAACCAGTCCTCGGCGGTGTCGGCGATGCGGCCCATCTCGGCGGCGGCGGTGGTGTCGCCCTCGTCATAGCGGATGGTCAGGGCGTTCAGCTCGGCGATGGCCATATAGCGTTCGTCGCCCTGGCGCCGCGCCGCCTCGGCCAGCCGTCCGTTCCACAAGCGGGTCTGGTCGAACTCGCCCTGGTTCAGGCTGATCCAGGCCACGTGATACAGCCGGTTCAGCCCCTCGCGGTCGTCCCGCGCCATGGCCTCGCGGCCGAAGGCGTAGAGATCATCGAAACTGGCGCTCCCGGCCCGCGCCTCCACCGCCTCGGCCAGCGCCATGGCGGTGCGCGGGGGCGTTGCAGTCCCGGCGGGGGAAACGCCGGCGACGATCAGGATGATGGTCGCCAGAAACGCGGCGCGGACGAAATGCATGAATACTAACCGTCGAGGGACGGTGATGATGGTGAACGCCAATCCTTGACCAAGGCTTAGCGGGGCTGACCTTGCGGTTCGAACGCCTGTTCCAGAGCCTTGAACATGGGCTTGGGACGGCCCAGCCAGTCGAACATCAGGGGCTCGTCGCGGCCATCGTCCCAGTCGCCGCGCCGCAGCACGCTGTCTCGATCCCGCAGGCCCCACACCGTGAAGGCGAAGCGCTGGCGTTCGGGCAGGGCCATGAAGGCGTCGGCGATCTCGCGCACCCGCTCGGTCTGCAATTCGCGCCGGCGTTCGATGGGGGTCAGATCGGTGCGCGAACGGCCCATGGACATGTCCAGTTCCGACACATGGATGGGCAGGCCGAACTGGGCCATCTCATTGATGAAGGCCGCCGTGCGGCCCGGCTCGATGCGGTAGGTGATATGCGACTGGGTCCCCAGGCCGCCGATGGGCGCCCCCTGCCCCAGCAAACGTTCCACCATCCGCAGGAAGGTCGCGCCCTTCCGGGGGTTATGCTCCAGATTGTAGTCGTTGATGAACAGCACCGCGTCCGGGTCCGCCTCGGCCGCCACATCGAAGGCGCGGCGGATATAGCCGTCCTGGCCGAAACGCTCGGACCAGTGACAGTCGCGCAGGCCGTTTCCGTCCTCGGCCACCGCCTCATTGACCACGTCCCAGCCGGTGACCCGGCCCCGGTAGCGGCCCATGACCTCGCGGATGTAGCGGTCGTGCTCGGCGGCGAAGCGGGCGTCGTCCAAACCCTCGAAGTACGCGCGGCCCTGCGAGTACCAGATCAGGGCATGGCCGAAGAGGCTCATGCCGTGCTGCTGCGCAAAGTCGGCGATGGCGTCGGGCGCATCGAAGCGCAGGCGGCCGCCCGGCCCCAGGATGTACTCCATCTTCATCTCCCACTCGGGGGTGAGCTGGGACATGTGGGTGGAGGCCAGATCCACCCACTGGGGATCGCGGAAATGGTCGGTCATGGCCGCCACGCCGACGGGGAAGGACGCCACGTCCCTCAGCGGCCGGATCGGCCCTTCGGCCACCTGCGACGCCGCCGGGCGTCCGTCACAGGCTGCCAGCGCCAGGGTGGAGGCCAGAAGCGTGCGACGGCTGAACAGGGGCTGGGTCATGGGGCGACCGGTGCAAGAGGCGGGCCAGCCTCTCCTCCCCGAAGCGAAGCGCATGGGGAGGTGGCGCGGGCGCGATTCAGCGCCCGTGACGGAGGGGGCAGCGCGGGCGGAAAAGGAATGGCGGCAAAGCGGCTGACAGCGAGTCGCCCCCTCCACCACGCGGGCTGAATCGCCCGCGTGGTCCCCCTCCCCACGCCGTGGGGAGGAGAGGGCTGGTCAGCTCGCTCTTTTCCGCAGCCCCAGCTCATCAAACGCCGCCGTTTCGCGCTTGGCGGCGGCGATCAGGCGGTTGAGGCGGGTGGTTTCGGCCACCTGCTCGAACTTCTTCAGTTCCTCGAAGGCGGCGGTCAGGGCGTCGCGGGCGCCGGCTTCCTCGGCGTCCAGTTCAGCCAGGTCGGTTTCGGCGGCGCCCTTGCGGGCCTTCCAGCCGGCCAGATAGGCGCCCAGCAGCATGCCGGCCTGGGTGTCATGGCGGCTGCGCTCGCGCTCCACCTCGGCCTCGGCGTCCAGCACGGCCAGACGCATCTCGGTGGACGCGCGCCGGGCGGTGATCTCGGCGAGGCGCTTCTGCAGCGTCTCCACCTCATAGTTGGAAATGCGGATCAGCGAGTGGGCCCAGCTGGTCATTGGCTAGTCTCCGGCGGGATCATGCCCTGATTAAGGATGGCTTCGAGGCGGGTGAAGGAGTCGGCCATGCGCGTCACCTCGTCCTTGTCCTGGCCCAGGAAGGCTTCCAGGGCGGGGTTCAGGGCGATGGCGCGGTCGACGATGGGGTCAGCCCCGGCGCGGTAGGCGCCGATGCGGATCAGCTCCTCCATGTCGGAATAGGCGCTGAGGCATTGGCGAGCGCGGCGGTTCAGGTCGCGCTCCGGCAGGGTCTGGCAGTCCGGCAGGGTCCGGCTGACCGATTTCAGCACGTCGATGGCGGGGAAGCGGCCGCGCTCGGCGATCTTGCGGTCCATGACGATGTGGCCGTCCAGGATGCCGCGCACGGCGTCGGCGATGGGCTCGTCATGGTCGCCGCCGTCCACCAGCACGGTGAACAGGGCCGTGATCGGCCCCGCCTGGGTGCCGTCCGGCCGGATCTGGCCCGGTCCGGCGCGCTCCAGCAGCTTGGGCAGCTCGGAAAAGACGGTGGGGGTGTAGCCCTTGGTGGTCGGCGGCTCGCCCGCGGCCAGGCCGATCTCGCGCTGGGCCATGGCGAAGCGGGTGACGGAGTCCATCAGGCACAGGACCTCCAGATCCTGATCCCGGAAATATTCGGCCACGGCCATGGTCATATAGGCGGCCTGACGGCGCTTGAGGGCCGGCTCGTCGCTGGTGGCCACCACCACCACGGCGCGCTTCAGGCCTTCCTCGCCCAGGGTTTCCTCGATGAACTCGCGGACCTCCCGGCCCCGTTCGCCGATCAGGCCGACGACCACCACATCGCAGGTGGCCTGGCGCGCCAGCATGGACAGCAGCACCGACTTGCCCACGCCCGAGCCGGCGAAGATGCCCAGACGCTGGCCCCGGCAGGTGGTGGTGAACACGTCCATGGACCGCACGCCCAAGTCCAGCCGCTCGCCCACCCGGCCGCGAGAATGGGCCGGCGGCGGCGCGGCGCGCAGGGGATAGGGGGCGGGTCCGGGCGGCAGCGGGCCCTTGCCGTCTATGGGATCACCGAAGGCGTCGATGATGCGGCCCAGCCAGGCCGTGGTGGGCCGCACGCTGGCGGCCATGTCGAGAATGCGGATGTCGGCGCCGGGCGCCACGCCCTCCACCGGGCCGTAGGGCATCAGCAGGGCCTTGGAGTCGCGGAAGCCCACCACCTCGGCGGGCAGGCCCGCATGGCCCCGGCGCACGATCTCGGCCCGGGCGCCCACGGCCAGCCGGCTCATGCCGCCGCGCGCCTCGATCAGCAGGCCGGACACGCCCGCGACCTTCCCGGTCACGACCAGCGGATCCACAGCCTCCACAGCGGCGACGAGATTGCGCAAACCAGCCCCTCAGCACTGAACAGCCCCGGCCGTTCACCCGTTAACAATTGCTGCGAAACGGTTAAGCGGGAGTGAAGGCGCTATAAGCCCACGCTCAATGTTGATGGCCGCCGCCTTCAGCATTTCTGCCTTTGATGCGCGCGCAAAGCGCCTATCTGTATGCGCACGCTGGACCACCCCGAGAGGAGCCTTTCCATGACCGACACCCCCTACGACGCCTCGCGGCACGCCAAGACCGGACGGGGCAAGGTCTATGACTCCATCGTCGACACCATCGGCGACACGCCTCTGGTGCGGCTGCCGCGCCTGTCGGCGGAGCTGAACCCCAAGGCGACCGTCCTGGCCAAGCTGGAGTTCTTCAACCCCATCGCCTCGGTGAAGGACCGCATCGGGGTGGCCATGATCGAGGCGCTGGAGCAGGCCGGAAAGCTGAAGCCCGGCGACGTGATCATCGAGCCCACCAGCGGCAACACCGGCATCGCCCTGGCCTTCGTGGCCGCCGCCAAGGGCTACAAACTGATCCTGGTGATGCCCGAGAGCATGTCCATCGAGCGGCGCAAGATGCTGGCCCTGCTGGGCGCCGAACTGGTGCTGACCCCGGCCGAGAAGGGCATGAAGGGCGCCATCGCCACGGCCAATGAGCTGCTGAACGCCACCCCCGGCGCGGTGCAGCCGCAGCAGTTCGACAATCTCGCCAACCCCGCCATCCACCGCGCCACCACGGCCGAGGAAATCTGGAACGACACCGGCGGGGCCGTGGACATGGTCATCGCCGGCGTCGGCACCGGCGGCACCATCACCGGCGTCGGGCAGGTGCTGAAGGCGCGCAAACCGTCCGTGCGCATGATCGCGGTGGAGCCCACCGCCTCGCCGGTGCTGTCCGGCGGCGCGCCCGGTCCGCACAAGATCCAGGGCATCGGCGCCGGCTTCATCCCGTCCATCGTGGATCAGTCCATGATCGACGGCGTGGAACAGGTCTCCAACGAGGACGCCTTCGACATGGCCCGGCGCGCCGCCCGCGTCGAGGGCCTGCCGGTGGGCATCTCGTCCGGCGCCGCCCTGACCGCTGCGTTCCGCCAGGCCGCCCTGGACGAGAACGCCGGCAAGACCATCGTCGCCATCATCCCCAGCTTCGCCGAGCGGTATCTGTCCACGGCGTTGTTCGAGGGGCTGTAGGGCGCGTTCATCATCCCTGATTAACCGCTTGGGGCCTAGGCTCGCGCCGACATGTCCGAGCCTGCGGCCACATCCGCTGACGGCGCGCCCTCGCCGGGGCCGCGCGCACGCCATGCGCTGCTGAAGCGCCTGGCCGATGTGGCGGCCTTGCCCGCCAGTCGGGTGAATGCGTTCGAGCGGGCCGTGGTCGGCGACCTGCTGGTGGAGATGCTCCGCCTGGCCACCCCCGAGGATCGCCGTCGGGTGGCGGTTCGGCTGGCGCCGCTGGGCGAGATCCCCCACAGCCTGGCGCGGCTTCTTCTGCGCGACGAGCCCGAAATCGCGGGCGTGCTGATCGAGCAAAGCGCCGCCCTTGCGGACTCAGACCTGGTGGCGTGCGCCGCCGAAGCCGGCGCGGAACACCGCTTTCTGCTGGCCGCCCGGCGTAATCTGTCGGAGGTGGTGACCGACGCCCTGCTGGCCCACCGGGAGCCGGCGGTGATCGAGGCGGTGCTGCGCAACACCACCGCGCGGCTGTCCCAGCCCGGCATCGAGGCCGTGGTCAGCCTGAGCCGCACCCAGCCCCAGCTGTGCGAACACCTGCTGCGTCGGCCCGAGATGCGGCCGTCGGGGGCCTATGTGATGTTCTGGTGGTGCGGACCGGAGGAGCGGCGCACCATCCTTCAACGGTTCGCGGTGTCGCGCGAGGTGATGCAGGAGGTGGTGGAGGACGTCTTCGCCATGGCCGCCGCCGAGGGCTGGCAGGACCCGGTGTCGCGCAAGGCCCTGCAGTTCATCGAGCGCCGCCAGAGGAACCGCGCGGCCATCGACAAGAGCCCCTATGACAGTCTGGAGCACGCGGTGGCCGCCGCGGCGTCGAGCGGGCTGACGCGGGAGCTTGTGGCCGAGATCTCCTATCTGTCGGGCATCAAGCCCCTGACCGGGGCCAAGCTGCTGGGCGACGTGGGCGGCGAGCCCCTGGCCATCCTGTGCAAGGCCACGGGCCTGTCCAAGGGCGACCTGCAGGCCCTGTGGCGCTCCATGCGCCGGCCCGAGACGACGGAAGACGGCGCCTGGCACCCGGTCTGGGAGCGGGTGATGATCACCTATGACATGTTCGCCGTGGACCGGGCCCAGACGGTGCTGCGCTACTGGAACTGGTCCCTGTCCTCGGCCCTGACGCCGCAACTGATGCAGGCGATCCGGGAAGGCGATGAAGAGGCGCTGGACGAATACTCTGCACCCGAGCGCGCCGCCATGCTGGCCCTGGCCGAAAACTTCGGCCGCTGAACTGATCAACGGATTTATAGATCAGGCCACGTTAATACGCCGTCATAATGCGTATTGCTGTTGATAACTCGCTAAAACAACTTTATTGGCAACACCCCATGGGAAGCGGCGAGCAGCTTCTGACCCGTACACTCAACAGACCTCCGGAAGCGCGATCATGGACGAAACGTCTGAACTTCTCGAAATGACCGCCGACATCGTGTCGGCCTATGTCAGCAACAACAACGTCGACGCCGAGGCTCTGCCCGGCGTGATCCAGAGCGTCCATTCCGCGCTGGTGGTGGTCAAGGCGGGCGGCGCCCAGCCCGAGCCCGAGCCGCAGGAGCCGGCGGTGTCGGTGCGCAAGTCCATTACCCCCGACTTCCTGATCTGCCTGGAGGACGGCCGCAAGTTCAAGTCGCTGAAGCGCCACCTGCGCACCAAGTATGACATGAGCCCCGAAGAGTATCGGGCCAAGTGGGGCCTGCCCAAGGACTATCCCATGGTCGCCCCGAACTACGCCAAGGCCCGTTCGGAACTGGCCAAGCAGATGGGCCTGGGCCAGGGCGGCCGCAAACCCGCCCGCCGTCCGCGCGCCAAGTAGGACTGGATATCTCCTCCCCGTCGGAACGATGGGGAGGTGGCGCGGCGCGGATACGCGCCGTGACGGAGGGGGCGGCCAGGTGTTTATCGTCTGGTCGCCATTTCTTTGCCGTCAGCGCCGCCCCCTCCCCACTGAGTGGGAGGAGAGTGTCGGGGCCGTCAGCCTAAACCTCGACCTTCGGCCCCTCAGCCGGCGTCAGCTCCACCACCGGCATGCGCACGGTGAAGGCGGAGCCCTCGCCAAGGGTGCTGTCCACCATGAGACGGCCGCCGTGCAGTTCGGTCAGCGACCGCACCAGCGCCAGGCCCAGGCCCGTGCCCTGCTTCTTCTGGCCCGCGTCGCCGGCCTGCTCGAACGGGCGGCCCAGCCGGCCCAGATCCTCGGCGGCGATGCCCACGCCGGTGTCCGACACCACCACTTCCAGATAGGGCCCCACCGCCTCGGCGGACACGGTCACCGAGCCGGGCGCCGGGGTGAACTTCACCGCATTGGCCAGCAGGTTCAGGGTGATCTGTTTCAGGGCGCGCCGGTCGGCCATGACGATCAGGGCCTCGGGCGGCAGGACGCTGGTCAGGACCACGCCCTTCTCGTCCGCGTTCAGGCGCACCATGGCCACGGCTTCGGACAGGGCGTCGCGGGCGTCGAACCGCTCCAGCGCCAGCTCGTAACGGTCGGCCTCGATCTTGGACACGTCCAGTACGTCGTTGATGACGGCCAGCAGGTGGCCGCCCGCCTCGTGGATGGAGACGGCGTAGTCGGCGTATTTCGGCGGCAGCGGACCGAACAGGCTCTGACGCATGATGTCGGAGAAGCCCACCACGGCGTTCAGGGGCGTGCGCAGTTCATGGCTCATGGCCGCCAGGAAGCGGGTCTTGCCCTTGTCCCGGGCCTCGGCCTCGCCCCGGGCGGCGTCGAGGGCGGCCTCGCGGGCGTACTGGGCGGTGGCGTCGTGCATCTGGCCGATCAGGCGCCCGTCCTCCAGCCGCTTGAGCGCCAGCATGACCCGCCGGTCCAGCGCCTCGCGCGGGGCGAAGCGGGTCTGGGCGTCCAGCCCGTGAAGGGCCTTGTCCAGCCCGGACAGCACCGCGGGGCGGTCGGGGCCGTGGACGGCGGCGATGAGGCCCTGGTCGAACAGGATTTCGGCGGTCAGGCCCGGCGGCGGCGCGCCGTAGGCGGCCAGCACCCGGCCCGAGGGCGCCAGCACCACGGTCAGGCCCGGCTGGCCGGTCAGGATGGCCTCGCTGCGCGCCATGGCGGCTTCGGCCCGGTTCAGGCGCGTCTGGCGGGCGGAGAAGGACAGCCGCAGGGCCGTCGCGGCGGCCAGGGCCGCCATCACGCCGGTGAGAGCGGCCAGCACGGGGTTGTCCACGGCGGGAGCGCCGATCAGGCCGGCGGCCAGTCCACCCGCAGCCGCAAGGCCCGCCCCCAGCGCCCCCATCTGGGCCAGACGCACGCCGCCCAGCGCCAGGCCGGCGATCAGGGGCATGAAGGCGAGCGCGGCCAGGGGGCCGTTGAGACCGCCGCTGAGCACCGCCGTCAGGATCGCCGCCGCGCTCCATCCCGTCAGCACCCACAGACGCGGCCGAAAGCCGTCGCGGCGCAGCAGGAACAGCCCGCCCAGCCCCGGCGCCGTCATGACCATGAGAGCCGCAGCGGTCGGGCCCTCCACGCCCGCCCCCAGGAACCGGCCGCCGAGCGCCAGCACCGCGCAGGCGGTGGCCCAGCCCGCGTGCCACATGGCCAGCGGCGGCGGCGCGCCGGTCACGGAGGGACCGGCCTCAGGCGCGGAGGAAGAGGCGGCGGGAGAGGTCAAGCGCGGCGGGGTCCGTTGCGATTTCGAGTCGGCGCGGCAGGCGGCGCGACAGACCAGAGTAAAGGCCCGGACGGAACCCGGCGAGATCGCTCGCGCCACAGGCGACCAGATTCCGGTGGAGCACTGGCGCCGGGCTGGGGACGGGATGGTTGTGGGGCGGCGCCGGGGGGTCTATCTGCGGCCCATGACCGACGCCGCCCTGACCCCGCCCGACCAGAGCATCGACGAAACCCTGGCCGAACTGGCCGAGGAGTTCGACCTGCTGGGCGACTGGGAGCCGCGCATCGAGTACGTCATCGAGCTGGGCAAGGGCCTGGCTCCCCTGCCCGACCATGCGCGGGCCGAGGCCAACAAGGTGCCCGGCTGCGCGGCCCAGGTGTGGCTGCACGTGATCCGGGACGGGCAGCGGCTGTATTTCCTGGCCGATTCCGACAGCCATCTGTCCAAGGGCAACATCGCCCTGTTGCTGCGTCTGTACTCCGGCCGCACGCCCGCCGAGATCCTGGCCTTCGACGCCCGGGCGGCCATGGACCGGCTGGGCCTGCCCCAGGCCCTGACCATGCAGCGCGCCAATGGCCTGAACGCCATGATCGGGCGCATCCGCGAGGCGGCGGCGGGCGCCTGATCAGGCCGCCGCCACACGGTGCAATTGGTGCAATCGGTGCAATCGGCGGCGTCCCCAAGGCTTAGCGTTTTTGAGGTTTGCGCTCCACCCGGACCCGCAGGATCTTCAGGCCGCGCACGTCCTCGGCGATGAAGCGCGCGCCCTTGAACTCCAGAACGTCGCCGCGTTTGGGCAGCACCCCGTTGCGGGCCAGGAACAGGCCGGCGACGGTGGAGACCTCGGGATGGGCCACGTCCAGATCGTGATCCTCTTCCAGCTCGGCCAGGGTGACCTCGCCATCCAGCAGCAGGGCGCCGTCGGGCAGGACCGTGATCCAGTCGGGCGTGGCGCCTTCCTCATCGATCAGATCGGCGACCAGATCGTCCATGGTGACGAAGCCCAGCGTGCCGCCGAACTCGTCGACGACCAGGGCCGCGTGCACCCGCTGCTTCTTGAACAGGGCCATGAGGTCATAGGCGGACATGCCCGCGGCCACACGCGGCGCCGGACGCACCAGGGCCTTCAGGTCGATGTCGGCGTGGACCACGCGGGCGCGGATGAAGTCCTTGACGTGCAGCACGCCCACCACCTCGTCCAGCGAGGCGCCGTAGACCGGATAGCGGGCCAGGGTCTGTTCGGAGATGAGGGCTGCGATCTCGTCGGGGTGGGCGGACCGGGGGATGGCGACCATGCGCGCGCGCGAGGTCATCAGCTCCTGGGCGGTGCGGTCCTCCATCTCGAAGATGTTCTCGATCAGCCGGGCCTGGGCGGCGTTCATGTGGCCGCCGGACATCATCTCTTCCGTGGCGATTTCCAGCTCCTGGTAGCTGTAGAGCATGGCGCCCTTGCCGGGGTCGGGAATGCCCAGCAGACGCATCAGGCCGAAGGCGATCCTGTTGAGCAGCATGACCATGGGCCGGAACAGGATCCCGAACAGGCGCATCACCGGATTGAGGGAGATGCTCACCTTCTCGGGCGACTGCAGCGCCAGGGCCTTGGGGATCATTTCGCCGAACACCACGTGCAGGAAGGTGATCCCGCTGAGGGCGATGACGAAGCCCACGGCGTGGGACTGCTCATAGCTGAGACCGAGGCTTTCCAGCGGCCCGTAGAGCCATCTGGCCACCGCGGGCTCGCCGTACATGCCCAGGCCGATGCTGGCCAGGGTGATGCCCAGCTGGGCGATGGCGATGTAGGAGTCCTTGCCCGCCTCGCGGTCGAAGATCCGCAACAGCCACCGGGCGGCGCGGTTGCCGTTCTGGGCGAGGGTGTCGATGCGGCTGCGCCGGGCGCCCACGAGGCCGAACTCCGCCGCGACAAAGACGCCGTTGACGAGCACAAGCGCCAGGATGGCGGCGATGGGGATCAGGACGTCGATCATGTCCCGGCCTCCGGTCCGCGCCTGATGCGGACGCGGCGCACCGCATGGCCCTCCATGGCCTCGACCACGAGCTGGACGGGCGAGTCCTCGACCGCCACAAGATCGCCCACGGCGGGCAGGCGGCCCAGCTCGTGCCAGACCAGGCCGCTGATGGTGTCGGCCCGATCCTCCGGCAGGACCACCCCGTGGCGGTCGGCCAACATGGACAGGCGCACATCGCCGCGCACGCTCAGGTCCGGGCCGTCGGCGACGAACAGTTCGTCCTCGTTGTCGAACTCGTCCTGCACCTCGCCGAAGACCTCCTCGAGGGCGTCTTCCAGCGTCACAAGGCCGGTGAAGCTGCCGTATTCATTGATGACCATGGCGGTGCGGCGACCGCGCTCGCGCAGGGTCTGCCACAGGCTGGGCACGCTCATCACGTCGGCCACGATCAGGGGATCGCGCTTGATGGAGCCGACCAGGGCGTCGGGGGTCTTCTCGAAGGCGGCGAACAGGGTGCGCAGGTGGACCACGCCGACCACGTCGTCGGTGGTCTCCCCGGTGACGGGAAAGCGCGAATAGGGCGTCTCGGCGACGCGCTTCAGCGCCGCTTCCACGGTCTCCTTCGCCTTGACCCGGACCATGCGGGTGCGCGGGGTCATGATCTCGCGCACCAGCCGGCCATGGACGCTCAGCGCGCCGGACAGCATGTCCCGCTCGTCCGCGTCGATCAGGCCGCCGGCGGCGCTGGCCTTGAACAGGCCCTCAAGCTCGTCGGGCGAATGCACGTGGGTGTGGCTGTGGTCGGCGCTGAGCCGGAACAGCCGCATGATGGCGAAGGCGGCGCCGTTGAAGATGAAGATCAGCGGCCGGAACAGCACCAGGCTGAGCCGCATGGGCGCCAGGGTGGCCATAGACAGCCGCTCGGGATAGCGCAGGGCGATGGTCTTGGGCAGGAGTTCACCCAGCACCACCTGAAGCATGGTCACGATCAGCAGGACGATGACGATGGCCGCCACCTGTCCGCCCACCGCGCCCAGGAACGGGGCCAGCAAGGGCGTCAACTGGGCCTGGCCATAGGCGCCGGCCACCAGGCTGCTGATGGTGATGCCGACCTGACAGCCCGCCACATAGTCATCAAGTCGGGCGGGATCGCGCAGGATGGCGAGCAACTGTCCGGCGGGGCGGCTGCCGGCCTCGGCGCCCTCCTGCACCCGCGACTTGCGCGCGCCGACCGTGGCGAATTCCGCCGCCACGTACAGGGCGTTGGCCGCCACCATGAGAAGAATGACGCCGAAAGGGATCAGAAAGCTGAGAATGGTGTCGACGCCTTGGTTGCGGGGTCCCCGGCCATACCAGCGTGCTGCAGCAACAACAATCACGGGAACCGGGCCGAACGACGAATGGGCCTTGAACGCAGGACGCCCGTCATCCGATCCCGTAGTGGGCCGCCAGATCGGTCAGGGCCTGTTTCAGGACCGTCTTGCCCTGACGGCGGCGCAGGCCCAGCCCCTGCTCGGCCAGCTGGAGCGACGAGCCGTGGAGGCAGATGCGTTCCAGCATGGCGCGGCGGCCGGGCGTCACCGCGCCGAGGGCGGCCTGCACCCGTCGGCGCGCCGCAAGGGCCCGCTCGCCCGGACCAGTCGGCGCCCCCTGCCCCGCCCCGCCGCGCGGCAGGGCGTCCCAGCGCATGGTGAGGGACGGGCCCATACTGGCCAGTTCGGCGTCGGCGCGCAGCTTTTCGCCCGCCGCCACCTCGGCCGGCGACAGCCAGGGCCGCCCGCTGGCGTCCTTGCGCCGGGCCAGCCACAGGATGGGGGACTCGCCCAGATTGACGGGGCGGGCCTTCACCGTCCCGTCCGGCGCCGTGACCGGGCGGGTCCCGGCCACGAAGCCGGGACGGCCGCCATCCGGGGGGCCGGGCGGAACCGCGCCCGCCCGCGCCTTCCAGCCGCCGCCTTCGCGCACCGCCAGACCGGGCGCGCGCGCCAGCTCGCGGAACGCCGCCTCGTCCAGGGTCAAGGCCGGACGGCGGCGTCGGTCGGGGCTGAGCCGCAGCCGATAGCGGCCGGGCTCCGGGGCCGCCTCGATCCAGGCACCGGGGCGGGCCAGCAGGGTGCGCAGGCGATCGCTCATGCCGCCGCCAGGCCGGTGATTTCGGCCAGCCCGCGCCCGACCCGCTCCAGCAGGCCGTCCAGGGCGGGATCATCACGCATGTCCTCCACCTCGTGGCACGCCTTGGCCACGGTGGTGCGGTCCCGATCGAAGGCCGCGCCCACCCGGCCGAGCGGCCAGCCGTACTCGGTGTGGCTGAGATACCAGGCCAGGGCGCGGGCGCGGCGAACCTCGTCGTTCACCCGGCGCCGCGACTGCATGGCTGCGGCCGGCACCCCGGTGACGCTGGCCACCGCCTGCATGGCCAGCAGGGCGCGGCCGCGATCGGCGCGGACCCGCTCCACCCTCTGCTCCAGTGTTATGTCGTGGTCGTCCATATCCTCACTCCGGTTCCTGCGCCCCAGCGGCGCGACGCCATGCTGGACCCGCCTGAAGGCAGTGAGGATTATATTCCTATTTTGTGCGTCAATTCCGGACGCATCCCGTTAAGGAGTGCGGCATTGGCAAGGCGAGAATGCGGGATCAAGTGAGGAATTGTCCGACCGTCGGTCCGGTCCCCACGCCAGCCGAAGGACCCGCAATCCCGGGCGGGCAAAGAAAGTTCGAATCGTTGACTCGTTCCACTGGACGGCGATTCGCAAATCAGACTATCGATTCGGCATTAACCGTTCTTAAGGTTTTTGCGGCCTTAACTGGTCGGAAAGGTTACCCGCTCCGGTGCGAGCGGCCTTATGGTCAAGGTTCGCCTGGAGGGGCATCAATGCGTGTTCTGCTGATTGAAGACGACAGCGCGACCGCGCAGAGCATCGAGCTGATGCTCAAGTCGGAAGGCTTCAACGTCTATACGACGGATCTGGGTGAGGAAGGCGTCGATCTGGGCAAGATCTACGACTACGACCTCATTCTTCTGGACCTGAACCTGCCCGACATGAACGGCCTCGAGGTCCTTCGTCAGCTGCGCGTCGGCAAGATCAACACCCCCGTCATGATCCTGTCGGGCTCCACCGAGGTGGAGACCAAGGTCAAGACGTTCGGCGGCGGCGCCGACGACTATCTGACCAAGCCTTTCCACAAGGACGAGCTGGTGGCGCGCGTCCACGCGGTGGTGCGTCGCTCCAAGGGTCACGCCCAGGCCATCATCACCACCGGCGAGATCGCGGTGAACCTGGACGCCAAGACGGTGGAGGTGGACGGCCACCGGGTCCACCTGACCGGCAAGGAATACCAGATGCTGGAGCTGCTCTCGCTCCGCAAGGGCACGACCCTGACCAAGGAAATGTTCCTGAACCACCTGTACGGCGGCATGGACGAGCCCGAGCTGAAGATCATCGACGTCTTCATCTGCAAGCTGCGCAAGAAGCTGGCCACGGCCGCCGGCGGCAAGCACTATATCGAGACCGTCTGGGGCCGGGGCTATGTCCTGCGCGACCCGCACGAGAACGCCACGGCCAACGCGGCCTGATCGTTTCGATCACCGGATAAAGGAAAGGCCCGCCGGATCGCTCCGGCGGGCCTTTTGCTTGCGCGCTCCCGAACACCCGGACGCCCCCCTCCACCCCGCGGGCTGGATCGCCCGCGCGGTCCGCCTCCCCGCGAGCGGGGAGGAGAGCCTATCGACGCGTCCAGATCGCCTCACCCGCCTTGTGCACGGCGACGACCGGCAGGGGCTGGGTCATGTCGGTCAGCGGATCGGCCGGCAGGACCACGAAATTGGCCTCATAACCCGGCTCCAGCCGCCCGATCATGCGGTCCGGGAAGATGGAGACGCGCGGCGTGTCGATCCACAGCCGCAACAGCTCGGGCCCGGTGAAGGCGCCGATGTCCAGCAGGTTCCGGGCCTCCAGCGCGGCGGTGGCCTGATAGCTGTCCGAACCGATGGCGATGGGAACGCCGGCGTCGTGCAGGCGACGCAGGTTCTCCACCTGCAACGCCTGCACGGCTTCGAGCGCCTCCGGCGTCCGTGCGAACGGGTTGGCCACGACCGTGGTGGTGACCACCACCACGCCCGCCGCGGCCGCCGCGCGGGCGTCGGCGTCGGTCAGGCGATAGGTCTCGGCCGTGGCGCCGGTCTCCCACATGTAGCCCGGAAGGTGATTGATCTCGTCCACCCCGGCCGTGACGGCGGCGCGGAAGTCGGCGGCGGTCTCCACGTGGACGCTGACCCGGAGGTCCCGGGCGCGGGCCTCGCGCACAAAGGCGGGCGCCAGGGCCGGATCGACCCCGCGCAGACCATAGAAGGCAGGGTCGTCGGCCCGCTCGTGATGGTGCTCGGAGCCCAGCAGGTACAGCTTCACGAAGTCGGCGCCGTCCGCCTTCAACTGATCCAGCACCGGGGCGATGTCGGCCTCGGTCCGCACCAGATGAAAGGCGTCGCCCTCGAAGGACTCGCCGTCGCGAATCTCGCCGTAGAAGCGGGATAGAAACCCGTACAGTCGCACCGGGTGGCCGCCGGGGGCCGTGACGCCGCCAAGCGAGAAGATGGCGTCCACCGTGTCCGGCTGATTGACCAGGGCGCGGGTGGCGTCCGTCGCTTCCCGCCGGGAGTTCGGGTTCTTCACATAGAGGATGCCCGCCGACAGATAGGTCTCGCTCATGCCGCGGGCCATGAGCGGGCTGTCCAGGTTATGGTTGTGCGCCTCGCCCAGGGCCGGGATGACCCAGACGCCGCCGAGATCGATGCGCGCGGCGTCCGGGGTCGCGGCGGCGAAGCGGCCTTCGGCCACGCAGCGTTCGCCGTCGACGAAGCCCTCGGGCGTCCACCAGCGGGCGCCGCCATAGCAGGTGGTCTGGGCCGCCGCGGCCCCGGCCGAAAGGACCAGGGCCGCCGCGCCGAGCAGCGCGGTCCTCATCGGGCGGGCCGCATGTAGAGCATGGACTCGGTCAGCACCGCCCCGTCCTCGCCCACGGTGAATTTGTGGGCGGCGAAGGTGGGCATGCCCATGGGCGCGCCGTTGGAAAAGACGAAGCCCTCGTCGGGCATGCCCATGGGCGACATGTCGAACTGACCGTTGGCGTTCTCGTCATGCATGACCATCAGGGCGTAGTCGCCCGGGGCCACGTCGGCGAACGTCAGGGTGACGGTTCCCGCGGCGTCACCGGAGACGCTGACGCCATACTCGCCCTGGCCCCGCATGAAGGTGGCCTCGGTGTTCAGGGCGGCGAGGATCTCTCCGCCACGGGCCTCCACACCGGTGAGGGTGACGACCACATCGCCGGCCATGGCGGGCGAGGCGACGAGGCAGGCAAGAGCAGCAGCTGTGATCAGTTTCATGAGACCCTCCAGAGTTGATGAAGTACTTTGTATGTCAAAGTGCGTGGGTACGCAAGGCCGCCGCGGCATGACCATCTCGCCGGGCTGAAGTGGCGATCTACAGGGGGCCGAGGGCCAGGAAGGCGCGGGCGGCGGCATAGTCGCCGGCTTCGAAATGCACGCGCATGACGCTGTCGTCGCGGAACAGGAACTCCACCGTGAACCGCTCGCGCGGGTCCAGCTCGGCGAGGGCCTCGGCGGCCGGGTCCGGGAACCGCCACAGCTCGCCCTGGACGCGGTCTGCGGGCAGCAGGTCGGCCGGCGCCGCCTCGCTTGAAGAGGCCCAGAAGGCGCGCCGCGTGTTGACCGGCGGCAGCGGGGCCAGGCTGGCCTGGACGATCCAGGGTCGCTGGGCCCGGTTGGGGTCGCGCATCACCACCCGGGCGCCGTAGGGACGAGGGCGGCCCGGGAAGGACACGACGGCGGCCAGACCCTCCTGCCCTTCGGCGTCCGTCATGCGGCCGAAGGTCACCGGAGCCGAGCGGAAGCGCCCCGTCTGGGACAGGCGCCAGGCCTCGCGGGCGTAGCGTGTGCGGTCGGCGACCCAGTCCTGGCGCTCGCCGGGAAAGGTCATGCGTGCGGTGCGCAGCCAGCCGGCGAAGCCGTCGCGCACCCGCGCGGCGGCGGTGACCAGATCTTGCGACGTGCAATCCGCCGACCGGGCCCGGCGCTCAGCCCGGCTTCGCGTGGCCGCCAGCGCCGGCTCGGCTGCGCCAGCACGCAGGGCCGCGCCGCGCGCCTGACGGGCAGAGACATCCAGCGCCGTGCGCACATGAGGCTCGAACAGACCGCAGCGGGCGTCGGCGGCCAGCATCAGGCTGCGCTCATAGTAGAGGCGGTCAGCGCCGGCGTGCGCCGCCCCCGCGCAGAGGGCGGCCATCGCCAGACCGGTCGCCAGACATGCTGTCAGGCCTTTGAACATGGGGCCAGACTAGGCCATACCCCTTCCGGTCCCGTTTCCTTTCAGGGTTAGCGAATTGCTTATCGCCAGTGACGTCTGGGTCAGCGCCCTGATCCGCCGCGCCGAACTGTCCGGGGCCTTCGCCACGGTGGTGCGCAAGGGCGATGCGCGCGCCGGAAGCGTCATCGTCAAGGCTTACGACACCAGCGAGCGAAAGGCGCGCCTGTACACCGAAGCCTTCGGCCCGGACGGCGAGCGACTGTGGATCCAGCCCGTCTCCAGCGACCAGGAAAGCGAGCTGGACGCCTATATACAAAGACAGGTCGGCTACGATCCGGACCTGTGGGTGGTGGAGGTGGAGGACCGCCAGGGCCGCCATTTCATCACCGAAACGGTGCAGGGCGAGCGGTCGTAAATCCTTAACCGCGTTCGTGAACCGGGCCGAAAGCGCGTCCGGCTAGTCTCACCATCAACGGGCGAAGAATGCGCCTGACGCAGATGGTGATGGTGCGGTGCTCTTTCTACTGAACGATGTGGTGTTCGATCTCGACGCGGCCTGCCCGGTCACGGCGGCCGACGCGCGCCGGTTCGACCGGCTGGATCTGGACTATGTGATCGAGCTGGCCTGCGAGCTGTTCGCCGAGGACCCGATGCTGCACCACAATGATCCCGAGCGCGCCCTGCGTCTGGCCTGGCTGATCGCCGACCGGGCGCCGGACCTGAACGCGGCCATGTTCGCCGCCCCCGAAAAGGACTGTGCGCCCGAACTGGTGGAGCCGCGCTTCTGCGCCCTGCCCGCGCCGGTCATGCGCCAGCTTCACGCCCGCGCCGCCAAGGGGGCGCTGGACGCCGTCGCCGCCGACAAGGCGGTGTGGGGCCGTCTGGCCGCCTGACTACAGGATCACGCGGAACAGCGCGTTCACCGCGAAGGCCACGCCCACCAGCAGGGCGAACCCGATGACAAGGTAGAGACCGGGGTGAAGCTCTCCGGGCTTGTGGAAAGCGGGGGGCGCGTCCTCGCGCGAATGCGGAGTCATGGTCATGTGGTTTCCTCCATCAGCGGCGGAGAGCTGCATGGCCCTGCCGTCTCGCCTTACGGATACGTAATGTAGCGCGAATAGCCCTGTTCCGCGAGGGGGTATTTGCGCGCCTCAGGTGACAGCGGGCCCTGTCCGCGCTATCGGCGCGGCCATGTCGAAACGAACACTGCCTGAGGAGGCGGCGCGCAGGCGCACCTTCGCCATCATCGCGCACCCTGACGCGGGCAAGACCACCCTGACCGAGCACATCCTGCTGGCCGGCGGCGCCATCCGTGCGGCGGGCGCGGTGCGGGCGCGGGGCGAGAACCGGCGCACTCGGTCGGACTGGATGAAGATCGAGAAGGAGCGGGGCATCTCCGTCTCGGCGTCGGTGATGACGTTCGAGCACGACGACAAGATGTTCAACCTGCTCGACACCCCCGGCCACGAGGACTTCTCGGAAGACACCTACCGCACCCTGACAGCGGCGGACTGCGCCATCATGGTGCTGGACGCGGCCAAGGGCATCGAGCCCCAGACCCTGAAGCTGTTCGAGGTCTGCCGCCTGCGCGACATTCCGATCATCACCTTCATCAACAAGCTGGACCGCGAAGCCCAGGACCCCATGGCCCTGCTGGACGAGATCGCGTCCCGCCTGGCCCTGGACCCCTCCCCCATCTGGTGGCCGGCCCAGAGCGGCAATCGCCTGCGCGGCATGGTGGAAATGGGCACCGGCCGGTTCCAGCCCTACGCCCGCAAGGAGGCCGGGGCCGCCGAGGACCCGGACCACCCCCCCGCCCTGCCCCTGTCCGAAGCGGCCCAGTATTTCGAGGCGGGCGAGCAGGAGGCCCTGATCGAGGCCGCCGAGCTGGTCGAGGGCGGCTATAAGCCCTTCGATGTGCAGGCGTTCCTGGAAGGCCACATGACCCCGGTGCTGTGGGGCTCGGCCCTGCGCCACTTCGGCATCGACGAACTGCTCAAGGCCATCGGCGACTGGGCTCCCGCGCCCAAGGCGATGAAGGCGAAGAAAGAGGCCCCGCCCGAGACCCGCAATGCGCCCGAGCCCGAGGACATCGTCGTCCAACCGGGCGCCGACGAGGTCACCGGCTTCGTCTTCAAGGTCCAGGCCAATATGGACCCCAACCACCGCGACCGCATCGCCATGTTCCGCATGGCCTCGGGCCGGTTCCAGCGGGGCATGAAGCTGAAGGTGCAGAACACCGGCAAGGCCCTGTCGGTGAACGCGCCCATCATGTTCTTCGCCTCGGACCGGGAGCTGGCCGACGACGCCTTCGCGGGCGACGTGATCGGCATTCCCAACCACGGGGTGCTGCGGGTGGGCGACAGCCTGTCGGAAAGCGGGCTGGTGCGCTTCGCCGGCCTGCCCAATTTCGCGCCGGAAATCCTGCAGCGGGTGCGGGTCAAGGACCCGCTCAAGGCCAAGCACCTGAAGAAGGCGCTGGAGGGTCTGGCCGAGGAAGGCGTGACCCAGCTGTTCCGTCCCGAACTGGGCGCGGACTTCATCGTCGGCGCGGTGGGCCAGCTGCAGTTCGAGGTCATGGCCGACCGGCTGAACAGCGAATACGGCCTGGACTCCATGTTCGAACCCAGCCCGTGGGCCGAGGCCCGCTGGGTGTCCGGCGAAAAGGCCGAGCTGGAGGACTTCATGGGCAAATACCGCCCCCAGATGGCCGCCGACATCGACGGGGCCCCGGTGTTCCTGGCCAAGTCGTCGTGGGAGACGGGCTATGTGGGCGAACGGTTCCCGAAGGTCGCGTTCTCGCGGACGAAAGAGCGGGGATAAGCCGCGACGCCGGACTTTCCGGCGTCCTGATTCCGTGCTCTCCTTGTCGCTCGACGCTTGGGGGCGTCGCGGGAATCCAGTCCATGATCATCGCAGTCGCCATGGCGGTGCTGACCGGTCTTTCGGGGCAGGCCACGGTGCTGACCGGCTATGAACCGGCCGTGCGCTGCGCCGGTCTGACCCAGGCGGCGTCAGAGCTTGAGGGCGGCGAGACCCCGCGCGGGCGCATGCTGTTCGACGCGGCGCTGTACTGGTCCCTGGCCGTGGGCCAGGCCGCCGACGCCGCCGGCCGCCCCCTGACCGTCAGCGACAATGACCAGACCCGCGCCCGCATCCGCGCCGTGCGCGAATTGAGCGAGGGAGATCCCGACGCGCGCGAAGCCCTGTCCCGGTGCCTGGACCGGACGCCGGACCTGGGCTGAGCGTTTCAAGCTTGGCGCTGAACCGCCGGCGCGGCGCTGCGTTTGCTTGTCTGTGGGCGGATGAGGTCAGACGATCCCGATACGGGACAGAAGGCGAGTATGGGCATGTTCGAGTTCGGACGGGATTTGAGACGGCTGTTCGCCCAGGCGCGAGACGGCGGCGATCGCAGCTGGATCGAATTGATCGGCGCCGACCTTCTCGAGGCCGAGGCCCGCGGTCAGGCCACGGACGCCCACAGGACCAGTTGCCGCGAACCGGTTCTCACCGGCCTGAAGGCGTCGGCCCTGTGGCGCGAACACGCCCGCAGGACCGGCCGCCGCGACAGTCTGGCCCGCGCCTTGTCCGCCGCCTCCGACGCGGCGCGCATCGCCCTGACGCCCGACCAGCACACCGAGGCGGCCATGGAGACCGCCCTGTGCCTGATGCTTCAATATGAACAACGGGGCGGGACCGATCTGCTGGACCAGATCGATCTGGTTCTGGACGGCCATGAGGCCGGGCGCTCCGCCGTCCTGTGCGCCCGTCTGTCCGTCGCCCATGCCCGACTTGAGGCCCTGAAAGCCCGTCGCAACGGCGAGGCGTCCGCCATGCTGGACGCCTCGGCCCTGATGGACTCGGCCCTGCACGATGTGGCGGGCCGACCCGATCTGGCCCCCGAGGCCGCCGAGGTCCAGCTGGACCGGGCGTCGCTGGCTCTGGAAGCCGGGCTGCTGCGCGGCGACACGCGCCTGCTGGATCAGGCCGGACGCGACCTGCGCGCCCTGGTGGCGGCGGCGTCGCCCGAATACCGGCCGGTGACGCGGGCGCGGGCGCTGACCCTGTGTGCGGCGGGCCTGTCCGCGCTGGCGGCCCTGGCCGACGACGAGGCGGCCCGGGCCAAGGCCCACGAGCTGTTCGACGCGGCCGCCGACGCCTTCACTCCTGACCACAGTCCGCTGGACTGGGCCGCCATCGAGCTGGCCCGGGCGGCCCGCGACATGAATCCGGACCTGACCCGGCTGATCGAGATCGAGGAGGTCACCGCAGGCGAGGGTCTGATCCTCGGCGCCGTGGCCCGCGAGCGCCGCGTGGCTGTGGAGGCCCGTCAGGCCGAGCTGAAACGGGACGGGGCCCAGCTGGCCCGGATGGAGACGCGCCTGCGCCGCCGCCTGACCGTCGGCCAGCCGGACGAGAACCCGCTGGACTGGGCTGTGGATCAGATGAACCTGGTCCAGGTGCAGCTGACGCGCATCCGCCTGACCGGGCGGGGCGACGTGGGCCACATGGGCATGGTGCTGGTGGAGGCCGCCGAGACGGCGCGCGAACTGGGCGCCGGGCTGATCGCGGACCGGGCGAGCCAATTGCTGGCGGCGGTGGGGCAGACGCTGACCGGTGACACGGCCTGAGGGTTCAGGCCTGACCCTTCAGGCGGCCTGACGGCGCAGACGCCAGAAGCGCAGGGTCCGCATGGCGGTTTCGCGCGGCAGCTCGGCGTAATGGGCGGCGTACTGGCGCGCCTTGCCCATGGCGTTGTCCTCGCGGTTCAGCAGCACCACGGCGTAGGTGAGGAACAGGGCGCGGTCGAGATCGGCCGCCTTGCACACCACCGCCAGCGCATCCATCTCGCGCCGCTCGACGATGGTGCGGGCGGTGTGGAAATCGATGTCCGACAGTTCGGCCAGAGCGATCAGGAACGCGGTGCGGCCGCCGGAGCGCAGAAACCGGGCCAGCACCTCCGGCGTGAGCTGATTGGCGGCCTTGAGCTCCTGCACATAGGCCAGCTGCTCCTTGTAGTCCGCCGGCAGCACGCCATCGGCCGAGGCGACCCGGTTGCGGCCCGCTTCCAGCGCGTTCTCCAGCAAAGCCGGGTCGAGCTGCGCGTTCTGCTCCAGGATCTGCTGGCGCAGCCGGGCCTCGACCACGAAATACATCTCGTTCAGCAGGTCCGCCGGCAGAGCCTTGCGGTTCACCACCGCCTCGTGCAGCGCCGGGTTGGCGCGGGCCCGGTCCACCGCCGCCTCGCTGGAGGCCCGCGACAGGCGCGCCCCCTCGTTGCGCAGCAGGGCGCCGAGGGTCTCGTCGTCGCCACGCTCGATGATGACCGATGAAATGTCCTCGGACACGGCCGGGCGGCTGGAGACGGCGCGCAGACGCTCCTGCCCGCCCTCGCGCACCGCCTTCATGAGATCGGCGTCGTCCAGAACCGGCGAGGCCGCCAGCACCGTCGCGGCGACGGCGTCGGATCCATCCTCGGCCAGGCGGCGGATCAGACGGCGCGGGGCGTCCGTGACAGGGGCGAAGCGTTCCGCCAGCTCGGCGCGGACGGCCTCCTCCATGTCGTCGGCCAGGTGCGCCAGCACGATGCCGTAGTGCTCGGTCTCGGCCTGGGAATGGGTGGTCGAGCCGAAGAAGTGGTCGGTCAGTTCGCGCAGCAGGGTGCGGCGTTTCTCGCTGGAGTCCTCGCGCGCGAGCCCGATCAGCTCCGGCAGGCGCGATGAGGTCACGGCCGCGTCGCTCACAGGTCGCCCGCCACCGAAGGCGCCAGACCACCCTGGTTGCGCATCAGGGTCGGGGGCGGCGGCGGCTCGGCCAGGTCGACCGGGGCGCTGTCCAGGAAGAACGGCGCCGGCAGGGTCGTGGGGTCGGGGGCGCGGCCCGCCTCGCGGTGCACCGAATAATAGCGGGCGCCGTCGCGGCTGTCGGCGTCCGCGGACCGGGGCGCCGGTTGCGGGGCCGCCTGGGGAGCCGGCGCAGCCCCGGACTCGCCCATGCGCCAGATCGGGGCGTCGGGGCGCGGCGCCATGGGGTCGTTCGGGCTCGACGCCCGGGTCGAGCTCTGCGGCGCCGCTGCTTCGGTGCGCGGCGAGCGAACCGGGGTCTGGACCACCGGCGTCTGCACCACCGGGGTCCGGGTCACCGACGGCCCGGGCGCGGGGGCCGCCTGAACCGGCGCGGTTTCAGCCGTGCGGGGCGCGACCTGGCCATAGGGAACCGGCGTCGAGGCCCAGGCCTGACCGCCCGACACCACCGGGGGCGAGCCGAAGGCGGTGGCCGGCGTCAGGCTCTGGGGGAAGGGGCGGGCCGCAGCGGTGTAGTCAGGCAGCACGCTGGGCTGGATCTGGAGCGGCGCGGGCGGACCGGCGTCGGGGGTCTCTGCGTCGACGGCGGCGGGCTGTTGCGGACGCGGCGCCTCGGCCTTGCCGGGCCAGCTGAGGGTGCGCAGCCCGTCCCGGGCGCCGGCGCCCCGGTTCCCGGCGTTCTGGGCGTCCGCCGGCGCGGCCGCGACGACCAGGCCGGCCGCCAGCAGACCTGCGCACAGGATGCTGTGGTTCCCTCGTCGTGGCGCCATGGCCGAAGCCCCCTGGAGATCGTGGCCGCATCCTGGGCCGGATATCCCTCAAGGCTAGCCGGGGCGGCCTTAACCCGTCGCTAACGGGAGGCCGGGTGGGAGGACTATTCCCGCGACGCCTCGCGCACCCGTTCCCGTTCCTGTTCAATGGCCTCGCGGCGGGCGGCCTCGCGCGCGGCGATGCGGCGCTCGAGCTGGACCAGTTCGGTGGCGTTGCGGCGCGAGGCGGCCTCGCGGCTCTCGCCCGGCTGACGGCCGGTGATGTCAGGGATGTAGATGGGCTGGGCGCAGGTGCGCGTCTCCCGGTCGTACCAGCCGCCTTCGGCCTCGCACCGGTCGCCGGGGGCCACCCAGAACCGCTCGAACGCCAGGACGCCGACCATCAGGACCGCGAAGATGGCCAGAAAGATGAAGCCCAGTCGCTTGAAGCTCAGATACACGCGCGAGAATCCCCGGGAAGTTGACTTGGCGTTACGTTGACAGGCCGCAACGACCGTTCCATGTCCTGCCCACCAATAAGGCCGCAGCCGGGCGGCTTTCCAGACCAAAGTTTCGAAAAGGGTTCGGCATGAAGGTTCTCGTCCCCGTCAAACGGGTGATCGACTATAACGTCAAGGCGCGCGTGAAGGCGGACCAGTCAGGCGTCGACCTGGCCAACGTCAAGATGAGCATGAACCCCTTCGACGAGATCGCCGTCGAAGAGGCCGTGCGTCTCAAGGAAGGCAAGGAGCACCACGCCGCCGGCACCGCCGACGAGATCGTGGTGGTGTCCATCGGCCCGAGCCAGGCGCAGGAGACCATCCGCACCGCCCTGGCCATGGGCGCCGACCGGGGCATCCTGATCCAGTCGGACACCGATCTGGAGCCGCTGGCCGTGGCCAAGCTGCTGAAGGCGGTGGTCGAGGAAGAGAAGCCCGACCTGGTGCTGATGGGCAAGCAGGCCATCGACGGCGACAACAACGCCGTGGGCCAGATGCTGGCCGCCCTGCTGGACTGGCCCCAGGGCACCTTCGCCTCCAAGCTGGAGATCAAGGACGGCAAGGCCGTGGTGACCCGTGAGATCGACGGCGGGCTGCAGACCCTCGCCTCCACCCTGCCGGCGGTGGTGACCACCGACCTGCGCCTGAACACCCCGCGCTATGCCTCCCTGCCCAACATCATGAAGGCCAAGAAGAAGGAGATCGTCACCAAGGCGGTCGCCGACTACGGCGTCGACACGGCGCCGCGCCTGAAGGTGCTCAAGGTCACCGAGCCGCCCAAGCGCTCGGCCGGCATCAAGGTCGCCGACGCCGCCGAACTGGTGACCAAGCTCAAGTCCGAAGGAGTCCTGTAATGGCCGTTCTCGTCATCGCCGATCACGACAACGCCCACGTGCGCGACACCACCCACAAGACCGTCGCCGCCGCCCAGAAGCTGAACGCGGGCGACATCGACATCCTGGTGGTGGGCGAAGGCGCCCAGGCCGCCGCCGATGCGGCCGCCAAGATCTCTGGCGTGCGCAAGGTGCTGCTGGCCGAGTCCGCCGAGCTGGGCAAGACCATCGCCGAGGCCGTCGAGGCCGTGGTGGTGCCCATGGCCGGGGACTATGACGCCATCCTGTCGCCCGCCTCGTCGGACGGCAAGAATTTCGCCCCGCGCATCGCCGCCAAGCTGGACGTGGCACCCATCTCGGACATCATCGAGGTGGTCTCCGGCGACACCTTCACGCGCCCCATCTATGCCGGCAACGCGCTGGAGACGATCCAGAGCTCGGACAAGATCAAGGTCATCACCGTGCGCCCCACCGCCTTCACGGCGGCGGAAGAAGGCGGCTCGGCCAAGGTCGAGACCATCAAGGGCGCCGACGCGGCCAAGACCGACTTCGTGGGCGAGGAAATGGTCAAGTCCGACCGACCCGAGCTGGGCGCGGCCAAGATCGTGGTCTCCGGCGGCCGGGCCCTGGGCTCGGCGGACGAGTTCCACGCGGTCATGGACCCGCTGGCCGACAAGCTGGGCGCCGCCGTGGGCGCCAGCCGCGCCGCCGTGGACGCGGGCTACGCCCCCAACGACTACCAGGTGGGCCAAACGGGTAAAGTCGTGGCCCCGGAGCTTTACATCGCCATCGGCATCTCGGGCGCCATCCAGCACCTGGCCGGCATGAAGGACTCCAAGATCATCGTGGCCATCAACAAGGATGCCGACGCCCCCATCTTCCAGGTGGCGGACTACGGCATCGTCGGCGACTACAAGACGGTGGTCCCCGAACTGATGACGGCGCTGGGGTAGACGCGTTTCTCCTCCCCGCTTGCGGGGAGCGGGACCGCGTCCGCAGGGCGTGGTGGAGGGGGCGGCTCGATGTCAAAATGGCGAGTCGCCAGCCCTTCCCCGTCAGCGCCCCCCCCTCCGTCGCGGCGCGTATCCGCACCGCGCCACCTCCCCATGAAATGGGGAGGAGAGCGTTGACCGCCCTTCCCCGCCGCCCCTTCCTTGGCGTAAGACAGCCGTCCGCGCGTTTCCGCGCGATCGGTTCAAGAGGCGTTCGACCGCATGGTTGAAATCAGGACGGTGGCTGTCATCGGCGCGGGCCAGATGGGCATGGGCATCGCCCATGTGGTGGCTCTCGGCGGTTATGACGTCAGGCTCTTTGACGTTGGCGCGGACAAGCTGCCCGCCGCCATCGGCGCCATCGGCGCCAGCATGGCCCGGCAGGTCGCGCGGGGGACCGTGACGGCGGCCGACGCCGACGCGGCCCTGGCCCGCATCGTCCCCATCGAGACCCTGGCCGAGGCCGGCAGCGCCGATCTGGTGATCGAGGCCGCGACCGAGGACGAGGCCATCAAGAAGTCGGTCTTCCGCGACCTGACCCCCTATCTGGGCGCCGACACCCTGCTGGCTTCCAACACCTCGTCCATCTCCATCACGCGTCTGGCCTCGGTCACCGACCGGCCGGAGCGGTTCATCGGCCTGCATTTCATGAAGCCGGCGCCGGCCATGAAGCTGGTGGAGCTGATCCGCGGCATCGCCACCTCGGGCCAGACCTATGACACCGCCGTGGCCTTCGCCGAGGCCCTGGGCAAGACCACCACCGAGTCCGAGGACTTCCCCGCCTTCATCGTCAACCGCATCCTGGCGCCGATGATGAACGAGGCGGTCTACACGCTGTACGAGGGCGTGGGGAACGTCACCGCCATCGACACGGCTCTGAAGCTGGGCGCCAACCACCCCATGGGCCCGCTGGAGCTGGCCGACTTCATGGGCCTGGACGTGGTGCTGGCCATCATGAACGTGCTCTACGAGGGCCTGGGCGACAGCAAATACCGCCCCTGCCCGCTGCTGGTGAAATATGTCGAGGCCGGCTGGCTGGGCAAGAAGACCGGCCGGGGCTTCTATGACTATTCCGGCCCGACCCCGGTTCCGACGCGATGATCCGCGACCTCAAGGATATCCGTGACGTGGGCGACCTGCCGGGCCAGGCGCCGGTCAAGTGGCGCGGCATGCCGGGTCTGTGGGCGCTGATCGCAGGTCTGGCCGCCATCGCCTGGCCGCCGCTGATCCTGACCTTGCCGCTGATGCCGCCGGTGCACGTGATGCCGGGGGTCGACATGGACTGGCGGCTGCAGGTCCTGATCGCGGGGGTGATCGCGGTTCCCCTCGGCATGTACCTGCTGGTGCGCGAGCGTGACCGATCGGGGTCGCCCTCCACCCGTCTTGGCGTGATCTGGCGGTTCCTGCTGTATGGCGGACTGCTGGCCGCGGCGTTCCAGATCGTGACGGCGCTGGTGATGATGGGCCTGCGGTGGGTCGAGGCGGGCGCCCTGGCGCAGAGCCTGGGAGCGGCCGAGACCACCCTGCTGATCTATGGCGTCGCCGGCCTGCCGCTGGCCATGCTGGTCGGCCTCAGCTACGCCCTGTGGGCGGGCATCTGCGTGGCCCTGATCGCCTTCACGCCCAGGCCGCCCCCGGTCCGCCCCCGCGCGGGCCTGCTGGGCGAAACCGAAGGCGTCTGAGCCGACCCCGGATCATTACCGTCCTTTCATGAATCCCGACTTGCCCGACGGGCGGATCGGGGCGACCCTCCCGCGCAACTGTCAGGGAGGGGCGACATGACCGACGCAGCCATCAGTACATCCGAGCGTGATCCCGTCGCCGAGCCGACGCCGGTGCGCACATCCGACCGGCTGTTCAGCCTGGATGTGGTGCGTGGCTTCGCGGTGCTGGGCATCCTGGCGGTGAACGCCATCACCTTCGGCATGCCTGAACCGGTCATGATGAACCCGTCGCTTCAGCCCGGAGGGCTGGAGGGCGAGGCGGCGGCGGCATGGCAGGCCATGTACGTGTTCTTCCAGGACAAGATGCGCACCCTGTTCTCGATGCTGTTCGGGGCGTCCATCTTCCTGATCGGCGGCGAACGCAGCGACCTGACGCGCGGCAAGCTGCTCCGGAAGCGGCTGTTCTGGCTGGGGCTGTTCGGCCTGGCGCACGGCCTGCTGTTCTGGTTCGGCGATATCCTTCTGCTCTACGCCCTGACCGGACTCGTGGTGCTGCTCGTGCGCTCCTGGAGCGCGAAGCGGCTGATCATGGTGGGCGTGGCGCTGAATGTGACCTTCTCGGCGCTCTACGTCGGCGTCATCTCCCTCATGCGCATGGCGCCGCCCGAGACCTTGGACGAATTCGGCTGGAACACGACGCCCGAGCAACTGAACGAGATGATCGCGGCCTTTCAGGGCAGCGCCGTCGAGACGACCCTGACGGTGATGGGCAACTGGGCGGCGGCGGCGCCGTTCATGGCGATCTTCTTCATTCCCGCCACGGCGGCTCTGATGATGATCGGCATGGGGCTGTTCAAGGCCGGCTTCCTGGCCGGACGCTCGCCCGCCTGGGTCTACGGTCTTTTCATTCTTCTCGGCGCTGCGGCCGTCGCCCTGATCTGGCGGGAGTCCAGCGCGGTCATCGCGGGCGGCTTCCCCCTTATCGAAACCATGATGCGGCCCGCCAACACCTTCCTGGCGCCGCTGGTCTCGCTGGCCTTCGCCAGCCTGCTGATTCTGATGGCGCGGTTCGGGCTGAAGCTGATCCTGACGCCGCTGGCCAAAGCCGGACAGATGGCCTTCACCAACTACCTGAGCCAGACCCTGATCATGACCACCATCTTCTACGGCGGGCGAGGGCTGGGCTATTTCGGTCAGGTGGGCTGGCCCGAGATGTGGCTGGTCATCATCGGCGTCTGGGTGGTGCAGCTGATCTGGTCGCCCCTGTGGCTGTCGCGGTTCACCATGGGCCCGCTGGAGTGGGTGTGGCGCCGCCTGACCTACGGCAAGGGCGTGGCGCTCAGGCGGGCATAGGGGCGCTATCGCTCGCCGCGCGGCGGCTCGCTGCTTGAGCGCATTTTTGGGCGCTAACGCTCGCCGCGCGGCGGCTCGCTGCTTGAGCGCGGCGTCCTGATGTTGTCGCGGAGGGCGTGATGGCGTAAGCGCGCGCCATGACATCCCCCGCAGACATCGCCGCCGAACCCGTCCGTCCCGAAGCGCGCGCGCCGCGCGGATTCCAGGACCGGCGAGGTCATGATCTGGTGGCCGAGCGCCGCATCGTCCAGGCGGTCTCGGCAGTCTACGAGCGCTGGGGCTTCGAACCGCTGGAGACCTCGGCCTTTGAGTACGCCGACGCCCTGGGCAAATTCCTGCCCGACGCCGACCGTCCGAACGAGGGCGTGTTCGCCCTGCAGGACGACGACGAACAGTGGATGGCCCTGCGCTATGACCTGACCGCGCCGCTGGCCCGGTTCGCGGCCCAGACCTGGGAGACCCTGCCCAAGCCGTTCCGCCGCTACGCCTTCGGCCCCGTCTGGCGCAACGAGAAGCCCGGCCCCGGCCGCTTCCGCGAGTTCGTCCAGTGCGACGCCGACACCGTCGGCTCGGACCGGCCCGAGGCCGACGCCGAGATCATCGCCATGGCCGTCGAGGGTCTTCAGGCCGCCGGCCTCGCCCCCGGTCAGGCGACCATCAAGATCGCCAGCCGCAAGCTGGTCAACGGGGTGCTTCAGGCCGCCGGCGTCACCGAACAGGGCCAGACCCTGGCCGTGCTGCGCGCGGTGGACAAGCTGGACCGGCTGGGCCCCGACGGGGTCAAGCTGCTGCTGGGCGAAGGCCGGCTGGACGAATCCGGCGACTTCACCAAGGGGGCCGGCCTGAACACGAAGGGCATCGACGCCGTGCTGGCCTTCCTGGCGGTGCAGGCCGGGCCGCGCGACAGCGTGCTGAACGCCCTGGACGCCGTGGTCGGCGGCACCGAGGCCGGCGCCGAGGGCCTGAACGAACTGGGGCGCATCAGCGCCGCGCTGAAGGCCATGGGCGTCGCTGACGCCGCCGCCAGCATCGACCCCTCCGTGGTCCGCGGGCTGGAGTACTACACCGGCGCCGTGTTCGAGGCCGAGCTGCTGCTGGACACCACCGACGACAAGGGCCGCCCGGTGCGCTTCGGCTCCATCGGCGGCGGCGGACGGTATGACGATCTGGTGGCCCGCTTCACCGGCGAGCGCACCCCGGCCACGGGCTTCTCCTTCGGGGTTTCGCGTCTGGTGTCGGCCCTGCGCGCGGCGGGGCGGGATCCGGCCGGCGACGCGCGCGGACCGGTGGTGATCATCGCCTTCTCGGAAGACGACATGGCCCACTATTTCACCGCGGCGTCCGAGCTGCGCGCGGCGGGGATCGCCGCCGAGGTCTATCTGGGCAAGGCGGGCATGAAGGCCCAGATGAAATACGCCGACCGGCGCGGCGCACCCGCCGCCGTCATCATGGGCGGCGACGAGATCGCGGCGGGAACGGCGACCGTCAAGGATCTGGATCTGGGCCGCGAACTGGCCCGCAAGGTCGCCGACAACGACGCCTGGCGCAGCGAGCGGCCGGGTCAGTCGGTCGTCCCCCGCGCCGATCTGGTGAAAAGCGTGCGGGCCATTCTGGATCACGGCAAATAACCTTCACCATTGCGTGGGTTATCAGCGATCACATTGCTTTTGCCCGGCTTTTCGGAGATGCGGCGGGTTGACGCGCCGGGAATTATGGCGTTTTGTTGCACTTGTGTGAAGCACGGCGCGCCCCAGGGCGAGCTGATGTTTCTCCGGCGTTTCGGGGAGGAAGCGCCTGCTCCGAGCAGAGAGCGAGAAGACCCGCCGCGATGTATCCCCCGCGGCGGGTTTTTTCTGTCTGGAATCCATTTTTGGTGCGCTAGCGCTCGCGACGCGGTCGCTCGCTGCTTGAGCGCGTGTTTGGTGCGCTAACGCTCGGCTCGCGGAGCCTCGCTGCTTGAGCGCGTCCTGGTTTCGCTAACGCTCGGCTCGCGGAGCCTCGCTGCTTGAGCGAGTAGGAAAAAGACCAAGAAAAAGGGCCGGGGCGTCGCCGCTCCGGCCCTTCCTCAGTTCGCTTTGACGCGGCCTACCAGAGGCGGACGCGGTCTTCCGGCGCGACGTAGTATTCGTCGCCCGGCTGCACGTCGAAAGCCTCGTACCAGGCGTCCACATTGCGCACCGGTCCGATCACGCGGAATTCGGCGGGCGAGTGCGGGCCTTGGGCCAGTTGCTGGCGCAGGGCGTCGTCGCGGTACAGGCCCCGCCACACCTGGGCCCAGCCGAGGAACACGCGCTGGTCGCCGGTGTAGCCGTCCAGAACCGGCGCTTCCTGCCCGTTCAGCGACACCCGGTAGGCTTCCAGACCCAGGGTCACGCCGGCCAGATCGCCGATGTTCTCGCCCATGGACAGGCCGCCCTGGATGAAGTGGCCCGGGATGGGTTCATAGGAGTCGTACTGGGCCCCCAGAATGTCGGTCTGGGCGACGAAGCGGGCGGCGTCCTCTTCCGTCCACCAGTCTTCCAGGCGGCCGTCGCCGTCGGACTTGCGGCCCTGATCGTCGAAGCCGTGGCCGATCTCGTGGCCGATCACGCCGCCGATGGCGCCGTAGTTGACCGCCGGGTCGCCCTCGGGATCGAAGAACGGCGGCTGCAGGATCGCGGCCGGGAAGACGATCTCGTTCTTGGTGGGCGAATAGTAGGCGTTCACGGTCTGGGGCGTCATGAACCATTCGGCGTCATCCACCGGCTGGCCCAAGCGGTTGAGGTCGTAGTTCCAGCGCCACTGGCCCGAACGGATGTAGTTGCCGAACAGGTCGCCCTCTCGGATGTCCAGGTCGGAATAGTCGCGCCATTCGTCGGGGTAGCCGATCTTCACGCCGAACTTGTCCAGCTTGTCCAGGGCGCGGACGCGGGTCTCCTCGCTCATCCAGTCCAGATTGCGGATGCGCTCGCCCATGGCGGTCTTCAGGTTGGCGACCAGCTCCTCCATCTGGGCCCGGTGCTCCGGCGGGAACCAGCGGGCCACATAGAGGCGGCCGAGGGCCTCGCCGAGACGGCCCTGGGCGAAGCTGACGCCACGCTTGTCGCGGGGACGCTGGGCCTGGGCGCCGGTCAGCTCACGGGAGCGGAACTCCCACTGGGCGTCGCTGAAGCGCTCGGACAGATACGGCGCGGCCTGGTCCACGGTGTGGAACGCCTGCCAGGCGCGCAGGGTCTCGATGGGCGCATCGGCGAAGATGCGCGCCATTTCCGGGAAGGCGGTGTTCTGGCTGACCACGAAGCGGTCCTGCTCGCCAAGACCCGCGGCCTCGAAATAGGCGACCCAGTCGAAGCCGGGCGCGTAGTCGCTGAGCTCGGCGGTGGTCATGGGGTTGTAGGTCAGGTCGCGGTTGCGGCTCTGGATGCGGGTCCAGTGGGCGGTGGCGATGGCGGTCTCCATCTTCACCACGTCAGCGGCGACCTGCTCGGGGTTGGCCCAACCGGCCATACCCAGCATCCGGGCCACATAGGCCTCATAGGCCGCCAGCTTTTCGGCGAAATTCTCTTCCAGATAGTAGTCGCGGTTGGGCAGGCCGATGCCGCCCTGGCCCAGATAGACCGCATAGGCTTCCGGATCGCGGGCGTCGTCGCTGATGTAGGTTCCCCAGAACGAGCCGCCCGGGACGCCCTGGGTTCCGCCCATGTAGGCGGCCATGGCGTCGTGGCTGTTGATCGCGCGGATGGCGTCCAGCATCGGCTGGATGGGTCGGGCGTCCAGGGCGTTGATGGTCTCGACGTCCATGAAGCTGTTGTAGGCGTCGCGGACCTTGGCTTCATCGCTGCCGGCGGCCAGGTCGTCCGCGCCGGAAATCTCCGCGATCAGCGCGGTCATGCGGTTTTCAGACAGCTGGCTCAGCAGGTCGAACGAGCCGTAGCGGGTGCGGTCGGCCGGGATCTCGAGGGCGTCCACATAGGCGCCGTTGGCGTAGCGGAAGAAGTCCTCGCCGGGGCGGACGCTGGTGTCGCGGCCTTCGAGATCGAAGCCCCAGGTTCCGTAGCGCGGCGTCTCGATGCTCTCGTAGCCGGTGGCGCCCAGCTGCGGCGCCTGGAACAGCGACACGGCGCTGCACGCCTGGTTCAGGCACTCATGGTCGTGGCCGTCGTCGGCCATGGCGGCGGCAGGCAGAAGCAGGGCGGCGACGGCGGCGCCGATCATCAGTCTTTTCATGGTATTTCCTACAGGGTCCCTGAGCCGGGACGACGTCGGGCGCACCATAGGCCCCCGCACCGGCCCCCGAACCTAAAAAAAAGTTCATCCAGCCCCCGACCGCTCTCGCATCAGGGCGCGCGATGCCTTTTAGATGGGGCTCAAGCAAGGTGGGGTTGAATGGCGGCGGAACACGCGGGCGAGTACAAGGATCTGGTGGTCTTTCTGGCCGCCGCCGGCGTTCTGGTGCCCATCTTCAGCCGCTTCAAGGTCAGCCCCGTGCTCGGCTTTCTGGCGGCGGGCGTGCTGCTGGGTCCCGACGGTCTGGGCCGGTTCGCCGACGTGGCGCCGTGGGTGTCCTGGCTGACCATCACCGACCAGGCGGAGATGGCCGTCCTGGCCGAGCTGGGCGTGGCGTTCCTGCTGTTCATGATCGGGCTGGAGCTGTCGTGGGGGCGGCTGAAGACCATGCGCAAGCTGGTGTTCGGCCTGGGCGTCACCCAGGTTCTGGCCTGCACCGCCGCCCTGTCCGGCCTGTTTCTGCTCATGGGCCAGACCCTGGACACCGCGCTGGTGGCGGGTATGGCGCTGGCCCTGTCCTCCACCGCCATCGTCATGCCGGTGCTGGCGGAGCGCAACCGCATGGGTGCGGGATCGGGCCGGGCGACCTTCTCGGTGCTGCTGGCCCAGGACCTGGCGGTGGCTCCGCTGCTCATCACCGTCACGGTGCTGGCGACCCTGGCGTCCTCGTCCGAAGGCGTCATCGATCCCGCGGCCATCGGCTCAGGGCTGCTGATTCTGGCGCCCGCCGCGCTGGGCGTGGGGTTGATCGTGCTGCTCGGCCGGCTGGTGCTGCGGCCCCTGTTCCGCTCGGTGGCGCGCGCGCCGGGCCGCGAGCTGTTTCTGGCCGCCGCCCTGCTGATCGTGGTCGGCGGCGGCGTGGCGGCGCAGGCGGCGGGCCTGTCCATGGGCCTCGGCGCCCTGATCGCGGGCCTCCTGCTGGCCGAGACCGAGTACCGGCGCGAGGTCGAGCTGGCCATCGAGCCCTTCAAGGGCCTGCTGCTCGGCGTCTTTTTCGTCAGCGTCGGCATCGGCCTGGACCTGGACGCGGTGTTCGCCGAGCCGGTCCGCATCCTGTCGCTGGCCCTGGGCCTGATGGTCATCAAGGCCATGGTGATCTTCGGCCTGGCGCGGGTGATGGGCCTGGGCTGGCGCCCGGCGCTGGAGACCGCGCTGGTGCTGGGCCCGGCCGGCGAGTTCGCCTTCGTCATCCTCAGCGCCGGCGTGGCCGAGGGCGTGGCTTCGCCCGCCTTCATCCAGTCGGTGCTGGTGTCGGCCACCCTGACCATGTTCGTCATCCCGCTGCTCGCGGGCCTCGGCGCGCGCATCACGCGCCGCCCCCGTCGTCTGGAGGATGAGGATGACGTGGGTCAGGTCCCCGAGCTGACCCCGGCCGAGAGCGCCGTGCTGATCGTCGGCTTCGGCCGCGTGGGCCAGCTGGTGGCCGAGATGCTCAAAGCCCACGACCAGAGCTACATCGCCATCGACTCCAACTCCAAGGCCGTGACAGCCGCCCGCCGGCGGGGCGAGCCGGTCTACTACGGCGATGCCGCGAACCCCGAAATGCTCAGGCTGTGCGGCGTGGACGGCATCCAGGCGCTGGTCGTCACCATGGACGCGCCGGGCAAGGTGGACGAGGTGGTCAAGGTCACCCGCACCCTGCGCGAGGACCTGATCGTCATCGCCCGCGCCCGCGACGACCGCCATGCGGAACGGCTCTATGCGCTGGGGGTCACCGACGCGGTGCCCGAGACCATCGAGGCCAGTCTGCAACTGGCCGAGAACACCCTGGTCGACCTGGGCGTGCCCATGGGCGTGGTGCTGGCCTCGGTGCACGAGCGGCGCGACGCGTTCCGCAAGTCGTTCCAGGCGGCCATGCCGGAGGCGCGTCGCCGCCCGGCCCGCGCCCTGCGCGGCCGGGCGCCGAGCGCCGCCGAGTAATCAGGCGGACGCGGCCGGCTCGTGGTCGTGCTCATCGTCGAGCGCGTCCTTGGCGTCCAGCATGGCGCGCTTGAACCCCAGCGGATCTTCGATGGTCTTGAGGTGATTGGCCCCCTGCTCGCTGGCGGTCAGGATCAGAATGTCGCCGAAGCCGAAGATGCGGCCGATCAGGCTCTGTTCGGTTTTCACGTCGTTCAGCTTCTCCAGCAGGCTGTCGGACACCTTCTTGTTCAGCACCCCTTCGGTCTGGATGATGCGGCGGCTGGTCATCACGTTCATCTGGTTGCGCCAGACCAGATGCTCCCAGATCCATCCGGCCAGGGGGATCAGGGCCAGCCCCGCGACCCACATCCAGCGGTCGTCGCCGTCGTAGGTGGTGCGGTAAAGCCAGACCGCGCCCGCCGCCATGGCCCAGAACGCCATGGCCCACCACATGGTCCGGAACACACGGACCAGCCAGTGCCTGCGGGTGATGCGGGTGATCACCTCATCGTCGCTGAGGACCTTCTTCAGATAGCCCGTCGCCCGATAGGCCATGGCCTGTCTCCCTCGCCCAATGCCCGGGGATTATGCGGTTTAGGGCCGGCGACCGCCAGTCGGGGTTCTCCACTGGAAACCGTTTTCATTAACTTCTGGAACGCATTTTGGTCACCCTTGCGTGATCAAAGGAAAGCTTCCGCCGTTTGGAGGCACGAAGCCTCTGATTTCATTCGGAAAATGAGCGCCCGTTAGAGGCCTCCTAGAGAACGTGACCGGGGGGGGACACCGGTTCGGGCCGCAGAGCCCCAGCGTAGAGTGACAGTGAGTATGCGAGAGTCTTCCCTGAACGCCCCTTTCGAGCCCGTCGACCAGCCTGCGGGCGGACCCCGCCTGAACCGCCGCCAAGCCGCCAAGGTTCGCACGCGCCAGAAAGTTCTGGACGCGGCGCGAGACCTGTTCTCCGAGCGCGGCTACGAGCCGGCGACCATCCGTGACATCGCCAAGGGCGCCGGCATGTCCACCGGCGCCGTGTTCGCCAACTTCCAGGACAAGGCCGAGCTGTTCGAAGCCGTTCTGGCCGAGAATATGGAGCGGCTGACCGAAGTGGTGCGCGCCGCCGCCGCGCCGTCCGGCGCGGTCAAGGATCGCCTGACCACGGCGCTGGACGCCGGCTATCATCACACCCTGGACCACCTGCCCCTGATGCAGGCCATCGTGGCGCGGTCGTGGTTCCAGCCCAAGCAGGCCGAACAGCGCGCCCGCGGCTTCACCAAGGGCCTGCTGTCGATCATCGGCGAAGTCCTGCGCGACGGCGTGCGCTCCGGCGAGCTGAAGCAGGACGTGGACACCCGGCTGGTGGCCGACATGGTGTGGGAGTCCTGGCTGACCAACTATCGTGGCGCGGCCTATGACGGCTGGGACCAGAAGGCCCTGTCCGAGCGCCTGTCGCTGCAGCTGGACGTGATCCTGGCCGGCGCCGCCGCCCGGGGCTGATCGGCCGCGATCCTTACGGCGCCGTTAACCCTGTGGCCGCACATGCGCCGTAAAACCGGGTGAAGGTCAGGATCAATCCTGACTGCGCCTGCCACGGAGCCCGCACATGCAACGCCGCCAACTGATCCTCTCCGGTCTCGCCGCCGGCGCCGTGGGCGCCTGCGCCACCCGCCAGCCGGCCGATCCGAACTATCCGATCCGTTCGGACGCCACGGCCCCGACCTACACCTTCGATGAGCTGGTGTCGGCGGGATCGCGCGAGCTGGGCATCGCCGCCGAGGCCATCGGCGCCGCCATCGAGCGGGTCTTCGCCGACCAGGGCGACCGCCCCACCGCCTACATCGCGGGTGAAGAAGGCGCCGGCGCCGCCGGCGTGGGTCTGAGATACGGCCGCGGCGCCCTGCACATGAAGGATCTGACCGCGTCCCAGGAAGTCTTCTGGCAAGGGGCCTCCATCGGCTGGGACGTGGGCGGCAACGCCAGCCGCGTGTTCACCCTGGTCTACGGCCTGTTCCATCCGGACATGCTGTACCGCCGCTACCCCGGCGTCGAAGGCACGGCCTATCTGATCGCGGGTCTGGGCGTGAACTACCAGCAGGCCGACGGCATCGTCCTGGCCCCCATCCGCACGGGCGTCGGCCTGCGCCTGGGCGCCAATGTGGGCACCATGGCTTACAGCCGTCAGCGGAATCTGCTGCCTTTCTAAGAGACGCCTCTCCTCCCCACACCGTGGGGAGGGGGACCGCGCCCGAAAGGGCGTGGTGGAGGGGGCGGCTCGATGTTGGCCGCATGACCCATTATCCCTGATCGCTTGCGCCGCCCCCTCCGTCACGGGCGCTGACTCGCGCCCGCGCCACCCCCCATCCCAAGAAATGGGGAGGAAAGGGATCAGCCTGCCGCCAAAATCGCCTCGATCCCTTCGCGGTAGCCGGGAAAGGCCGGGCGCCATCCCAGTTCGGCCTTGGCGCGGGCGTTGGAGACGCGTTTTGAGTCCAGATAGAACCGCCGCATGGTCTCGCTGACCGACGGGTCGGTCCAGTCGGTCTCGGGCGGCGGCTCCATGCCCAGACGGCGTGCGGCCCATTCGGTCACCACGTCGGCGGGCGCCGGTTCATCGTCGGCCAGATTGTAGAGCCCGCCCGGCCGGGGCCGCGCCATGGAGGCGAACAGGCCTGACGCGGCGTCGTCCACATGGATGCGGTTGAAGATCTGGCCCGGCTTGCGCACCAGCCGTGCGGTTCCCGCGCGCAGCCGGTCCACCGGCGAACGGCCGGGGCCGTAGATGCCGGGCAGCCGGAAAATCTGGATGGTCAGGCCAAGACCCGGTCCGGCCTCCAGCCACTCCCGCTCGGCCCGAACCCGCCGGGCGCCCTGGATGCTGGCGGCGTTCAGGGGGTCGTCCTCGAACACCCAGCCGCCCGCCCTGTCGCCATAGACGGCGGTGGACGACACATAGCCGATCCAGTCCGGATAGGCCCCGGCCGCAGCGAGAGCCGGCAGCAGGACCCGCGCGCCCGGGCATCCCCGCGCGTCGGGCGGGGCGGCGATGACGATGGCGTGGGCCTCGGCCGCGGCGCCGGACAGGGCGCCGGCGTCCTCCGGATCCAGGGCGGCGACGCCCTGCGCCTCAAGGACCTGTCGCCGGTCAGCAGAGCGCGAGGTCAGAACCGCCCGGGCCCCCTCCGCGTCCGCGCGTCTTGCAATCGCCTCGCCCAGATAGCCGCCGCCGAAGACCAGAACCGTCCGTGACACGCCGGATCAGCTCGCCTGGCGGGTCTCGAGCCGGGTGACCTTGGCCCCCACCTGATCCCGGGCCGCCTGTTCGCGCGCGGCGTTCCAGTGCGAGACGCACGGAATTTTGGAGGGATCGGCGCGGTGGGCGTAGCGGCCGGCGATCTCGGTGACGTCCTGCATCAGACCTTCGGCCAGGGTGATGGGCTTGAGACCCAGTTCCCGGAACTGGTCATTGGCCACGACCAGCTCGTTCTCGTCCGCTTCCTGACGGGGATTGGGAACGTTGGCGATCTCCGCGCCGGTCATTTCCGCCACCATGCGGGCCAGATCACGCACCCGGTGGCTTTCGGTCATCTGGTTGAGGATCTTGACCCGTTCGCCCTTCTGCGGCGCGTTTTTCAGGGCGAGCTCGATGCAGCGCACCGTGTCCTGAATGTGGATGAAGGCCCGGGTCTGGCCGCCCGAACCGTGCACGGTCAGGGCGTGGCCCACGGCGGCCTGCATCAGGAAGCGGTTCAGGACCGTGCCGTAGTCGCCGTCATAGTCGAAGCGGTTGATCAGGCGCTCGTCCTGGCGGGTCTCTTCGGTCTGGGCGCCCCAGACGATGCCCTGGTGCAGGTCCGTGATCCGCACGCCGTCGTTCTTGGCGTAGAACTGGAACAGCAGGGCGTCCTGGGTCTTGGTCATGTGATAGATGGAGCCGGGGTTCGGCGGGAACAGGATCTCCTGCTCGACCGGGCCGCGGTCGGTCTCGACCGTCACGGTCAGATAACCTTCGGGAATGGTCAGGCCGGCGGTGGCGTAGCCGTAGACGCCCATGGTGCCCAGGTGCGCCAGATGGATGTCCAGCCCGCTTTCGACCATGGCCGCCAGCACGTGGTTGGTGGCGTTCAGATTGTTGTCGACGGTGTAGAGCTTGTGCCGCGCCGACTTCATGGAATAGGGCGCGGCGCGCTGTTCGGCGAAGTGGACGATGGCGTCGGGCTTCTCGTCCTTGAGCAGGGCGACGAAGCGGTCGAACTCCTTGCCAAGGGTCAGATTATGAAAGCCGATCTGGCGGCCGGAGATTTCCTTCCACGCGGCGATGCGCTCGCCGATGGGCCGGATCGGGGTCAGGGACGCCACTTCCAGCTCGTTGTCGATGTTCCGGCGCGACAGGTTGTCCACCACCGTCACATCCCACCCCCGCGCCGACAAATGCAGGGCGGTCGGCCAGCCGCAGAATCCATCACCGCCGAGAACAAGTACGCGCATCGGAGAAACTTCCCTTGTGGTTCCTGACCGTCTGCCTACCCCATGCGCCGCCCTCTAGGAAGCGCCGGGACAGGCGCGCATCATAGGCCGTTATGTGGCCACAACGGGTCAGGAGCGTATTTTGACGATCATCGTCACCGGAGCCGCGGGCTTCATCGGCATGCACACAACCGAACGGCTGCTGGCGCGCGGCGAGGCCGTGATCGGGGTGGACAGCTTCACCGACTACTATGATCCGGCGCTGAAGGCCGCCCGCGCGGCGCGGCTGGAGGCCCTCCCCGGCTTTCGCATGGTGCGTGCGGATGTGGCGGATCACGAGGCCTTCGGCGCGCTGGTCCGGGACAGCGGCGCGGACCGCATCGTCCATCTGGCCGCCCAGGCAGGGGTCCGGTACAGCCTCGAGAACCCCTTCGCCTACGAGCGCTCCAATCTGGCCGGTCAGCTGTCGGTGCTGGAAGCGGCGCGCCATGCGCCCGGACTGACACATCTGGTCTATGCCTCCTCCAGCTCGGTCTATGGAGACCGGCCGGTGGGCGGCGGCGGGTTGGGCGAGGACGACGGGGCGGCGGCGCCGGTCTCGCTGTACGCCGCGACGAAGCGGTCGGCGGAACTGATGAGCCACGCCTACGCCGGGCTCTATGACCTGCCCCTGACCGGCCTGCGCTTCTTCACCGTCTATGGGCCGTGGGGCCGACCCGACATGGCCTACTACGGATTCACCCGCGCGATTCTGAAGGGCGAGCCGATCCAGGTCTTCGGACAGGGCCGGATGGCGCGCGACTTCACCTATGTGGACGACATCGTCGACGGGGTGATCGGCGCGCTGGACCGGCCCCCTGCCCCCGGCGACAACCGCATTCTCAACATCGGCGACGACCGGCCCGTGGGCCTCATGGCGATGATCGCGACGCTGGAACGGCTGCTGGGCCGCGAGGCGATCAAGGTGATGAAGCCCATGCAGCCCGGCGACGTCACCGCCACCCATGCCGACATCTCCCGGCTGAACGCCCTGACCGGCTATCGTCCGAAGGTGATGCTGGAGGACGGCCTCGCCCGCTTTGTGGACTGGTATCGGGATTTTGAGGCGGCGCGCGACTGACAGGGGGCGCGCGCGGCGTTAGAGAGGGACCATGAACGCCCATGACCCCAATATCGACGGCCTCGCCCAGCTTCACTACGGCGACGGCGACTACGTGGTGCTCAAGCCCGGGCGCTTCGTGGTCTGCGCCGTGACGGCCCGCCAGATCCCGCTGGACGCCCTGCGCTACTGGAGCATCGACCTGCAGGAGCCCTATGTGGGGCCGGGCGAACTGATGGAACGGGCCGCAGCGGCATGATCGCCGCCCGTCGATCCTTCCTGCTGGGCGCCGGCGCCCTGGGGCTGGCCGGACCCGCGTGGGCCAGCGAGGGCCTGGCCCTGAACGGCCGCTTCGTCCAGGGCGGCTTCGCCATGGGCCGCACCTGGCCGCGCGCCATCGTCTTCGTGGACGGCGAAGCCCTCACCACCGCCTCGGCGGCGGGCCTGTTCATCGTCGGCTTCGACCGCGACGCGGCGGCCTCGACCCGGATCGAGGTGCTGTCGGGCGTGCGGCGCGAAGGCCGCGACCTGACCATCGCGCCGGGCGATTTCGCCATCACCCGCATCGACGGCCTGCCGCCCCAGACCGTCACCCCCACCGACCCCGAGGTTCTGGCCCGCATCCAGCGCGGCGTGGCGCTCAAGACCGAGGGCTTCGCCAGCCGCGCTGATTCCGATCATTTCAACGGCGGCTTCATCCGCCCGCTGGAGACCTGGCGGGTCACCAGCCGATGGGGCGCCCAGCGGGTCCTGAACGGCACGCCCGCGCGGCCTCACTACGGCATCGACCTGGGCGCGCCCACGGGGGCTGTGATCCGCGCGCCCGCCGACGGCCTGGTCACCCTGGCCGAGCCGGACCTGCATTTCGAGGGCGGCCTGACCCTGATCGACCACGGCCAGGGGCTGATCTCGGCCTATCTGCACCAGTCGCGGCTGGACGTGCGGACCGGCCAGCAGGTGGTGCAGGGCGAGCCCATCGGGCGGGTGGGCGCCAGCGGCCGGGCGACGGGGCCGCACCTGTGCTGGCGGCTGAAATGGCGTGACCGGAACCTGGACCCCAGCCTGCTGATCGACGCCGAGGCCCCGCCCGCGGCGTGATCACCGCCTGGGTCAAGATGCCCCGTTCTTGGGGATTTTCACGCCCCGGGTTTATGCCTAACGTCGCCGAATCGGCGGGGGCCGTTCTGGAGAGGGAAACGGCGCGATGGCGGCTATGGAAGCGCTCGAGATTCTGCTGGTGGATGACAACCAGCATATGCGCGCCATCGCCGGCGCAATCCTGAAATCCGCAGGCATCCGGCGCATTCACGAGGTCGACGACGGCGCCGAGGCGCTGAAGGCGATGAAACACCTGCCGGTCGACCTGGCCATCGTGGACTTCAACATGTTCCCGCTGGACGGGGTGGAGTTCACCCGCCTGGTCCGCAACAGCCCCGACAGCGCCAACCCGTATTTGCCCATCATCATGATGACCGGCCATTCCGAGCGGGCGAAGGTGCAACTGGCCCGGGACGCGGGCGTCACCGAGTTCGTGGTCAAGCCGGTCACGCCCAAGGCGATGCTGGACCGGATCCATGCGGTGATCTTCAATCCCCGGCCGTTCGTGAAAGCCGACGACTATTTCGGCCCCTGCCGTCGCCGCAAGACGATGGAGGACTACGCCGGTCCCTGGCGCCGCTCCACCGATGAAGGCTCGGCCTCCAACGTGGCATAGACCCGGTCGGGCCAGCGTTTGTGGGTCCAGAACCATTCCTCCGGCCGGGCCCGCACCTGATCCTCGATGAAGCGGGTGATGGCCTGGGTCGCCTCTTCGACCGCCCTGGCCTTGTCGGCCGGCGATGCAGCGGGGCGCACCCGCATCTCGGGATGGAAGGTCACCTTCAGCCGGGCCGGGCCTGACCGCTCCACCGTCACCGGAATGATCGGCGCGTCGAACCGCTGGGCCAGGCGGCTGGGTCCCGTGGCGGTGTTCACCGGATGGCCGAAGAAGGCGACCTCCGGTCCCTCGCGGAATTTCTGGTCGTTCAGCAGGGCCACCGACTCCCCGCGCTTCATGCCGTCCAGCAGTTCGCGCGCGCCGTCCCCGCCCTTGGCCGCCATCAGCTCCACGCCGTAGCGGGCGCGGCCGTCGATGATCATGCGGTCCACATAGGGGTTGTTGCCGGCGCGGTAGGTGATCTGGGTCTTCAGCCCGGTGGAGACGATGGCCGCGGCCATGGCCTCCCAGTTCGAGAAGTGGCCCGAGACCAGCACCGCGGCCCGGCCGCTGTCGCGGATGGCGTGCAGCCGTTCGGCGCCCACCACCTCGACCCGACCCGTCGCCGGGGTGATGCGGTCCATGAGGGGAAACTCGGCGAAGGTGCGACCCGTGCTTTCCCACTGGGCGCGGGACAGGGCCCGACGCCCGGCCTCGTCCATGTCCGGAAAGGCCAGGCGCAGGTTTCTCTGCACCGTCTTTTCGGTTCCGGTGATGGGGCCGATGCGGCCCACCAGCCAGGCGCCGAAGTTCGACGCCGTCTCCAGCGGCAGGGCCCGCATCAGGCCGGAGTAGGCCGCGAAGGCCGCCGCCTGGGCCAGCCAGCCCAGGCGTTTTCCGGGCGACGGATTGTCGTCCCGACCGTGGACCGCGCGCCTACCAGGCAATGGTGACCCCGCCGTCGATCACCAGGGTCTGGCCGGTCATGTAGGCGGACGCCGGCGCCGCCAGATAGACCGCCGCGCCGGCGATCTCATCGGGCTGGCCGATGCGCTTCAGGGGCGCGGGCTCGGTGACAGTCTTGAGCAGGTCCGGGTTCTCCCACAGGTATTTGGCGAAATCGGTCTGGACCAGGCCCGGCGCGATGCAGTTCACCCGCACGTTGGAGGGCCCCCACTCCACCGCCAGATTGCGCGCCATCTGCATGTCGGCGGCCTTGGAGACGTTGTAGGCGCCGATCAGGGCGTTGCCGCGCAGGCCGCCGATGGACGACAGCAGGATGATCGAGCCGTCCTTCCGCGCCAGCATCTGCGGCGCCACCATCTGGATCAGCCAGTGGTTGGAGATGACGTTGTTCTGGAGAATTTTCTCGAACTGCTCGTCGGAAATCCCGGCCATGGGCCCGGCGTAGGGGTTGCTGGCGGCGTTGCACACGAGGATGTCGATCTGGCCGAAGACGGCGTTGGTCTCGTCCACCAGACGTTGCAGGTCTTCCTTGGACGCAATGTTGGCCGGAACGGCGATGGCGCGGCCCTCGCCGTGCTTCGCATTGATGGCCTGGGCGACCTCCTCGCAGGGCCCGGCCTTGCGCGACGAGATGACGACATTGGCGCCGTGATCGGCCATCTGCTCGGCGATGGCCTTGCCGATGCCCTTGGAAGACCCGGTGATGACGGCGGTTTTCCCCGACAGATCGAACAGTTTCATGCGTTAACCTTCTTCATCCCTATACGGCGCTGGCGCCGAAGCTCTGATACCCTGATACTCAGGCGATTCCATCCGGGAAGGCGGCGAACCGTTCCCATGCGCAAGATCACATCCGGGCTGCTTTTTGCATCCTATCTGTTTCTGGCCCTGACGGTCTCGGCGCTCATCTGGCGCGCGGGCTTCGGGCTGGGCAATGCTGCGGCGGCGTTCTTCGGGGCGCTGGGCGTCGGCATGGCCATGCACGCCCTGGTGACCGGCTCGCTGGACCGCCGCGCCATCCGCCGGGAAGTGGAGGCCGTTCGCCAGGCCCACCGCCTGCTGGCCGACGCCATGGAGAACACCCAGAACGCCCTGTCCGAACTGGCCCAGGCCATCGAGACCGGCGCCCTGTCGCGCACCGAGGAGCTGACCACGGAGGTGCGCATGCTGGAAAGCCTGGTCACCCAGATCAGCGAAGGCCTCGAGGCCAAGCTGGCGGCCACGCCCAGCTACCCGCCCGGCAGCCTGGAAGCCCGCATCTATCAGCAGTCCAACGCCCTGCTGCGCACAGTCCAGGACGCTCTGGCCGACAACCGGGTGGACCTTTACCTGCAGCCGGTGGTCACCCTGCCCCAGCGGCGCACCACCTTCTACGAGAGCTTCACCCGCCTGCGCGACGGCACGGGCCGCGTGCTGATGCCCGCCGAATATCTGTCGGTGGCGGAGGGCGAGGGTCTGGTGCCCGCCATCGACAACCTGCTGCTGTTCCGCTGCGCCCAGATCGTGCGCCGGCTGGCCACCCAGGACCGCAAGGTGGGGGTGTTCTGCAACGTCTCCCTGACGTCGCTGGGTGACGAGACCTTCTTCCCCAAATTCCTCGAGTTCCTCAGCGAGAACCGCGACCTGAAGGACGCCCTGATCTTCGAGCTGGGTCAGGCTGTGTTCGATGCGCGCGGCGCCGTGGAGGCCCGCAACATGGCCAAGCTGGCGGACCTGGGCTTCCGGTTCTCCATCGACAAGGTGCAGACGCTGGATCTGGACTTCACCGACCTGCAGCGCTCCGACGTGAAGTTCATCAAGATCGCCGCCGACCTGCTGATCGAGCAACTGCTGGATCAGGACGCGGGCGCCGCCCTGCCGTCCCTGCGCGACATCCAGGCGGCCGACTTCGCCGGTCTGGTGCGCCGCTACGGCATGGAGGTCATCGCCGAAAAGGTGGAGACCGAGCGTCAGGTGGTGGACGTGCTGGAGCTGGACATCGCCATGGGACAGGGTCACCTGTTCGGCGAGCCCCGCGCCATCAAGGAAGCCGTGCTGGCCGAGGCGGACACCCCGTCCGACTTCGTCCGCGACACCCTGCAGAGCGCCGAACGCCGCCGCCGTTTCGCCTGACCCAATCTCCTCCCCGTCCCTTGAGATGGGGAGGTGGCGCGGGCGCGGTTCAGCGCCCGTGACGGAGGGGCGGCGCGGGCGGTTAGAGACATGCGGCGAACACCGGGTCGCCCCCTCCACCACCCCGGCTGAGTCGCCGGGGCGGTCCCCCTCCCCGCAAGCGGGGAGGAGATTTCACCCCGGGTCTGTGACGTCGCCGGTGCGCGGGGGCTGGCCGGCGAACTCGTCGGCGTAGGCGGCGGCCAGCAAGGTGCGGAACGCCGTCTGTGACACCGCGATCTCGTAGCCGCCTTCGGCATAGGGCCCCACCTGATACGGCCCGATCAGGAAGATCAGCCCGCCCGCCTTGCCCGGCGTGGTGGACGGGGCCAGCACGAACGGCGTGGCGGCTGCGCGCGGGCAGGACCAGCCGCCCTGGGTCTCGGTCAGGCCGAGGGGCTCGGCCTGCGGATTGCGGCCGCGCCGCGCGGCGTTGACGGCGTCGCACAGGGCCTGATCCAGCGAGGACAGATCCGCGCCGCGCCGGAACAACTGGGCCGGCTGGACGAACCGCTTCAGGGCCTTGTCCCAGATCACCGCGCCATAGGCCGGATTGGGGTGGGCGCCGCCGGTGTTTTCGTAGCTGTTGCGCTGCAGGCTGATCAGCTTGCCGGTCTCGCCTGCCGCCACATACTCGATGTGCTTGGCGTAGGGCGGCAGGTCCATGTCGCCTTCGTATTCGGTGCGGTCCGCCTGGGCGCCTTCCGAGAAGGTGCGCAGCTCGCGCACGGCCTCGGCGTAGAGGCGCGCGTGCAGGTCCGGCTGGGCGCGGACAGCGTCGGGCAGCTCCAGCTCGACCTGGGCGAAGCGGTTCTCGCTCTCATAGGTCATGGGCGCCGCGCCCTCGGCCGGGGTGACGGCGGCGCCGTCCGTAGCAGCCGCCGGGGCGTCAGCGGCGGGCTCGCGCTCGCGGCGGTCACAGGCGGCCAGCGTCAGGGCCACGGCGGCGGTCACGATCAGGGCGCGGGAAGGCAGGCTCATCAGGGGGTCTCCTCGGGAAGGAATGGTCAAGCCTACAACGGGATCGCGCCGAGCGCGACCGCAGCCAGCAGGATCAGGCCCGCCTCGCGGTTGGATTTGAACAGGCGCAGGGCCAGCGCCCCGTCGTCGGGCTTCACCCGCGCGACCTGCAGGGCCAGATGACCGGCGTACGCCAGCAGGCCGAGGGCGAACAGCGGGCCCAGACCGGCCAGCACCCCGGCCCCCGCCGCGCACAGCACGGCCAGGCCGTAGAACACCGCGACGCCGGTCTTCACCTTGCCCCCCAGCCGCCGGGCCGAGGACTTCACCCCGACCATGGCGTCGTCCTCGATGTCCTGCAGGGCGTAGATCGTGTCGTAGCCGAGGGTCCAGAACACGCCCCCGAGGTAGAGCAGGAGGGCGGCGGCGGTCAGAGCACCCTGCGGGCCCGCCCCCGTCCCCACGGCGTACCAGTCCCCGGTCGCCACCAGGACCTGGCCATAGGCCCAGAGCAGGAAGGGCAGCCCGCCCGCGGCCGCGGCGAAGCCCATCAGGGCGCCCCAGTTGAAGGTCAGGCCCAGCCAGGCCTGGGGCCACCAGGTGATACGCTTCATGAAGGGATAGGCGGCCACCAGCGCCAGCGACCCGACGCCCAGCAGCACGGTGGTCAGGTTGAAGGTCAGCAGGATCAGCAGGCTGACCAGCGAACAGCCAATGACGAAGGCCCAGGCCCCCTTCACGCTGACGCGGCCCGAGGCCACGGGCCGGGCGGCGGTGCGGGCCACCTGCCGGTCGATGTCGCGGTCGACGATATCGTTGAAGGCGCAGCCCGCCGCCCGCATCAGGCACGCCCCGATGGCGAAGGCCGCGATCAGCCACCAGCCGTATGCGTCCGGGGCCGTGCGGGTCTGGGTCAGCGCCAGGGCGATGCCCTGCCAGCCGGGCAGCAGCAGCAGCCAGATGCCGATGGGCCGGTCGAACCGGCCCAGCTTCAGCCACGGCTTCAGGCCCTCCGGCGCGAAGCGATCCACCCAGTTGGCGCGCGCGGCGTCGGGAAGCGGCGATGCAGTCATGGCAGGGTGTTTAGCGGGCCGTCGCTCAGGGCGCCATGCGGCCGTCGGCCTCGTGGAACGGAAAGACGATGTCGGGGTCCGGGGTGATCGGGGTTTCCCGATCGGGACGCTCCAGTCGGGACAGGACGTGGCTCATGATGCCGAGCCGGGCGTCCTTCTTGCGGTCGGTGGCGACGATGGTCCAGGGGGCATGGCCGGTGTGGGTGGCCCACAGCATCTGGTCGCGCGCGACGGAGTAGTCGTCCCAGCGGGCCTGGGCCACGCCGTCAAGGGCCGAGATCTTGAACTTCTTGAGCGGGTCCTCGCGGCGCGCCTCCAGCCGGTCCGCCTGTTCCTCGCGGCTGATGTCCAGCCACAGCTTGACCAGGGCGATGCCGTGGCGGGTCAGCATGTCCTCAAACTCGGGCGCGTCCTCAAGGAAGGCCGCGTGCTCGGCCGGGGTGCAGAACCCCATCACCGGCTCGACGCCGCCGCGATTGTACCAGGAGCGGTTGAACACCACGAACTCGCCCGCCGCCGGAAAGTGGGGCGTGTAGCGCTGGAAATACCACTGGGTGGTCTCGCGGTCGGTGGGCTTGGGAAGGGCCACCACGCGGGTGTGCCGCGGGGCCATGTGGGCGGTCATGCGGCGGATCGCGCCGTCCTTGCCGGCGGTGTCGCGCCCCTCCAGCACCACCAGCACCCGGCGGCCCTCGGCCATGAGCCAGGCCTGGGTCCGGACCATCTCCAGCTGGAGCCGCTTGAGGGTCGCCTTGTAGCCATCGCTTTTTGTCATGCCCCACAGTGCGGCCGGCGGCGCGGCGGCGCAAGCGCGGCGCACAAGGTGACAGGGTCCGCGATCCGGCTAGAGTGCGTCTCACGACAGGAGACAAGCCATGCTCGACCGCCGCCGCCTGATGCTGAGCGCCGCCGCCGTGACCGCCACTGCCGCCGCCGCACCCGCTCTGGCCACGCCGTCGCCCCGCGATGCGGCGCTGGCGGAGGCGCTGGAGCGCTCCGGCGCGCCCGCCCTGGCCGGGGCGGTCATCGGCCGCGACGGTCTGATCTGGAGCGGAGCGGCGGGAGTGCGGATCGCAGGGGGCGATGACGCCGTCACCGGTCAGGACCTGTGGCACCTGGGCTCGAACACCAAGGCCATGACGGCGATGCTGTACGGACGGCTGGTGGAGGACGGGCTGGCCCGATGGGGCGCGACCCTGCCCGCGCTGTTCCCGGACCTGGACGTGGACGCCGCGTGGGCGGACACCACGATCGAGGACCTGATGACCCACCGCGCGGGCCTGCCCGACGAGGCCGTGCTGGACCTGCCGACCCGCACAGCCGGATTCAGCGACTCCCGCCCCGTGGACGAGCAGCGCACCGATCTGGCCCGCCGCGCCCTGAGCGCTCCGCCAACGGGCGAACCGGGCGTCTTCGCCTATGGCAATCTGAACTACATCCTGGCGGGGGCGGCCATCGAGCGGATCACCTCCACCACGTGGGAAGAGGCCATGGAGACGCGGCTGTTCCGACCTCTGGGCATCACCAGCGGGGGGTTCGGGCCTCCGGTAGGCGAGCAGCCGCGCGGTCACATGAACCTGGGCGGCCCCATGCCGGTCGAGCCGGAGCAGCCCGGCTCGGACAACCCGCCTTTCCTTGGGCCGGCGGGCACCGCCCACATGACGATGGAAGACTATGGCCGGTTCCTGGTCCTGTTCCTGACCGACGGCGGCGGGTTCGTGACGCCGGAGACCATCGCCCGGCTGACCACGCCGCCCGGGGGCGCGGACTACGCCCTGGGCTGGGCTGTGGCGGCGAACAGCCCGCTGACGGGCGGCCCGATGCTGGCTCACGAGGGCTCCAACACCATGTGGCATGTCACCACCATCATTGCGCCCGCCCGGGGTCTGGCGGCCGTCGCCGCCTCCAACGACCACGGCCGGGGCGGACCGGCGACGCAGGGCCTGGCCGTCCGCCTGATCCGCCCGGAAAGCTGACCCCGGCGCGCGGGAACCGTTTTGGCGTCGTCACGACCTTGGTCTAGACAGGGCTGATGGATCGCGATCTGGCCGACTTCTGGAATCTGCTGTGGGAGTTGGCGCTGGGCGTGGCGGCGGGGTTTTTCCTGCTGAACGCCTTCGCCCCACCCCAGGACCTGCCGTGGAAGCCGCTGGACCTGGGCGCCCCCATCGGCCGGGCGACGGCGGCCAAGGTGTCCGACTTTGAACTGACGCGAACGTCAGCGGCCGAGGAGGTCACTGCCGTGACCGACGCCTGCATGGCCATGTTGCGCGAGGCCGGCGTCGAGGTGGAGCGGGCCGCGGATCGCGACGACGGCGGCTTCTGCATCGTGCGCGGGGCGGTTCGCATCACCGGCGGGGACGTGACGCCGCTGGCGCCCGGCGGGCTGGTCATGCAGTGCCCCCTGGCCATGCGCTACGTGATCTGGGACCGGCAGGTGCTGCGGCCCGCGGCGCAACAGACATTCGGCTCGGATGTGGCCCGGGTGGACAACTACGGCTCCTATTCCTGCCGCCGCATCTATGGCTCGGAGCGGGTCAGCGACCGCCCCAGCGAACACGCGCGGGCCAATGCGCTGGACGTGGCGGGGGTGACGCTGGAGGATGGACGGCGGGTCAGCCTGGCGGCGGACTGGGACGGCGAGGGCCCGGCCGGGCGCGAGGGTTCTGTGTTCCTCCGCCGTCTCAGCCGCGGCGCCTGCCAGGTCTTCTCCACCGTGCTGGGTCCCGAGTACAACGCCGCCCACGAGGATCACCTCCATCTGGACGGCGCGCCGCGCGGCCTCTGCAGCTGAAACCGGCGAGTCGTTTCCCGGTTGACCGTTTTGGACAGACGGGAGAGAAAGTTGGCGTGGTCCGAGATTGCGCGCGGAAATCCGGGCGTCGTCGTCCGTCTCTGTTGAGCGGGTTCTCATGATCGGGCCGCCGTACGCTCCGTCGGGGCGTATGACTGGAAGAAGCGCCATTACGGAGTGCGCAACATGGCGACCGGCACGGTCAAGTGGTTCAACCCCACGAAGGGCTTCGGCTTCATTCAACCTGAAAACGGGGGCAACGACGTGTTCGTTCACGTCACCGCCGTGCAGAAGGCGGGGTTGCAGGGTCTCGATGAGAACGCCCGCATCGAGTACGAACTGGAGGAGCAGCGCGGCAAGACCGCCGCGGTGAACCTCAAGCTTCTCTAATCCTTCCGGCCGGAAGGCCCCGGATTTGAAGACAGGACGGGCGCGGGATCCAGGGATTCCGCGCCCGTTTGCCGTTCCAGGGCGGCGGGCGGACGGCCCCGCGCCGACCACTGGGCCAGCAGCACGGCGGACAGCACCAGGGCGCCGCCGCCCATCTGGATCGCCGTCATGGTCTCGCCGAAGACCAGCCAGCCCAGGATCGCGGCCACCACCGGCTGGATCAGGATGACCACGGCGGTCATGGCCGCCGACACCCGGCCCAACGCCCAGGCCACCCCGCCCTGACCCGCCACATGCATGACGCCCAGACCCACGCAGGCGGCCCAGCCGGCCAGGGTGGCGGGAATGATGGATTCACCCAGCACCAGACAGGCGGCCAGCATCAGGGGAATGGGGATCGCGGTGCTCCACAGCATCACCCGCACTGCGCCCGCCGTGGACCGGGCCGCCTTCACCGCCAGGAAGTAGCCCGCGTACCAGAGCGCCACCGACAGGGAGAGCAGGTCGCCCAGCAAAGGATCGGTCCCCTGCCCGCCGTCCGCCCCCGCCGCCATGGCGAAGGCGCCGGTCATGGCGAAGGCCAGGGCCAGCACGAACACCGCGCGCGGCCTCTGCTTCAGCACGAGCCAGGCGAACAGGGTGACGACGACCGGCGTGAGGTTGCACAGCACCGTGGCGTTGGCCACCGAGGTCATGACGATGCCGTAGTGCCAGAACGACAGGTCCAGAAAGAAGAACAGCCCCGCCAGCGCCATCCATCTCGAGGGCCGCCCCACGCCCTCTCCGCCCGGCCGATGGGTCAGCAGGAAAAGCAACGGAAGGGCGAAGATGAACCGCCACAACCCCGCCGCCGCCGGCCCGGTCTCGGTCAGTCGCACGAGGATCGGCGCGAGCCCCAGCACCACGGCCGACGTGATCAGAACGATGAGCGGCAGGACGGCCGAGAGGCGGGGCGAGATCATGGGCGCTCATAGCGCCGCGCCATGAAAACGGGGAGGCCTAATCGAACCCCATCTCCCCCCTCAACCGCGACGCCGTCATCCCGGTCGCGCGCAGTTCGGCCAGCGTCTGCGACCGGTCGCGCTTGGCGTAGCGTTTGCCGTCCGGTCCGGTCAGCAGGCGGTGGTGGCGATAGACCGGCGCGGGCCAGCCCATGAGGGCATGGATCAGGCGCTGGATATGGGCCGCCTCGAACAGGTCATGGCCCCGGATCACATGGGTCACCCCCTGCAGCGCGTCGTCATGGGTCGCCGCCAGATGGTAGGCCACACCCGCGTCCTTGCGCGCCAGCACCACGTCGCCCGCCGTCTCCGGCCGGGCGCGGATGAGGCCCGTTTCGCCATCGGGCCCGGAGCCCTCCTCCACGAACGCGAGGTCGCCCCAGCCGTCGCCCAGGGCTTCGCGCGCCCGGTCCAGCGACAGGCGCCAGGCGAAGGACCGGCCCTCGTCCAGCAACCCCGCCTCCTCGTCCGGGGGATGGGGTCCGGGACGCACCGCCTCGGTCGGGCCGTGGGGGGCCTGGCCGATGGCCTCCATGATCTCGCGGCGGGTGCGGAAACAGCGGTACAGCAGGCCGCGAGCGTTCAGCGCGCCGATGACGGCGGCGTAGTCGGCCAGATGATCGGACTGGCGCCGCACGGGCGTCTCCCAATCCAGCCCCAGCCAGCCCAGGTCCTCAAGAATGGCGGCTTCGTATTCCGGGCGGCAGCGGGTCTGGTCGATGTCCTCGATGCGCAGGATGAAGCGCCCGCCCGCCTCACGCGCGGCCCTGTAGGCGGTCAGGGCTGAAAAGGCGTGTCCCCGGTGCAGCAGGCCGGTGGGCGACGGGGCGAAGCGGGTGACGAAGCTCATGGCGCGACCATAGACCGAAATCGGTTCGGTTGGACGCAGTCCAACCGGGCCCAGATTTCGGTCCAGCATAAAGCGAAAGCCTGATCTGTTGAGGTGGATCCGCTTCGCGATTCCGCCGATGCCGTGAATCAGGCTCTAGCCGACTCGCGGTTTGCGGACGCGGTCAAACACCGCGGCTTCCCCCGGCGGACAGGACTGGCATAGTGACGGGCATGATCCGCGCCCCCGATCCCGACGCCGTCGCCGCCGCGCGCGCCGCCCTGGCCCAGGCCGACCCGGCGCTGGCGCGGGCGCACGGGACGACGCCGGCGTTCGAATGGCGCCTGCGGCCCGGCGGCTTCGAGGGCCTGTTCCGCATGATCGTCGAGCAACAGGTGTCGGTGGCCGCCGCCGCCTCCATCTGGCGCCGGGTGGGCGAAGGGCTCGGCGAGATCACGCCCGAGGCGGTTCTGGCCCGGGACATCGAGACGCTGCGCACCTTCGGCCTGTCCGGCCAGAAGGCGAAATACGGTCAGGAGATCGCCCGCGCCCAGGCCGACGGCCGCATCGATCTGGAGCACATGCAGACCCTGGGCGACGACGAGGCCATCGCCGCCCTCACCGCCATCAAGGGCGTCGGCAAATGGACGGCGGAAACCTATCTGATGTTCTGCGAGGGACGGCTGGACGTGTTCCCCGGCGGCGACGTGGCGCTGCAGGAGGCCATGCGCTGGGCTGACCAGGCCGAGGACCGTCCCAACGAGAAGGCCGCCTATGTGCGCGCCGAAATCTGGCGGCCCCACCGGGGGGTGGCGGCGCATCTGCTCTGGGCATGGTACGGCGGAGTGAAGCGCGGCGAGATCGTGCTGGAGGAGGCCGCATGACCACCCGCTCGATCCTGGGCCTGACCCCACCCGACCTGCCCATCGCCGAGATCGCGCCCCTCGCGGCGCTGGATCTGGTCGGCGTGGCCGTGTTCGCCGCCACCGGCGCCCTGGCCGCCGCGCGCGACCGGCACGATCTGGTGACCCTGACCTTCTTCGCCGCCGTCACCGGCGTCGGCGGCGGCACCCTGCGCGACCTGCTGATCGGGGCGCCGGTGTTCTGGGTGGTGGACTGGCGTTACATCGCCATGTGCATCGCCGCCAGCGTCATCGTCTGGCTGCTGGGCGCCCGGCCGTGGCGGTTCCGTCTGTTGCTGTGGCTGGATGCGTTCGGTCTGGCGGCCTATGGCGTGATCGGCGCGGCCAAGGCGGAAGCCTGGGGCGCCACGCCCCTGATCTGCATCGTCATGGGCGCCCTGACCGCCTGTTTCGGCGGGGTGGTGCGCGATCTTCTGGCCGGCCAGCCGTCGGTGCTGCTGCGGCGCGAGATCGTGGTGTCGGCCGCCCTGTTGTCCGGCACGGCCTATGTGTCCCTGAAGGCGCTGGAAATGGGCAACTGGCCCGCCGCCATCGTCGCCACCACCCTGGGCTTCGCCCTGCGCGCCGGCGCCCTGCGCTGGGGCTGGAGCCTGCCCGCATTTCCGGAAGCGCCGCTGAAGTCCTGACGGGCGGTGGGGCGCCGGGGAAGAGATGGTGGACGCGACAGGGATTGAACCTGTGACCCCCTCGATGTCAACGAGGTGCTCTCCCGCTGAGCTACGCGTCCGCCGTAGGCCTGGGGGCGAAACCCCCGGGCGGGAAGGCGCGGTCTATAACCTGTGACCGAGGCCGACTGCAAGCCTCAAAACCGCCGGGTCTCGACCGGCCGCCTGGCTTCCTGGCCGGCGGTCGGGGATCGGCGGCGCGACTCGCCGATCCCGACCTGCCGGGCGCACAGCCCAAGCGGGGCGCGGTGGTGGCTGACCATCAGCAGGCCCTGGCCCGTGCGGGCGAGGCGGCGCTCAAGGGCTTCGAGCACCCGGCTCTCGGTGGCGGCGTCGAGGCCTTCGGTGGGCTCGTCCAACAGCAGCCAGGGCGCGTCCCGGAGGTAGGCGCGGGCCAGGCCCAGCCTGCGGCGTTCGCCGCCGGACAGGCACTCGCCCCCGGCGCCGACCGGGGCGTCGAGGCCGCGCGGGTCGGTCTGGATGCGGTCCGCCAGCGCCGCGTCCTCCAGAGCCCGCCACAGGGCCGCGTCATCGGCCGGACCGGCCAGAAGCAGGTTCTGGCGCACCGTGCCGTCGATCAGGCGCACGTCCTGGGCGGCGTAGGCGAACAGCGCCCGGCGCCCCTCCGGGCGAATGTGCGCGGCGTCGGCTTCCCCCACGACCCACTCGCCGGGTCGGGCGGGGCGCAGACCGGCCAGCCGCTCGATCAGACTGGTCTTGCCCGCCCCCGAGGGGCCCGTGAACGCCAGCCGTGCGCCCGCCTCCAGATCGATGTTGCGGGCCGCCAGTCTCAGGCCATGCGCCGGGGCCGCAGCCTGCAGGTCAGCGGACGGCTCGGTTGTCAGGTCTTCGAGGCGAGTCATGGCCTGGGCGGCGGCGCCGTTCTGATGCAGCGCGCCCGCGAGCCCGGACGCGGCCTCGACGCCCATCACCGCCGCCAGCGCGGCCAGGGCGGTCATGGGCAGGGAAGCGCCGACGGTGGCGGGCACCACCAGCACCACCGCCAGGGCCGTCACGCCGGACTGCCACAGCGCGATCCATCCCGCCGCCAGGGTCAGGCGTGTCTGGATGGCGTCGTGCCGGGCGGCCACCGAGGCGATGCTGCCCGCGGCCCAGTCCTGAAGCCCGTAGGCCTTCATCTCCGGCGCGGCGGCCTCGAGGGCGCCGATGTGGTCCTTGAGCGCGCCGACCGCCACCTGCAGTTCGCGCCCCGCCGGATCGGCCAGGCGCCGCGCCAGAATCACGGACCCGAAGGCGCCGACGCCGAGGGTCAGGGCCAGCAGCAACCCCGCCGTGGGCGTCGCCATGCTGGTCAGGATGATGGCGGACATGGCCCCGGCGCCCAGCGCCCACGGGGTGGACAGGCGCACGAACAGGGTCTGGATCGCGTCCACGTCCTGGATCAGGCGGGCGGACGTCTCGCCGGAGGACAGGCCGAGCGCCTTTTCCGGCGGAGCGGCGGCCAGGGCGCTGAACAGCTGGGGCCGCAGCCGCGACAGGGCCCGCAGGGCGGCTTCGTGGCCCGCCACCCGCTCCACATAGCGCGCGCCGGTGCGGATGATGGCCAGCAGGCGGATGATGGCGCTGGGCATCAGATAGTTGAAGGTCTGGGCGGCCAGCAGACCGGCCACGCCCGCCAGGGCCGCGCCGGTGATGAACCAGCCGGACAGACCCAGCAGACAGACCGCCGCCACCGAGACGGCGGCGCCGCCGGCGGCCGCCAGCCTGAGCCGACCGCGCTCAAGGCGGCGCTGCCCGTCGATCATGGCGCGGATGCGCGCGCCCTCGCCGCCCCGGCTCACAGCCGCACCACGCGGTCGGCCATGGCGGCCACGGCCGTGGAGTGGGTGGCGATCAGGGTGGTGCGACCCTTCGCCGCCTTTCGGATGACGTCCAGCATGGCGGTCTCGCTCGCGGAATCCAGATTGGCCGTAGGTTCATCCAGCAGCATGAGGGGGGCGCGCTTGAGCATGGCGCGGGCCATGCCGAGCCTGCGGCGTTCGCCGCCCGACAGGCCGCCGCCGCGCTCGTCCAGAACCCGGTCCAGCGACAGGTCGAGCCCCGCCGCGCGGGCGGCCTCCGTCACCTGTTCAAGGGACGCCGTCTGGTCGGCGACCCGGATGTTGTCCGCCAGGGTTCCGGGAATGATGACGGGGTTCTGGCCCGCCCAGGCGATCTGGCCGGCGAAATGGCCGGCCTCGCCGAGGGGCGCGCCGCCGACCTCCACCTGACCGCCGGACAGCGGGGCGAGGCCGAGCAGCAGATGCAGAAGGCTGGACTTGCCCACCCCGCTGGCGCCGGTCAGGGCCACGATCTGACCGGGACGCACATCCACGGTGAAGCGGTCGATCACCGGCGCGCCGGACCCATAGGCGATGCGCACCTCGTTGAACCGGACCGCGGGCGCGATCATCGGCAGGTCGACCTGACGCTCCGGCACAGCCGCCTCGACCACCAGCGACGGGACCGCGGCCTCGGCGGCCTGCCGGTCATGGTAGGCCGCGGCGAGCCGGCGCAGCGGGTGATAGACCTCCGGGGCCAGGGCGAGGACGAAGAAGGCCTGCGCCAGGGTCAGGGTTTCGGGCACGGGAAAGGGCAACAGGCCCAGCAGGTTGAAGCCGCAATAAACGGCCACCAACGCCACCGAGAGGGCGGAAAAGAACTCGAGCACCGCCGAGGACAGGAAGGCCACCCGCATGACCCGGGCGGAGCGGGTCTCCAGTTCGCGGGAGGCGTCGGCGATCTCCTGGGTGACGCGCGCCTCGGCGCCGAACGCCAGCACGGCCGGCAGGGCGCGGATGCGGTCGATGAACAGGCCCGACAGCCGCTCCAGCGCCGAGAACTGACGGCGGCTTTCGGCGGCGGCGGCCGACCCGGCCAAGGCCATGCCGACGATGAAGGGAAACAGGGTGAAGACCAGAAGGCCTGCGGTGACCGGACTGGCCATGGCGGCGGCCGCGATGATGATCAGCGGCGAAACCCCGGCGGCGATGCGCAGCGGCAGGAAACGGGCGTAGTAGCCGTCCAGCGCCGCCACGCCCTCGACCGGCGCGGCCAGACGATCGGCCGAGCGTCGGCCCCGCTGGAAAAGATCGGCCAGCAGACGGCCGCGCACATCGGCCTTCACGTCCCTGGCCACCGTCGCGCCCATGGCCAGCATGGCCTGGCTGACGAGGCCGCGCGCGATCAGGCTGACCACCGCCAGCGCGAGCCAAGGCGCCGCCGCCGACAGTCCGTCGCTGAACCGGGCGACGGTCATGGCCAGACCGCCCGCGAAGCCGATGGCCGGGGCCACGTCGGCCACGGTCAGCAGCGTCGTGGCCGCGACCTTTCGCTTCCAGGGACGCGCCGTGGCCTTCAGCCAGGCGGCGGGCGCGATGTCGCGCTCTGCGGTCATGGTCATGATCTGATGTCGTCCCGGAAGCTCACCAGACGGCTCTAGAGGCTGCCCCGCGCACGCACTTTGATCAGGATCAAAGTCGAGGGCGGCCCGACCCGGCTAAGGGCCGTGAGACATCGGTCGTCGGGGCCGATTCCAGGAGTTCAGCCATGATCGACCTTGCGGTCGTCGACCTCTCCCGGCTGCAGTTTGCACTGACAGCCCTCTATCACTTCCTCTTTGTGCCCCTGACCCTGGGGCTCTCCTTCATGCTGGTCATCATGGAGTCGATCTATGTGATGACCCGCCGGCCGATCTGGCGGACGATCACCCGGTTCTGGGGCGTCCTGTTCGGCATCAACTTCGCGCTCGGCGTCGCCACCGGGATCACCATGGAGTTCCAGTTCGGCATGAACTGGAGCTATTACAGCCACTACGTCGGCGACATCTTCGGGGCGCCGCTGGCGATCGAGGGCCTCATGGCCTTCTTCCTCGAAGCCACCTTCGTGGGCCTCATGTTCTTCGGCTGGGACAAGCTGAAGCCGGTGGGGCACCTGTTCGTCACCTTCCTGGTGGCGCTGGGCACCAACCTGTCCGCGCTCTGGATCCTGATCGCCAACGGCTGGATGCAGAACCCGGTGGGTTCGGCCTTCAATCCGGACACCATGCGGATGGAGGTCACGGACTTCATGGCCGTGCTGTTCAATCCGGTGGCCCAGGCCAAGTTCGTCCACACGGTCTCGGCCGGCTACGTGATCGCAGCGGTCTTCGTGCTCGGCGTGTCGGCCTTCTACCTGCTGAAGGGGCGCCATGTGGCCTTCGCCAAGCGGTCGATGACCGTGGCCGCGGCCTTCGGTCTGGCGGCGTCGCTGTCGGTGGTGGTGCTGGGCGACGAGAGCGGCTACGCCCTGACCGACAACCAGAAGATGAAACTGGCGGCCATCGAGGGCATGTGGCGCACTCACGAGGCCCCGGCCGGCCTGAGCATCGTCGGCATGCCCGACATGGCCACGCGCGAGACCCGCTACGAGATCCAGATCCCCTGGGCCCTGGGCATCATCGCCACGCGCAGCCTGGACGGAACCGTCGACGGCATCTTCGAACTGGTCGCCGTCGCCGAGGACCGCATCGAGCGGGGCGTGCTGGCCTATGACGCCCTAGAGCGGATCAAGGCCGACAGCACCGACGTGCAGGCCCGCGCGGACTTCGAAATGCACCGCAACGATCTGGGCTACGGCCTGATGCTGCGGCGGTACATGGAAGACCCCCGCGACGCGACGCCGGAGCAGATCATGATCGCCGCCTGGGACACCGTGCCCAACGTGCCCCTGATGTTCTGGACGTTCCGGATCATGGCGGGCATCGGCTTCCTGATGATCGCCCTGTTCGCCACGGCGTTCATCCTGTGCACCCTGCGCAAGCATGAGACCCGCTGGTTCCTGTGGACCGCCCTGCTGGCCATGCCCCTGCCGTGGATCGCCGCCGAGCTGGGGTGGATCGTGGCGGAAGTCGGTCGCCAGCCCTGGGCGGTCGAGGGGGTTCTGCCCACCTTCCTGGGCGCCTCCAGCCTGAGCGTTCCGCAGCTGTGGACCACCATCGTCGGCTTCACGCTGTTCTACGGCGCCCTGGCCGTCGTGGAGGTCGGACTGATCCTGCACACCATCAAGAAGGGGCCTTTCCACGAACTCAGCCTGTTCGGAGACCCTGATCCCCAGCCCGCCGACGCCGCGCGGGAACCCGCGCCCACCGTGGCCTGACCTCGTCTTTCAAAGGATATCCGATCATGGATCTGCCGATCGATTTCGCGACGCTACGCGTCTTGTGGTGGGGCATACTGGGGGTGTTGCTGATCGCCTTCGCCCTTACCGACGGGTTCGACCTTGGCGTGGGGGCGCTGCTGCCCTTCGTTGCCCGGACGGACGAGGAGCGCCGCATGGTGATCAACACCGTGGGCGCGACCTGGGAAGGCAACCAGGTGTGGTTCATCCTGGGCGGCGGCGCGATCTTCGCCGCCTGGCCCTTCGTCTATGCGGTCAGCTTCTCGGGCTTCTACCTGGCCATGTTCCTGGTGTTGTCCGCCCTGATCCTGAGACCGGTGGCGTTCAAGTACCGGTCCAAGCGGACCTCGCCGAAGTGGCGGGCGTTCTGGGACTGGAGCCTGTTCGTCAGCGGCTTCGTGCCGGCGCTGGTGTTCGGCGTGGCGGTGGGCAATGTCCTGCTGGGCGCACCGTTCCGTCTCACCAGTGAACTGCGCGCCTTCTACGACGGCACCTTGCTGGGCCTGTTCACGCCCTTCAGCCTGCTGGCCGGCCTGCTGTCGGTCGCCATGCTGGTGGTGCACGGCGCGGCCTGGCTGAGCGTCAAGGCCGAGCGGGGACCGGTGCTGGATCGAGCCCGCACCTTCGGCACCATCGCCGCCATCCTGTCGCTGGTCCTGTTCGCGGCCGGCGGGTTCTATGTGGCCTACGGCGACATGGGCTATGCGGTGACCGGCGTGCTGGACGTCAACGGGCCGTCCAACCCGCTGCGCGCCGTGACCGAGGCGGTTCCGGGGGCCTGGCTGAGCAACTACCAGACCTATAGCTGGATGATCGCGGCGCCGGTTCTCGGCTTCATCGGCGCCCTGGCGGCCCTGGTGGGCATGTGGCGGCGCTCGGCGGTGCTGGCCTTCGGCGGCTCGTCCATCTCGACGGTCGGCATCATCGCCACGGTCGGGCTGTCGATGTTCCCCTTCATCCTGCCCAGCTCCATCGATCCGGCCTCCAGCCTGACCGTGTGGAACGCCTCCTCCAGCCACCTGACCCTGTTCATCATGCTGGTGTGCGTGATCATCTTCCTGCCGCTGATCCTGATCTACACGGCCTGGGTCTACCGGGTGCTGTGGGGCCGCGCCTCCACCGGCGAGCTGACGACCAACCCTGACCTCTACTGAGCCGAGGAGCTCTCATCCCATGTGGTATTTCGCCTGGATTCTGGGCCTCGGTCTGGCGGTCGCCTTCGGCGTCCTGAACGGCCTCTGGCATGAATTCCGTCTGTTCGACGAAGGAGACGCCGGGCTGTCGACGCCCGAGCCCGACGACGCCGAACACGGTCACTGACCCTCCACTGTCGCGGCGCTTCCCTTGCGGGGCGCCGCGACCTTTTTTTAAAGCGCGCCTCCCATGCTCAGCCACAGCCTGTCCGCCCGCTCCGCAGCCCTGTCTCCGGAGACCGTGAACGATCTGATCGCGCGCTATGACGCCCATGCGCCGCGCTACACCTCCTATCCCACCGCCGCCCAGTTCACGGCGGACGTGGACGGCCCGCGATGGGGCCAGTGGCTGTCGACGGCCCCGGTGGACACCCCGATCTCGCTGTATCTGCACATCCCGTTCTGCAAACGCCTGTGCTGGTACTGCGGCTGCAACACCCGGGCGATGAACCGGGTGGCGGTGATGAGCAGCTATGTGGACCTGCTGCTGGACGAGGCGGATCTGGTGCTGGCCCACGTCGGGCGGCGCGTCCGGGTGGGATCGATCCATCTGGGCGGCGGCACGCCCAACATGCTGCCGCCCGAGGAGCTGGAACGGCTCATGGCGGGTCTGGCCGCCCGGTTTGATCTGTCCGACTGCTATGACATCGCCGCCGAGCTGGACCCCGAAGTTCTCACCGAAGACTGGATGCAGGCGGCCGGACGGATCGGCCTGAGCCGCGCCAGCCTGGGCGTTCAGGATCTGTCGCCAAAGGTGCAGGCGGCGGTCAACCGGCCGGAGTCCTTCGAGTCCATCCGTCGCGCCGTCGAGGGTCTGCGGGCGCAGGGGGTGACCTCGCTGAACCTGGACCTGATGTACGGCCTGCCGCTGCAGACCGAGATCAATGTGGTGACGACCCTGGGCCAGATCACCGAGCTGAAGCCCGACCGCATCGCCCTGTTCGGCTACGCCCATGTGCCGTGGATGAAGCCCCACCAGAAGCTGATCCGCACCGAGGATCTGCCGGACGCAAACGCCCGCTTCCTGCAGAGCCAGGCGGCGAGCCGGTACCTTCAGGCCAAGGGCTGGACAGCCATCGGCCTGGACCATTTCGCCCTGCCCCACGATTCCATGGCCGCGGCCCAGCGGGCGGGACGCCTGCGCCGCAATTTCCAGGGCTACACCACCGACACGGCGCCGACGCTGATCGGCCTGGGCGCCTCGGCGATCAGCCGGACGCCGCAGGGCTTCGCCCAGAACATCGCGCAGGAGCGCGACTGGCGTCAGGCGGTTCAGAAGGGCCAGCTGCCCGTGGCCCGCGGCGTCGGCCTGAGCGATCAGGACATCCTGATCGGCGCGCTCATCGAACGGCTGATGTGCGACTTCACGGTGGACGTGGAGGCCTGCACCCGCATGCACGGCCTCGATCCCTACGGCTTGCGCGACGTCTGGGCCCGCCTGGCGCCGTTCGCGGCGGATGGACTGATCACCATCGAGGGGACGCGGGTGACGGTGACGCCGCTGGGTCGGCCCTTCGTACGCGCCGTCTGCGCGGTGTTCGACGTCCACGCCCTGCCCGCCGACCGCCATGCGCGGGTGATCTGAAACGTCTTTTCCGGCAAAGGCTTGCGCTAAATCAAGGCGCGGCCTCCCGCCCCGGATCATCCTCTGCACAAGACGCCGAAGAGGCCGCATGAGGCGACCTTGGCGTCGGGGATGACACCATGAAAACGAAGACCCTTATCCTCACCGCCCTGGCCGCCGCCGCCTGCGCTGCGCCCGCTCTCGCCCAGAGCGACGAGGCATGGCGGGCGCCGCGCGCCGGCGAGTGGCTGATCTCGGCGCGGGTGAGCAATGTGTCGTCGGACGCCGATGACGCGATCCTGACCGCCGCCGGCGCCGACAGCGGCCTCAGCGTGGATGTGGGCGACAGCACCATGCCCACCCTGGGCTTCACCTATTTCCTGACCGACCACTTCGCCGTCGAGGCCATCCTGGGCACGACCAAGCACGAAATCCGCGCCCAGGGCGGGGCGACCGACGTGGCGGTGCATGAGACCTGGGTGCTGCCTCCGGTGGTGACGCTGCAATACCGACCGCTGACCGAGGGGCGGTACAGCCCCTATGTGGGCGCCGGTGTGAACTACATGGTGTTCTACGACGGCGAAGACCTGAACGGCTTCACGGTGGATCTGGACGACGGCTTCGGCCTGGCGCTGCAGGCCGGCGCAGACATCGGGCTGCAAGGCCCGTGGAGCCTGAACGTGGACGTGAAGAAGATCTGGTTCGACACGGACGCCGAGGTCAACGGCGGCGCGCTGACCAGCGAGGTCAGCCTGGACCCCTGGGTCGTGTCGCTGGGCGTGTCGCGCCGGTTCTAGACCCGACGCCGATCAAGGCATGGAGCGGCCCCCGATGCGGGGCCGCTTCTGTGTCTACGCTGCCTTATGACGCTTCCGGGGGCGCTTGACGCCGGTCGCCGGGGTGCAGAAGGCGTACAGGCCCGCCGCGAACGGAAAGACCACCGCGTATCCCGCAATGCCGATGTTCCGGATGTCCATCCGCCCGAGCACAGGCCCCAGAATTCCGATGAGCGCGAGGACGGCCGCCAGCAACAGCAGGCGGCGGATCAGCCGGCTGCGAACGGCCGGCGCGGCGCAGAAGAGGGCCAGGGGGAAAAACCCGTCCCACGCCAGAATATCGACGGCGTAGACCACCGATGGCCACTCGAACGAGAAGACGCCGGACCAGGCGGCGTCCGGGAAGGGCGGCGTGCGGCTGAGGGTCAGGATCGAGAAATGAATCGTCGCGGTCAGGGCCGCCGCCACGGTCATGAAGGCGACCGCGAGAAGCGCTGCAGTCTTCGCCTCGGGCGCCGCCCGCGCATGGATGTCGGCCGTCATCGCCACCATCAGCGGCACGATCAGCAGAATCAGGCCCTCCATCAGGCTGAACCAGGGGTCGGCTATGGGGGCGCCCGCCGGCGCCGTGGCCAGGCCGACGGAGAGAACAACCAGATACGCCGCGCCAAGTCCGGCCAGAGCCGCAGGGCTGCGGCGCCGCGGGGTCAGTTGGAGGCGCATCGATCGGCGATCAGGACCGGGCGGCCATTACAGCCGATGATCACAGGCGTCCTTCCCGTTCCAGTCGACGGAAATAGGCCATCAGGTCGTCGATCTCGCTGGCGCGATATCGGAACGGCGGCATGTCGGGGTGAGAGGTCACAAGGCCTCGACCGAAATCCTCCTGGAGAATGAAGAGATCACGTCCGGCCGCGACCTCGCGGAAGGGAGGCGCCGAGGGCAAGGGGCTGGCGCCGGTAAGGCCCACCGCATGGCAGCCGGAACAATTCGAGCGCACGATCATCTCCGCGCGCTCTGCGGCGGCGGCTTCCATGCCTGTGGAGTCGAGACCGGCGTCTCCGGTCGCACGAATCCCGGGCGACGGCGCGCAGGCGGCGGAGGCGCAGGCCAGGGCGGCGACGAGAAGGCTACGCATGGCGTCACTCCGTGATGGGCCGCCCGGGCTTCGCGGCGGATCGGATCGCACTGTCCAGCAACCCGGGCCGCAAGGCCATGATCCAGATCAAAGGGTGCGGCCGGCCTCCGTAGAATCCCTTAGGGGGCGGTCCCGAATTTCGGCGTCTGCGGCGCCCCCCTAGGTTGGGTCCAAGGAGCAAGCCCATGACCCTTCTGGATTCCGCTGTTCAAGCGCCCCGCCTTCACGAACCCCTCGACGGGCTCGGCGTCAGGATGGTGTTCGCCCGGGGCGAGGACATCTACGCCCAGGACGAGAGCGCGGACCTGCTGTACCGGGTCATTTCGGGCGCCGTGCGCACGACGCGGATCATGAGCGACGGCCGTCGCCAGATCGGCGACTTCTATTTCAGCGGCGACATGTTCGGGCTCGAGTGCGGGCCGACCCATCGGTTCGCGGCCGAGGCGCTGACAACCTGCGAGGTGCTGGTGTTCAAGCCCGGCGCCGCGCTGCCGGGGCGCATCGGAGACGCCCGCATTCAGGCCGCCTTGTGGGAAGCCACCACCCAGGAGCTGGAACGGTCGCGCGAGCATCTGATGCTGCTGGGTCGCCATACGGCGCTGGAGCGCGTGGGGGTCTTCCTGCTGTCGCTGAGTCGCCGCATGGGTCAGGGCGAACTGGCCATGGGCCGCCAGGACATGGCCGACTATCTGGGCCTGACCATCGAGACCGTGTCGCGCATGCTATCCCAGTTGCAGGCCGACGGCGTGGTCGAGTTCTTCGGCGCGCGCCGCTATCGCCTGCTGCGGCCGGAACGGCTGCGGGCCTGGGCCGACGCCTGACGTTGCGGTTCAGGACCACGGCCGGCGAGGCCGCGCCGGAAAGAGGTGGCGGCGTTTGGCGCCGTCGTGATAGTGCCCATGGCCTCTCCTTTACGGCGATGGGCATGCGGCTGAGCAACCTGACGGTGATCAAGAGGGCTGATCTTGTTCGGGGCGTCCTGGCGGTGGTCGCCGGCGTCGCCGTCGTGCTCATGCTGCGCTTCGGCCTGGACGAGACCTTCAGCGACCGCAGCTTCTTTCTGCTCTATCTGCCGGTGGTGTTGCTGTCGGCCGCGATCGGCGGGCGCACCCCCGCCCTGGCGGCGACCGGCCTGTGTCTGGTCCTGTCGGTGCTGTTCCTGGGCGACGCGCTCTGGCTCAATCGCGCCAACACCCTGGATGCGGTGCTTTTCCTGCTGGTCGGGCCGATCATCGCCCAGATGGGCCATGTGAACCTGACGCGCAGACGGCAGGCCGTCGCCCGTCAGGCCCAACTTCAATCGATCCTCGACACCGTGCCCGAGGCCATGATCGTCATCAACGAGAAGGGCGTCATCCAGTCGTTCAGCGCCACGGCCGAGCGCCTGTTCGGATGGCGGGCCGCCGAGGTGGAGGGCCGCAACGTGAAGGTCCTCATGCCCTCGCCCTACCGGGAGGATCACGACGGCTTCATGGCGCGCTACAGGGCGACCGGCGAGCGCCACATCATCGGCATCGGGCGCATCGTCGTGGCCCAGAGGCGCGACGGCTCCACCTTTCCCATGGAACTGGCTGTCGGCGAGGCGAAGTTCGACGGGGACCGCTTCTTCACCGGCTTCGTGCGCGACCTGACCGACCGGCGCGAGCAGGAACGCCGCCTGCAGGAGCTTCAGGCCGAGCTGGTCCACGTGTCGCGCCTGAGCATCATGGGCGAGATGGCGTCGTCGCTGGCCCACGAACTCAATCAGCCCCTGGCCGCCATCAACAATTATATGAAGGGATCGGCGACCCTGCTGGAACAGCCCGATCCCGATCTGAAGAAGGTGCGCGCGGCCTTGAGGAAGGCGGGCGATCAGGCGCTGCGGGCGGGCGACGTGATCAGCCATCTGCGGGAGTTCGTGGCCAATGGCGGCACCGAGCGCACGCCGCAGGATCCGGTCAAGATCATGGAGGAAGCCAGCGCCCTGGGCCTGATCGGCGCGCGACCGCTGGACCTGCGCGTGTCCTATCAATTCGACCGGGACGCGGGACTGGTGCTGGCGGATTCGATCCAGATCCAGCAGGTGGCGCTCAACCTCATCCGCAATGCCATCGAGGCCATGTCCGGGGAGCCCCGGCGCGACCTGGTCATCGGCGTGGCCGCGCACGATGACCGCTTCGCCCGGATCTGGGTCAGCGACACCGGAAAGGGTCTGGCCCCCGAGGTTCAGGCCAGGCTGTTCCAGCCCTTCGTCACCACCAAGACCGACGGCATGGGCGTGGGCCTGTCCATCTGCCGCACCATCGTGGAGGCTCACGGCGGGTCGATCTGGAGCGAGCCGAACGAGGGCGGCGGGACCGTGTTCGCCTTCACCGTTCCCCTGGCCGGAGAGGACGCCGGATGACCGAACGTCTGGTTCATGTGGTCGACGACGACGAGGCCATGCGCGAGTCCCTGTCCTTTCTGCTGGACGTCGGCGGCCACGCCCACCGCACCTATCCGCAGGCCCAGGTCTTGCTGGACCGGGGAAGCGATCTCGAGCCGGGGTGCATCGTCACGGACGTGCGCATGCCGGGTCTGTCGGGGCTCGACCTGCTGCGACGCATCCGGGCGCTTGCGCTGCCTCACCCGGTGATCATCATCACGGGCCACGCGGACGTGTCGATGGCGGTGGAGGCCATGAAGGCGGGGGCGTGGGACTTCCTGGAGAAGCCCTTCGACGACAAGGCGTTTCTCCGGCTCGTTGAGGCCGCCCTGGCGGTTTCGGCGCCGGCGGCGGCGTCAGCAGAGGCGCCCGAATGGCTGAGCCGCCTCAGCCCCCGGGAGCGGGACGTGCTCGCGGGCGTGGCGGCGGGCCAGTCCAACAAGGAGATCGCGCGCGACCTGGAGATCAGCGCGCGCACGGTGGAAGTGTACCGGGCCAACCTGATGACCAAGGCGGGCGTGCGCACCCTGTCGGACCTGATGCGGCTGGCCCTGGCGGCGGGCTACTGATCCGGCCGGATCGCGCTTTCCCTTTGATATGGATCAAGGCCGGTTGCGGAGCCGGCGACGATCATGTGGCATGGACACGCACCACAAGCCGCCCCGGCGCATCCTCATTATCGAAGGTCATCCCGACCCTTCACCGCAGCGCCTGTGCCATGGTCTGGCGGAGGCGTACCGCGAAGGCGCGCGTGAGGCCGGCCACGCCCTGCGCACCCTGATCCTGGGCGATCTGGACATTCCGCTGCTGGCCAGCCGCGCGGACTGGGAGAGCGCGGCGCCAGAGATCGTGGAAGCGTGTCAGCAGGACCTGTTGTGGGCCGAGCATGTGGTGGTGATCTACCCCCTGTGGCTTGGCGATGTGCCGGCGGTCCTCAAGGCGTTCGTTGAACAGGTGTTCCGCCCCGGCTTCGCCTTTGACCCGAAGCGCAGGGGCGCGGGCGGACGGCTGACGAACCGGTCCGCGCGGCTGGTCGTGACCATGGGCATGCCGGGCTGGTTCTATTTCGGCTGGTTCGGCGCCCACAGCCTCAGAAGCCTGAGGCGCAACGTGTTCCAGTTTGTGGGCTTCCGACCGGTCAGGACCAGGGTCTTCGGGATGGTCGAGGGGGCGTCGCCAGAACGGCGGCGCGTCTGGCTCGAGGAGATGACCCGACTGGGCCGCCTCGGAATCTGAGCCCCTCGCGCCGGTCCGGGGCCGGATCGCACAACACTGAAAACAGGTGAGAAACCGCCGGCGTCGAAACGCGCTCTGACGACCACGTTCCAGAGCGACGGATGCAGGGCCGCGCATCCGGATCCGCGCCGCCAAGGAACACACGGACGGGGAAGCGGTTGGTCATGGTCAAAGAGGAGATGACCATGGCGATTTTCACGGCCGCCCCCGAACAGGTCCGCGCCTGATGGCCCGCGCGGAACACGAGACCGACACCCGGGCCGACATGGCCGCCCCGGGCTTTATCGATGACGATCTGCACGAGGGCGCATTTGACGCCGACTCCGTCCGGGCCGTCATGATCAACCGCCCGCGCGACGCGCTTTATGCCTTCTGGCGCGACTACCGGAACCTGCCGCACTTCATGGAGAACGTGAAGTCGGTTGAGCTGCTGGAGGACGACCGCTCAAGCTGGCTGATCGCCGGGCCGGGCGGCAGCGAATTCGAACTGGTCTCTGAGACCGCCGAGGACCAACCCGGCGAACGCATCGCCTGGCGCTGCACCGAGGATTCCGACGTGGATCACGAGGGCTGGGTCAGCTTTCGCGACAACCCGTTCGGGCGCGGCACCGAGGTCCGGCTGTTCATCAGCTATGACCCGCCCGCCGGCTTCATCGGCAAGATGGCCGCCAAGGTGATGCAGCGCGAGCCGCGCATCCAGGCGCGCCGCGACCTGCGCCGGTTCAAGCAGCTGATGGAGACCGGCGAGGTCTCCACATCCCGGGCGCCCGACGCCGCTCCCCGGTCCTGATCCCCCTTTCAAGGAGACGCCCATGCGCGCCCTCACCTGGCACGGCAAACACGACGTCCGCGTCGACACCGTACCCGACCCGAAGATCATCAATCCCCGCGACGCGATCATCAAGATCACCGCCACGGCCATCTGCGGCTCGGACCTGCATCTGTACGACAGCATGATCCCGTCCATGCACAGCGGCGACATCCTCGGTCACGAGTTCATGGGCGAAGTGGTCGAGGTGGGGCGCGGCAACAATCAGCTGAAGGTCGGTCAGAGGGTGGTGGTGCCCTTCGTCATCGCCTGCGGCCAGTGCTTCTTCTGCGGCAAGCAGCAGTATTCGGCCTGCGACAACTCCAACCCGGCGGACAAGTCGGACCTGTCGGAGATCGCCTACGGCTACCCCACCGCCGGACTGTTCGGATATTCCCATCTGACCGGCGGCTATGCGGGCGGCCAGGCGGAGTATGCCCGGGTCCCCTACTCCGACTTCGGGCCCATCGTGGTGCCGGACGGGCTCGAGGACGAGCAGGTCCTGTTCCTGTCCGACATTCTGCCAACCGGCTGGATGGCCGCCGAGAACGCCGGGATCGAGCCGGGCGACACCGTGGCCGTGTGGGGCTGCGGCCCCGTCGGCCTGTTCGCCATCAAGAGCGCCCTGCTGCAGGGCGCCGGGCGGGTGATCGCCATCGACCATCATCCCCGCAGGCTTGAGCTGGCCCGCAAGAACGGTGCGGAAGTCCTCAACTATCACGAGGTGAAGGTGCGCGAGGCCCTGACCGAAATGACCGCCGGCATCGGGCCGGACGCCTGCATCGACGCGGTGGGCATGGAGGCCCACGGCTTCTCGCCCGACAACATCATCGATGCGGTGAAACAGGAGACCAAGCTGGGCACCGACCGTCAGCACGTGCTGCGCGAGACCATCATGGCCTGCCGCAAGGGCGGGCGCGTGTCCGTGCCCGGCGTCTACGGCGGCATCGGCGACAAGCTGCCCATCGGGGCCTTCATGCAGAAAGGTCTGACCATCAAGACCGGCCAGACCCATGTGCAGAAATATCTGCCCGACCTGCTGAAGCTCATCATGGACGGCCGCATCGACACCACCGATCTGATCAGCCATCGCCTGCCGCTGGAACAGGCGGCCGAAGGCTACAAGAACTTCCACGACAATCCCAACGAGTGGACCAAGGTGGTGCTCAAACCGCACTGAGCGCGGCCGCCTTCGCTCAGGCGCGGACAGGGGACGGGTCAGCCGGCTGCCCGTCTCCGACATCCTCTTCGTCCTTCAGGGCGAGCACGAGGCTGCAATGCGCACCTTCGGGCGGGAACTGGATCTGCGCGCGCCCGCCCTGCTCCGTCGCGAAGGTCTGGCGGATCAGCCGGGCGCCGAACCCTTCCCGCGTCGGCGCGGTGACGGCGGGGCCCCCGCGTTCCCTCCACAACAGCGTCAGGAAACGCTCGCCCTCCCCGTTGTGGGCCAGATTCCAGTCAATGGTCACCCGGCCCTCGGGCGCGCTGAGGGCGCCGTATTTCGCCGCGTTGGTCGCCAGCTCGTGGCAGGCCAGCGACACGCTCACCGCCTGCGACGGATGCAGACGCACCGGCGGGCCCTCGAGCTGGATCGGGGACGGGGTGCGCTCGTAAGGCGCCAGCACCTCGCAGATGAGCGCCCGCAAATCCGCCCCGGCCCAGTTCTCGTTGACCAGCACATTGTGGGCCTGGGACAGGGCGATCAGGCGGTTGGCGAGACCCTCGCGAACCGGTTTGTCCACCCCCGCCGCCCGCAATCCCTGCTCGGCGATGGACTGCACCGTCGCCAGGGTGTTCTTCACCCGGTGGTTCAGCTCATTCAGCAGAAGCACGCGCTGCTCCTCCGCCCGTTTGGCGGCGGTCTCATCGCGGAAAATCTTCGCCAGAAGTCCGCCGACGCCGAGATCCACGGTGACGCCGTTGCCCCAGAAAAGACTGCCGTCCTTGCGCTGGTGCCAGCGGCTGTCTTCGGCGCGGCCGTCGTGCAGGGCTGTGTCGATCTCCGCGCGGGGCATGCCTGCGGCCTGGTCCGCAGGCGTGAAGAGGTCGGCGAAGTCCATGCCGAGGGCGTCGTCGCGGGTGTAGCCCGTGATGGCTTCCGCGCCTGCGGCCCACGCCGTGATCCGCCCGTCGGCCGTCAGCCCGATGATGCCGTGACTTCGAACATTCTCGATGATGAGTTTTGCCAGCGCGACGTCGTTCAGGGGCATGGGATCGTTCCTTCAGTGCTCAGGTCAAACGACACAGGCGCACTGAGGGTTCGCACCCGCGCGAATATTGCGCGGCACAGGCCGGCGACGTTGGAAACGGCAGGGACGGCGGTCCTGCCCCGGCACGCCTTCGGCGGCGCGATGACCGCGCCGCCTTTCTGGTCAGAGGAAGGACACCTGGATCAGGCGTCGAGTTTGGTGGTCTTGCCCGCGCCGGGGCCGGCGCCGAGGTCCGCGCCCGTCACGGGATTGGATCCGGGATCCGACGCCGTCCGTGCCGCGAACGCGTCCACGACCTTCGTTTCCTTCGCCGACAAGCCGACAGCCGCGGTTCCGTCGCCGCCGTCCACGGCCGTCTGTTCGTCGCGATCGTCCACGAACTCCCACTGCTCGCCTTGATTCCACGGCCCGCGCGCTTCGCCTTCGCCCTGCGACAGGCTGTAGTACTTGTCGGCGAAGTCCGGATGGCCGGGGATCTTGCCCGGGGGGAAGTTGGGTTCGATGGCGTACAGGGCCTTCTCGAACGACTTCTGGTGGGCGACCTCGCGGGTCATCAGGAAGGTCAGCGCGTCCTTGATGCCGGCGTCGTCCGTCACATTGATCAGCCGCTCGTAGACGATCTTGGCGCGGGACTCCGCAGCGATGTTGGACCGCAGATCGCAGGCGGGATCGCCGATGGAGTCCACATAGGCGGCCGTCCACGGCACGCCGGCGGAGTTCACCAGGGCCGGGGCGCCGCCGTACAGGATGGAGGTGGTGTGACTCTCGCCGCCGTCATTCAGCGACATGTAGAGGTCAGCTTCTTCCATGGCGCCTTCGGCCAGTTCGCCTTTGACGCCGCGGTTCAGCATGGCGACGATCGAGCCGATGACTTCCAGGTGGCTCAGCTCCTCGGTGGCGATGTCCAGCAGCATGTCCTTGCGGCCGGCATCCTCCTCACCCAGCGCCTGGGTGAAGTAGCGCATGGCGGCGGCCAGCTCGCCCTGAGGCCCGCCAAACTGCTCAAGCATAAGCGTGGCCAGACCCGGATTCGGCTCTGCAACCCTGACCGTATACATAAGCTTCTTGTTGTGCATGAACATGATGAGGCCCTCATAAAAACTTGAATGATCGCCTCGAAAACTTGCCGTTCGTAATATTTGTTCCTGCTGTAAAGCTTGAGAATTTGGAGCTTTTTGTCCTCAAATGCGGGCGCGCCTTGCGGTGGCGTCCGCGGAGCCCGTCAGCGCGTCATGGGGCGGCCCTGGCGGCTCGAAGTCCTTGTCCGGAGAGGAAAGGCGCGCTGCCCAGGCGCACCGCCGCTCACCCCTTCACAAGGCGCGGTGAACCGGACCGGACACCGTAAGGGACGTCTCGCGCCTTATGCGATGGCGACGCCTCAGGCGGCGACCATGCGCTCCACCTCGGCCACCAGATCGCGCAGGTGGACGGGCTTGGACAGCACCTTGGCCTGGGGCGCGGACTGGGCCGCGGTCAGGGCCACGGCGGCGAAACCGGTGATGAACATGATGCGCAGCCCGGGCTGGCGGGCGGCGGCGATGCGCGCCACCTCGATGCCGTCGGCGCCGGGCATGACGATGTCGGTGAGCAGCAGATCCCAAGGGCCGTCTTCCAGCGCGTCGACGGCGTCGTCGCCGTTCTCGCACGCGGTGACCTCATGCCCCGCCCGTTCAAGGGCGCGGGTCAGGAACCCCCGCAGGGAGCCGTCGTCTTCCGCCAGAAGGATTCGCGCCATGGATGCCGCCTCGTTGTTCTGCGCCGAACCTAGAACCGCGACGGTAAACCGCCCATGAAGGCGGCGGAGTCATCCACAGGCGCGTGAAATGCGCTAAGGCTGGGCCATGGCGCCACCCGTCTTCACGCTTGAACCCCACGACGCGCTTGAGGGCGGGACACCGGCCCTTTCGCCGCTGGTGTTCGCCTCGCCCCATTCGGGCGACGTCTATCCGGCCGATCTGGGCGCGCGGGCCGATATGCCTGTGCTGTCGCTCCGCGCCGCCGAGGATGCTCTGGTGGACCGGCTGGCGGCGCCGCAGCCCGACCTGGGCGTGCCTCTGCTCAGCGCAAGACTGGGGCGGGCCTATGTAGACCTGAACCGCGACCCCGACGAGCTGGACCCTGAGGTGGTGGAGGGCGCCGAAGGCGCCTCCGCGCGCGTCACGGCCGGCTTCGGCGTGATTCCGCGCCTGACCGGCGACGGCCAGATGATCCGGGATCACCCCCTGACCCACACGGATGCCGTGGCGCGGCTGGCCGCAGCGCACCATCCCTATCATGAGGCGCTGGCGCAGCTGATGCACCGCGCCCGCGACCGGTTCGGCGTGGCGATCCTGGTGGACTGGCATTCCATGCCGTCGCGGGCCGTCGGTCGCCGGGCCGGCGTGCGGGCGACCGACGTGGTGCTGGGCGACCGGCATGGCTCGGCCTGCTCAGCTGACGTAACGCGCTTGCTGCGAGGCCTGTTCGAGCGCCCGGGCTGGCGGGTGGCGCTGAACCGGCCCTATGCGGGCGGCTGGTCCACCCAGGTCTGGGGACGGCCGGATATGGGGTTTCACGCCATCCAGGTGGAATTGAACCGGGCGCTGTACCTTGATGAGGCGACCCTGGCGCCCGGGCCGCACTTCGCCATGACACAGAAGGCGATCCGGCGGGTCACGGCGGCGCTGGCCGCGCACGACTGGTCCGGATTGACGGCCCACGCCCAGGCGGCGGAGTGAAATCCGGGCAAAAAAAACCGCGCCCGGAGGCGCGGTTTGAAAGTCTATAGGGAGGAAACGCCCAGGAAGGGCAAGACGCTCGAAAGCGTCGAAAATCAAGCTACGTTGCGATGCACAATCCGTCAAGCGGACATTTCGCACTTGCGATCACAAGCCGTAACAGAAACCGCCTTGCGGGCAAGGAGATCAGGCTTCACTTATTTCGCGCCTGCGAAATCACTGATCCTCGCCCAGCATGAGACGAGCCTTGCGGATCGCCCGGGCCGC
>Ga0114900_1000107_pt1 | contig 72597 bp, 77 predicted proteins | sample MalvireepMed_231_FD_89685 | JGI IMG/M metagenome (GOLD analysis project Ga0114900, IMG submission 89685) | Marine viral communities from the Global Malaspina Expedition - Malaspina viral metaG DeepMed_231 | ecosystem: Environmental > Aquatic > Marine > Oceanic | place: Mediterranean Sea...
GCGCAGCCCCCTCCACCACCCCGGCTGAGTCGCCGGGGCGGTCCCCTCCCCATGAATGGGGAGGAGAAAACGCAGCCGCGCTCAAGCAGCGAGCGTCCGCGACGCGAGCGTCAGCGCGCAGAGATGCGCTCAAGCAGCGAGCGTCCGCGACGCGAGCGTTAGCGCCCTAGGATGGCGGCGGGCCGGCCAGGACGTCGCGCTTGCCGGCGTGGTTGGCGGGGCTGACCACGCCTTCCTGCTCCATCTTCTCGATCAGGGAGGCGGCGCGGTTGTAGCCGATCTGCAGGCGGCGCTGGATGTAGGAGGTGGAAGCCTTGCGGTCACGGGTGACCACGGCCACGGCGCGGTCGTAGAGGTCGTCGCCCGAACTGCTGTTGCCGCCGAACTCGCCCGAGCCCTCGTCCTCGTCGCCGCCCTCGGTGATCAGATCCAGATATTCCGGCTCCGCCTGTTCGCGCAGGTGCTGGGCCACCTGCTCCACCTCCTGATCGGTCACGAAGGGGCCGTGCAGGCGGGTGATGCGGCCGCCGCCGGCCATGTAGAGCATGTCGCCCTGGCCCAGAAGCTGTTCGCCGCCCTGTTCGCCGAGGATGGTGCGGCTGTCGATCTTGGAGGTGACCTGGAAGCTGATCCGGGTCGGGAAATTGGCCTTGATGGTGCCGGTGATCACATCCACCGACGGGCGCTGGGTGGCCATGATCAGGTGGATGCCGGCGGCGCGGGCCATCTGGGCCAGGCGCTGGACCGCGCCCTCCACGTCCTTGCCGGCCACCAGCATCAGGTCGGCCATCTCGTCCATGACCACCACCAGATAGGGCATGTGCTCGGGACGGATCTTCTCGGACTCATAGACCGGGCGGCCCTGGTCGTCGAAGCCGGTCTGGACCGTGCGCTCGAAATGCTCGCCCTTGGCCAGGGCCTCGCGGGCCCGCTCGTTGTAGCTGGCGATGTTGCGAACGCCGAGCTTGGACATGCGGCGATAGCGGTCCTCCATCTCGCGCACGGTCCACTTCAGGGCCACGACCGCCTTCTTGGGATCGGTGACCACCGGGGTCAGCAGGTGCGGGATGCCGTCATAGACGCTGAGCTCCAGCATCTTGGGGTCGATCATGATGAAGCGGCACTGTTCCGGCGACAGGCGGTACAGGATCGACAGGATCATGGCGTTGACCCCCACCGACTTGCCCGAGCCGGTGGTGCCCGCGATCAGCAGGTGGGGCATGCGCGCCAGATCCGCCACATAGGGCTCGCCGCCGATGGTCTCGCCCAGGGCCAGCGGCAGCAGGTGCCCGGGCTTGGCGTATTCGGCGGAAGCCAGCAGGTCGCGCAGATAGACGGTCTCGCGCTTCTGGTTGGGCAGCTCGATGCCGATGGCGTTGCGGCCCTGGACCACGCTGACCCGGCAGGCGCGGGCCGACATGGAGCGGGCGATGTCGTCGGACAGGCCCACCACGCGGGCGTGCTTCACGCCGGGGGCGGGCGCCAGTTCGTAGAGGGTGACCACCGGGCCGGGGCGGATCTGGTCGATGACGCCCTTGACCCCGAACTCGGCCAGCACGCTCTCCAGCATCTGGGCGTTCTGCTTGAGGGCCTCCTCATCCACGGCCGCGACGCGGGTCTTGGGCTTGGACAGGAAGCCCAGCGGCGGCAGCTCGAAGCCCTCGGTGCGGGCGAACTCGAAGGCGCCCTGAATCTCGTTCTGCTCGCGGCCCGAGGGGCGCGGGGCCTTGACGCCGGCCACCTTGGGCGCGCGCGGCGCGGCGGCCGGCGCTGGCTCTTCCCACGGGGGCGAGGGCTGGGCCGGGTCATCGTCGATCTCGGGCGCGGGCGCGACGGCGCGGGGGCGCACGTTCGCAGCAGCGGCTGAGGCGGCCCTGGGCGCCGGGCGGGCCTTTCGCACGCCCTTCGGCGCGGGACGGGCGATGCGGACCTCGGTGAGGTCGCGCCAGCGCAGGCCCAGGGTCCAGGCCAGAAGGGTCACCGCGGCGATCGCCAGCAGGACGCCCGCGAAGGCGGCGGCGAAGGGCAGGCCCGCAAAGCTCAACAGGCTGGTCGGCGCCCACAGCAGGGCGTCGCCCCACAGGCCGCCGAGACCCGCCGCCAGCGGCCAGATGGCGGGAATGATCAGGGCCGACAGGGCGCCGGCCAGCAGCAGCACGCCGAGCAGGGCGGCGAGGGCCTTGAGCGGAGTCGGGCGCAGGCGCGTCTGCACCACCTCGCCCAGGGCCGCGGACAGGCCGAAAGCCAGCATCAGCAGGACGGCGGGCCAGGCGGCGACGCCCAGCGACTGATAGAGCAGGTCCGCGAACACCGCCCCGTTGGCGCCCATCCAGTTGGTGGGGGCGACGGAGGCCGCTGCGTTCAGGCTGGGGTCGGCCGGATTCCACGACACCAGCGAGGCCAGCAACAGGGTCGCCACGATGGCCAGGAAGCCGCCCCGGAAACGCACGGCGATGGGCGCCCCCCACAGGATGCGGGCGCCGTCATAAACGCGGGTTCCGATGGCGAGGGCCGCGGACATGGGCGGGCTCCGGTGGGACAAAAGACAACAGGCCCGATCATCGCCCGCGCAGGGTTAAGCCCGCGTTTACCAGCCCCTGCGACGGCGCCGCCTCTGGACGCGGCCGCAGGGGGGCGCGACAAGGGTCCCATGAGCCAGGACGACCTTTCCGATCTCGACATCATCGTGGCCGGCGCCGGCATGGCGGGCGCGACCTTCGCCCTCGCCGCCGCCCAGGCCGGCCTGAAGCCGGTGCTGGTGGATCCTTTCCCCTTCGACGAGCAGCTGGCGCCCGCCTTCGACGGGCGCTCGACGGCGGTGTCCTGGTCCAGTTTCCGGATGCTCAAGGCTCTTGGCGTCGGCGCGGCCATGGAGCCGCACGCCTGCCGCATGGACCGCATTCTGGTGACGGACGGGACGCGGCCCGGCGCGGCGTCGCACAGGGCCCTGCCCGCCTTCCTGCGCTTTGACGCCGACGAGATCGGCGAACGCACGGGCGGCGAGCCGCTGGGCTACATGATCGAGAACCGCCACATCCGCACGGCCCTGGCAGGGGCGGTGCGCGCGGCGGGGGTGCCGGTGCTGGCGCCCGCCGCCGTGGAGGCGGTGCGGCTGGAGGAATTCGCGGCCCACGCGGTGCTGAAGGACGGCCGGACCCTGAGCGCCCCCGTGATCGTGGGCGCCGAGGGCCGCAAGTCGGTGGTGCGCGAGGCGGCCGGGATCGGGACCACCGGCTGGAGCTACGGGCAGAGCGGGGTGGTGGCCACCGTCCGCATGGAGCGGGACCACGGCAATGTGGCCCATGAGTATTTTCTGCCGTCGGGCCCGTTCGCCATCCTGCCCCTCACCGACCGGCGCGCCAGTCTGGTCTGGACAGAGACCACGCGGCGGGGCGAGGCCCTGCGCGACGCCTCGGACGAGGCGTTCCTGAGCCATCTGAACCGGCGCTTCGGCGAGTTCCTGGGCGAGGTCACGGTGGAGGGACCGCGCTTCGTTTATCCCTTATCCCTGTCGCTGGCCGAGCGCATCGTGGCGCCGCGCGTGGCCCTGATCGGCGATGCCGCCCACGGGGTGCACCCGGTGGCGGGTCAGGGGCTGAACATGGGGCTGAAGGATCTGGCCGCCCTGGTCGAGGTCTTGGTCGAGGCCGCGCGGCTGGGCGAGGACATCGGGTCGCCGGGGGTGCTGGAGCGCTACGCCCGCTGGCGCCGGTTCGACAATGCGGCGCTGGCCGCCGGGTTCGACGGCTTCGTGCGGCTGTTCTCCAATGATGATCCGCTGACGCGTCTGGCGCGCGGCGTGGGCATGGCGGCGGTCAACCGCATCGCCCTCCTGCGCCGGGCGTTCATGACCGAGGCGGGCGGCGGCGCCGGGGATCTGCCCCGGCTGCTGCGGGGCGAGCCCGTCTAGACCCTTTCGGACAAGGACAGTCAGTCCAGCGCGCGCGCTTCTTCGGCGAGCATGATCGGCACGCCGTCGCGGATGGGGAAGGCCAGCTTGGCGCCCTTGCTGATCAGCTCGCCCGCCGCGCGGTCATACGTCAGACGGCCGCGCGTGACCGGGCACACCAGCACTTCCAGCAGGCGGGGATCAACGGTGGTCGGGGTGTTGAAATGCTCTGACATTTTTTAGTGCCCTAACGCTCGCGTCGCGGACGCTCGCTGCTTGAGGGGGTTTCTCGCCCTATCGCTCGACGCGCGGCGTCTCGCTGCTTGAGGGCTTATTGCATGGTGGGCGGCTCGTCGTCACCGGGTTCTGCGGCGTCGATGCGCAGCAGGGCTGTCAGGCAGTCGAGGCGGGCGCTTAGCGTCAGGGCCTCGATCAGGGCCTGTTTCTCGGGCGCCTCGAACGGCAAGGCCATGGACAGGCTGTTGACCAGGGCCTCGGGCGGGGCGTCGCGCGCGGCGTCCCAGTCGATGTCCAGTCCACGCGGGCTCAGATAGCCCTGAAGCGCGGCCAGCAGGTCGCTGCGCTCGAAAGCCTCACCCTCGGCCGGCGCGTTCAGATCCAGGGCGTAGGGCTCGAAGTCCGCGCGCGCCTGACGGTAGGGCGTCTGGACCGGCAATTCCGCCAGAACCCGGAACCGGGCCACGCCGGTCAGGGTGATCAGATAGCGACCGTCCGAGGTCTCGGCGAAGCTGGTGATGCGCCCGGCGCAGCCCACCGGCGACAGGGAGGGCAGGGCGTCGGGACCGCCCGACGGCTGGATCATGCCCAGCATGCGGTCCCCCGCCATGGCGTCGTCGATCATGTTCAGATAGCGCGGCTCGAAGATGTTCAGCGGCAGCTGGCCGCGCGGCAGGACGATGGCGCCCGCCAGGGGGAACACAGGGATCACCTGCGGCAGATCTGAAATCTTGATGTAGCTGTGGGCCATCGATCAGGCGAACAGGATGGAGGACAGCCGCCGGCGGCCGTCGCGGGCGATCTCGGAGGTGGAGCCCGCCGCCTCGAAAATGGTCAGAAGCTGTTTGCGCGCCGCCTGCTCGTTCCAATCGCGGTCGGCGGCGACGATCTTGAGCAGATGATCCACCGCCGGCTCAAGCTGTCCGGATGCGGCCAGGGCCAGGGCCAGGTCGAAGCGGGCCTGATGGTCGTCGGGGTCGGCGGCGACCTTCGCTTCCTGCTCGGAGGTCAAGGCGACGGGGGCGCCGGCGCCCAGCGACAACTGGGCCCGCACGCTGTTGACCGTCGGCTCCTTCGAGGGATCAGGGGCCATGGCGATGGTCTGGCGGGCCTGATCCGCGTCGCCGTCGGCCAGGTAGACCCGCGCCATGCCGGCGATGGCCTTTTCGCTCTTCGGATCCAGCTGCAGCGCCTGGGCGAAGGCCTGGGCCGCGCCGCCCAGATCATTCAGGCCCAGCGATTCCTCGCCCATGGACAGGATTTGATCCAGATCGGAAGGACCGAAGGACTCGCCGGTCAGGCGCTCGATGAAGGCGGTGATCTGGCTTTCGGGGATCGCGCCCTGGAAGCCGTCGATGGGCTGCCCGTCCTTGAAGGCGTAGACCGTGGGTATGGACTGGACACGCAGCTGCCCGGCGAAGGCGGGGTTGGCGTCCACGTCGATCTTGACCAGCTTCACCTTGCCCTTGGCCGCGCGCACGGCCTTTTCGATGGCGGGGGTCAGGGTCCGGCACGGCCCGCACCAGGGCGCCCAGAAATCCACGATGACCGGCTGGGTTTTGGACGCCTCGACCACGTCGGCCATGAATTCGGCGTCGGAGCCGTCCTTGACGGGATCGGCGGCGTTGGCGGCAAGCGGGTCGGCGAAGGTCATCGGTCTCGTTTCCGGCAAGTGTGATCAGGCAGTGTAACGCGTTGAACCCCAGATGGTCGCCCCCGGCCTGAAGTGCAATCAGGCGCGGGCGCTGAAATCCACGATCAGGGGCGGGTGATCGACCAGGGTCAGAAACCGCCGGAAGTCTGCCTGGGCCATGGCGGTGGTGGCGGTGTTGGTCAGGGGGTGAAAATTGACGATGTCCGCCCCGGCCAGCCGATGATCCAGCACAAAAGTCACGCGGCGCCCGGTGTCGTTGATCAGGCCGAAGGCCGTGACCGAGCCGGGGCGCACGCCCAGGGTCTCCATCATCAGCGCCTCGGCGCCGAAGGACAGGCGGTCCGCACCGATCAGGCGATGGGCGGCTTTCAGGTCGATGACCGTGTCCTGCCGCGCCGAAATCAGCCACAGGCGCTGCTTCTTGTCCTTTAGGAACAGGTTCTTGGTGTGGGCCCCGGGCATGGCCGCCTTGATCTCGAGCCCCTCCTCCACCCGGAAGACCGGCGGATGGTCGTGGGTGACGGCGCCCAGCGCCTGTTCGGCGAACCAGGCCAGGAGGCGGCTGCGGTCGAAGGCGGGTGGGGCGAGATCGGTCATGCGGCCATTGGGAGCTTGAGGCGTCGGGTGCGGCGGGGATAGGGTCGCGCAACCTTCAGACTAGACCGCCGGAGCCCTCCCTTGGAACTGGAATGCTACCCGATGACGCCGCGTCCGCCCGAGCTGGTGCCGGGCCGCGCCTCACGGGACTGGATGGACGCTTTCGCCTCGCGTCACCCCTACCGCTGCCTGCCGCTGAGCATGGCCAACACCACGGGGTGGGAGCTTCTGTGCCCCATGGGGTTCACCGCTGAGTGGAACGGCGGCCCGTCCCAGTCCGACATCACCCTGACGCCGGACCGGCCGCATCCCGACTTCGCCCATTTCGTGGTCTCGCACTTCTCGCGCGGGGTGGTGACCATGCACCCCAACTATCTGTTCCGCACGCCGCCGGGCTGGGCGGTGGTGGCTTCGGGTTCGCCCAATCACGTCAAGGACGGCATCCAGGCCCTGACCGGTCTGATCGAGACCGACTGGCTGCCGTTCCCCTTCACCATGAACTGGATTTTCACGCGGCCCGGCCGGGTGAAGTTCGCCAAGGGCGAGCCGTTCTGCTTCATCACCATCGTCGAGCACAAGAAGATGGAGCAGTTCCAGCCGGTCATGAAGACCCTGGACGCCAATCCCGCCATGAAGGGCCAGTTCGACGCCTGGAACCGCGAGCGCACCAGCTTCAACCACCGTCTGGCCGCGGGCGACCCGGACGCGGCCAAGGAGGCCTGGCAGCGGTTCTATTTCAAGGGCGAGCACCCCGACGAAACGACACCGCCGCCTGCTGACCATGTCAACAAGCGGCGGATGAAGTCGCTCAGACTGTTCTGACCGACGTCGATCAGTTCATGGACGGACGCACGACGCGGGGGCCCAGATTCTCAAGCACCTCGCGGGCGTCGAAGGCGTTGGGATCGCTCGGCTTGGGACCACGGCCCATCAGGATTTCCGTGTTGGCCTCGAAGCGGGTGATCTCGCGGACGTCGATGTCGCGACCCCAGGTGGAGTCCCAGGGGCTCCAGTAGCCGCGGTGATAGAAGCGCCAGGACGGGCCCCAGTAGGGGCCGTAGCGCGAGCTGAACCACGGATCGGGCGTGCCCACATAGCGGGTGTCGCGATCGGTGACCCGATCCACGGTCTGGAACCAGTCGAACCCGCTCTGGGCCGTCAGTTCCGCGGCGCGGTAGAGCAGGTACATCTCCACCGTCTCGCGCGAGGTCACGGAGTTGCCGGCAAAGCCGACCCGGAAGCGGTTCTGCTCGATCTGCATTTCAGAATAGCCGCCGCGCGCTTGCGGGCTGGCGGCTTGATACGGGGTCGCGGTGGCGCAGGCCGTAAGGGCCAGGGCGGCGACCGAAGCCAGGATGACGCGTTTCATGAAACTCTCTCCCATTTAGCCCGATGATATCCGCCGCTGACTGAACGGCAGATGAACGGCTCCGTTCCGCCTGACCAGAAGTCCTTATAATCTCACAAGAATAAGAACCGACGCCAGGAGCAACAGTCCCCCGACCACAAGGCCGAAGTTACGCTGAAATCTGGGGTCCGTCATGCGGGCTTTCAAGGCCGCGCCGCCCATGCCGTAGGCGGTCATGGTGATCACATCCATGCCGATGGTGGCGCAGGCGAACAAGGCCAGCTGGGGCGCGGCCGGCCGGCTCACATCCAGGAACGGCGGCAGGACCGCGGTGAAGAAAAGGATGGCCTTGGGGTTGGCGATCTGGACGGTGAAGCCGTCCACCAGGGCGCTGCGGCCTTTCCGGACCGGAATCTCGGACGGTTCGGCGGCGGTGCGAAAGGCGCCGCGGATCGCCTTCACGCCCAGCCACGCCACGTAAAGCGCGCCGCCGACAGCCAGAACCCTGAAGGCTTCCGGAAACGCCTTGACCAGGGCGCCCAGACCCAGGGCGGCGGCGGAGAACCAGACCAGGGTGGCCGCATTCATGCCTGCCACCGCCATGAAGACGGAGGCGCGCCCCTTCTGCATCCCCGTGGCCACGGCGAAGACATTGGCGGGGCCCGGCGTCATGGCCATGATCGCCATCACCCCGAGAAAGGTCAGATAGAGGTGCGGATCGACGGGCAGGGCGTTCATGGCCGCCGTGTGCGCGGCGCCTCGCGCGCCGTCAAGCGGGATCAGGGGTGGTCGTGGCCGTCATCTGCAGCGGGCGCCGCGGCGAGGGCGGGATGCGCGGTCGCCAGCTCGGCGAACGCTTCGGCGAGGGCGGCCTGGACCTCGACCGAGGCCATGGCGCCGGCCACGTCAGCCTGCGACAGGGCGGCCTCGACAATGGCGCCGAGGTCCATGGTCTGCATCATGGTTCCGGCGGTGTTCAGCCCCACCTCGGCCGCGGACGCGACGAAGGTCATGAGATCCGGCCCGTATTCGGTCCAGAGCGCGGCCATGCGGGCCTCCCGCTCAGCTTCGGTGAGGGCCTGGTCGTCGTTCAGCGCCTCGACCTTGGCTCCGAACGCGGCCATGCGGGATTCGATGTCGCCAAGGTCCTGCTCGAAGGCGCTGGGCTCATAGCCGGGGATGACCCCGGCCATGGAGCGGGTTTCCCCGTCCTGCGCAAACGCCGGAGCGGCGATGATCGTGGCGGCTGCGACGATGGCGATGAGGCGCATGGCGGTCTCCCTGTCCGACCCCCACACAATTCTTCCGAAACCGCGTTCGGGCAAGTGACAACGCCGTAAGGTGGGTGGGGCCTATTCTGCGTCGGCGGCGGTGGCCGCGGCGTCGGACGCAGTTTCAGCGGCGGCGAACTGCGCTTCCGCGCCGGCCCGGATCTGGGTCGGGATGGCGAGGATCACCGGAATCGCGGCGTCCCGCGCCGCCGTCAGTTCGGCGCGGGCCTCTTCGTCTTCCGAGGCGGCGATGCGGGCGTTGAAGAAGGCCTCGAAATCCCGGGCGAAGCCCTCGAACTCGGGCTGGTAGCGCGCCAGGATTTCGTCCACCGACGCCATGGTGACGGCCCGGTCGCCGCCGCCCGCCTCGCCGGCCGCCTGCAGTTCACGGGTCATCTGATCGACCTGCTGCTCGAACCGCTCGGCCCGCGCCTCGAAGGCCGCCTCGTCCATAGGCGCTGCGGCAGGCGCTGCGGGCGCGGCCTGCGGCGCCGCGTCCTGGGCCTGGGCTGCGCCGGTCAGGGCGAGGGCGGCCGTGGCGGCCAGAAGCGTGCGGATCAGCATGGCGGAACTCCGGAAGCTGGGTCAGCCGCCAGAATGCCTCATCGCCCGCCCTGCTCCAAGACCGATCAGCCCCGGTCGCGGTTCTCGCGCTTGGCCAGCACCCGCAGGCGCAGGGCGTTCAGCTTGATGAAGCCGGCCGCGTCCTTCTGGTCATAGGCCACGGCGCCGTCCTCGAAGGTGACCAGCTCCTGATCGTACAGGCTGTTGGGGCTCTCGCGGCCGATGACGGTGGCGTTGCCCTTGTACAGCTTGACCCGCACCGTGCCGGACACCTTGGTCTGGCTGTGATCGATGGCGGCCTGCAGCATCTCGCGCTCGGGCGAGAACCAGAAGCCGTTGTAGATCAGGTGGGCGTATTTGACCGCCAGTTCGTCCTTCAGGTGCATGGCGCCGCCGTCCAGGGTGATGGACTCGATGCCCCGGTGCGCGGCCAGCAGGATCGCGCCGCCGGGAGTCTCGTAGACCCCGCGCGACTTCATGCCGACGAAGCGGTTCTCCACCAGATCCAGCCGCCCGATGCCGTTGTCGTGGCCGTACTGGTTCAGGGCGGTCAGCAGGGTCGCGGGGCTCATGGCCTCGCCGTTGATGGAGACCGCATCGCCCTTCTCGAAACCGATGGTGATGACGGTGGGGGTGTCCGGCGCGTCCTCCGGCGACAGGGTGCGCTGGTGCACGAACTCGGGCGCCTCGACGGCCGGATCCTCCAGCACCTTGCCCTCTGACGACGAGTGCAGAAGGTTGGCGTCGACGCTGAACGGGGCCTCGCCGCGCTTGTCCTTGGCGATGGGAATCTGGTGCTTCTCGGCGAATTCCAGCAGGGCCTCGCGGGACTTGAACTCCCACTCGCGCCACGGGGCGATGACGCGGATGTCGGGCTCCAGGGCGTAGTAGCCCAGCTCGAAGCGGACCTGGTCGTTGCCCTTGCCGGTGGCGCCGTGACAGACGGCGTCCGCGCCCATCTGGCGGGCGATCTCGATCTGGCGTTTGGCGATCAGCGGCCGGGCGATGGAGGTGCCCAGCAGATACTGGCCCTCATAGACCGTGTTGGCCCGGAACATGGGGAAGACGTAGTCCCGCACGAACTCCTCGCGCAGGTCGTCGATGAAGATGTTCTCGGGCTTGATGCCCATCTTCAGCGCCTTCTCGCGCGCCGGCGCCAGCTCTTCGCCCTGGCCCAGGTCGGCGGTGAAGGTGATGACCTCCGCGCCGTATTCGGTCTGCAGCCACTTCAGGATGATGGAGGTGTCCAGACCGCCGGAATAGGCGAGGACGACTTTCTTGGGGGCTTGGTCGGCGGACATGACGGACTTTCGGACGCGGCGGGGAGATGGCCGCGCTTAAAGAACCAATGGTCCCGTCTTGCAAGACCCGTCAGTCGCGGACGCTGAAGCGATATTCGTGATGCTGGCGATAGGTCTGGCCGGGGCGCAGGACGGTGGAGGGGAACTCCGGCCGGTTGGGGCTGTCCTGATAGTGCTGGGGCTCCAGGCAGAAGCCGGTGCGCGGCTGATAGACGACCCCGCCCTTGGCCGGCCAGTCGCGGATGGCGTTGGCCGTATAGAACTGAACCCCCGGCGCGGTGGTGTGCAGTTCCATGACCCGGCCGCTGGACGGATCGCGCGACCACGAGGCCAGCCGGAAATCGCCCGGCGCGCCCCGCACCACGAAATTGTGGTCGTAGCCGTTTCCGATGCGGATCTGCTCATTGTCCGCCTCGATGTCGCGGCCGATGGGCTTGAGCCGGCGGAAGTCGAAGGGCGTGCCCGCCACGGGCCGGATCTCGCCGGTCACCACCTTGTCGGCGTCGAAAGGGGTGAAGGCGTCCGACGCCATCATCAACTGGTGGTCCAGGATCGAGCGCGAGCCGTCGCCGGTCAGGTTGAAATAGCCGTGGCTGGTCAGGTTGACGACCGTGGGCCGGGTGGTCGTCGCCGTCATGTCGATGCTCAGGGCGCCGCCCGGCGTCAGACGATAGACGACCTCGGTGGTCAGTTCGCCGGGAAAGCCCTGGTCGCCGTCCGGGCTGATCAGGGTCAGGCGCACGCCCGGCCCCAGGTCGTCGTGGATCGCCTCGCCCCGCCACAGGCGCTCGGCGAAGCCGTCGGGGCCGCCGTGGAACGAGTGGGCGCCGCCGCCGGTGTCCAGCTGGATCATCTCGCCGTCCAACTGGAACTGCCCGCCCGCGATACGCCCGGCGTAGCGGCCGACGATGGTGCCGAAATTGCGGTTGCGGTCGATGTAGTCCTCAAGGGTGTCCAGCCCCAGCACCACGTCGCCCATGACGCCGTCCCGGTCGGGCGCGGTCAGGGAGACGACGATGCCCCCGTATTCGATGATCCGGGCGGTCATGCCATTGGCGCCGATGAGGTCGAACGCCTTCACGGGGCGCCCATCCGGCATCTGGCCGAAAAGGCTTTCGCTGACGCCGCCGGGGCGGGCGGGCATCGACGCACAGGCGGCAAGGCCGGTGACGGCCAGCCCGGCGGTCAGGCTTCGCCGGCTGAGGGTGAAGGTCATGGCAGCGTTTCCCTATGGTCTTTCGGGAAGCCTAGCGGTCCCGTGACACCGGTGTCGAGGGGCCCGCCGCCGCATCGGCGCCGACCAGAAACGGCTGCGGACAAGAAAAAGGCCCGGCCGCCGAGGCGACCGGGCCGATTTCTGGAATGACGTCGGCGATCACTCGCCCAGCGTCACCTCCTCGATGGGCAGGCCCAGTTGCTCAAGCTGGGGCCGGACCACCTCGGCGTCGCCGACCACCACCCACACGAAGCGCGAGGGGTCGATGACGGCGCGGGCGGCGGCGTCCATCTCGGCGGCGGTCATGGCGTTGTAGCGCCCGGCCACCGTCTCCCAGTAGTTGTCGGGACGGTCGTACAGGGCGTTGGAGCGCATGGCCGACAACACCGCCGAGGACGTCTCGAACTGACCGGCCAGCTGGCGGGTGCGGCCGTTGACGGTGCGCACCCGCTCGTCTTCGGTGACGCCGTTCTCGCTCAGGAAGGCGTCGAACTGGGCGATCATGGCCGCGATCGAGTCGCCCGTGCGGTCCGCCTGCACCGGCGCCCGGAACAGGTAGGGCGTCTGATGCTCGCGGGTGCTGACCGAGGCGGACGCGCCGTAGGACCAGCCCTTCACCTCGCGCAGCTCGGTGTTGATGCGCGACAGGAAGCCGGCGCCCAGCACCTCGTTGGCCGCCTCCAGCACCAGGGTGTCGTCCTGGCCCGTCACCGGCAGGATGGTTCCGCCGAAGATGATGGACTGGGGCGACTGCGGTCGGTTGACCAGCACCACGCGGGGCTGGAGCGGCGGAATGGCCACGTCGAAATTCTTGACGCCGCGCGGGGTGGAGGGCGCCGTCCAGGATCCGAAGCGGGCCTCCAGAAGCGGGACCAGGGTCTCCAGCGTCACGTCCGCCGTCACATAGATGCGGGCGTTGTCCGGACGAATCCAGGTCTGGTGGAAGGCGACCAGGTCGTCCCGGGTGATGGCCTGAACCGTCTCGGGATCTCCCAGGCCGCTGTAGGGGCGGCCATAGGGGTGGTCTTCACCGAACAGCACCACAGGCGTGACGCGGCCGCCGAGACCGGACGGCTCGGTCAGTTCGCTGGCGATGGCGGCCAGCTGGGTGGCGCGCAGGCGCTCCACCTCGGCCGGCTCAAAGGCCGGGTTCATGACCACGTCAGCCAGCAGGTCCAGCGACGGCTCAAGGTTCGGCGTCACCGCTCCAAGGCTTACGAAGGTGCGGTCCAGAGACGACCCGCCGTAGATCGAGGCGCCCAGACGCTCGCGCGCCTCGGCCAGTTCGGTGGCGTTCAGGCTCTCGGTGGCTTCGGTCAGCAGGTCCAGCATCAGATTCTGGGTGCCCAGGGCGTCGGACGGATCGGCGGCGAGGCCGGCGTCAAACTCCACAGCGATGCGGACCGTCGGAACGGTTTCGGCGCGGGCGTAGACCACCTCGATGCCGTTCGACAGGGTCGCGCGCTGGATGTCGGGGAAGTCCAGGTTCTGGACCTCGGCGATCTGCGGCATGGGATCGCGCGGGGTCGGCGTATAGTCCTGCGGCGCGGCCGAAGGCGCGGCGCCGGACGGATCGCGCGCCGCCTCCACATAGTCTTCACGCTCGCCGGGCTCGACACGCATGGTCCAGACCGGACGGGTCAGCCAGCGCTGCATGGCCGCCGTCACCGCCTGGGGCGTCACGGCCGCGTAGGCTTCCAGCTGCTGGCGATAGAAGGACGGGTCGCCCGCGTACAGCTGGCCCTCGGCCAAAGCCACGGCCTTGCCGCCGAAGCCGCCGACCTGCTCAAGGCCGTAGATGCGGCCGGCCACCTCGTTGGTGGCCACGCGCTGAACCTCTTCGGCCGTGGGGCCATTGGCGATGAAGTCCGCCATGATGGCGTCCAGACGCTGCGACACCGCATCGGCGTCTTCGCCCGGCTTCACGTTCACCACCACGCTGAACATGCCCACGCGCTGGAAGGCCTGCATGGAGGCCGAGACCGAGGTGGCGGTCTGGTCGCCGCGCACCAGTTCATTGTCCAGACGCGAGCTGGCCAGGCCGCCCAGCACCGACCCCGCCACGCTCAGCGGGATGGCGTCCTCATCCAGCATCCCGGGCACGATCCAGGTCCGGTACAGGCGCACATTGGCCACCCGGTCCTGCATCACGCGATGGACGGGTGCGTCCAGGGTCGGCACGTCGGCCTCGGCCGGCGTGTTCACCGGACCGGCCGGAATGCCGCCGAAATAACGGTCGACAAGGGTGCGGGCGGTGGCCACGTCGATGTCTCCGGCCAGCACCAGCACGGCGTTGTTGGGGCCGTAGTTGTCCGTGAACCACTGGCGCACGTCGTCCATGGAGGCGGCGTCCAGATCAGCCATGGAGCCGATGGTGGAGTGGCGGTAGGGGTGGCCCTCGGGGAACAGGTCTTCCAGCATCTGGTAGTAGACCAGGCCGTAGGGCTGGTTGTCCCCCTGACGCTTTTCGTTCTGGACGACGCCGCGCTGGTTATCCAGACGCTCCTGGCTGACGGTCCCCAGCAGGTGACCCATGCGGTCGCTCTCCAGGTAGAGCGCCTGCTCCAGCGCCGGGGTCGGCACGGTCTGGAAGTAGTTGGTGCGGTCGAACCAGGTGGTGCCGTTCAGGTCCGTGGCGCCCATGGCGCGGGTGTAATTGAAATAGCTGCCCGGCGCGTTCTCCGAGCCCGCGAACATCAGGTGCTCGAACAGGTGGGCGAAGCCGGTCTGGCCCTGCGGCTCGTCCTTGGAGCCCACATTGTACCAGATGGACACCGCCACCACCGGAGCCTTGCGGTCCTCATGGACGACGACCGTCAGGCCGTTGTCGAGGGTGAACCGCTCGTAGGGAATGTCGACGCGTTCGACCAGTTCGGAGACCGGCGCCGCCTCCGTGGAAATTTGTGCAAGGGCCGCGCCGGGCGCGACCAGAAGCACAGCGAAGAGGAAAGTCAGAACACGACGCATGCGCGATACCCCCGGGACATTGGAAGGGCGAACCCTATCAGGCGGGGGGTCGGGCGCAATTCGCCCAACATTAAAGTTCGGACAGGTTTGGCGCCGCCCCGTCAGCCGCCGGCTGCGACTCTGAGAAACAGCACCCGCGCGGCGCCGTAGTCGCGGGCGTCGAGGCGCTCATAGCCGGGGGTCTCGATCTCCGGCTCGTCCGATCCGCGCTCGAGGATCACCAGGGCGCCGGGCGCCAGCCAGTTCCCTTCAAGCAGACGGGCCAGCGCCTGTTCGCCCAGGCCCTGGCCATAGGGCGGATCGAGGAAGGCGAGGTCGAACGCCTCGCCCGCCGAGCCGGGGCGCACGCCCAGATCCACGGCGCTGCGGCGATGGACACGGCAGACGCCGAACAGGCCGAACGCCTCCATGTTGTCGCGGATGGCGCCGCGCGCGCCGTCGTCGGTCTCCACGAACAGGGCGAAGGCCGCCCCGCGCGACAGGGCCTCGAACCCCAGGGCGCCCGAGCCGGCGAACAGGTCGATCACCCGCGCGCCGTCCAGATTGCGGCCCCAGGAGGCGTGTTCGATGACATTGAACACGGCCTGACGGGCGCGGTCGGAGGTGGGACGGGTGCCCTGCCCTTCCGGCGCGACGATGGCCCGGCCCCTGAACTGTCCGGCGACGATCCGCATGGAGACTTACGAGCGTCCGCGCGGGCCGCCGGGGCCACGGGGCTTGCCGCCGCCGGAGGGACGGTCGCCGCCGGGGCGGTCGCCGCCAGAGCGCGGGCCCGCCGGGCGCGGGGCGAAGGGGCGTCCGCCCGGCTTTGCGCCGGGCTTGCCGCCGCGCGGACGGTCCGCGCCGCCGTCACGAGGCTTGAAGTCGCGCTTGGGCCGGTCGCCGTCGGCGCGGGGGGCGCGATCGTCGCGGGGCTTGAAGTCGCGCTTGGGACGATCACCCTCGGCGCGGGGCGCGCGGTCCTCGCGGGGTTTGAAATCGCGCCGGGGACGCTCGCCGTCCGCCCGCTCCTCGCGAGGCTTGAAAGGACGCTTGGGCCGGTCGCCGCCGGGGCTGGAGCGAGGCTTGGCCTTGGCCCAGCCTTCCTTCTTGGCGGGACGCTTCTCGGCCTCTTCCACCGCTGCCTCGGCGGCGCGGGTGCGGCTGGGCTTGCGCGAGGGGTCCGACATGGGCGAGCCGGACTTGCCGCGCACCACCGAGCCGGTGGGACGGCGCCCCGGCACAGGCGCCGGGGTCTCGACCGTATTGCCCTGGGGCAGGTTCTCGGGGCGGATGTACTGGGCCAGCATCTCGCGGATCACGCGGGGGCCGACTTCTTCCACGTGGCCTGTGTCCAGCGTGCCCAGCTGGAACGGGCCATAGGCCAGACGGATCAGCCGGTTCACCGTCAGACCGACGGACTCCAGAACCTTGCGGACCTCGCGGTTCTTGCCCTCGGTGATCGAGACGCTGATCCACAGATTGGCCGGGGCCCGGCTGTCTGTGTCGGCGGCCTTTTCCTTGACCTTGTCCAGGGTCGCCTCGATGGGGCCGTAGCGTTCGCCATCGACGGTCACGCCGTCTTTCAACTTGTCCAGCTGGTCCTGGGTCACACGGCCCCGGGCGCGGGCCCGGTATTGGCGCACCAGAGACGAGGTGGGCAGCTCCAGCGCGCGCGCCAGCTCCCCGTCGTTGGTCAGCAGCAGCAGGCCTTCGGTGTTGATGTCCAGCCGCCCCACCGAGATCACGCGGGGCAGGCCTGCGGGCATGGCGTCGAACACGGTCGGCCGCCCGGCGGGGTCGTTGTGGGTGGTCAGAAGACCCACCGGCTTGTTGTAGCGCCAGACCCGGGTGGCGGCGATGGTGCCGATGGGCTTGCCGTCCACGGTGATGACATCGTCGCGCGTGACCAGGGTGGCGGGCGTGTCGAGGATGCGGCCGTTGACCGCCACCTTGCCCAGGCCGATCAGGCGCTCGACCTCGCGCCGCGAGGCGATGCCGGCGCGGGCCATGACCTTGGCGATGCGCTCCTGACGCAGGGGCGCCTTGGGCGCGTCCCGGTCGTCCTTGCCGCCTGGCTTGCCGCCGGGGCGAGCCGGTCCTTTGGAGAACGAGGACTTGGAGTCGTCCCTTTTCCCGCTATGAGGGGGGCTCTTCTTGCCGCCGGGGCCGCCGAAACGCTTTTCGGCCTGGCCCGGTCGGGGCGTCTTGTCGGTGTCTTTGAAATGGCGGACCATGATGAGCGGTTCATGCGCACGGCGCTTGATCTAGCGCAAGCCGCAGCGGAGGCCGGAGAGGTCCCCGTGGGCGCAATTGTCGTCGATGAGGCCACCGGCAAGGTGATCGGAACCGGCGCCAACCGTCCGGTCGCCCTGCACGACCCCACCGCCCACGCCGAGGTGCGCGCCATTCGCGAGGCCGGCGAGACCCTGCAGAACTACCGCCTCACCGACCTGACCCTCTATGTGACGCTGGAGCCCTGCGCCATGTGCGCCGGCGCCATCAGCCACGCCCGCATCGGCCGGGTGGTCTGGGCCGCCGACGATCCCAAGGGCGGGGCGGTGATCCACGGCCCGAAATTCTTCGACCAGCCCACCTGCCATTCCCGCCCGGCGGTGCAAGGGGGCGTTCTGGCCAATGAGGCGAGCGCGCTTCTGAAGAGGTTCTTCGCCTCGCGCCGCAAGCCGGGGCGCAAGGCAGGGGAACAGGCGTCCTCCGAGCCGCGTTGAGCTTCGGCCTGCAACAGCAAAGGTCGCCGCCGTGCGCGCTTTTCCCGCCAGCCTCATGATCCTGGCCATCTCGGCCTGTGGCTCGTCCGAGACCGAGGCGCCCACGGACAGCGCGGAAGTGCAAAGCCGCGCGCAGGACGCCCAGACGGCGCGACGCCGCACCGGGGCGGAGATCCAGGAGCGCATCCTGACCCGCACCGTGCGCGCCGTTTATCTGTGCAACAACGGCGAGCGCCTCAGCGTCGACTTCGACAACGCCCGCCAGATGGCCACGGTCCGCCAGGTCAGCGGCAAGGCCGTGGACCTGCGCCAGCAACGGGCCGCTGACGGCATCTGGTACACCGCCAGCGGCTATGAGCTGCGCGGCGAGGGCGCCATGGCCACCTGGACCGCGGAAAATCTGGAACCCACCACCTGCCGGGCGGTGGACTAGTCGGGCTTTTCGAACAACGCGACCAAGGGCCCGTGCAGGCTCGCCCGCCAGCCGAACCGGCGTCCAATCCAGTCGATGGTCTGGTCCGAATAGAACACCACATGGCTGGGCTGGCGGCGATAGCGCCAGCCGGCGAAGTCCCGCTCCGGCGTCAGGCGCTCGGTCATGACCGACAGGAAACCGCCGGGGTTCAGCAGGGAGTCCAGCCGCGCGAACACCTCGCCGGGCCTGTGCAGGTGCTCCACCACCTCGGTGCAGGTGATGAAGTCGTAGCGCCGGTTCAGGACGATGGGGTCGGGCCGGAAGTTGGGATCGTACTCGGCTGTGGGGTGGCCCGCCTCGGCCAGCATGAGCGACAGGGTCGGCCCCGGTCCGCAGCCGAAATCGAGCCCTTGCGCGCCCGGCGTCAGACGCTCAAGCAGCGGGTCCAGCGCCTGTTGCAGGAAGGCGCGGTAACGGAGGTCGTCCGGATCGTTCCGGTGCAGGGCGTATTCGGCCCGCTCTTCCTCCGGAGACGGACGCTGCGCCGGATCGAGAAACGTCAGGTCGCAGGCTTCGCAGCGGAAATAGCGCAGGCCCCCGATGTCGGCGAAGGACGGCGCGTTCGCCGCCACACAAAGAGGACAGGCCGGGGTCAGGCCGCGCCCTCGGCAATGAGGAACGCGCGCACCTCGCCCGGATCGACGCCCTTGACCACCTCGGCCCGGCCAATGCCCCGCGCCAGGATGAAGGTCAGGGCCCCGCCTTCGGCCTTCTTGTCGCCGGCCATCAGGGCGATCAGGCGGTCCGCCTCGAAGGCGCCGGCCTGATCCAGTCGGGTGGGCAGGCCCGCCGCCGCGGTGACGGCTTCGACCCGCCGCGCGTCTTGCTCCTCGCACAGGCCCAGCCGCGCCGAGAACCGGAACGCCATGCAGCAGCCCAGCGCCACCGCCTCACCGTGGGTCAGGACCTCGTCGTAGCCCAGCGCCGTCTCCAGCGCGTGGCCGAAGGTGTGGCCCAGGTTCAGCAGGGCGCGGCGGCCCGCCTCCTTCTCGTCCTCGCTCACCACGGCCGCCTTGATCCGCACCGAGCGCACCACGGCCTCGCTCAGGGCGGCAGGATCGCCCGTGGCGCCGCCAGCGCCCTGCCCGCCCAGCCAATCGAAGAATTCCGCGTCACAGATCAGGCCGTGCTTGAGCACCTCGGCCCAGCCCGAGCGCAGCTGCCGTTCCGGCAGGGTCTTCAGCACCTCGATGTCGGCCAGGACCAGACGCGGCTGGTGGAACGCCCCCACCAGATTCTTGCCGCGCGGGGTGTCGATGGCGGTCTTGCCGCCCACCGAGGAATCCACCTGGGCCAGAAGGGTCGTGGGAACCTGGATGAAATCGACGCCGCGCATGTAGAGCGCCGCCGCAAGCCCGGCCAGATCGCCCACCACGCCGCCGCCCAGGGCCACGATCATGTCCTTGCGGTCCAGCCCCGCTTCAGCGCAGCGGTCCAGCACCCGCTCCAGATGCGCGAACGACTTGGACGCCTCGCCCGCCGGAACCGTGGCCAGTTCGGGTTGAACGCCGTGGCTCTCGAGGCCCGCGATCAGGGCCGGGGCGTGCAAGGCCGCCACCGTCTCGTCCGACACGATCAGGACGCGGGGTTGCTTCAGCAGGGCGGCGATGCGCGCGGGACCGGCCGCCGCGTCGGCCAGCAGGCCCGATCCGACCAGAACCTCGTAGGGCGCGAAGCCGGCGCCCGAAACCGTCACCGCCGTCATGCGCCGGTCTCCGCCTGGTGATCCGTCAGGGCCTTGATGATCGCCTCCACCGCCTCGGCGTGGGCGCCGCCGCCCGTCTCCACCACAAGGTCGGCCTCGGCGTATATGGGATAGCGCGCCTCGGCCAGAGCCTTGAGGATCTCGGCCGGGTCCTTGCCCCGAAGCAGGGGTCGGGTGTCCCGCTTGGCCACGCGCCGGGCGACGATGCCCAGGTCCGCCTTGAGCCAGACGGTGACGGCGTGACGCTTCAGGTGCGCGCGGGTGTCGGGATTCAGCATGGCCCCGCCGCCGGTGGCCAGCACGATGGGCCGGCCTTCCAGCAGCCGGCGCATGACGCGCGCCTCGCCGTCGCGGAACGCCACCTCGCCCAGGGTTGCGAAGATGTCGGACACGCTCATGCCCGCGGCTTCCTCGATCTCGTCGTCGGAGTCGCAGAACTTCATGCCAAGCCGCGACGCCAGCCGGCGGCCCACGGTGGATTTTCCCACCCCCATCAGCCCGACCAGGGCTATGGTGCGCGTGTTCAGGCGTTTCAGTTCCGAAGCGGAGAGGACGGCGGTCATGATCGGTGAAACCCTTGCACGACCCGCTGTTCGCCGCCAACCGCCGATGAGGGTTTCGTGACGGTTTCCCCCGCCTCGCCGCAGATCGAGGCCTTTCTCGAGATGATGGCGGTGGAGCGCGACGCCTCCCCCCACACCCTGTCCGCCTACGCCCGCGACCTGAACGACGCGGAGAACGCGGCCTCGGGCGGACTTATGGCCGCCGACGAGACGGCCATCGAGGACTGGTTCGCGGACCTGTCGCGGCGGGGCCTGTCGCCCGCGACCCAGGCCCGGCGGCGCTCGGCTGTGCGACAGTTCTATCGCTTCGCCCTGGCCGAAGGCTGGCGCCCGGATGACCCGTCCCGCCGTCTGGACGCCCCAAAACAGGGCCGCCCCCTGCCGAAGACCCTCAGCCGGGACGAGATCGAGCGGCTGATCGCCGCCGCCTCGGCGCGGGACGGGGCGGCGGGGGCGCGTCTGATCTGCCTGATGGAGCTGGCCTACGCCTCGGGCCTGCGGGTGTCGGAGCTGCTGGGCCTGAAAGTCCAGGCCGTCCGGCGCGATCCCACCCATCTGATCGTGCGCGGCAAGGGCGGCAAGGAGCGGCTGGCCCCCCTGAACGACGCCGCCCGCACCGCGGTGAAGGCCTGGCTGATCCTGCGCGACGCGGACAAGGCCCGCGCCGACAGTTCGTGGCTGTTCCCCTCAAACGGCAAGAGCGGCCATCTGACCCCTCGCCGGTTCGCCCAACTTCTGGATCAGGCCGCCGTGGACGCCGGGATCGACCCGGCTCGGGTCAGCCCCCACGTGCTGCGCCACGCCTTCGCCACCCATCTGCTGGAAGGCGGCGCGGACCTGCGCATCGTCCAGACCCTGCTGGGCCACGCCGACATCGCCACCACCCAGATCTACACCCACGTGGCCACTGACCGCCTGACCCAGGTGATGACTAGCAAGCACCCCTTGGCGAAGGGCGATTGAGCCTTCTGAACCCGTGCTTGCCCGCGCGCGTTGACGGCTTTAGGTTCCGCCGCTCCCCGATCAGCCGCCCACCGGACATCCATGGCCGCCCGTCATTACCTCGACTTTGAAAAGCCGATCGCCGAGCTTGAAGCCAAGATCGAGGAGCTGAGCCTGCTGTCCGAATCCGCCGGCTCGTTCGAGACCGAGGTAGCCGGGCTGAGAAAGAAGGCGGAACAGCTTCGCAAGAAGACCTATGCGGAACTGGACCCGTGGCGGAAGACGCAGGTGGCCCGCCACCCCCAGCGCCCGCACCTGGGCGACTATCTGGCGGGACTGTTCACCGACTTCACCGAGCTGCACGGCGACCGCAAATTCAGCGACGACCAGGCCATCATCGGCGGTCTGGGCCGCTTCCGGGGCCAGGCCTGCGTGGTCATGGGCCATGAGAAGGGCCACGACACCGCCAGCCGCCTGACCCACAATTTCGGCATGGCCCGGCCCGAGGGCTACCGTAAGGCGGTGCGCCTGATGGACATGGCCGAGCAATTCGGCCTGCCGGTCCTGACCTTCGTGGACACCGCCGGCGCCTACCCCGGATTGGGCGCCGAGGAGCGCGGCCAGGCCGAGGCCATCGCCCGCTCCACCGAGCGCGGCCTGACCCTGGGCACGCCCATGATCGCGACGGTTACGGGCGAGGGCGGTTCCGGCGGCGCCATCGCGCTGGCCGCCGCCAACCGGGTGCTGATGCTGGAGCACTCCATCTATTCGGTGATCTCACCCGAGGGCGCGGCGTCGATCCTGTGGCGGGACGGCGCGCGGGCCAAGGACGCGGCCGCGGCCATGAAGATCACCGGACCGGACCTGATCGAGCTGAAGATCGTGGACCGCCTGATCCCCGAACCCCTGGGCGGCGCCCACGCGGATCCCGCAACCGCCATCCAGACGGTGGGCGACGTGCTCGAGGAAGAACTGAAGGCGCTGATGGCCCTGTCGCCCAACGCCCTGAAGGCCCAGCGCGCCGACCGCTTCTACGCCATCGGGCGCTTCTAGCCCGCGATCTCGCGGCAATCGGCGACGAACGTCTCAAGGTCCGCCTCGGGCACGGCCGGAAACGGCCCCAGGCTCTGGGAGCCGTAGTTGAAGGCGATGGCGCCGCCAGCCTCCAGACGGTCGATGAGGTCGGGAGGAATGGCGCCGGACGCTTCCACCCCCTGCGCGCGCTCCGCCTCAAGGTCGGCGGCCAGGGCATAGGCCTCGTCCCCTGCGCCTATGGTGAAGCGGTCTTCGCTCATGATCCGCTGAAAGCGGTCGCTTTCGGCCTCCAGCCGGGCCGGGTTGCGCGTGCAGGCGACGGCCGCGATCAGGTCTCCGCCCGCCTCAAGCCTCAGCGCCACGCCCTCGCCTGACGCGACCAGGGTCCAGCCTGCGCCCGCGAACGGCTCTTCAGCAGGAATGGCGGCGTCTTCGGTCGGGTTCGCCGGCGTCTGAGGCTCATTGTCGCCGCAGGCCGTCAGCAGCAGGGCGCCCGTCAGGGAGGCGGAAATCCAGAGGCGTGTCATGCAGGTCCTTTTCGTTGTCGGGACCGAAACGGTCCGACGCGCCTACAGTTTCGTGCGCAGGGACCACAACTCGGGGAAGCAGCGTTTCTCCAGCGTTTTGGCCAGGTAGGCGACGCCCTCGGTGCCGCCGGTGCCGGGACGCCGCCCGATGATCCGTTCGACCGTGATGACGTGCTTGTGCCGCCAGGTGATCAGGGCGTCGTCCAGATCCACCAGCTTCTCGGCCAGCTGGTACAGTTCCCACCAGCGCGCGGTGTCCCGGTAGACCTCCAGCCAGGCGGCCTCCACTTCGGGGTGGGGTTCATAGGGCTGGCTGACGTCGCGGTTCAGCACGGCGTCGGGAATCGGCAGGCCCGCCCTGGCCAGTTGCGCCAGGGCGTCATCGTAGAGGCTGGGGGACTCGATGGCCGCTTTCAGCGCCGCGTGGGCGTGGGGCCGGTCCTCGTGGAAACGCAGGAAGCGATCGTCTTTCAGGCCCAGCATGGCCTCGATGCGGCGGAACTGATCGCTCTGGAAGCCCGAGGACGTGCCGAGGGAATCGCGGAAGCGCAGATAGTCCGCCGGGGTCATGGTGGCCAGGATGTCCCAGGTCTGGGTCAGGACGCTCTGGATGCGCGAAACGCGGGCCATGCTCTTGTAGGCCGGGGTCAGGTCGCCCGCCCGGACCAGGGCCTGGGCGTAGCCGAGCTCGTGCAGGATCTGCTTGAGCCAGAGCTCCTTGGCCTGATGGATGATCACGAACAGCATTTCGTCGTGCTGATCGGTCAGCGGATTCTGGGCGCCCAGAACCTGATCCAGGGTCAGATAGCGCGCGTAGGTCATGTCGGCGGGTTGGGTCATGGGCCTCTATCCCCCGACTGCGGTCCCGCCTCAAGCGCGCTTGCCCCGCCTGGACCCGGCCCATACGGTGAACGTACAAGAAAATTCAGGCTTTTCAGGGAAACGCCATGCGCCGTCTTCTGCTCACCACCGCCGTCGTGACCGTCTTCGCCGCCGCCGCGCCGGCGATGGCGCAACAGGCCGCGCCCGCCGCCGCCGAGACGTCCGCACAGTCCGAGGACCAGCGCATCCTGGCCTTCTTCGAGGCGGCCTTTCAGGAACAGATCGCCGACAGCCCCCAGACCCTGACCGCCCTGGGCATCAAGCGCGACTATGACCAGCTGAACGACTACACCGACGCGGCGGCGGTACGCCGGATGGAGATGTCCGAACGGCATCTGGCGCGGCTGCAGGCGGAGTTCGACTATGACGCCCTGAACCACCAGAACCAGCTGAGCTGGCGGCTGTTCGAGCATGGGGTGGAGCAGCAGCGCGCCGCCTTCCCCTTCCGCCACCACGGCTTCACCTTCGCCGCCAACGGCAATCCCACCGGCTCGCTGCCGGTGTTCATGATCAACAGCCACCGGGTGGATTCGATCGAGGACGCGCGCGCCTACATCGCCCGCCTGACCGAGGCCGAGCGGGTCATGGGCGAAATCTCCGTCGACGTGCTGGCCGCCGCCGGGATGGGGGTCGTCTCGCCCGCCTTCGTGTTCGAGCCCACCCTCGGCGACGCCCGCAACGTCATTTCCGGCGCGCCCTTCGATGACGGCGAGGACAATCCGGTCTGGGCCGACTTCCAGCGCAAGGTGGCGGCGCTGGAAGCGTCGGACGAGGATAAGGCCCGGCTGCTGGCCGACGCCCGCGCCGCCCTGACCGGCCCGTGGCTGCGCGGCTATGAGCAGATCATCGACACCCTGGAGGCGCTGCAGGCCCGGGCCGACAGCAACGAGGGGGTGTGGCGGCTGCCGGACGGCGAGGCCTACTACGCCCAGCGGGTGGCCGCCTCCACCACCACCGACCTGACGCCGCAGCAGATCCACCAGATCGGCCTCGACGAGGTGGCCCGCATCCAGGGCGAGATGGAGGTGATCAAGGACTCGGTGGGCTTTGAAGGCTCGCTGCAGGACTTCTTCGCCTTCATCAAGACGGACCCGCGCTTCCAGTTTCCCGACACCGCCGAGGGCCGCGAAGCCTATCTGACCGAGGCGCGCCGTCATGTGGCCAACGCCATGGCGGTCGCGCCGCGCTTCTTCCACACCCTGCCCGAGGCCGAGCTGGAGGTGCGCGCGGTGGAGGAATGGCGTCAGGCGACGGCCTCGGTGGCCTTCTACAACCGCCCTGCGCCGGACGGATCGCGGCCGGGCATCTACTACGTCAACCTGGCCGACATGACCCAGGTGCTGCGGCCCCAGATCGAGGGCATCAGCTATCACGAGGGCGCGCCGGGCCATCACTTCCAGATCGCCGCCGCCATGGAGCTCGAGGGCGTGCCCAGCTTCCGCCGCTTCGGCGGCTACGGCGTCTATTCGGAGGGCTGGGGCCTGTATTCCGAGTGGCTGGGCGGCGAGATGGGGTTCTATGAGGACCCCTATTCCGACTTCGGACGGCTGTCGCTGGAGCTGTGGCGGGCGGTGCGTCTGGTGACCGACACGGGCTTGCACGCCATGCGCTGGAGCCGCGAGGACGCCATCGCCTATTTCCAGCAAAACTCTCTGTTGTCCGAGCTGGACATCGTCAAGGAGGTGGAGCGCTACATCACCAATCCCGGCCAGGCGGTCAGCTACAAGATCGGCCAACTGAAGATCATCGAGCTGCGCCAGCGGGCCGAGGCGGCGCTGGGAGACGAGTTCGACGTGCGTGATTTCCACGCCGTGGTTCTGGGCGACGGCGCCGTTCCGCTGAACGTGCTGGAGGCCAATGTGGACGCCTGGATCGCAGGCGGCGGACGCCCCTGACCGGGCCGCGCCGGCCCGGCGTCCCGGTCGGCGTACAGATCAAGCGCAACCATTTGTGCGGCGCAGCGGTTGTTCAGGCACGATCCATTCACTCAAGGAGGACGCCATGAGCACCCCGAACGATCACGACATCAAGGTTCTGAACGGCCTGATCGAAACCACGCTCGACAGCGCGGACGGCTACCGCGAGGCAGCCAAGGAAACCGGGAACAGCGGCTTCCGGGCGCTGTTCGAACAGCGCAGCTTCGAGCGCCAGAAGGTGGCCACTGACCTTCAGGGCACGGTGCGCCAGCTCGGCGGCGAGCCCGAGGACGACGGCACGGTCCTGGCCAAGGCCCACCGCGCCTTCCTGGACGTCAAGAACGCCATCATGAAGGACGAGCAGGCCGTGGTGAACTCTGTCGAGAACGGCGAGGACCACATCAAGGCCAAATACGAAAAGGCCATTGAAGACACCGACCTGTCGGCCACCACCCGTGACACCATCACCCGGGCCTACGGCTCGGTGCGTGAAGGCCACGACCAGATGCGCGACATCAAGCACGCCATGCAGGCGAAGACCTGATCACCGTCTGAATTGAAAAGGCCCCGGTCCGCGAGGACCGGGGCCTTCTTCATGCCGCGAAGGCAGGAAGGATCAGGAGTCGTCGCCCGGCTTCTCGGCGGTTCCGGTTTCCGGAACGGCGACGACCTTTTCCTTGCGGACGGTCTGGCGCTCGGCGATCCGGGCCGACTTGCCGCGACGATCGCGCAGGTAATAGAGCTTGGCGCGCCGCACGACGCCGCGACGCTTCACTTCGATGGATTCGATGTTGGGCGACAGGATCGGGAACTTGCGCTCCACGCCTTCGCCGAAGGAGATCTTGCGCACGGTGAAGGTCTCGTTGACGCCGGTTCCGGCGCGGGCGATGCACACGCCCTCGAAAGCCTGGACGCGCTCGCGCTCGCCTTCCTTGATCCGCACATTGACGCGCAGGGTGTCGCCGGGGCGGAAATCGGGGATCTCGCGACCTTCGAGGACGCGGGCTTTTTCTTCGGCAGCGAGCTGCTGAACGATATTCATGTCTCTTCTCCTCGGGCTTTTGCGCCCTTTAGCTGTGATTTGGCGAGATGCCGCTCCCAGAGATCCGGGCGCCGCTCCCGCGTGGTGGTTTCCCTCTGGTCCTGACGCCATCTGGCGACCTTTGCGTGGTCGCCCGATAGCAGGACCTCGGGGATGTCGAGCCCCTCGAACGTCCGCGGTCGCGTGTACTGCGGATGCTCCAGAAGCCCGTCCTCGAAGCTCTCCGAACTCAGGCTTTCGGCCTGGCCCAGCACTCCGGGGATCAGTCTTACGCACGCCTCGATCACGACCATCGCCGCCGCCTCGCCACCGGCGAGAACCGCGTCTCCGACCGAGACCTCCTCGAACCCCCGGGCGTCGAGCACCCGCTGGTCCACCCCTTCGAACCGGCCGCACAGGACGGTGATCCCGTCCGCTGCAGCCCAGTCCTTCACACGCGCCTGGGTCAGGGGCCGGCCCCGCGCGCTCATGTACAAAAGCGGCCGCCGCGGCCCTGTCACGCTGTCGAGCGCCCTGGCCACCACGTCCGCCTTGAGAACCTGTCCGGGACCGCCACCCGCAGGGGTGTCGTCCAGGAAGCCGCGCTTATCTGTCGAAAAGTCGCGAATGTCCACTGTTTCGAGCGACCAAAGGTTTCGCTCGCGCCACGCCGTGCCGATCAGCGAAACGCCGAGCGGCCCCGGGAAAGCCTCGGGAAACATGGTCAGGACCGTGGCGGTGAACATGGCGCGGGCCGCCCGAAGGCGTCAGCCTTCCTCGTCGGCGGCCAGACCCATCATGTGGAAACCGGCGTCCACATGGATGATCTCGCCGGTGGTCGACAGGCCCAGATCCGAGCACAACCAGAGCGCACAACCGGCCACGCCCTCCATAGAGGTGTCTTCCTTCATGGCGCTCATGGCGCGGCCCTGGGCGATCATGCCCCGCCCGCCGGAGATGCCGGCCAGCGACAGGGTGCGCATGGCGCCGGCGGAAATGGCGTTGACGCGGATGCCCTTGGGCCCAAGGTCGCGGGCGATGTAGCGGGTCGCGGCCTCCAGCGCGGCCTTGGCCACGCCCATGGTGTTGTAGTTCGGGATGGCGCGCTCGGACCCCAGATAGGTCATGGTGATCATGGCCCCGCCGTTGGGCATCAGCTTCGACGCCCGTTTGGCCACATCCACGAAGCTGAAGGCCGAGATGTTCATGGCCAGCAGGAAGCTGTCGCGGCTGGTGTTTTCCACGAACGAGCCCTTCAGCTCGTCCTTGTTGGCGAAGGCCACCGAGTGGACCACGAAGTCGATGGTCCCGAATTCCTTCTCCAGCTGCTCGAAGGCGGCGTCCATGGAGGCGTCGTCGGTGACGTCGGCGGGGATCAGCAGCTTGGCGCCCACGCTCTCGGCCAGCGGCCGCACCCGGCGCTCCAGCCCCTCGCCCAGATAGGTGAAGGCCAGCTCGGCGCCCTGCGCCGCCAGCTGCGAGGCGATGCCCCAGGCGATCGAGTTACTGTTGGCCACCCCCATGATCAGGCCCTTCTTGCCCTTCATGAGATCGCCCTTGGGCATGGTCCATGCGGATTCAGCGGCCATGATCGTGCTCCTTCGAATTTCGAGCCGGAGGGTTAGCAGGGGCCGCGCCGGCGGGGAAGTCCGGTGCGGCGCAGTCGTCGCCCCGCCGGGTCAGCCGCGCCAGCAAGGGCGTGGCGGTGACGCCATGCACGATGATCGAGAGCAGGATGATGAAGCCGACCACAGCCCACAGCCGTTCGCTGTTCCCGAAGTCGCCGTGATTGATGCCGTAGGCGAGGTAGTAGACTGAACCGACCCCGCGGATGCCGAGGAAGGCCAGCAGCAGCCGTTCCCGCCACGGCGGCGGCGAGCCGATCATGGCGATCAGGCCGGCCAGGGGACGGACAACGAAGACGACGGCAAGCCCGATCAGGACGTCGGTCCAGGTCAGGCTGGCCAGCAGGCCGTTGGCCAGGGCGCCGCCGAACAGCACCAGCAGCAGCATCATCAGCAGCCGTTCGATCTGGTCCGAGAAGTCGTGCATCTCCTGATGGAAGTCGTGCTCCCTCTCGGTGCCCCGGATGGCCATCGCGCAGACGAAGACGGCGAGGAAGCCGTAGCCTTGAACCACCTCGGCGACTGAATAGGCGATGAGCGTGGCGGCGAGGGCGATCAGCCCGTCGGTCAGCTTCGACAGTCCGCCGCGACGGCTGCGAAACAGCAGATAGCCGAGCAGTTTTCCCACGAGCCAGCCGGCGCCGAGGCCAGCCAGCAGCTTCCAGCCGACCTTGATGGAGAACCAGTCGAGCAGCCCCTCCTGCGTGGCCAGACCGCCGGCGGCGGCGAGGATGGCGAGGTGGACGAAGGGAAAGGCGAGGGCGTCGTTCAGCCCCGCCTCCGAGGTCAGGCCAAAGCGCACCTCATCCTCATCGCCGGAGCCTGGCGGGCCGCACTGGACATCGGAGGCCAGCACCGGGTCGGTCGGCGCCATGCTTGCGCCGAAGAGCAGGGCCATGGCCATGCTGAAGCCCAGCCCGGACCATCCCAGCCATGCGGTGGCGGCGATCGTCAGCGGCATGGCGATGGCGAGCAGCCGCCAGGTCGTCGACCAGCTGCGCCAACCCGGCACGCGATCAATCTTCAGCCCAGCCCCCATCAGGCTGATGATGACCACCAGCTCGGTCAGCCGCTCGGTCGCCGTGTCCCAGGTGCGCGGATCGGGATCGAAGGCCAGCACCCCGGTCGAGAAGATCGCGACGCCCAGCGCCACGCACAGGATGGCCAGGGTCAGCGGCAGCCGCTTCAGCCCCACCGGCGCCCAGGACACCAGCAGGACCACGGCGCCGAGACCGAGCAGGAAAAGGATGTAGGGGTCGAAGGTCAGCGAAGGCTCCCGCACCGTCGTGGGATCAGACAGTATGACCGGCGCCCGGGCTGACCACCATGCACCAATGCGTCGATGCGGCGTTCGGATGCGTCCCCGTCCGCCAGCGCGTCATCATCCACCCGGGGCGACGCCCGCCGGGCGTCAGACCTTCGACAGGATGATGCAGCCGTTGGTGCCGCCGAAGCCGAACGAGTTGGACATGACGGTGGTCAGTTCGCCGTCCTTGCGCTCGCGCAGGATGGGCAGATCGGCGAAGTCCGGGTCCAGGGTCTCGATGTGCGCGCTCTCGGCGGCGAAGCCGTCCTGCATCATCAGGAGGCAGTAGATCGCCTCCTGCGCCCCCGCCGCGCCCAGGCTGTGGCCGGTCAGGGACTTGGTGGACGAGATCATCGGCGCCTTGTCAGCCCCGAAGACGTTGCGGATGGCGTCGGTCTCGCGCGCGTCGCCCACCGGGGTCGAGGTGCCGTGCGGGTTCAGATAATCGATCTTGCGGTTTCCAGCCTGCTCGAGCGCCAGCTTCATGCAGCGCTCGGCGCCCTCGCCAGAGGGGGCGACCATGTCGAACCCGTCGGAATTGGCCGCATAGCCCACGATCTCGGCGTAGATCTTCGCGCCCCGCGCCTTGGCCCGCTCATACTCCTCGACAACCACGATGCCCGCGCCGCCGGCGATGACGAAGCCGTCGCGGTCCTTGTCATAGGCGCGGCTGGCCACCGAGGGGGTGTCGTTGAAATTGGAGGACATGGCGCCCATGGCGTCGAACAGGTTCGACAGGGTCCAGTCGATCTCCTCGCAGCCGCCCGCGAAGACCACGTCCTGCTTGCCCCAGGCGATCTGTTCGGCGGCGGCGCCGATGCAGTGTACCGACGTCGCGCAGGCCGAGGAGATGGAATAGTTGATCCCCTTGATCTGGAACCAGGTGGCCAGCACGGCCGACGGACCCGAGGACATGGCCTTGGGCACCGCGAACGGGCCGATGCGCTTGGGGCCGCGCGTCTTCGTGGTCTCGGCGGCCTCGACGATGGTGCGGGTGGAGGGGCCGCCGTCGCCGACGATCAGGCCGATTCGCTCGTGGCGGATTTCCTCGGCCGTCATGCCGCAGTCGGCCAGGGCCTGTTCAAAAGCGATGTGGGCCCAGGCGGTGCCGGGGGCCAGGAACCGGGCGGCGCGGCGATCGACCAGGCCGGTCCAGTCTCCGATCGCCGGCGGGGCGTGAACCTGGGAGCGGAATCCCAGATCGGCGTACTCAGGCGCAGCCACGACGCCCGAGCGAGCCTCGCGCAGGGATTTGGCGACCTCCCCGGCGTCCTTGCCGATGGAGGAGACGATCCCCAGACCCGTGATCACCACACGCCGCATATTCTTCCTCACCTTGGTCGCCGTTTTCCGGTCGTTAATAGCTAATCCGCAACTCAGCCGGCGGTTTCCGGCGTCGCCGGCGCCGGGGCGCCGAACAGGCCCACGCGCATGTCGTTGGCCGTATAGATAGGCACGCCGTCGGCTTCCAGCACGCCGTCGGCGATGCCCATCACGAGCCGGCGGTTGATGACCCGCTTCAGATGCACCTTGTAGACCACGCGCTTGATGTCGGGCGTCACCTGGCCGGTGAATTTCACCTCGCCCACGCCCAGCGCCCGGCCCCGGCCCGGCGCGCCGGTCCAGCCCAGGAAGAAGCCCACCAGCTGCCACATGGCGTCCAGGCCCAGACAGCCGGGCATGACGGGGTCGCCGATGAAGTGGCACTGGAAGAACCAGAGGTCCGGATCGATGTCGAGTTCGGCCTCCACATAGCCCTTGCCGTAGTCGCCGCCGTCCATGGTGATGGTCTTGATCCGATCGAACATCAGCATCGGCGGCGCCGGCAGCTGGGCGTTGCCCGGCCCGAAGAGCTCGCCCCGGCCGCTGGCCAGCAGGCCATCGTGGTCGAAGGACGCGGGGAAGGGCGATTGGGTCATGGGGCGGCTCCGTCCATGGCGGTCGCAACGTTCGGGCGACGTGCCTTGTGAGCGGGCGGTTACACGACGCGGGGGCGCGGCTCAACCTTGAGGCTGCCGATGATCAGCGCCCGGCGGCGCGCCCGGCGGGGGTCGAGGCGGAACATTGCGCCTGCGTCTGGGCCCCGAACAGGGCGTCCCGGGGCGCCCAGCCGCTCAGGCGGCCGGACTGCAGCCGGCACCAGCCGTCCTCGCACCGGTCCAGGGTGATCACCGCCCGCGCCGCCAGCCGGGCGCGCACGCCCGCCTCCGCATCGGGTCGGCGGCGCAGGTCCAGCGGCGCCCCGGTGCGGTTGAACGCGGTGCGGCGGCCCGAGGTGATGGTGCGGTGGACCCAGGCCACATTGCCCTCGGGATCGCAGACCTTGCGCCAGTCCCGGGTCTCGGCGACCACCTGGACCGGCAGGCCTGCGGCGCGGTATTCCCACAGGATCTGATGGTCCAGGCCGGGGCCCTGGCGGGCGCGGGCGGGCGAGGATTTGATGGAGACCCAGCGGGGCACGTCGAAGCCCGACGGCGTGGGCCGCCCGTCGGGCATCTGGGCGGCGGCGCCGAGCCCCAGCGCCATGCCGGCGGCCAGCAGAACCGCCCGCAGACTTTTGATCCTTCCCGACGCTTTGCTAGACACGTCCCGTTCCCTCGGCCATTCCTCGGCGTCCGGCGCGATGCGCCGTCGTCACAGCCTGAAAGCGTCTATGTCCGCCAGCAATCTTAAGGTCGTGCTAACCAGACGGCTGCCCGACGCCGTCGAGACCCGCATGCGCGAGCTGTTCGACGCCGAACTGAACCTGACCGACGCGCCCATGGACCGGGCCGCGCTTGAGGCCGCCGTCCAGCGCGCCGACGTGCTCGCCCCCACCATCACCGACCGGATCGACGCCGACCTGATCGCGGGCGCGGGCGAGCAGCTGAAGATGATCGCCAACTTCGGCGCCGGCGTGGATCACATCGACGTGGAGGCGGCGGTGGCGCGGGGCATCATCGTCACCAACACCCCCGGGGTCCTGACCGAAGACACCGCCGACCTGGCCATGACCCTGATTCTGGCGGTGTCGCGCCGGGTCGTGGAAGGGGCGCAGGTGATGGCCGAGGGCCGCTTCACCGGCTGGACGCCCACCTGGATGAACGGACGCAAGCTGTGGGGCAAGCGGCTGGGCATCGTCGGCATGGGCCGCATCGGCCAGGCCCTCGCCCGCCGCGCCAAGGCGTTCGGCCTGCAGGTCCACTATCACAACAGAAAGCCGGTCAGCGCCGCCATCGAGGCCGAACTGGGCGCCACCTACTGGGACGACCTGGACCAGATGCTGGGGCGCATGGACCTGATCTCCCTGAACTGTCCGGCGACGAAGGACACCCACCACCTGATGTCGGCCGAGCGGCTGGCGAAGCTGCAGCCCCATGTGATCCTGGTGAACACCGCACGCGGGGAACTCATCGACGAGGCGGCCCTGGCCGACGCCGTGCGCGAGAAGGCCATCGCCGGGGTCGGGCTGGACGTGTTCGAGCACGAACCCCGGGTGCATCCGGGGCTGGTGGGTCACGCCAATGTGGTGCTGCTGCCGCACATGGGGTCCGCCACCCTGGAGACGCGCCGCGAAATGGGCGAGCGGGTGATCCAGAACATCATGACCTACGCCAACGGCCACCGTCCGCCGGACCGGGTCATTCCGGCGATGCTCTAGAGCCTGATCGGTTGAGGGGGAATCGCTTCGCGATTCCACCGATGCCGTGAATCAGGCTCTCGCATCAGGCCGCGACGGGCTCGGCGAACTGGCCGCCCCGGCGATACAGCCACAGATAGGACGGGGCGATGGCCTCAAGGCCCGTGGGGGCGATGCCAAAAGCCGACAGCCCCGCCGCGCCCTCGGGGACCACATTGTCGCTCTCCAGCATCAGCACCTGATCCCGGGTCAGGGGCGGGGCGATGCCGAACAGCTCGGCCAGCTGGAACACGCTGCCCAGCGGGCGGGCGACGAAGAAGGGCACGGGAACCAGAACCCGCTCGCGATAGGTCTCGCGCAGGATCAGCTCAAGGATCTGCCTGAAGGTGTAGATGGTCGGGCCGCCCAGGGTGAAGGTCTGGCCCGCCAGCGCCGGCTGGTCCACGGCGCGGGCGATGGCCTGGGCCACGTCGCCCACATAGACCGGCTGGAACCGCGTTTCGCCGCCGCCGATCAGCGGCAGGGCCGGCGACATGGACGCCATGGCGGCGAACCGGTTCAGGAAATCGTCCTCGGGCCCGAACACCACCGACGGCCGCAGGATCACGGCGCCGGGCACGTGTTCGCGCATGATCGCCTCGGCCTCGGCCTTGGAGCGGGCGTAGGCGGCGGGGGACCCGGCGTCGGCGCCGTTGGCCGAAACCTGCACCAGTCGCGTGACGCCGTTGGCCTTGCAGCCCTCGGCGATGTAGCGGGCCGCGTCCACGTGCATGGCCTGGAACCGGCGGGTGTTGAAGGTGCCCACCAGATTGACCACCGCGTCGGCGCCGCGCAGGGCGGCTTCCACATCGGCCTGACGCGTGACGTCGCAGCGCATCAGCTGGATCTGGCCCACGTCGCCCAGCGGGCGCAGGTCATGGGCGGTGTTGGGCTTTCTGACGGCCACGCGGATGCGCCAGCCCAGCCGGGCCAGTTCGCGCACGGCCTGGCCACCGATGAAGCCCGATCCGCCGAAGACGGTGACGAGTCTGGACGATGCGGTCATGACAATTGCTCCGGGCCGACGCTCTGGGCCGGAATTGACTGCATCCGGCGCGCCGGGGATAGACCAAGCCATCGGCCCCCGCAACGCGCGGGGAGCCGGTTATGTGCAATATGATCAGAACCGGCATTGACCGCAGGTTTCGCCTGCCTTAAGGGTCCGCGCCTTCCGAGGGGAAACCTTCGGGCCCAGGTGGCGGAATTGGTAGACGCGCTGGCTTCAGGTGCCAGTGATCGAAAGGTCGTGGAGGTTCGAGTCCTCTCCTGGGCACCATATTTTTCGGCGGCGCCGTGTCTTGGGACGCGGCGCCGTTCGTCTATGATGATCCGGACAAAGCGCAGCGGATTCTGTACGAGGCCCTCATGACCGTTCACCTGCACGAAGGCGACCTGCCCGGCGATCTGGATCTGGGCCCGGTGGTGGCGGTGGATTCCGAGACCATGGGCCTGCGCCACAACCGCGATGACCTGTGCGTGGTCCAGCTGTCCTCCGGCGACGGCGACGGCCATGTGGTGCGGCTGAAACGCCCGGCCTACGACTGCCCCAACCTCAAGCGGGTGCTGGCGGACCGCAACGTCCTCAAGCTCTTCCACTTCGGTCGCTTCGACATCGCCATGTTCGAGAACCACCTGGGGATCGAGACCGGCCCGGTCTACTGCACCAAGATCGCCTCCAAGCTGGCCCGCACCTACACCGACCGCCACGGCCTCAAGGACGTGGTGCGCGAACTGGCGGGCGTCGAGCTGTCCAAGGCCCAGCAGTCCTCGGACTGGGGCGCGGAGGTGCTGAGCCCCGAACAGCTGGCCTATGCGGCCTCAGACGTGCTGCACCTGCATGTGGTCCGCACGCGGCTGGACGTCATGCTGGCGCGCGAGGGCCGCACCGCGCTGGCCCAGGCCTGTTTCGACTTCCTGCCCGTGCGGGCCCGGCTTGATCTGGCGGGCTGGGAAGACTCCGACATCTTCGCCCACACCTGATCATGACCGAGCCCACCTCCAGCGACGACCTCAAGGCGGCGGACGAGCGCCGGGTCTTGCTGGCGGGCCGAAAGTGGCGCGCGCGCTCACGCCGCGTGATGCTGTTCCGCCGCGTCCTGCCCATCACCATCGCCGTGCTGGCCGGAGGCGTCGCCCTGTGGGTGGGCGGCCAGTCGATCATCGCCGGGGTCGAGCGCAGCCGGGTCGAGTCCCGCGAGGTGCGCCTGTCCAACCCCATGTTCCATGGGCAGGACGATCAGGGCCGATCCTTCGTGATCGGCGCGGCCCAGGCGGTGCGCGATCCGGACACCGGCATGTTCCGGCTGGACGATCCGGTCATGCGCCTGACCCTGGAGGCCGGCAAGACCAGCGAACTCTCGGCCGGCCAGGGCCTGTATGACGAGCCGTCCCGCACCCTGATCCTGCGCAACCAGGTGATCATCGAGGACGGCGGCGCGGGCTTTCGCTTCGTCACGCCCGAGGCCGTGGTGGACACCCGCACGGGAGTCGTCACAGGCGACAAGGGCATCGAAGGCGCCGGCGCCCTTGGAACAATCAACGCGACGTCCTATGCCATCTATGAACAGGGCGGCCGGGTCGTGTTCAGCGGCTCGGGCGATGATAAGGTGCGGGCCACGATCAACACCCGCCGGGCGGGATAAGGAACCACGATCATGCGGCGCATGACATTCGGACTGGCGGCGGGCGCCCTGGCGGCGATGAGCCTGGCCACGGCGGCCTGGACGCAGATTTCGCCCGGCGGGCAGCCGTTCATGGTCGGAGCCGATGACTTCGAGCTGATCCAGGCCGAGGGCGTGCAGATCTGGCGCGGGCGCGCCGAAGCCTCGCAGGGTGAGAACCGGCTGCGGGCCGGAGAAATCCGCGTCCACCATGATACGAGCGGGGGCGGCTTCGGCGCCGCCGAGCGCATCGAGGCCATCGGCGAGGTGTTCTTCGTCACGCCCGAGCAGGTCGCGCGCGGCGACCGCGCGGTTTACACCGCCGCCACCGACACCCTGACCGTGACCGGAGACGTGATCCTGCGCCAGGGCGACAACGTGCTCACGGGCTCGAGCCTCAGCATCAACATCGGCACCGGGCGCGCGCGCATGGAAGGCGCGCCCACCGGCGACGCCGGGCGTCGGGTGCAGGGCGTCTTCTACCCCGACCGGAACTGAGCCGGCTCTTGGCGCGCAAGGAACTCTCAGCCCTGAACCGACCGCCGCGGCCGACGCGCGGCGGCGCTGCCGCCGGGTCGGCCGCGCCCATGGCCGCCGACGCGCAGCCGGCGCCGTCCGTCGCGCCCCGCCGCAACGGCCTGAGCGTCGAGCACATCGCCCGCTCGTTCGGCAAGCGTCAGGTGGTGCGCAATGTCTCCCTGCATGTGAACCGGGGCGAGGTGGCCGGGCTGCTGGGGCCAAACGGCGCCGGAAAGACCACCTGCTTCTACATGATCACCGGCCTGATCCCGGCGGATTCCGGGTCCATCTGGCTGGACGGCGAGGACATCACCCGCCAGCCCATGTACCAGCGGGCCCGCATGGGGCTGGGGTATCTGGCGCAGGAAGCCTCCATCTTCCGCGGCATGACCGTCGAGCAGAACGTGCGCGCGGTGGTGGAGCTGGGCGTCAAGGACGACAAGGCCGCAGGCGAGGAGGTCAGCCGCCTTCTGGAAGAGCTGCACATCGACCACCTGCGCGAGGCGCCCGCCACGGCCCTGTCGGGCGGCGAGCGTCGCCGGGTCGAGATCGCCCGCGCGCTGGCCGGCAAACCATCCTTCATGCTGCTGGACGAGCCCTTCGCCGGCATCGACCCGCTGGCCATCGCCGACATCCGTCAGGTGATCCGCTATCTGGCCGATCGCGGCATCGGCGTGCTGATCACCGACCACAATGTGCGCGAGACCCTGGACATCATCGACCGGGCCTCGATCATCCATGGGGGCGAGGTGCTGTTCGAGGGCACGCCCGGCCAGATCATCAGCGACCCGGACGTGCGCCGGGTCTATCTGGGCGATCTCTACGGCTGAGCGCGCGCCTGCCGCTTGGATTGCGCCCCCGGCTGGCCTAAAACAGACCTCTGGCGCCGCGGGCATGATGTAGTGGTAGCCTGGCAGCTTCCCAAGCTGCTCGTGCGGGTTCGATTCCCGCTGCCCGCTCCAGCCACATACGAAAAAGGCCCGGCTTTCGCCGGGCCTTCTCCGTTTGAGGCTTGAAATCAGCGGCGCGTTACGGCCACGCCGCGATCCTCCAGCATGGACTGGACGCTGTCCTCGCCGGCCAGGTGGGCGGCGCCGACGGCGATGAAGGTGGTGCCCGATCCTTCAAGGATGGTCTGGATCTGACCGGCCCAGTCCTCGTTGCGCTGCACCAGCAGGACGTCATAGAGCTGACCCCACTCGGACCGCATTTCGTCGATCACGAGACTCTCGAAGCCCTCTACGTCGCCCGCCGCCCATAGCTCGACCATGGCGTCCAGCATGTCTTCTGATTCTTCCCAGGCGGTCAGGGACTGGCGCAGGAACTGCAGCTGAACCTCCTGCGGCAGATCGTGGAAGAAGCGGACCTGCTGTTCCAGGGTCTCGAGGCCCCGCACAGGTGTCCCGGCCTCGTCAGCCGATGCTTTCAGCCGGGTGTCGACACCCGAGGCCGGATCGTAGCCGGCCCGAACAACGGCGGCGACGGAGACCTGAAGGCCGACCAGCCAGGGCTGCATGACTTCGGTGGCCTCGATCGGCACGCCGATGGCGGCGGACGCGGCGGCCAGCTGGGCGTTCTCCTCCTCGGTCAGCAGGCTGGACAGAGGTTCCCCCCCGATGTTCAGGCCATACTGCTGGATCAGGGGCATGGCGGCGGCCTGATCGTCCGCATTGGGCACTTCCAGCCAAAGCTCGGTCGCCTCGGCGAGGGCGGCCTCCAGCTCCGGCGTGCGCCACTGGGTGTCGGGCTTCAGCAGGTGCACCGTGCCGTAGAGGTAGATGGTGGAGTCCGCGTCCGAGACGACCCACATGGCGGGCCCCCGGGACGGCGCGGCGTCCTGGGCCAGGGCGAAGTTGGGGGTTCCGGCGACGGCGGCGAACAGGCCGACGCCCAGGGCGGTTCCGGTGGCCAGGCGGGCGGCCAGGCTTCCGACGTGCTTGATGCGGTTGATGAGGGTCATGGTCAGTTTCCTTTTTGGATCGTCAGATGGATGGATACGCGGGGTAGAAAGGGGATGTCAGGTGAGGCCTCGGCGCAGCCCCACGGTCATGGAGCAGACCAGGTACAGGCCCATCACGACGACCAGGATGTCCCAGGCCGTCAGGGTCGGGGCGACGCTCAGTCGCTCGGCGGCGGCCCAGGCGAACAGGGCGGCCTGGCCGATCCAGAAGGCCAGGGCGCCGGCCTCCAGAATGACCCGTCGGATCATCTCGTCGCCGCGCCGCCACAGGCTCAGGTTCATCGCCGTATGCGCCGCAAAGACGACCGCGATGGCGATCAGGGTCAGCACCGGCGCCGGGTTGCCCGCCAGGGTCGCGGCGATGGGCGCGGACAGCAGCAGGCCCGACCCGATCATCACCACCGCCTGCAGACGCATGTCGCGGATTTCGGACGGCCCGGCCGGCGCATCGGCCGAGGTGACGGCGGCCAGGGCGCGGCCGTTGCGGGACGCCGCCAGAACGGACAGGCCGCCCGCGACCAGCATCAGGGCCACGACCAGGGCCACCAGGTCGCTCCAGCGCAGGGCGTCAAAGACCTGAAGGTCCACATACTCGATGAAGAGCCAGCCGAAGCAGAAGCCGAAGACCGCGCCCGTCAGGGCGTAGCCGGACAGTTTGAGCAGTTTGGTCGCTATCGAACTCTGGTTCTGAAGTGCAGACATGGTCATCTCCTTCACTCCGAAAAGATGTCTTCGATGGCCAGGCCGAAGGTCCTGGCGATCTTGAAGGCGAGGGGCAGGGACGGGTCGTAGCGGCCGGTTTCCAGCGCGTTGACGGTCTGGCGGGAGACGCCGAGCTGGTCGGCCAGATCGGCCTGGCTCCAGTCCCGCTCGGCGCGCAGCACCTTGAGGCGATTGTTCATGATCAGCCCCTCTTGGAGATCCACCAGGCGAACCAGGCCACGCCGTAGCCGATCATCATCGGCAGCAGCACCAGACTGGCGCCGGCGATCAACAGCGAGCTGTAGGTGGCGTCGGCGGGGATCGGGGCGTCGCCGCCGTAGGCTTCCGCCAGCATCAGCGCGCCAATGCCGACGCACATGCCGATGGAGCCGCCCCAGTACCAGGCCCACTTGTGCGCCTCGCGCACCGCCTCGTCGGCGCGGATCCACCACCACACGGTGCCCGCGATCAGCAGACCGAAGAGGACGAACAGGATCAGGGCGCTCAGGACAGGGCCCGGCAGGTCGCCGGTGTGCTCAAGCCAGGCGTAGACGCCGCCGGTGAGGCCGCCGAGCAGCAGGCAGACGCCCATCAGGAGCCAGAAACGTCCGGCGCTGCTCATCTTGCGGCGGGGGCGGGGTGAAGCGGTCATGGAAATGGTCCTTGTCAATGTGACAAGCGACCTTTACCTCCGTGCTCGCGTTCATGTCAAGCGTCATTGACAGAAAATCAAACGACCTTGTCCTGAAGGGCTCAACCTTCAGGCCATACCTTGAAATGTTTGGATAATTTCAGACCCTGACGCTGATAGTGCGACCCGCCCTCACCATAGAGGCGGGACGGCCGTTCGGTCAGGGGCTCATAGACCAGCCGCGCCACCGTCTGGCCGTGCTCCAGCAGGAACGGCGTGTCATGGGTGCGCACCTCCAGCACCCCGCGCGATCCGGCCCCGTGGGCCTCGTCGGTGCCGAAGCCGGGATCGAAGAAGCCCGCGTAATGCACCCGGAACTCGCCCACCGACGGATCGATCGGCGTCATCTCGGCGGCCTGGTCGACGGGGATCTCCACCGACTCCATGGACGCCAGGATGTAGAACTCGCCCGGGTCCAGCAGCAGCTCGCCCGGGCGGCCGTTCCGGGTGCGCGCCTCAAGCGGCTCCCAGAAATCGCGCGGATCGTGGCCGTCTTCCCGGTCCAGGTCGATGATGCCCGCGTGGCGGCGGCCCCGGAAGCCGATGATCCCCTCGCTCAGTTCCACCCCCACGCTGCGGGTTTCCAGCCGCGGCGGCTCGCCGGCCTTCACGCGCAACTGGTTCAGCCGCGTGCCGGGCCGCACCAGAACAGAGAAGGTCTGCGGCGCGATCTCCAGATAGAGCGGCCCGTCATAGCCCTCGGCCACGTCGTCGAAGGCCAGGCCCCGGTCGGTCAGGAGGCGTACGAACACGTCCACCCGCCCCGACGAGCTCTTGGGATTGGCCCGCGCCAGCAGGCCCGCCGGCAGCTTCAGACGCTCCTGAAGTTCGGCGATATAGACGCAACCCTTCTCCAGAACCGCCCCGCCCTCAAGGTCGATGGCGTGCATGGCCACGTCCTTCAGCCGCTCCTCCACCCGCCGGTCGCCCGGCAGGAACGAGGCTCGCACCCGCCAGACGCGGGCGCCCAGTCTCAGGTCCAGGCTGGCGGGCTGAACCTGATCGACGTCAAAGGGCGTGGCCGAGGATACGGCGCCGGCGGCGATCAGGGTTTCGAGGGCCTGGCAGGGCAGGATTCCGGCGCGGGAGATTTCGAAGGTCATGGCCGATCCTTACACAGATTCCCGCCGTGTGAGCGCGAAACGCGAACGTCGTGGTTGCGCCGTGCGCCCGTCTCCGTAAGGGTGGCCGCATGAAACGCAAGGGATCCTACGAAGCCGAAACGCGGGGCATCCGGGTCCAGGTCACGCCCATCTATCTGGACGCGGAATCGGCCCCGGAGGAAGGGCGCTGGGTCTGGGCCTATCAGATCGAGATCGAGAACCGCAGCGAGCTGGAGGTCCAGCTGATGGCCCGGCGCTGGGTCATCACCGACGCCCGGGGGCATGTGGAGGAAGTGGGCGGCCCCGGCGTGGTGGGCGAACAGCCGGTGCTCGGGCCCGGCGAAAGCTACACCTACGCTTCCGGGTGCCCCCTGACGACCTCGTCGGGCGCCATGCAGGGCGACTACCGCATGGTGGACGAGGCCGGCGTCAGCTTCGACGTGACCATCCCCCCGTTTTCCCTCGACGTGCCCGACGCCCGGCGCGTCCTCAACTAGACCGTCTCAGGCCACGCTGAGGACCACCTTGCCCGTATGCCCGCCGGATTCCAGATGCGCGTGGGCGGCGGCGGCCTGATCCAGCGGGAACACCTGATCCACCACGGCCCGGACCCGGCCGTCGGCGACCCAGGGCCACAGCCGCGCCTCCACCGCCCGGGCCAGACGCGCCTTTTCGTCCGCATCCCGGGCCCGGAGCGTGGAGCCGGTCAGGGTCAGGCGGCCACGCATCAGACGCGCCAGGTCCACCTCGGCCAGATTGCCCGACTGGAAGGCGATCACCACCCAGCGCCCGCCAGGCTTCAGCGCCTGAAGGTTCTGCTCCGCGTAGGCGGCGCCCACCATGTCCAGCACCACGTCCGCACCGCCCGCTTCGCGCACGGCGTCCAGGAATGAACCGTCTGCGGCGTCGATGGAGAGGTCCGCGCCCAGCGCCCGCGCGGCCTCGGCCTTTTCGGCGCCGCGCGATGTGGCGATGACCTTCGCCCCGACCGCCTTGCCCGCCTGGATCGCCATCACCCCTATGCCCGAGGTGGCGCCGTGCACCAGCAGGGTCTCGCCCGCCGCCAGTCGCCCGTCCTCGAACACATTGGTGAAGACGGTGAAGGCGGTCTCGGGCAGGGCCGCCGCCTGCACGAAGTCGAGCCCTGGCGGAACGGGCAGCGCATGGCGCGCGTCCACGGCCACATACTCGGCATAGCCGCCCCCGCCCAGAAGGGCGCAGACGCGGTCGCCGGGCCGCCAGCGGTCGGCGCCGGGTCCGACCGCCTCGACCTCGCCGGCCACCTCCAGACCCAGGATGTCGGACGCGCCCTCAGGCGGCGGATACAGGCCCTTGCGCTGCAGGATGTCGGGCCGGTTGATCCCGGCGGCGCGCACGCGGATGAGGATCTGGCCGGGCCCGACGTCGGGGACCGGCCGCTCGGCCGGCGTCAGGGCCTGCGCCCCGCCCTTGCCGCCCCTGATCTCGATCACCCGCATGTCCAGCCCTTGCAATCCTCGACGTCACGGCGCTTTCATAGGCGGTCGAGAGGCGGGCGCATAGGCGAGGGAGACGGCGATGGTGTTCGAGGATCTGGACCCCCGGCCGGCCCGCGGCGCGGCCGTGGCCGCCCTGGGTCGCGAGGACCTGGACCTGTATTCGGTCGAGGAGCTGGACGAGCGCATCGACGGCCTCAAGGCCGAAATCGCGCGTTGTGAACGGGCGCGTCAGGGCAAACAGTCGCAGAAAAGCGCCGCAGACGCCCTCTTCAGCTTCAAATCCTGAAATTGTCGTGCGTTTTTGGGCCCATGTGGCACGTGGGTTGCAAACAGAGCCCAGAGGGCGCCAGCATGGGCGTCGGAATCGGGCGCCAGCCGGGAAGAGTGTATGTCTGAGTTGAACGCCGAAAGCGCCGGGAGCGACGCCGCCTCCGGGCCTGGCCTGGGCGATTTCTCGCGCTCCGAGCTGTTCGACCGCACGTTCCAGGAAGGCATGGAGCTGGTGGAGGACACCGCCGCCTATCTGGACGGCGACGGACGGCGTGAATCCAAACTGTTGTCGCGGTCCGCGGCCCTGGCCTACGCCGCCGAAAGCATGAAGCTGACCACGCGCCTGATGCAGGTGGCGTCCTGGCTGCTGGTGCAGCGCGCCGTGCGCGAGGGCGACATGGCCTCGACGGCGGCGGGCGAGGCCCGTTATCGCCTGTCAGAGCGCCGGATCGACTCCACCCCCAGCCACGCCGAGCTGCCCATCGCCCTGGTGGAGTATCTGGTCCGGTCCGAGAAACTCTACGACCGGGTCCTGTATCTGGACCAGCGCATGTACGGCGAGGGCGTTGCGGACACCGCGCCCAATCCGGTGCAGTCCCAGATTGACCGCCTGGCCGCCGCCTTCACGGCCTGAGAGGCCCGGGCCGGTCAGGGCCCGACGTCGTCCTCCGAGGTGCGCGCCGCGTCCACCGGCTGGGGCAGGCTGAGATTGATGCCCAGGGCCTCCGCCAGACGGGCGTCGCGGTCGTATACGTCCTCGCGGAACGCCACCCGCCCCTGCCCGTCCACGAAGGCGGTCCAGTAGAGCAGCCGCACGCTGATCTCGCGTCCGGTCTCGACCCTCTGGGTGTTGCGGCTGTCCAGCGCCGCGTCGAACTGGTTCAGCCGCGACGGGTCGGGCGACAGCAGCAGCCGGGCGAAGTCCACCGCGTTCTGCACCCGCACGCAGCCGTGGCTGCGATGGCGGAAGGCGCTGTTGAAGGCCGCCTTGGACGGGGTGTCGTGCAGGAAGATGGCGTAGCTGTCGCGCAGTTCGAACTTCACATAGCCCAAGGCGGCGGTGGGACCGGCGCGCTGGATCACGTTGCCGGCCGAGCCGATGTACATGTTCTGGGAGGCCAGATAGGCCGGGCCGCGCGGCAGGATTTCGTTGCGCGCGATCGAGGCCGGCACATACCAGGGCGGGTTGGCCACCACCGAGGCGAAGGGCTTCTCCAGGCTGGGGGTCTGGTTGGCGGCGGTGCCCACCACCACGCGGTTGGAGTGAACCGGGCGGTTGTCCTTCCAGTAGACCATGATGGCCGCGGCGGTGTTCACCTCGATACGCTCGGGCGACAGCTCCCGCTTAAGCCAGCGGCGGCGCTCCAGGTTCAGGGCGATCTGGCGGGCGCGGTCCTCGGCGGACGCCGACAGGGACCGCTGGGTGGCGGGGCCGATGCGGCCGTCGACGCCCAGGCCGTGACGCAGCTGGAAGCCGCGCACCGCCTCCTCGAGTTCGGGGCCGTAGACATCCCCGTTGAGGGCCAGGGCGCGGTCCGCCCGGGCGTCAAGATCGCCCTCGGCCACCAGCCGGGCGCGCAGCGCCGGGATGCGTCGGTCCATGGCGCCGGGCTCGATGGTCGCGCCCTGCGAAAAGGCAGGCCAGCCGCCGGTTTCACGGATCAGACGGCGATAACGCACATAGCCTGCGGACAGGTTGGTGTAGCCGATGTCCGTGGGCGCCAGACCTTCGAACCAGTCCAGCAGGCGATCCTGCGACACCGCCTCGTGCAGACCGGCGGCCAGATCGACCCGGTTCTTCTGCATCTCCCACAGGTCTTCCACCGTCTCGGGACGCACCGCGCCTTCAGCCAGGACGCGGGCATAGGCGAGCGCGGTGGTGGAGGTGCGGATGTCGGCGCTGGCCGGGTCAGACGCCAGCCCGGCGAAATCGAAGTAGTCGCCCCCCGACAGACCGTGGCGCTCGGCGCGCTCCGCCACCTGGCCCAGAACGCCAACGCGCGGGCTGTTCCAGATCGGCCGCCAGCCCGCCATCTCGTAAAGACGGCGCAGTTCAGGCTGAAGCGCGGCGGGGGCGCCCCTCAGCTGCCGGTTGAAGCTGTCGTAGAAGGCGCGCGCCGCCGGGTCCTGCGGCGGCTGAGGCTCCACGCCCGGCATGGCGGAATAGGGCGTCTGGGCCTGGACCGTCGTGGCCAGGGCGGCCGCCGCGGCGCCCAGCGCCAGTTCCCGTCGATTCATCACCATCTGCCATCCAGCCTTGTCGGCGCCGCCCGGCGGGAGGCCCGTTTTCCAACACCCGGACCTTACCGACGTTCCGGCCAAACAAAAAGCGCCGGTCAGAAGACCGGCGCCCTTGTTGGTCGCGGCTGTGGCCCGAAGGCCGCGCCTTACTTCTTGAGGAAGCCGCCGTACTTGTTGGTGAAGCGCGACACGCGGCCGCCGCGGTCCAGCAGCGTCTGGTTGCCGCCGGTCCAGGCCGGGTGGGTGGACGGATCAATGTCCAGGTTCAGGGTCGCGCCTTCCTTGCCGTAGGTCGAGCGCGTCTGATAGGTGGTCCCGTCGGTCATCACCACGGTGATGAAGTGATAGTCGGGATGGGTGTCCTTTTTCATCGGTCCGGCGTGTCCTGATTAGCGCCCCGTGACTGGGTCGGGACGATACCGACCGTCCGCGCGCAGAAAATGGAAACCCGCCGGAAGCCCCGGCGGGAGAGGGGCGGCGTTTACACCCATGGACCTTCTGAGGCAAGAGGCGCGGCCATGACAGCCACGCCGCCGCCATCCCGCGCCGATCTCGACCGCCCCAGCCCGGGCGCGGTCCTGGCCGAGTCCATGACCGAGGCCGCTGAACGGCGTGAACGCCGGCGCGACGTGCGCCCCCTTGGGCGGCTCCTGCCCTTTCTGGCCCGACACAAGGGCAGCGCCCTGATCGCGGCCTTCTGGCTGGCCATGTCGACCGCGGCCTCTCTGGGCCTGACCGTCACCGCCCGCGGCGCCATCGACAACGGCTTCGCCGAGGGCGGCGCGGACCTGGACGTGTGGTTCCTGGTGCTGGGCGCCAATGCGGTGGGCCTGGGGCTGGCCACGGCCCTGCGCTATTTCTACGTCACCAAGACCGGCGAGCGCATGATCGCCGACCTGCGCCAGGCGCTGTTCGGCCGCATCCTGAGGCTGGACCCGGCCTTCTTCACCCACATGCGCACCGGCGAGGTGCTGTCGCGCCTGACCACCGACATCCAGCTGGTGGACGCCCTGCTCACCACCTCGATCTCCTACGCGCTCCGGAACGTGCTGACCCTGATCGGGGCGACCATCCTGTTGCTGATCGTGAGTCCCAAGCTGACCGGCATGGTGATGCTGATCACGCCCCTGCTGATCGGCCCGCTGTTCCTGTTCGGGCGCAAGGTTCGGACCCTCACGGTGGAGTCCCAGGACCGGTTCGCCGGCGCCGTGGGTTTCGCGGGCGAGAGCGTCGACGCCATCGAGACGGTGCAGGCGTTCGGCCGCGAGCCCGCGGCCCGGGCCCGTTTCGACGCGGCCGTCGAGGCGGCCTTCGCCGCCTCCCTGCGGCGCATGAACGCCCGGGCCTGGATGACCGCCCTGGTGATCGTGGTCATGTTCGGCGGGGTCAGCCTGGTCCTGTGGCTGGGCGCGCGCGACGTGGTGGCCGGGGTCATGACGCCAGGCGCCCTGCTGCAGTTCGTCCTGCTGTCGGTGTTCGCCGCCGGTGCGGTGGGCGCCCTGGGGGAAAGCTGGGGCGACGTGCAGAAGGCCGCCGGGGCCATGTCCCGCATCGACGAACTGATGAAGGCCGAGCCCTCCATCGCCGCACCGCCGAAGCCGAGCCCCCTGCCCTCGCCGCCGCACGGCGAGGTGATCATGTCGGGGGTGTCCTTCGCCTATCCCGGGCGACCGGATCTGCCGGCGCTGAAGGGCTTCGACCTGACGGTGCGCCCCGGCGAGACCGTAGCCCTGGTGGGCCCTTCCGGGGCCGGCAAATCCACCGTCTTCCGCCTGCTGCTGCGCTTCTACGATCCCCAGTCGGGTCAGGTGCGGCTGGACGGCGTGGACGTGCGCGACGCCGACCCCGAGGCCGTGCGCGAGCGGTTCGCCTGGGTCTCGCAGGAGGCCCCCCTGTTCTCCGGGTCGGCGCTGGAGAACATCCGCTTCGGGCGCGAGGACGTGACGCTGGAGGGGGCGCGCGACGCGGCCCGGCGGGCCCAGGCCCTGACCTTCCTGGACGCCCTGCCCGAGGGCTTCGACACGCCGCTGGGCGAGCGTGGCCGCTCGCTGTCGGGCGGCCAGCGGCAGCGGCTGGCCATCGCCCGCGCCCTTGTGCGGGATGCGCCGATCCTGCTGCTGGACGAGGCCACCAGCGCCCTGGACGCGGAGAACGAGCGCCTGGTGCAGGCCGCCCTGGACGAGGCCATGGAAACGCGCACCACCCTGGTCATCGCCCACCGCCTGGCCACGGTGCTGCGGGCCGACCGGATCGTGGTCATGGACGAGGGCCGGGTTGTCGAGGAAGGAACCCACGCCGAGCTGATGGCGCGTCGGGGCCTGTATGCGCGCCTCGCCGATCTTCAGTTCCGCACCCGCTAGGGCGATATGCTATAATCACACGCAGCTTCGAAATGGAGACTCCCATGCGCGTCCTTCCCTCCCTCGCCATCGCGACCCTCGCGACCACCCTGGTGGCCTGCGCCTCCCCCGGCGCCAGAGAGACCTACCAGCAGGAATACGATCGTCTGAACGCGACCTGCCAGGAGCGCGGCGGCATACTGGTCCCGCGGTCCCAGACCGGCCAGATCAGCACCGACTATGCCTGCGAGATTCGCGGCGCCGGCGGACGGCTCAGCAACGACTGATTTCTTTTCGCCGCCGCGGGGGCAGGCTAGACCGGGGGCATGACCGGATCCGCCCCTGCTCAGTCCGCCCCCCTCGCCGGCGTCCGCGTCCTTGACCTGTCCCGCGTGTTGGCCGGCCCCTGGGCCACCCAGCTGCTGGCGGATCTGGGCGCAGAGGTGATCAAGATCGAGCGTCCCGGCGCCGGTGACGACACCCGCCAGTGGGGCCCGCCCTTCACCACCCGCGTCGACGGCTCGCCCGGCGACGCCGCCTATTTCCTGTGCGCCAACCGCGGCAAGCAGTCGGTGGCCCTGGACATCGCCAGCCCCGAGGGCGCGGATCTCGTCCGCTGCATGGCCGCCGACTGCGACGTGGTGGTCGAGAACTTCAAGACCGGCGGACTGAAGAAGTACGGCCTCGACTTCGACAGCCTGAAGGCCGTCAATCCGAAGCTCGTCTACTGTTCCATCACCGGCTTCGGCCAGACCGGCCCGCGCGCCCGTCAGGCCGGCTACGACTACATGATCCAGGCCATGGGCGGGTTGATGTCCATCACCGGCCAGCCGGACGGCGCGCCGGGCGCCGAGCCCATGAAGGTGGGCGTGGCGGTAGCCGACCTGTTCACCGGCCTGTACGCCTCAAACGCCATTCTGGCCGCCCTGCATGCCGCCCGCGAAACGGGCGAGGGCCGCCACATCGACATCGCCCTGTTCGACGTCCAGGCGGCCATGCTGGCCAATCAGGCCACCAACTATTTCGTCTCCGGCGCGGCCCCGACCCGCATGGGCAACGCCCATCCCAATCTGTCGCCCTATCAGCCCTTCCCCTGCAGCGACGGCATGGTGGTCATCGCCGTGGGCAACGACGGTCAGTTCCGCGCGCTGTGCCAGGCTCTGGGCGAGCCCGACCTCGGGACCGACGCGCGCTTTGCGACCAACGCCGGGCGGGTGGCGGAACGGGACAAGCTGGGGCCTATTCTGTCGGCCCTGACCGCCCCCCTGACCATGGCCGTTCTGATGCAGCGGCTGGAGGATGCGGGGGTGCCCTGCGGTCCGGTCAATACGGTGGATCAGGTCTTCGCGGAGCCCCAGGCCGTGGCGCGGGGTCTGACCGTCGAACAGACGCGCGCCGACCTGAACGCTCCCGTCCGCACGGTGGCCAGCCCCATCCGCATGAACGGCGCTCCCGCCGTCAGCCACCGCCCCCCGCCCGCCCTCGGCGAGCACACGGACGCGGTGCTGGCGCGCTATCGCAACAGGCCCGACAGGGCCTGACGCGCCGTCATTCCAGGCACACCACCTGGGCCACGCGCAGATCGCGGCGCAGGCGGTCGGCGACCCGGTAGTAGTTGTCGATGGTCACCGGCTCGCCCATGGCCTGTTCGCCCGCCCGCACAGCGCCGCGCAGCACCGGCCCAAGGGTGTCGGGGGCGGTGGTGTAGATGCGGCCCCGGCGCGGCGCCTCGGCGATGGTCACCCCGATCACACGGCCCTGCCGGTCCATGGCCGGGGCCCCGGACAAGCCCGACAGGGTGCCCGCCAGGCCGTCGGTGCGGCCCACCTCGGCCCAGGCCAGCACCGGCTCATCCCGCGCGCCGCGCCCGGAGATGCGCAGGGTCTCGCGACCCAGCAGGCGCGAGGTCACCTCGCCCGGCACGCCCTGGGGATAGCCGGGATGGAAGGCCCGCTGGCCCTGACGCAGAGGCGCCTCGACCGCCAGGGGCATGGCCGTGGGGCCGCCGTCGGTGATCAGCAGCGCCACATCCGCACGCGGGGCCAGCCGCACATCTGCGGCCACCGCGCGCCCCCCGCCGATGATCAGCGCCGGCCTGCGGCATCCTTCGACCACATGGCGCGCGGTCAGCCAGCGGCCCTGCGACGAGATGGCGAAGGCCGTGCCCATGGCGGGCTGGAAATTGGGCGGGGTCTCCACCATCACCGTCGGGTCGAACGGCGTCACCGGACCCAGCAGGGCGCCCTCGGCCTCATCGGGCGGCGGCGGTGCGGGCGGATTGTAGACACGCTCGCGCCGGGTGGTGGCGACCATCAGCAGGGCCAGCACCACGATCCCGTAGATCAGCCAGTCTGGAACCCGGGGAAAGCGCACGATGGGGTTCTGACCTCCGTCAGCCGGTCAGGGCCGCGGCCAGGATCAGGGCCGTGGCGATCTTGGCGGCGACCAGCAGCACCGCCGCGGGGACCTCGCCGTCCTGGATGCGCTGGGGCAGGCCGGTCAGGACCATGTCCACCACGCGGAACGCCAGCAGCTGCATGACGATGGTGGCCACGCCCCAGATGATGATGTCGCGTACCGAGGTGGACACCGACAGCGACACCGCCAGCGGTATGGCCAGACCGACCAGCACCCCGCCCAGGGCGACGGCCGCGGCCGCATTGCCCTCGCGGATCAGGGCGATCTCCTTCCACGGCGTCAGCAGGGCGTAGACGGTGGTCCCGGCGAACAGCAGCCCCAGGGTCACCGCCGCATGCATCAGGGCGATCGGAAACCCTGCGGCGAAGGCCTGGACCTCCGGGCTGGACAGGCTGGGAACGAGCGACTGCGGATCCATGGCGCTTCATATAGGGGCGAAGGGTGTCGAAAGCCTTGCCCGACTCCCGGCCCGATCCGCAAGCGCACACGGGTCACACGGCGAGGAATTCGCCGATGGGTTGTCAGACGGCCCGGTTCAGGCCGCCGCTTCGGCGGTGGTCGCACGCCGGGCGCTGGCGCGCAGCTTCTCACTCTCGGACTTCAGCTGGCCGCAGGCGGCCAGGATGTCGCGCCCGCGCGGTGTGCGGATCGGGCTGGCGTAGCCGGCCTTGTTCAGGATCGCCGCAAAGCGCTCGATGGTCTTCCAGTCCGAGCACTCATAGTCCGTTCCCGGCCACGGATTGAACGGGATCAGATTGACCTTGGCCGGGATGCCCTGGATCAGCTTGACCAGAGCCCAGGCTTCCTCCGGGCTGTCGTTGACGCCCTTCAGCATGACGTACTCGAAGGTCACGCGGCGAGCGTTGGAGATGCCCGGGTAGGCCCGGATCCCCGCCATCAACTGTTCGAGATCGTACTTCTTGTTCAGCGGCACCAGCACGTCGCGCAGGGCGTCATTGGTGGCGTGCAGGCTGATGGCCAGCATGGCCTGGGTCCGCGTGCCCAGCGCGTCCAGCTGCGGCACGACGCCGGAGGTGGAGACGGTGATCCGGCGGCGCGACAGGGCGATGCCCTCGTTGTCCGAGATGATGTCGATGGCGTCGGCCACGTGGTCGAGATTGTAGAGCGGCTCGCCCATGCCCATGAACACGATGTTGGACAGGCGGCGGTCTTCCTTGGGCGACGGCCATTCGTCCAGGTCGTCCCGCGCCACCTGCACCTGGGCCACGATCTCCGCCGCCGTCAGGTTGCGGACCAGCTTCTGGGTGCCGGTGTGGCAGAAGGTGCAGTTGAGGGTGCAGCCCACCTGGCTGGAGACGCACAGGGCCCCGGCGCGCCCCACGTCGGGAATGTAGACCGCCTCGATCTCGATGCCCGGGGCCGTGCGGATCAGCCATTTGCGGGTGCCGTCCTTCGACACCTGACGCTCCACGACTTCGGGGCGGGCGAGGGTGAAGGCCTCGGCCAGCTTCGCCTGGGTGTCCCTGGCGATATTGCTCATGGCCGCGAAGTCGGTGACGCCGTAGTGGTGGATCCAGCCCCAGATCTGGCTCGCGCGCATCTTCGCCTTCTCCGGCGGGCAGATATCGGCGTCGATCAGGGCCTGACGCAGGCCCGCGCGCGTCAATCCGGACAGATTGACGGGAGCGGCGACGGCCGCGCCGGAAACACGCGAAAGATCGAGGGTCACGCCCACGGGCAAAGGTCCATGCGTTGAGAGGAAGCCGCCCCTATAGCACGAAACGGAGCAGATTTAAGGTGGGGGGCGATCACGCCGCCTCGGACCTGCCGCGGAGCCTCATGCAATAGCCCAGCGTGACCGCCATGCCGGCGATGATCGCGCCGCAGCCGACCCACAGGGCCACGGGCAAAGGCGCGAAGGCCCACAGCCCGGCGTAGATCAGGCCGCTGATCGCCAGCGACCATCCGCCGACCCGCTGGACCCTGCGCGCCCTGTCGCTGGACACGAACCGCTTGGGCATCCGGTTGCCGAACCAGGCGACCATCAGGCCCGTAGCGCCGGTGACGATCCGCGTGGTGGCGTTCTGGTCGATGAGGTCCTGGCTGCGCGCCGCGCTCGCCAGAAGCGCCAGCACGATGATGCCCGCCGCCCAGGCGAGGCTGCCGATCAGATCCTTGTTCATTTGGTAGTCTCCTTGCGAGGCTCTGTGGGCCCCGCGTCCTGGTTGAATGATCCGACGAAGCCCAGCAGCGCTTCCTCAAGCACCGAGAGCTTCAGGTGATAGATGACGGACTTGCCCGCCTTTTCGGCGTGAACCAGGTCCGCCTCCTTCAGCACGGCGAAGTGCGCCGACATGGTCGGTTTGGAGACGTCGAACTTCTCGCTGAGTTCGCCCGCGCTCATGGGCCCCGTGCGCAGGAGCTGAAGCACCCGGCGGCGGGTCGGATCGGAAAGGGCTCTGAAAACCTGGCTCATAATGTGATAATTAGCTAATCATCGAAATGAGTCAACCGCATTGTGTTTGGACGCTTCAGATTATATGGAACATATCCATTTCATATACTCACGGAGCGCTCCATGGGCATCGTCAACATCGAGGATGAGCTGCACGAGCAGCTGCGCCGGGCCAGCCGGGCGTCGTGCCGGTCGATCAACGGCCAGGCCGCGTTCTGGATCAGGCTGGGCATGCTGTGCGAGCTGCACCCCGGCCTCACCTTTCAGGAGCTGGTGGCGCGCGAGCTGAAGGCGGCGGGCGTCGACGCCCCCGACCTGACCGCCCCCAACCTGACAGCCGCATGACCAAGAGCCCGGCCGAGGTCGAGCTCATGGCCGAATCCGGCCGCCTGCTCGCCTCCGTGTTCACCCATCTGGACGGCCTGCCCCTGGCGGGCATGAGCACCCTTGAGGTCAACGACCGGGTGGAAACCTTCATCGTGGATCAGTTGCAGGCCCGGCCCGCCAGCAAGGGCCAGTACGGCTACGGCTTCGTCCTCAACAGTTCGCGCAACGCCGTGGTCTGCCATGGCGTGCCGTCCGCAGACGAGGTCCTCGGCGACGGCGACATCGTCAATCTGGACATCACCCTGGAGAAGAACGGCTTCATCGCCGACTCCAGCAAGACATATCTGATCGGAACCGTGTCCGCGCCCGCCCGGCGGCTGGTGCGCACCACTTATGAAGCCCTGTGGAAGGGCATCGCCGCCGTTCGCCCCGGCGCCCGCCTCGGCGACATCGGGCACGCCATCGAGCGGCATGCCAAGCGGGCCGGCTATTCCGTGGTGCGGGAGTACTGCGGCCACGGCATCGGCCGAGAGATGCATGAGGCCCCGGAGGTGCTGCATTTCGGAAAGCCCGGAACCGGCCCGGCGCTCAGGGAAGGCATGACCTTCACCATCGAGCCCATGCTGAACCAGGGCCGCGCGGCGGTCCGCACCGAGGACGACGGCTGGACCGTCGTCACCGTCGACGGCAAGCTCTCCGCCCAGTTCGAACACACCGTCGCCGTCACGAAAACCGGCGTCCGCGTCCTGACGCTGCGGCCGGATGAGCGCCGCTCAGCGGCCTAGGCGCCCAACGCCTCCCCCAAAAACCCGGCAAACCGCTTCAGCGCCTCGTCGGTCAAGGCCTCATCGTGGCGCATGGGGCCGGCGCCGGTGGGTTCGTCGAAGGCGTGGGTGCCGTCCACGGTCCAGCGCTCGATCTCCACCTTTCCGCAGGCTGCATCCAGCACCCGCTCCGCATTGCGCACCGTGGTCAGGTGATCGCGCGCGGCGATGATCGCCAAAGTCTTCGGGCAGTGCCGCCAGGGCCGGAACCGCCCGGTCGCGGCCAGACCCACATAGGGATAGACCAGCACCGCAGCCTTGACCCCGGACAGGTCCGCCGCCGCCGGGTCGCGCAGCAGCATCTCCCCCGGCATTTCGCGGGGCGCGCTCAGGGCCTCCATGATGGACCAGCCCCCGTGGCTCCAGCCCGCCACGGCCAGCCGCGTTCCATCCACGTCCGGCCGTTGCGACAAACCCCAGACCGCCGCCATCACATCCCCCGCCCGCGCCCAGCCGCGCAGCCGCACCCCGGTGCAGACCGCAGCCAGGGCGAAGGCCCGGCTCCATCCGCGGGGCGCGTAGCTGTCGATGATGAAGGCGCGAATCCCCGCCGCCTTCGCCGCCTCGGCGTATTTGGGCAGATGATCCCTCAGGCCGCCGCAGCCATGGAACAGCAGCACCGCCGGCCGCGCCCGGTCGTCGTCGGGTCCAACATGCCGCGTGTGCGGCTCCAGCATCGCCCAGCGTTCTGCGGTGGTGTCCATGTCAGTGCCGGAACACCCGCACCCCGGTGAAGGCCATGGCCACGCCCTTGTCGTCGGCGGCGGCGATGACCTCCTCGTCGCGGATCGAGCCGCCCGGCTGGATCACCGCGGTGGCGCCCGCCGCCACGGCCTCCAGCAGGCCGTCCGCGAAGGGGAAGAAGGCCTCCGACGCACAGGCCGAGCCCTGGGCCAGCGAGTGGGTCAGCCCCTTGGCCTCGCCGGCTTCCTTCGCCCGGATGGCGGCGATGCGGGCGGAGTCGCGCCGGTTCATCTGGCCCGCGCCGATGCCCGCCGTCTGGCCCGCCTTCGCATAAACGATGGCGTTGGACTTCACGTGCTTGGCCACGGTGAAGGCGAACAGCATGTCGCGCACCTCCTCGTCGGTGGGCTGGCGCTTCGTCACGATCTTCAGGTCCGCCGGCGTGATGCGGGCCAGATCGCGCGACTGCACCAGCAGGCCCCCGGCCACCGAGCGGAACACCTGTCCCGGCTGCAGGGGATCGGGCAGGCCGTCGGTGATCAGCAGGCGCAGGTTCTTCTTCGCCGCAAACACGGCCTTCGCCGCTTCGTCGGCGCCCGGGGCGATCACCACCTCGGTGAAGATCCCGGTGATCAGGGTCGCGTCGGCCTCGGTCAGCGGCCGGTTGACCGCCACCACCCCCCCGAAGGCCGAGACCGCATCGCACTCCAGCGCCCGGGCGTAGGCCTCGGACAGGTCCTTGCCCACGGCCACGCCGCACGGGTTGGCGTGCTTGACGATGACGCAGGCGGGCTCATTGAACTCGGCGACCAGCTCATAGGCCGCGTCCGCGTCGGCGATGTTGTTGTAGCCCAGCTCCTTGCCCTGCAGCTGGCGGGCGTTGGCCACGCCGGGACGGGTCTCCGAGGTGCGGTAGAAGGCGCCCGCCTGGTGCGGGTTCTCACCGTAGCGCAGGGTCTGGGCCAGGGTCCCGGCGATGGTCTTGCGGGCGGGGGCGGCGTCCTCCACCTGGCCGGCGAACCAGCCGGAGACCGCCGCATCATAGGCCGCCGTGCGCGCGAACGCCCGCGCCGCCAGTCGCTTGCGCAGGGCCAGCGTCGTGCACCCGTCCGCCTTCAGGGCCGCCACGGCCTCGTCGATGGACTCCCGGTCCACGCAGACCGCCACATAGCCGTGGTTCTTGGCCGAGGACCGGATCATGGCCGGGCCGCCGATGTCGATGTTCTCCACCGCCGAGGCGAAGTCGCCGCCGCCCGCAATGGTCGCCTCGAACGGATAGAGGTCGATCCACACCAGATCGATCGGCCCGATGCCGTGCTCGGTCATGGCCTTCGCGTGCTCGGGCGCGTCGCGCACGCCCAGCAGGCCGCCGTGCACCACCGGGTGCAGGGTCTTGACCCGCCCGTCCATCATCTCCGGGAAGCCGGTCAGGTCGGCCACGTCCTTCACCGGCAGGCCGGCTTTCTCGATGGCGGCCCGAGTGCCGCCCGTGGACACCAGCTCCACCCCCAGCTCGGCCAGGGCGCGGGCCACGTCCTCGAGCCCGGACTTGTCGGACAGGGAGATCAGCGCCCGGACGGGTTTGACGGCGTCGGGGGCAGGCGGAAAGTCAGGCGCGGCGGGCATGGGGATCCGTTCTGGCAGGCGTGTGGCGGGGAGGCTGTGAACGGCGCGCCGTTAACACGCGCCGCTCCGTTTCGCCACCTTCGGCGCGGCTTATCCCGCCTCGCCGCTGGCGCCCGCCGGGCTCAGCTTCCAGCGGATCCGGGTCTCGGCGTCGGTGCGGGCCGAGCCGCGCAGCACCAGTTGCAGCGACCGCCGCGTCAGGCCGTCCACCACATGGACCGAGGGCTCGATGTCCACGTCCGGCGCGTCGCTGCGGAACCACCAGCCCCGGCCCGAGGCGCCGCGCAGCAGGATGCTTCGCTTGTCCCGCGCCAGAGACGCCTGGACCCCCGGCTCCAGATGGAAGCGCACCGCATAGGGCGCCGCCAGCGGTCGGGCCGCGTCCTTGTGGCCGTCGCACGGATGCAGCCGCTCCTCGGCCCGCAGCTCGTCCAGCCTCTGGTCCAGATACAGCCGGCGCTGATGCTTCAGGCCATAGCGCGGGGCCCAGCCGTCGTGCTCGATCTCCAGCCACACGGCGCCCTCGGCGGCGCGGTGCTGGGCGTCCACGTGGATCGTAGGACCCACCAGCCGCGTGCCCAGAAGGTCCGCTTTCCACCCGGTCAGGGGCTGGGCCATGGCCCCGTCGCCCAGGCACAGGGTCGACCCGGCGGGGGTCAGGCGCATGGCCTGCCGCTCATGGGCGCGCGGGGTCCAGCCGCAGTTGGTGACGATACGGTCGCGCCCGCAGATGATCTCCAGCGCCCCCGTCTGGGCGCAGGCGGCGCCGCTCCACGGCCCGGTCCCCGGCGGCGCCGCGTCGGCGATCAGGGTCAGCAGCGGCGTATGCACCCGGGCGTAGCCGCCGGGGCCCATGCCCTCCACCGGGCCGGGATCGTCCTCGTCGTGGGCGCGGGCGGCGGCGACCAGGGCCGGGTCCAGCGCCCCGCCCCCCTGGAACGCGGCCAGCCGCCCGTCGGGCAGGGTCAGGGTGCGCAGCCCCATGGTCAGCCGCCCGATGGCCAGGGCCAGTTCCGGCGGCGGCGTCTCCGCCAGTTGCAGAAGGACGTCGTCCAGGGTCAGCAGATCCAGCAGCAGCTCAAGCCCCGCCTGGGGCGAGCGGCTGGCGTGGGCGCCGTCCTCGCGCACCGTATGCTTGAGCGCGGGCGCCAGCGTGTTCAGGGCGCGGCGGCGCAGCGAGGCGCCCGCCTTGCCGCCCAGGGCGCACCCGGCCACCGCCGCCGCCGTGCGCTGGAGCGCGTTCTCGGCCAGGCCGCCGGGCGGACGGAGCAGTTGCCGCGCCTGTCGCGCCAGAATGTCGGCCAGCAGGGCGCGGTCCGCCTCATTGGCCACCGCGGCCATGCGCCGCGCCGCGCAGGCCAGATTGAACACCCGCCGCGCCAGAATGTCCGGCTGCCAGGAAAACGGCGACCAGTGCGAGAACACCGCGTGCCAGCCCAGGGTCAGACGCAGCGCCTCGCGCGCGCCCTTCTCGCCAGCCAGCATCAGCGACGGCAGCCAGGCGAACTCGTGCAGGGCGACCGCGAACGCGCGGCTGGGGCTGGGCCGGTTCCAGGGATCCTCGGGACTTCTCAGGTCCATGGACACGCCGGACAGCATCATGCGGCCGCCCAGCAGCGCACGACCGATCTCGGGGTCGCTGGGCCGGAAGTCGCGCGGCGTGGCGGCGAAGCCCTCGGCGCGCGGCCACTTGAGGGTCTGGTGGTAACCGGGCAGGCCGTACAGCTCGATGAACGACTGGCGGGTCAGCAGCCGCCCCGCGATGGCCGGAATCAGCCGCCAGCCGCCCGGGCTGGGCGCAGCCTTGACCGGCGCGGGCGCGGCGGGGCGCGACGGATCGGCGAAGGGGGCGCTGGGCAGTTTCACGCGGCGGCCTTCAAAGCCTTTATGTTGTCGGCATAGGCGTCCGGCCCGCCCTTGAACACAGAGGACCCGGCCACCAGCGCATCGGCCCCGGCGGCGACACAGGCGCCGGCATTGGCCGCCACCACCCCGCCGTCCACCTGCAGGTGCGCCGGGCTGCCGGCCCGGTCCAGAATGGCGCGGGCGCGCCCGATCTTGGTCAGGGCGCTGTCGATGAATTTCTGGCCGCCGAAGCCCGGATTGACGGACATGATCAGCACCAGATCCACCAGATCGACGACCTCTTCAAGGATGCTGAGGGGCGTGGCCGGGTTGAACACAATGCCTGCCTTTGCCCCCAGAGCGCGGATGGAGCCCAGGGTCCGGTGCAGGTGCGGCCCGCTCTCGGGATGGACGCTCAGGATGTCGGCGCCCGCCTCGCGGTAGGCCTCCAGCCAGGGGTCCACCGGCGCCACCATCAGGTGCACGTCGAACGGCAGGGTCGAATGGGGCCGCAGCGCCTTCACCACCGCCGGGCCGATGGTCAGGTTCGGCACGAAATGGCCATCCATCACATCCACATGCACCCAGTCGGCGCCCGCGGCCTCGATGGCCGCAACCTCCTGGCCCAGCTTCGCGAAATCGCTGGCCAGGATCGACGGACAGATCAGGGGAGTTTTCACCATGCCCCGACTTACGGCGGGCAGGCATGAGGGGCAAGCCGGGAGGGCCCACGAAAAAGGGCGGAGCCTCGCGGCCCCGCCCTTCATCGGATCGACGGATGGCGTCCTTACTCTTGCAGCAAGGCCGCCATGCGTTGCTGCAGGGCCTGATCCTGCGGCAGGGCCTGGGCCACCACATTGAAGCGGTCCACGCTCAGGCCCGCGTCATCGACGGCTTGCTCCATCTCGGCCTGCTGCTCAGGCGACGGCGCCTGGCCTTCCGGCACCTGCTGCATCACGCCCTGAATCTCGCCCACGGCCTCGGCGAAACCGCGGAGTTCGTCGTCGGTGATATCGGTGGCGGCCGGGGCCGGAGCGGCCTGGGCCTGCGGCGGCTGAGCGGGGGCCTGCTGGGCGACAGCGGCTCCAGCGAACAGCATGACGGCGGGCGCCGCGATCGCGGCCATAAGGGTCTTGCGCATGATTGGTCATCCTCTTGTCCGCCCCTGGACCGCGCGAGAACGGCGCGAGGACTCCTTCCCCGCGCAAGACGCGGCCCTTCCGGGCTTACAACGGGTCCTGAACAGAACGTCGAAGGTCATAGCCCCGCGCCCCGAACCCGTGGCCAATCAACCAGACCGATGCGGCCCCCCAAATGACGTCAACTTGACCATTCCGTGGCGATTGTCGGCAGAAGAAAGGGCGGGCCCATCGCTGGACCCGCCCTCCTTTTCAGTCTGAGCTGGCTGGACTTCCTTAGAAGTCCATGCCGCCCATGCCGCCCATGCCGCCGCCCATGTCCTGGCCGCCGCCGCCCGAAGACTTCTTGGGAGCGTCAGCCACAGCGGCTTCGGTGGTGATCAGGATGCCGGCCACGGAGGCGGCGTCCTGCAGGGCGGTGCGGACCACCTTGGCGGGGTCGATCACGCCCATCTTCACCAGGTCGCCGTACTCTTCGGTCTGGGCGTTGAAGCCGAACGAGGCGTCCTTGTTCTCCAGCACCTTGCCGACCACGATGGAGCCTTCGACGCCCGCGTTCTCGGCGATCTGCCGGATCGGGGCCTGGATGGCGCGGCGGATGATGGCGATGCCCGCGGTCTGGTCGGCGTTGTCGCCCTTCAGGCCTTCGAGCGCCTTGGTCGCCTTCAGCAGGGCGATGCCGCCGCCGGGGACGATGCCTTCTTCAACCGCCGCGCGGGTGGCGTTCAGGGCGTCGTCGACGCGGTCCTTCTTCTCCTTGACCTCGACCTCGGTCGAGCCGCCGACGCGGATCACCGCGACGCCGCCGGCCAGCTTGGCCAGACGCTCCTGCAGCTTCTCCTTGTCGTAGTCCGAGGTGGTGTCCTCGATCTGGCGCTTGATCTGGGCGATGCGGCCCTCGATCGCGTCCTTCTCGCCGACGCCGTCAACGATGGTGGTGTCGTCCTTGGTGATGGTGACCTTCTTGGCCTTGCCCAGCATGTCCAGGGTGACGTTTTCCAGCTTGATGCCAAGATCTTCCGAGATCACCTGGCCGCCGGTCAGGACGGCGATGTCCTCCAGCATGGCCTTGCGGCGATCGCCGAAGCCCGGCGCCTTGACCGCCGCGACCCGCAGGCCGCCGCGCAGCTTGTTGACCACCAGGGTGGCCAGGGCCTCGCCCTCGATGTCCTCGGCGATGATCACCAGCGGACGGCCCGACTGCACCACGGCTTCCAGGATCGGCAGCATGGCCTGCAGCGAGGACAGCTTCTTCTCGTGGAGCAGGATCAGGGGCTCCTCGAGATCGGCCTCCATCTTGTCGGCGTTGGTGATGAAGTAGGGCGACAGGTAGCCGCGGTCGAACTGCATGCCTTCGACGACGTCCAGCTCGGTCTCGGCGGTCTTGGCTTCTTCAACCGTGATGACGCCTTCGTTGCCGACCTTGTCCATGGCCTTGGCGATCATCTCGCCGACTTCCACGTCGCCGTTGGCCGAGATGGTGCCGACCTGGGCGATTTCCGAGTTGGCCGAAACCTTCTTGGCGTTGGCCTTGATCTCGGCGAGGACGGCGGTGACCGCCTTGTCGATGCCGCGCTTCAGGTCCATCGGGTTCATGCCGGCCGCGACCGACTTCAGGCCTTCCTGAACGATGGACTGGGCCAGCACCGTGGCGGTGGTGGTGCCGTCACCCGCCTTGTCGTTCGTCTTCGAAGCGACTTCGCGGATCATCTGGGCGCCCATGTTCTCGAAGGCGTCTTCCAGCTCGATTTCCTTGGCCACCGAAACGCCGTCCTTGGTCGAGCGCGGGGCGCCGAAGGACTTCTGGATGACCACGTTGCGGCCCTTGGGCCCCAGGGTGACCTTCACCGCATTGGCGAGGACGTTGACGCCGCGCAGCATCTTGTCGCGCGCGTCGGTGTTGAAATGTACGATCTTGGCGGCCATGGTCGGCAGCTCCTATCTAGATGATTTTGTTCGAGAAATCAGACGTCGGGTGCTTTTCGGGGCGAATGATCTGAGCCGGGCCGCTGCGCGCCCCGGCCGATTTCGCCTTAGGACAGCACGCCCAGGACGTCGGATTCTTTCATGATGATCAGGTCGTCGCCGTCGATCTTCACTTCCGTGCCCGACCACTTGCCGAACAGGATGCGGTCGCCGGCCTTCAGCTCCAGGGCGTTGACCTTGCCGCTGTCGTCACGGGCGCCGGGGCCCACGGAGACGACTTCGCCTTCCTGGGGCTTTTCCTTGGCCGTGTCGGGGATGATGATCCCGCCCTTGGTCTTGGATTCTTCTTCCACGCGCTTGACCAGCACGCGGTCGCCGAGAGGACGAAACGCCATCTGTATGATCTCCTTAAAGGATCGAGTTCCTGCCCGGGCGACGCCTGTTAGCAGCCGCCATGCCCGAGTGCTAATGCAGCCGGGAGATAGGCCTCGGGCCCATGCGGGTCAAGGGTTTGGCGTCAGAGAATTTTCGGCGCGCAGGGCGTGATGACGCTTCAGCAGCCGCGTTTCGGAAGGTCTAGTCTGCCGACAGCCTCTGGATCAGCGCCATGGTCGAGGGATCGTGCGGCCGGGCCTGACCGCTTTCCACTTCACCCAGGATGGTGCGGGCCATGGCCTTGCCCAGCTCCACGCCCCACTGGTCGAAGCTGTTGATGCGCCAGATGATCCCTTCGACAAAGACCTTGTGCTCATAGAGCGCGAGCAGGGCGCCGAGGGTCTCGGGCGTCAGGCGCTCCATCAGGATGGCGGTGGACGGCCGGTTGCCGGGGAAGGTCTTGTGCGGCGCCAGCCGGTCGACCTCGGCGGGCGCATGACCGGCGGCGATCAGCTCGTCGCGCGCCGCCGTCAGCGACTTGCCCATCATCAGCGCCTCGGCCTGGGCCAGGGCGTTGGCCCACAGGGCGGGCTGGGGCCGGTCCTCCTCGTCGCGAGCGACCACGACAAAGTCGGCGGGCACCGTCTCCGGCCCCTGGTGCAACTGCTGGAAGAAGGCGTGCTGGCCGTTGGTGCCCGGCTCGCCGAACACCACCGGACAGGTCTGGCGCGGGACCGGCGAACCGTCGTCGCGGATGCGCTTGCCGTTGGACTCCATCTCCAGCTGCTGGAGGAAGGCCGCCAGACGACGCAGCCGGTGGGCGTAGGGCGCCACTGTGCGGGCGCCGCGCCCCAGCCCGTTGACGTTCCAGATCTCGGCGGCGGCCATCAGCACCGGCGCATTCCGCTCCGGCGGCGCGTCGCGGAAGTGGGCGTCCATGTCCGCCGCCCCGTCCAGCATGCGCTGGAACAGCTCCGGCCCGAGACCGATGGCGCATGACAGGCCCACCGCCGACCACAGGGAATACCGTCCCCCGACCCAGTCCCGGAAGGCGAAGGTGCGACCGCAGCCGAACCGCTCGGCCAGTTGCGGCGCGGCGGTGACGCCGATGAAGTGCCGGTCCAGACCGTCAGCAGGCAGGGCGGCCGCCAGCCACTGGCGGGCCAGTTCGGCGTTGGCCAGGGTCTCCTGGGTGGTGAAGGTCTTGGAGACCACGATGACCAGGGTGGTTTCGGGATCCAGTCCGGTCAGGGTCTGGTCCATCTCGGCGCGGTCGATATTGGCCACGAAGCGGACCTCGATGTCCGGCGTGCGGGGCGACAGGGCGTCCCACACCAGACGGGGCCCCAGATCAGACCCGCCGATGCCCACATGGACGACGGCCTTGAACGACTTGCCCGTGGCGCCCGCTTCCTCGCCGGAACGCACCGCGCTGGCGTAGTCGGCCATGGCCTTGCGCACCGCCTCCACCTCCCGGGACACCGGCTCGCCCAGGGCGCGATAGTCGCCGCCGGGCCGGGCCCGCAAGGCGGCGTGCAACACGGCGCGCCCTTCGGTGAAATTGACCGCCTCGCCGCCGAAAAGCCGGGCGCGCGCCGCCTCGATCTCCGCGCCGTGGGCCAGGCCCAGCGCCGCTTCCATGCCCTCGCGGGTCCAGCTCTGTTTGGACAGATCGATGGTAAGGCCGGCGGCCTCCACCGTCAGGCGCGACAGACGTCCCGGGTCGGCGGTGAACTGGTCGACGATGCGCACGCCGCGATCCCGGGCGGCGACGGAGTCAAAGGCGGTCCAGGCGGCATCGAGATCCATGGCGGGCTCCTTCGCGATCAGGCGCGGTCGAACAGGGTCAACACATCGTTTACGAGGCAGGCGTAAGCCGGGGCAACCGGCATTCCGTCGAATCGCCGCCGAAGGAGCCTGCCATGTCCTGCGGACTGATGATCGCCGCCGCCCTGATGCTGACCGATCCCGCCGTGGCGGTCACGTCCGCCTCCGTGCCGTCGGCCGAGACGCCGGTGGCGGGCGAGCCCCTGTTCCTGGACATCGTGTCCCGCTCCCGGACCCTGAAGGGGGTCGTCGACGGCTGGATCGAGACCGGCTTCGACACCGACGCCTTCGCCGGCTTCCGCCAGGACGCCGAGGCCCTGGCCGCCCTGGACATGCAGGGCCACGTCACCCTGCGCGAGCGCAATGTGGACGGCGACCTGAAGTGCATCCTGCGGGGCATTTCCGAGGATATGCCCGGCCGTCTCGACGCGGTCCAGAATGCGCCTGACGAGCGCGAGCGGGGCGTGGCGCTCAGCGAACTGTCGCACCTGCTGGACGACAACGCCGCCGTCATCCTCGCCCCGCCGCAACCGGCCTCCTGAGGGCTCAGGCGGCGTCGGATTCCGCCGCCAGTTCATCCGCGTACTTGATCGAACAACCGTAAGGCTGGGCGAAGGGCGTCGCCACAGGCCGGCCCGCCGCGTGATCCTCCAGCGCCGCGCGCACATGGCTGGTCGCGCCTTCCAGCGTCGCCACATCCGAACTGGGCCGGTCGTCGATGCCGCCGGTGAAGATGATGCGGCCTTGCTCGTCGATCACCCGCATGTCGGGCGTGGTGACCGCGCCGTAGGCCCGGCCCGTCTCGCCGGTGGGATCGGCCAGCAGATGGGTGAAGTTCGCGTCGTATTCGTCGCGCCAGCCGCGCGCGTCCTCACCTTCCACATAGCCCTGGGTTCCCGGGGCGGATGAGATGATGGTCAGCCAGACCACGCCGTCGCCGACCGCATCCTCCTGAAGCTGCTGCATCGGGCCGGTGTAGTGCTTGCGCACATAGGGGCAGTCCTCATTGGTCCATTCCAGAACCACGACCTGGCCCCGGAAGTCGGACAGGCTGACCTGTTCACCCTCGGCGTTGGCCAGGGTGAAGCCCGGGGCCATCTGGCCGTCGGCCTCGGCGGTCTCGGTGGTTTCGGGCGCGTCGGCGGGCGCGTCGGCCGGTTGATTGCAGGCCGTCAGGACGAGGGCGGAAGCGGCGGCCAGGGCCAGGATGCGGATCTTCACGGGATGGGCTCCTTGGTTGGTCGAAGGGATCAGGCGGCGTCGTTCAGGGCTTCGGCCACCAGACCGGGGGTCAGAAGCTGGGGCAGGATGCGCGGCGCGTCGGAGCCCGGCGCATAGACCAGGTACAGCGGAACGCCCGAGCGGCCGTGCCGCTCCAGCTCCCGGGCGATGGCGTCGTCCCGCAGGGTCCAGTCGGCGACCATATAGACCGCGCCGCTGGCCTCGACGGCGCTGCGCACCCGGTCCGACGCCAGGGCGGCGCGCTCATTGACCTTGCAGGTGACGCACCAGTCAGCCGTGAAGTTCACGAACACCACCCGGCCCTCGGTCCGGGCGGCCCGAACCGCTTCGGGCGACCAGGGGGTGGAGGACAGGGCCGAGCCTTCGCTTGCGCCCGCAGTATCCGGCGCGCGCGCCAGCGAGGCGCCGCCGCCCGCCAGCCCCATGGCCGCAACGAGCGACAGGACGGCGGCCACGGTGCTGATCACCCCGCCGCGCCCCTCGGCCCGCGCCGTCTGGCGCCAGCCCCACAGGACCAGGCCAAGCGCCAGCATCAGGGCGCCGGCCATCAGCAGGGCCAGGGACTCCGCCCCCGCCTGCCGGGCGAACACCCACACCAGCCACAGGGCCGCGCCGTACATGGGAAAGGCCAGCACCCCCTTCAGCCGGTCCATCCACGGACCGGGGCGCGGGAACCGCTTCAGCAGGCCCGGCGACAGGCTCACGGCCACATAGGGCAGGGCCAGACCCAGCCCCAGCATCAGGAACACCGCCACCGCCATGGGCGCGGGCATCACCAGCGCCGCGCCCAGCGCAAAGGCCATGAAAGGCGCTGTGCACGGCGCAGCCACCACCACCGCCAGCACCCCGGTGAAGAAGGCCCCCGCGCCGCCCGGCAGGCGCGACAGGCGTCCGCCCGCGCCGCCCTCGGCCAGCCCCTGCGCCGTCATGCCCATATGGAACACGCCCGACAGGTTCAGGCCCACCGCCAGCATCAGCAAGGCCAGCCCGGCGATCACCCCCGGCGACTGCAGCTGGAAGCCCCAGCCCACCGCCTGCCCCGCGGCGCGCAGGGCGATCAGGGCGACGGCCAGGATCAGGAAGGTGGTCAGCACCCCCGCCAGGAACGCCAGCCCGTCGCGCCGCGCCTCGCCCGGTTCATGGGCCGAGGCCGACAGGGACGCCGCCTTCATGGCCAGGATCGGAAACACGCACGGCATCAGGTTCAGGATCAGCCCGCCGACCAGGGCGAACAGCGCCGCCTGCAGGAACACGCCCACGCCGGTGGGCGTCGCGCCCTCGGCCAGGGCGCCCTCGCCGCTGGTCCCGGCCAGCGGCTCGCCCACCTCGGCGGTGATCTCCCACGCGCCCTCCGACGTGGACAGCACGCCCGCTATGGGCCCCGTCAGCCCGCCTGTCTGGATCGCCCGGCCCGGCGAAAGGGTCAGCGACAGGCCGTCCGCGCCCCGCTCACCGGGCTGGTCAGCCGGGTGAGCGATCACCCCGCCCTCGAAGGGAAAGAAATAGACGTCGGACAGGGCCTCGCCGGTCAGGGCTTCGCCGGTGACGCTCAGCAGCACAGCCTCGCCCCGCTGCGTCACGCGCGCGGTCAGGTCGCCCGGTCGCGGCGCGGTCTCGAGGATGCGGGAGATGGCGGTCCCGTGCGCCCGGTCCAGCGGCGCCTCGCCATCGTCGACCCGCAGATCCAGCGTCAGGGTCAGCTCGTCCGGCACGCACATCTCGTCGCTGCACACCATGAACAGGGCGTCCACGGACAGCGACAGGACCGACCCCGGCGCCGCATCGGCGGGAATATCGATGGGGACCGGCAGATAGACCTGGTCCGAATAGCCGTAGTTCATCAGGCTTTGCAGCCGCTGGCGCTCGGGCAGGGGCCAGACGATGTCGCCCGCCTCCACCCCGCCGGGCAGGGTCCAGTCCAGTTCGGTGGGCCCGCCGGAATCGCCCGGATTGCGCCAGTAGGTGTGCCAGCCGGGTTCGATATCCTGTCGCACGGCCACCACGGCGGTGGAGCCCGGCGCGGCCCACTGGCTCATGGGGACCAGCTCGGCGGCGATGCGCTCGGTGCGCTGCACCTGCGCCCCGGCGGGCAGGGCCGACAGCCACAGGGACAGACCGATCAGGACAGTCGACAGCAGGCGCATTCTGTCTCCACGGGTGTTGCGGTTCGAACGGGGCGAACCCTACCTGTCCGCCGCGCGGGCGCAACCGGAACCGGCGCCGCAGGCCCTACTGATCCGCAGGCATGGTCCCCGCATTGACCGCGATGCGCCCGATCAGCCCCTTGACGATCAGGTCCAGCGGCGAGGCCTCGCGATAGTCGGCGGCGGCCACGAAATTCACCCGGTCCTCGGAGATCAGGGAATAGATCTTGGCCTGGTCCCGCTCGGAATTGCGCGGGTCATAGACGGCGATGGAGAAGCCGCCCTTGGTGTGCATCATCTTCATGGTGGGCACATCGGTGTCGCCGTCGCCCAGGAAGATCATGCGGTCGAACGGGATGGCCCGCTCGTCGTCGGGGATGAATTTGTTGATCCGCTCGTGCTCGTAGTGGTTCAGCACGCCCTTGTTGATGCGGAACAGGTACTGGGTCTTGGTGGTGTAGTTCACGCCCACCGCCGGCCAGATGGCCACCCCGTGATCGTCATAAACGAACTTCGACGCGAACACGTGGCGGAAGGCGTCGCGGATCGGGCAGCCGTCGATCATCTCCTCCAGCCCGGCCGAGACGATGTAGTGCTCGATGTCCAGGCCGTAGCGCGCGCCGAAGGCGTCGATGCGCTCGAACCAGCCGGTCCCGGTCAGGTCGGTTCTCAGCCCGTCGAACAGCTTCACGTCATGACCATGCTCGCGCAGCACCTGCCGGGTGATGGGCTGGCCGTTCTCGCGGGCGCGGGCCAGCATCAGCTGCATGTACATCAGGATGCCGTCGCCGTCGGCGCGCTCGGTCAGGCTCTGGGCCTCGGCCCAGAAGTCGCCGATGTCCATGCCCACCGACGGGATGAAGCTGACCTCCTGCATGTTGCCGCGCGCCAGGGTGCCGTCGAAATCGTAGATCAGCGCGGTCTTGAGCCGTTTGGTCATGCCCGGCCTTCCTGAAGTTCGAGGCCCAGCTCGGGATGGGCGGCGGCGGGCTGGGCGTCGTGAGGCAGGTGCAGGATGAAGCTGGCGCCCTTGCCCGGTTCGCTCTCCACCTCGGCCCAGCCGCCATGCAGTTCGATCAGCGCCTTGACCAGGGCCAGGGCCACGCCGGGTCCGCCCCGCTCGCGCTGGATGTAACGGTCGAACACGTGGGCCTGCAGGTGATAGGGGATGCCGTGGCCGGTATCGGTCACCCGGAACCGGGTCTCGGCCACGCCGCGCACGGCTTCCAGGGTCACCCGCCCGCCCTCGCTGATGGAGCGGGCGGCGTTGTCCAGCAGATGATCCAGAGCCTGAACCAGACGTTTCTGGTCCGCGCGCACCGCGCCGATGCTGTCGGGGCACACCACATCGACCTGGCCGCCACGTCCCTCCACCCGCGCCCGCACCCGCTCGGCGCACTGGCCCAGCACGTCGCACACCCGCACATCTCCGAGGGTCAGATCCATCTCGCCCGCATCGATCTGGGCCATGTCCAGCACATCGTCGATGGAACGGGCCAGCTGGCTGGCGGCGACGCGGATGGCGCCCGCATGTTGCCGCGCCCGATCGTCCAGCGCGGCCTGCGCCTCCAGCAGCTCCGAATAGCCGACGATGGTGGTCAGGGGCGTGCGCAGCTCATAGGAGACGCTGCCCACGAACTGGCGCTTCAGCTCCCGGCTCTCCTTCAGGGCCGCCTCGCGCTCGCCCAGGGCCTGTTCCAGTTCGCGCCGGGCGGTGACGTCGGCGAAGGCCACCAGCGTCGCGCCGTCCGGCAAGGGCCGGGTCTGCCAGGCGGCGAGCCGTCCATCCTGGGTGCGGGTCTCGCCAGACACGGCCACGCGGCTCTCCGGGTCCGGATCGGCCACCCGCGCCTTGAGCCCGAGCCACAGGGCGGGGTCCGGCGCGGTGCGCTTGCACAGCTCGGCCAGGGAATCGAAGTCGCCCGCCTCGGACAGATGCTCGGGAGACAGGCTCCAGAACCGCTCGAACGCCTCGTTGTGCAGCCGCAGGCCGCCGTCGGAACCGAACACCGCCACCGCGTCGTTCAGCTTGTCCAGCGTCGCCCGCTGCACCTGGATCTGGGCGTTGTAGCGGCTGCGCAGGTCCAGCTCCCCGGTGATGTCGGAGAACAGCAGCAGCACCCCGCCCAGGGGGTGGGGCTGGCGAACCACCCGCAGGGTCCGGCCGTCCGGCAGGGACCAGCTGTCGTCCGGAGCCGCCTCGGTCGCCCCGTAGAACTCCAGCTCGTGCGCTTTCCAGGCCGGATAGTCGTCGCGCTCGGGCAATTGGCGGCGCTGGCGCAGACGGTCCAGCAGCTCGGCGTGGGTGGGCCGGTCATCCAGCCAGGCCGGATCGATGCCGAACAGCTGCTGGAAGGCGGTGTTGTGATAGGCCAGCCGCTTGGACGGACCGAAGATGGCCACGGCGTCGGCCAGATGGTTCAGGGTCTCGTCGTGCCCCTCCACGTGACGACGCAGGGTGTCGCGGGTCTCCTCCGCCTCGGTCACGTCCAGGGCGAAGGCGGCGGCGCCCAGGGCCTCGCCGTTTCCGGTCTGGCCCAGAGGTTCGGCGATGATGCGCCAGGCGCGGCGGCGCCCCCCGCCGGAGGTCCAGCGGAACCCTTCCTGACGCATCCCCAGCCGGGCGGCCTCGGCCAGCAGGGCGTCGGCGCCCCGGTCAAAGCCGATGCTGCGCTCAACCGCATCAGCCACGCTTTCGGCCTTCACCTCATCCAGCCAGGCGCGGTTGGCCCACACCAGTCGCCCGGCGCCGTCCACGCGCCACGCCGGCACCGGCGACAGCTCGGTCAGGGGTTCGGCCGCGCCGCCGCCATCCTGGATTTGCGGCGTCTCGCCCGACAGCTTCAGCCAGGCCGCGCCCGCCGAGGCGCGGCCCTGCACCCGCAAGGTCCCGCGCGGCGTGCGGGCCAGAAAGTCGCAGGGCGCGCCTTGCAAACGCAGGCGCTCCAGTCTGTCCGCATTCTCGGGGGCGGTCGCCGCAAGGGCGGCGACGGGGTCAGCAGGGACAGGCGCATCGGCCTGCGCGTCGCCGAACAGCACGGCGCGCACCCGTTCGATGTCAGCCGCTTCGCCCTGCAGGACTGAGACCTCGCCGTCGGCGTCGGGCGTCAGGGCCAGGTACACCTCGCCGAACGCGCCGAGACCGGCGTCACGATCCGCCAGACGGGCCTCCAGCCCGGTCTGGCGCAGGTCCGCCGCCGCCGCGCGCGCCAGCATGCGGTTTCTCAGCCGCCAGGCCCAGGCGCTGACCGACAGGGCCAGCCCTGCCGCCCCGGCGGCGGCCACAAAAGCGATGTCGGCCTCAGCCATGGTCCTCACCCGCCGATTCGGTGTTCACCATACCCCGTAACGGGCGAATTCCATCACCGCGGGAACCTGCGCGTTGCCTTGCCGCCCCGTGCGCCCGATATCAGCGGCCATGACCGACGCAGAACCCGCCTGGACCCACCACGCCGCCCCGTCCCTGGACGACTTCGCCCGCCTGGCCGAGGCCGCCTTCGCGGACCTGCCGGATGCGTTCCGCGCCTTCGCCGGCGACATGGAGTTCCGCATTCTTGATTTCGCCGATGCCGAAACCCTGTCCGAAATGGGCATCGAGGATCCGTTCGAACTGACCGGCCTGTATCACGGCGTCGACCTGTCCCAGCGCAGCGTCTCCGACCCTTCGCCCCAGCCTTCGCGAATCTATCTGTATCGCCGCCCGATCCTCGATGAATGGTGCGAACGCGGCGATGTCGGGCTCTCCGAGATCATCGCCCATGTCCTGATCCACGAGATCGGTCACCACTTCGGCCTGTCCGACGACGACATCGACGCCATAGAGGCGGGGCTGCGCTAGGCGGTCCGGACCACCCCGCCAGACGCCTCCACCGGCCAGGGGGTCAGCCGCCCCCCGGCGCAGGGACCGCCCACGCATTCTCCGGTCAGGGGTTTGAACACCGCCCCGTGCCAGCCGCACAGGATCAGCTCCCCGTCCCGGGTCAGATACCGGTCCAGCTCGATGGCCAGAGGAAAGCCCTGATGAGGGCACCGGTCCACCCAGCCGGCCACCTGATCATCCTTGCGCACCACAAAGCCGTGGAAAAAGGCCTCGCCGATCTGCAGCACAAAGGCGCGCGAGCCGGGATCGGCGATGTCGCTCTCCGCGCACAGGGTCACGCCGGGCGGCGTCTTCCAGACCCGTTTGCGCTCGGCGGGCGGTTCAGGGGGCGTCTCCGCCACCTAGTCCGCCTCAAGCCGGATCGGCCGCGTCAGCAGGGCGTCTATGGCCTGATCCACGCTCAGGCGTCCCGCCAGCACCTCGGCGGTGGCGGTGCAGATGGGCGCGTCCACCGCCAGCTTCTCGCACAGGTCGCGCACGGCCGGGGCGCTCTCATAGCCCTCGGCCACCGACCGCTTGCCGGCCAGGGCCTCGTCCACCGTCTGGCCACGGCCCAGCGCCAGACCCAGGCTCATGTTGCGCGACTGGGGGCTGGAGCAGGTCAGCACCAGATCGCCCAGACCACACAGGCCGCGCACGGTCTCGGGCCGTCCCCCCAGCGCCTCGGCGATGCGGGTGATCTCGGCGAAGCCCCGGGTAATCAGGGCGGCGTGGGCGCTCCGGCCCAGCTCGCGGCCCTCGACGATGCCGCAGGCGATGGCCAGCACGTTCTTGATGGCTCCGCCGATCTCGGCGCCCACCAGATCATCGGCCAGATAGGGGCGGAACGCCGGGGTGGCGATGGCCGCCGCAATGGCCTTGCCCAGCGCCTCGTCCTCGCAGGCCAGGGTCACGGCGGTAGGCAGGCCGCGCGCCACCTCGCCCGCGAAACTGGGGCCGGACAAAACCGCCGACGGCGTGTCGGGCAGCACCTCGGCCAGCACCTCGGTCATCAGCTTCAGCGAGCCACGCTCGATGCCCTTGGAGCACAGCACCACCGGCGCGCCCCCGCCGGTCTGGTCGCGGAACGCCTCCAGAGTCCCCCGCAGGTGCTGGGCCGGCGGCACCGCCAGAATCAGGTCGCAGCCCTTCAGATCCGCCATGTCGGCGGTGGCGGCGATCCCGTCCTCAAGGATCACCCCGGGCAGGAACAGGTCGTTGCTGCGCCGTTGACGGATGCTCTCGACCACCTCGGGCTCGCGCGCCTGCAGCGTCGTCTTCAGCCCGGCCCGTGCGCAAACCTGGGCCAGGGCGGTGCCCCACGCGCCCGCGCCGATCACCCCCGCCGTCTTGAATCCGGCCATACGTTCTCCCTTACGCCTTCGCGCCTTTGCGGCCTGTCTTGTAGAGCGGGTCGGCCAGGGCCGTCGCCTCGTCCAGCGGCCAGCGCGGGCGGGCCGCCACGTCGATGTCCGAAACCAGTCCCAGGGCCAGTCGTTCCGCCCCGGCCAGGGCGATCATGGCCGCATTGTCGGTGCAATAGGCCAGAGGCGGCGCCAGAAACGCAAAGCCGCGCGCGGTCGCCGCCCGCTCCAGCTCGGTGCGCACCGTGCGGTTGGCCGCCACCCCGCCGGCTGCCACCAGCAGGCGGTGGTCATGGCGCATCGCATAGTCGTCCATGGCCCGCGTCGACCGCTCGGTCAGCTGGCGCGCGATAGCTTTCTGCACCGCGTCGGCCAGGTCGGCCCGGTCCTGATCGGTCTCGCAGGTCGCCGCCAGCTTCGCCGCCGCCGTTTTCAGCCCCGAGAACGAGAAATCGCAGCCCTTTCGTCCCAGCAGGGCCCGGGGCAGGTCGAACCGCGCCCCGTCGCCGGTCGCCGCCAGCCGTTCCAGCGCCGGCCCGCCCGGATAGCCCAGGCCCAGAGTCTTGGCGATCTTGTCGAAGGCCTCGCCCGCCGCGTCGTCGATGGTCGCGCCCAGCCGGGTCATGTCGCCGATGCCGCGCACCTCCATCAGCTGGCAGTGCCCGCCCGACACCAGCAGCAGCAGGAACGGATAGGGCGCCGGCGCCGCCAGACGGGCCGACACCGCGTGGCCTTCAAGGTGGTTCACCGCGATCAGGGGAATGCCGCGGGCCAGGGCCACCGCCTTGCCGAAGCTCAGCCCCACCATGACCCCGCCGACGAGGCCCGGCCCCGCGGTCGCCGCGACCGCGTCCAGCCCGTCGAAACCGACGCCGGACTCTTCGATCGCCCGGCGCGCCGTGCCCGCGATGGCCTCCACATGGCTGCGGGCGGCGATCTCGGGCACCACCCCGCCGAAGGGGGCGTGCTCCGCGATCTGGCTGTGCACCACCGAGGACAGCACCTGAACCGTGCCGTCCGGCATCTGCCGCACCACCGAGGCCGCGGTCTCGTCGCAGCTGGTCTCCAGCCCCAGCACGGTCAGGACGCGCGGGTCTGCCGCCGTTGCCGCCGCCGCCTCGCTGCTATAGTCCGCGCCCATGCTCATCGGGTCGAGGTAGCCCCCCGCCCCCTCCCGCGCCACCGAAAGCCCCCCCGCCCTGTCCGCGCCC
>Ga0114900_1000109_pt1 | contig 71881 bp, 52 predicted proteins | sample MalvireepMed_231_FD_89685 | JGI IMG/M metagenome (GOLD analysis project Ga0114900, IMG submission 89685) | Marine viral communities from the Global Malaspina Expedition - Malaspina viral metaG DeepMed_231 | ecosystem: Environmental > Aquatic > Marine > Oceanic | place: Mediterranean Sea...
ATCAAGAACATCGCCAATTAAATCATCTTTTTCATAGGTCTTCCATTCTACAGCTTGCCATGCGACAAATAGCATAAATGCCAATCCGGCTGCGAAGAACGTAGAGCTCCACTTTCCTACCTCGGCTTTTGGGTTTTTCTTTGGTTCCATAATAGAGAATTAAAACAGTTGCTAAAATATGTAATTGAATCGTCTTATAAAAAAATTATTCAAACTTTAAGACCCTTTGTTTGCCCTAATCTGCGCCCCATCCAAATTCCTAACAAGATGCCTATGGTGTTGGCCAAGACATCCCATGGGTCGGCTGTGCGTGTTGGCAACAAAGTGTGCTGAATCAATTCAATTACCATGCCATAAAACAGCAATAGAAGAAACAAGAGTACCATTGCCTTGGTATAGGCGAGATCCTTCCGATCTAATAATAGCGTCCAGAGTAAACTAAGTGCTAAGAATAAGCCGATATGCACCCATTTATCTATAAACGGAATTTCAACCCCAGGGATGTCCGATCCCGGCATCAAAAATAAGATGGTAACAAGAATGGAATAAGCCCCGGTAATGAGACTTAATCGATTACCCTCCAATAATTTGTTTATAAGCTTCTGCATCCAGTAGCTCGTCTATTTGAGAAGTGTCGGAAAGCTGAATTTTAATCATCCAGCCAGCCCCATAAGCGTCTTGGTTGACTTGCTCCGGTTCGGTCTCCAGGGACTCGTTAAACTCGATGATTTCGCCAGATAATGGCATGAAGAGGTCGGAAACTGTCTTGACAGCCTCTACGGTTCCAAATACCTCTTCCTGATCTAAGGTTTCGTCCAAAGTTTCCACTTCTACGTAGACGATGTCTCCCAATTCGCCTTGGGCAAAGTCTGTAATGCCAACGGTGGCCACATCACCTTCGATGCTTATCCACTCGTGGTCTTTGGTGTATTTCAATTCGGCTGGAATATTCATTTCGGTTATCGCTTAATAGTGTAATTAATTTCCAAAGTTGTATCTCAAGGTAATCCCACTTCGAATGGTAGTTTGTGGGAAGGCAGTAGAAACCGCGTACTCCGAGAATGTATGATCGTAGTAGAACAGTGCCGTCAAATTTTTGGTCAAGGCATAGTCCATAGAGAACTGAAGGCCATAGATCGTCTGTCCGGCAGTAGTCTGGTTGTTATCGAAATCTAAATAGCGGATAATGGTTTTATTATCCCTTCTAGACATATCGAGTTTAAAATTAAGGTCCGAGGTCATGACGCTTTTCTTCCCACCAAAGTTGGTCCCGATTTTCAGGTCTTTAATACGATAACCCAGCCCTAGGATGATCTCGTTTCCTTGAATTTCTGTCAACAGATTGTTTGCAAAACTTAGCGACAAAGCTCTATCCTTACGGTATTCGGCCAAAATCTTGATGGAATTTTGCATCTCGAAATCGATCTTAACCAAGGGGCTAAAAACTTCTGTCAGGTTTACGTTGCTGAGCACATTAGGGCTTTTGAAGTTCCCTGCCTGATCGATCTCGTCGGGGTTAAAACGATCGTAATCCAGGTTGGTTTGGAACTGGTTTAGGGTGTAACTGGCTCGATAACCATGTTGGATAGAGAAACGCTTAAAGGTCTTCTTAAACCAATCGATTTTCATCAATCCTGTATACTTTATATCCCAATTGGGTAGCGGGAAATCTCTCAAAAAGCTAGTGCTTTCCTTGGAGGCATCTCCACCTTCGTAGGCCGCTAAGAAAGCAGGTAGAAGTACGTCTTGCGCCCCTTTACCGAACCCGACCGGATAGCCTTCCTCATCTCTAGGGAAGTTGGAGCTCCCATAAAAATCTTGGGCCAATCTATTTGCGATGGTCAGTCTATTCTCGCGGAACTTATTAAAAGTAGCACTGCTAAACTCGTCGCTTTGGCTAAAGGCCGTACCGATTAGGATAGTAGTAATATTGAAGTTTCCAAAGGTATTGGGCGTCAAAGACTGGTATAAACCATCTCGTACGATATAGTTCTCGGCATAGTTTTCTGAGTAGATACGGCTACCATTTAAATCGATCTTTAAATCGGGCAACAACTCTATATTGGCCAAATAATCGAACTGGGTACTCTCTACTTCTGTATACTGTTCGTTAAACTCCGGATAAATCGTAAGCCAACCTTTTCTTGCTGCTAGGTCTCGAACTTCCGCCTGACTACCAAAAACAAAACCACTGCTTGGTTTTAGGGTTCCCATATAGCCAACGGCTGGTAAATAACCCGGAATGTAGATCCCGTTGTTCTCCAGGTAATTCAACTGAATCTTTTTAACCATTGTAACTAGGCCAATCAAAGTGTTTACCGCCTTGTCGCCGGCTCGTAACTCTGTCGACCCAGCACCGCCCGCTCCACCTGATGCCCCTGCTCTAGAAGCACCTTCGCGAGCAATTCGCGCACCTTTCGATTCGTTTTCTGCACCTTTTTCTTCGGCCCCACCTTTGCCATCTCCACCTTTTCCGTCACCGCCTTTGGCGCCGCCTTCACCTCCACCAGAGCCTAAAGTTCCTTCTCCACCACGGGTTCTACGTGGTTTGCTCTGTGTGACCTTCCTAAGACCGATGTATCGGTAAAAGGAATTCATATCAAAAGTACTGTTGATACGATGCGTGCTGGCATTCTGAATAGAATGACCTAAGTTATAAACAGAAATGGTTCCGTCATCCTCTGGCACTTCAATATCTATTAAAACATCACTACCCTTTTGCCATTGATAATCTCCCTGATAAGAGTAGGTGGCCCTGATCCATTTAAGGAATGGGAACTTTTGCAATGGTAAATCGTAATTGAGCTGCAGCGATTGGAAATGCTGATTTGGTCTACCGGTATCGAAAAAGCCGTCCCACACCCCGATGGAATTGTCCACCATACCATCCTTGATATAGTTGTTTACAATTCGATTGTTAGTCCCAGTAAAATTAAATCTTAAGGATTTAGTTAGATTGTAGTTAACGGTATAAGACCAATCCCACAAATAGTTTCTCTGATACAATGTTGGCAGGCCTAAATTACCAGGGGTCAAATTCAATTCGCGGAACTTCTGTTCGTTGTACTGGCGAATAACATTGGAGCTTACTGCAATGTTCGCAGGCAGCGGATTAAAGTTGAAGTCCTTTAACCATTGCCAGTATTTCCCCATAAATAGCGAATCGTTCTTTTTAAACGGCTCAATTGGTTTTTGCGGGAAGTTATAGTTATAGGTCCCTCCAAGTCGTACGTTTTGATCTTTCGATTCTTCGATTTCGAAATCTGTATGATCAATCTGGTTGTACGAATAAGAGAATGTAAAGTTTTCTACGTCGTAAACCTGTGGCTTTTTATTCCCCGTTCGCTCTTTTCGCACCCCGATAAAGTTGATACTCTTACGCTTGGTATAATTGATTGCCTGTTCTTTAATGCGTTCTCTTTCGGCCGCATTCTCTGCATTGTCCAAACGTTGATTCAACTCGATGTCTTGGAACTCCGGATCGTATTTTGGTGTAATCGATTCTTCTCCTATTCCATAGTTAAACGGAAGCTGAATCCCCCATTTCTCTGGCAGTAATTGTCCTAAGTTAAAATTGGTTACCACATCATAAACCTGCACATCTTCTAGGCTTCGCTGATTTGGTCCTTGCTCTATTCCTCCAAAACCTACAGTGCTCATTCTACCTGTAGCGCTTACGTTGGCAAAATCTGCCAAGTTTGCATCCAGGCTGGCCACAGCTGCCCATCCACCCTCATTCTCGAGCTCGGACATTCGCAATTCGTTAAACCATGCCTCTCCACAGATATCGTTGTTAGTCTTGTTTCTAAGCCCTAACATCACCACCCGAACATTACCAAAACTCGGATTACCCTTAATACCAAAACGATAGTTCTGGTTGGCATCGATGGTGCCAGGTTCGGCATAGATTATTCCAGATATCGGATCGGCTTCTAACAAACCATCGCCCGTACCTAGGGCCAGTGTTTTAAGTTGTTGTAAAGCAGCCAGCGGGAACTCCATTCTGTTTTCTTCCGGCCAAACAACATCGGCATCAGCATCTGAAGGGTTGGGTAGATTAGGCGAAACCACAAGCGGGATTTCAATTTCGTAAAAGGCCGTATTAAGGTCGGTACCTAGTCGAATAAATGCAGCCATATCACCATCAGCAATTAAAGCCTCGTTCTCCAGGCTCTCGGCATGGATAAACATTTCTAGGTTTTTATACTGACGCATGTCCACATTGAAATTCTTGTAAACGGCACGTCCATCGTCGGGTTCTAATTGGCACACGCGCAAGGCAAGTGACTGTTCGTCCTGACGGATGATATTGTTATTGTTGTTTAACTCTTCTCGGTATACACCAGGTGGAATTACGTAGTTACTGTTCTGGATTACCCCGACCGCTTCGTTCTCGAAAGTGGTGTTATCCATAGAATTATCCTCTCCGGAAATATCCAAAGATTGCAAATAGCGGCGGTAGTCCCCGCGGAAGAGCTCCATGGTTCCAAACCTCAGTATCGTCTCTTGAGAGAACTGAGACATAAACATCCTCATAAACCGAATAGAACGGAAATCTGCTATTCCATTTACGGCTTCGGTATAATCGCTAATTGGGATACGGAATTGCAACCAACGCACAGGGATGTCCTCGTTGCTTTGGGTAGTGACCGTAATCTCTTTTACATCGGTGATGTATTGGTTGTTGTTTCTATCCATTCCAGGGACCAAATCAACTTCGTAGGAGAAGTAGCTGTCTACGGTATTCATCGTATTGTCCCGGTTGATATCCTCGACGTCTGGCTGAGCCGTAGAACCTCTATTGGTATTGGTTACTTCTACGGGCGAATTACCCTCGTTCCCATTATAAAGCAAGTAGCGTTCCAATACGTCTCCTTCTGCCTGAAGGAAGTATTGGTAGTTATCGTTGGAAGGATCCTCTAAACCAGCAAAGGCTGGGAACTTGGCTCCCTCTTGACCATCCACTAAACCGTCAAATCCAGCATCCTGGTTGGTTCTGGCATCGCCTTCAGAACTAAAGGTATAAACCAAAGACTGGCTGGTAGGCACTTTACCCCATTCTGTTGGGATGGTGTTAAACTCTGTGCCGTCTTCTGGCAAACCATTTTCGTATTGTTTTCTACCATCCTTTAGTACGTCCTCCGAGATATTACCCAAATCGAAGGTCAATTTTCCACCTTGATTTGAAGCATTCTCTGGATAGATAAAGGGGTCCATCAACCAAAACTGAATATATTCTACATTGGATCGTTCGAAATCTGTGGTAGATAGCTGACGCATAACTCCTCCATAGCGATCTTCTGGATTAGGCAGGTCGTTTGTCCCATTGGCTTGTGGATTGTAGTTGTAAGGTCCACGTCGATCTGGATAATAGGCCATATCCAAAGAAAACAAGGCCTGTGTCTGCCCAACGATGATATCTTGATCTGGGAAAATCTCATTTCTAAACAGTCTTCTGGTAAAAGGCGAACTGATGTCCTCGTCGTTAATTCCAGAAGGACGTTGCGAACTATAGAAAATCGGGTCGATGGTATACCATGCCAACTTTGCACGATTGTAGTTATAAGCCAAATCGTTGTTTCCTAATTCTCCTCCCAAGCCAATTGGCGTACTTGCAAGCGACCAAGTAAGTGGCGAACTGATATCCACCGCTGTTTGCGCTGCTTCGAAATCGTCCACATAGGCGGTAACCCTGCCATCGAAGTTCGAAACCTTCGGAGCCCCAGGTAATAGATAAGCGAATTCTCCCCTAACGGCGACGCTAGATTCTACATCTGTGTCTATGTTTGGAAGCGCATTCACCATACGGGTTAAAAAAGGAACCTCTGTAGAGTAGTTCGCATTAAACCCAAACATGGTGTTGTTAATCGGCTCGTTTTGGAAGGCAGATTTTTGCGTTAACGGCCGCTCGTTCATATTGAGGTAGGTACCTCCGATCTGAAAACGCTCGTTAAATTGATGCTGCACATCGAAACCGGTAAAACGCCTTGTTTGTTGCCCAAATAAGGTATTGTTCTCTGTGGTAATATTGATAGGCGTATTGGAATTCGCCAAGGACGGATCCAAAATTTGTACACGCCCCAACTGATAGTTGACCGTATAATCTACCCCTTCCACCAAGGTTCTTCCTCCTGCAGTTACAGTTACCGATCCCTGCGGAATATTAAATGCTCCAATCGGGATTCCATCACCAGAAGTCGATTTATAACTACCCTTTAATTGAAACTTGTTCTTGTCGCTGTCTTCCTGCTCGGCCTGAATCTTAGTCGACTCGTACATGGTACGGAATACATACTTTGCCTGATTGGCATTCCAGGTAGTTGGGTTATCGTAGTCTTGACTTCCTCCTGGACCATCCAATTTTTCGAATAAATACTCTCCAAAGGGCTCTACCGATGTAAAGATTACTCGTCCGTTTTGTTGGTCCACCGTAAGTCCCGGGACAAAATCGAAGAATCCATCACCACCATCTTGCGGGTCATTGTTAAAATTCAAGCGGTCCAAATTGAATATACGCAGCAAAATTTCATCCAGAAGCACTTCGTCATCGACGATGTCCTCTGGCAGATCTTCATCCGGATTCTCTGGCGTTCCTGGAGCCGGTGTGATATAGTTTAACGGAGATGGGTCCGTATAGAGGATATTCATACGGAAGTCTTCCTTTTCCAACTGATAAGCCCCGATAGGATAGATGTTTTTCATCATCAAATCCCAAACCGGTTCTTCTACATTGGTAATATTACTCTTCAGAAGCTTAACCACAAGATTTTGAGCGATCGGAATTTCTTCTCCTTCGTTAGGTTCCTCACCTTCTCCAGGGAAAAACTCCCCTCCGGTGGCCTCAACCCCGTCCGTAGAAAATTCCCCTACCTGATAAACCTGCCCATTTACAGTAAACTGGAAGGAAACCCCAAGTACCTCATCGTTATTAAGGCGCTGATTTAGGGAAAGGTATCCCAACTGGGTGTTCAATTGATACTCTCCCGGCGATAACCTTCTGGCATTTTCTAGTACTACATAATCTAAACCATCATTAACCGGAACTCCTCCAAAACCAGCTTGCACCGTAGCTACATCCCGAATAGCGCTATTTAGCACGCTATCCTCGGAAGGGTTTTCGATTCCGATCGGGTTGAAGTCGTTATTGCTGTTATCCGGAAAAGCCCTTGGGGAAGCATTGATAAAGCCCCCGGGGATGTTTGTTAAACCGATATTTTCTGCGTTCGATTCTCCGATGTCTTGCACCGCGATGATGTTTCGAACATTATTGATGGTGTTATTTCTATTGGTAATCCAAACCTCTGCCCTAGTAACTTGTACATTGGTATTGATAAAAGGGTAGTTGGCCAACACTCTGTCATAATTATCGCGGAAATAATGCGCTAAGAAAAAGTGACGGTTCTCGTCATAATCCAAAGCGAACAGCTCGAATGGCGTCACGGTTGCCCCGCCTTCTGCAGTTACAGAACGTGTTTCTGATTTTTGTTCGGAAAAGACCCCGGTGATGGTGGTTTTACCAAATTGCAATTCTGTTTTAACCCCGAACAAACTTTGCGAACCCTGAATCAGGCTACTATTAAGCGGCATGCTAACATTACCAACCTCGATTTTTTGGATGATGTCGTCCTCTGTAGGGGTATATTCTAATTTGATAATGTTCTGAAAATCGAAAGTAGATTGTGTATCGTAATTGGCTGTTACCGTTAATCGCTCTCCAACCTTACCTAGTAAACTCAAACTGATCCGCTGATCGAAATCGAACGAAAAGTTACTTCGGTTCCTAGGCGAGAATGATGGGTTGTCTTGTTTGGTGTACAGGATCCCTAGGTCCATCTCTACCGTACCTTGGGGAATCACCTCGATGGTGTTTCCTCCAAATACAGATTCGAAGAACGAAGAATTCACATAAAAAGTTGGAAGCAAATTTCGTTGCCCTTCTTCGGCACCTTCTTTACGACCATCGGCTGCATCGATTTTTTCTTTGAAGTAGGCCTTCATCCCTTCCTGAAGAACCAATTCTTGGTATTCTTCTGGAGTTAGAATAACGGGATAGGTAATATCGAAATCGCCTAGGCGCTGCGTTAAGATATAACGCTCTGTGATTGGGTCGTAGGTATACAGGTCTTGAATGCTTCTGGGGGTCGGTAAGTCCATACGCCCTTCTGCATATCCTGTAGCGGTCGAATCCTGCGCTAGCAGTTGCTGACCACTCAAAATTATTATCCCCAATAAAAGAAATTTAGCCAGGCTAAATTGTAAATCGTATTTTTTTGCAATCAATGTCTACAATCTTTTTAACGCCAATTTGATCAGAGTTTCCACGGAAGCCTGAGGCTGCTCGCTGAGCACAGCATCGCATGCCTTCTCGGCTTGTTTTCTTGCAAAACCAAGCGTCTCCAATGCAGATAACGCTTCATTTTTATTCGTATTGCTTGAAACGGGGGAAACCTCATCCAAACCGTATGCCTTTAAAATCTTATCCTTAAGGTCTACAACCACTCGCTGAGCCGTTTTTGTACCAATGCCCTTGACAGACTGAATGGTCGCTACGTCTTCTGCGGCTATCGCGCCCTTCACCTGTTCTGGAGTAAGAGAGGACAACATGGTCCTAGCTGTACTAGCCCCAACACCAGAAACGGATGTTAATAACCTGAATAATTCTCGTTCGGTCTTACTGGCAAATCCATACAGAATATGCGCGTCGTCTCGAATGATCAAATGAGTAAACAACATGACATTCTCATCAGAGGGGAGTTGGGAGAAAGTATGAAGGGAGATATTTAGGAAATAGCCAACACCTTGGCAGTCTATCACCACATCAGTAGGGCTCTTCTCTAACAATCTTCCCTTTAAATGGGTAATCATTCGGTTACATCAAGTTATCAGGCCAAATATAGCATAATTATTTGCTTCGAAGCCTATTAAAAAGTACGAATTTTGGTCTGTCAAACCAGCCTATTTTCGCTTGGTTCGCTCGGTTTTATGCTTCTCTTTTTGTTGGGCATCCACCACCACAATTGCGGTCATATTTACCATTTCCTCTACACTGGCACCTAGTTGTAAAATGTGTACGGGCTTTTTCATACCTAACATAATTGGCCCGATGGAAGAAACACCCTCCAACTCCTTAAGCATCTTATAATTACTATTAGCAGAGTCCAAATTCGGAAAGACCATAGCGTTCACTTTATTCCCGGCCAACTTAGAAAAAGGAAATCTGCTTTGAAGCATTTCTGTATTGAGGGCAAAATCTGTTTGCACCTCTCCGTCTACGATCATATCCGGGTTAGAATTATGCAGCAGTCGAACAGCCTCGCGTACCTTTTGCGCATGAGGGTCCTTAGACGACCCGAAATTGGCATAAGAGATCATGGCGATTACTGGTTTTAAACCGAACATCTTGATGGTGTAATTGGTCATCTGTGCAATGTTGGCTAGCTCCTTTGCTGTTGGATCTATGTTGATGGAAGAATCTGATATGAACAACGGACCTCGATCTGTGAGCATCAAGTTGGTGGTTGCCACTTTGTCGACGCCCTCAAACTTACCGATAGTTTCCAACACAGGTCGCAATACAGCTGGGTAGGAACGAGCGTAGCCGGCTATCATCCCGTCGGCATCGCCCATATTTACCATCATGGCTGCGAAATAATTTCGCTCTCGCATCAAGCGCTTGGCGTCGTATAAGGTTACTCCGCTGCGTTTTCTTCCTTCCCAAAACTTTTCGCCATATCTGCTTAATGTCTCTATCTGCTCATCGCTTTTAGGGTCCAGAATCTCTACCTCCGCATCAAAGTCCAATTCGGCCATCAACTCTCTAATTACCTGTTCCCGACCTAACAGGATAGGGATGGCAAGACCATCTTCGTATACAATCTGAGCAGCTTTTAGCACATCCAAATGATCTGCCTCAGCGAACACCACACGCTTGGGAGCTGTACGAGCTCTATCCATCAATAGTCTGGCGATTTTGTTATCGCTGCCCATCCTGCTATAAAGCGCATCCACATAGCGGTCCCAGTCTGGGATCGTCTCTGTAGCGACTCCACTTTCTATGGCTGCTTTGGCCACGGCCGGCGGGATCGCCGCAATTAGCCTAGGATCGAAAGGTTTGGGGATGATGTAGTCTTTACCATACACTAGTTTAGTTTCGCCATAGGCGACGTTTACCTGCTCTGGAACGGGCTCGCGGGCCAATTCGGCCAAGGCCTTTACCGCAGCCATCTTCATGGCTTCGTTGATCTTGGTCGCCCTAACATCTAAAGCGCCTCTAAAAATAAACGGGAATCCAAGTACGTTGTTTACCTGATTAGGATGATCGCTACGGCCTGTAGCCATAATGATGTCCTCGCGAGTGGCTACCGCCAAATCGTAGGCGATTTCCGGGTCGGGATTGGCCATGGCAAATACTATTGGGTTCGGCGCCATAGACTTAAGCATAGATGGTGTAACTATATCGGCGATAGAAAGTCCAACAAATACGTCGGCGCCTACCATGGCTTCGTCTAAAGTATCGATCTTTCTATCCGAAGCAAATTCTGCTTTCTCCGGAGTCAACGAGTCGCGATCTGAACGGATCACCCCTTTGCTGTCTAGCATCACGATGTTCTCGTCTTTTACTCCGCAGGCTTTATAGAGACGCGTACAACTAACGGCTGCTGCTCCTGCTCCACTGATAACCACCTTGACCTGATCCATCTGTTTCCCAGAGATATCTACCGCGTTGATCAATGCCGCTGCAGAAATAATCGCCGTCCCATGTTGGTCGTCGTGCATCACAGGGATGTCTAACTCTTCTTTTAATCGCCGCTCTATTTCGAAGGCTTCTGGAGCCTTGATGTCTTCTAAGTTGATCCCTCCAAATGTAGGAGCGATGTTCTTTACCGTTTCGATAAACTTATCGACGTCGGTGGTATCCACCTCTATATCGAACACATCGATGTCTGCAAAAATCTTAAAGAGCAAACCTTTTCCTTCCATCACCGGCTTGGACGCTTCAGGGCCAATATCACCCAAACCTAGCACCGCTGTCCCATTAGAGATCACGGCTACCAAGTTTCCTTTGTTGGTATATTTATAGACGTTTTCTACATCTTTGTCTATCTCCAGACAAGGTTCGGCCACCCCTGGCGAATACGCCAACGAAAGATCTCGCTGAGTAGCATACTTTTTGGTAGGAACTACTTCTATCTTCCCAGGCTGAGGCTTGGCATGGTATAAAAGCGCCTCTCTTCTTTTGCGTTGTTTACTCATCGGACACGGCTTAAAGCTAGCTGCAAAGGTAACCCACCCCCTGCAACCATAAAACTATTTGATAAAATTAATATTCCGCCGTAATCCTTCGAAACGAGTCCGTTTTACTGGGCTTTTACGAAAGATTTCAGCAAAGACATCCTCGGTCATTTCTTCCCATTGGGTTTTGCTATTTTGTAACAGTTCTGGTTTGGGTTGAAACAGGGGTTCGCTATGGGCTCTGCTAAAGCGATTCCAAGGGCATACATCTTGGCAGACATCACATCCAAACATCCAATCGTCGAACTGATCTTTATAATCGTTTGGAATTTCGTCCTTCAGCTCTATGGTAAAGTAAGAGATGCATTTACTTCCGTCTACCACATAAGGATCTACAATAGCTTGAGTTGGGCATGCGTCAATACAAGCGGTACAACTGCCACAATGGTCGGTAACTGGGGTGTCGTAATCGAGGTTTAGATCGATGATTAATTCGGCTACAAAATAGAAGGACCCAACGGTCTTACTCAACAAATTGGAGTGTTTGCCTATCCATCCCAAGCCGCTGCGAGCTGCCCAGACTTTGTCTAGAACAGGAGCCGAATCTACAAAGACTCGTCCACCAACCTCGCCGATTTCGTCTTGTATAAATGCCATCAAGGATTTGAGTTTGTCCTTAATTACAAAATGGTAATCGGTGCCGTAGGCGTACTTAGAAATTTTATAAGATTCTGGGTTTTGTTCTTCCGAAGGATAATAATTTAACAGCAAACTCACCACGCTTTTGGCACCGGGTACAAGCAAGGTCGGATCTAAGCGTTTATCAAAATGATTCTCCATATAACTCATCTGCCCATGACGACCTGCTTGGAGCCAAGCTTCTAATCGGGGCGCTTCTTGTTCTAAGAATTCGGCTTTGCTAACTCCACAAGAAAGAAAGCCCAACCGCTGGGCTTCTTGTTTAATTAGTTGAGTATGTTTGGATCGAGCATCGATCATCGCTTCTTAAAATAAGCCTCCTTGCGATGCACCTTTTATCCTCCCCAAGTGTTTGTAGGCTGCCTCGGTAACCTCTCGCCCTCTAGGAGTACGAATGATAAATCCTTGTTGGATTAGAAAAGGTTCGTAGACCTCTTCTATGGTTTCCGAACTCTCGGAAACAGCAGTTGCTAGCGTGGTTATCCCCACAGGCCCTCCTTTAAATTTATCGATGATGGTGGTGAGGATTTTATTGTCCATTTCGTCCAAACCATGTGCATCTACATGGAGTTGCTCTAGGGCATAGCGGGCGATTTTGATATCGATATGTCCATTGCCCTTAATCTGTGCAAAATCGCGCACTCTTCGCAATAGGGCATTGGCAATACGCGGTGTACCTCTACTTCGTCCAGCGATTTCTATGGCTGCCTCCATATCGATGGGGACGTCCAAAATTCCTGCACTTCGTTGCAAAATGGTGGTAAGAAGTTCTGTGGTGTAATATTGTAATCGAGACGAAATCCCAAAACGAGCACGCATAGGTGCAGTCAACAATCCGGAACGGGTGGTAGCGCCGACCAAGGTAAAGGGTTCTAAATTGATCTGTACGGTCCGAGCATTTGGCCCGGATTCTATCATGATATCGATCTTGAAATCTTCCATGGCAGAATACAAATACTCTTCCACCACAGGGCTCAGGCGATGAATCTCGTCTATAAATAAAACATCTCTTTCTTCTAGATTGGTCAATAATCCTGCTAAGTCTCCAGGTTTGTCTAACACAGGACCAGAGGTAACCCGAATGCTCACATCCAACTCGTTGGCCAAAACATGAGCCAAGGTAGTTTTACCCAATCCGGGCGGGCCATGAAACAATGTATGATCTAAGGCTTCGTCCCGAAGGTTGGCCGCCTGCACAAACACCCTTAAATTATCTAAAGCCTGATCTTGCCCTGTAAAATCGTCGAAGGATAAGGGGCGTAAACGCTTTTCGAAGTCGCGCTCCTGAGGCGATAGATGTTCGTGCGTTGGATCGAGGTGCTCATTCATACAAACAAATATACCTTTTTAATGGTTAAAGTAATCTGAAATAGAAAGCCCAAAAGAGTGGCTTTTGCTATTTTCGCTTACCATCAACAAACCTATGATTAGACTACTACTATGCTTTTGGCTGTCCCCCCTATGGCTATTAGCTCAAGATAAATCGGTACCGGTAAAATACATAGAAACCCCAATCGAGATCGATGGGAAACTCGACGAAGCTCCTTGGAGTCAAACCCAACCAGCAACCGAATTTTGGCAATACTTCCCTTCAGATTCAGTACAAGCACGCAACCAAGCCGAAATCAGATTTTTGTTCGACGACCGTACGCTCTATGTGGGGATGAAGATCAATGCCATTGGGAACGATTATGTGGTTCCATCTTTAAAACGCGATTTCCGTGCTGGTGGGAGCGATAATATCACCTTGCTATTCGACACCTTTAACGATGGCACCAATGCCTTTATGTTTGGGACAAACCCAGAAGGCGTTCGTCGGGAGGCTTTGGTCTCTGGAGGAGGAACAGAGCTAAGAGGTTTTACCACTAGCTGGGATACCAAGTGGGTAGGCGAAGTAGTCCAATACGACGGCTACTATATCGCCGAGTGGGCCATCCCGCTATCTGCCTTTAAGTACAAAGAAGGGGAAACGCGTTGGCGCTTCAACTCTTACCATTTCGACACCCAAGACAACGAGCGGAACACCTGGATCAATATCCCACGAAACCAATTTATCTTTAATCTGGCTTATATGGGCGATATGGTTTTTGAACGCCCTTTAGGGAACTCCAAAAGTCCAATAAGTATTATCCCATATGTAAATGGTTTGGCCGGTATGGACCGGGAGGCAGACGACGACTTTACCGAATTTAAAGTGGGTGGCGATGCCAAGGTAACCATCGGAAATAGTATGAATCTGGATTTAACCATCAATCCGGATTTCTCTCAGGTCGAAGTAGACCAACAGGTAACCAACTTAACGCGCTTTGAAGTTAACCTGCCAGAGCGGCGTCAGTTTTTTATAGAAAATAGCGACCTCTTTGCCGATTTTGGGAACAGCAGAGATGCCAACCCGTTTTTCTCGCGTCGCATTGGTATTGCCAAGGATACCGCAGACAATACAATCCAAAATGACATCATTGGCGGATTGCGATTAAGTGGTAAAGTTACCAACGATTTAAGGTTGGGGGTTTTAAATATGCAAACCACCAATGACGAAAAAAACGAAATCGCGAGCAATAATAACACCGTAGTAGCATTACAGCAAAAGGTGTTTAGTCGTTCTAATGTAAGCATGGTATTTATCAATAGGCAGAATACCTCCGACAAGGATTATGTGCTTCCCGAAGAAGAATACAACCGGGTGGTTGGGTTAGATTACAACTTGGCCAATGTAGATAACACCTGGACAGGGAAATTTTACCTACACAAGTCATTTACCCCCGAACTAGAATCTAACGATTGGTCTACCGGGGCTCGGTTGGTCTATAATACCACCAACTGGCGGATAAGGGCAAGTGGCCTTTTTGTGGGCGAAAACTTTACTTCGGACCTTGGTTTTATAAGGCGGACAGACATCGTAAAGATCGACCCAGAAATAGAATACCTATTGTTCCCTAAAAAAAGTAGGATTAACCAGCATACCTTTGGCTTTTTACCAATTATGACTTGGCGGCCAGAGCAGGATTTTCAGCTGTCCGATTACAACATCATTTTTAAGTGGGATGCAGAATTTAAAAACACCAGCAGGTTAAATGCGCGTAGCTTTAACCGCTATGTGTATTTGTATGATGAATTTGACCCTTCTTTATCTGATGGAGTACCATTACCTCCAGATACGGATTATCGCTTTAGCAGTTTTGAATTATCCTACCGTAGCGACAACCGCAAGAGCTTCTTCTTTAATCTACGGCCCTCTTATGGACAATTCTTTAATGGAGAAAAGTTAACGCTTCAAGGAGACGTAAATTGGCGTTTTCAGCCATATGTAAACATCGCTCTCCAGGCACGTTACGATAAAGTAGATCTGCCCGAGCCTTATTCTGACAACGACATCTGGTTGATTAGTCCAAGATTCGAGATAACCTTTAGTAAATCTGTTTTTTGGACCACTTTGGTTCAGTACAGCTCCCTGCAAGAAAACATCGGAATAAACTCTCGCCTTCAGTGGCGATTTGCCCCACTTTCGGACCTATATTTGGTGTACAATGACAACTACTACACAGATGATGTCTTTGCACCCCGTTTTAGATCGATCAATCTGAAGGTCACTTACTGGCTGTATATATAACAAACAAAGCCACAACAAGTGCGGCTTTATTTCGACTAGTGTGTTCCCCAACACACTCGCAATGTAAGTACAGTAACACAAAGCTAACACCCCAGACTTAAGCTTCCTATACGTGGATGCTCGTAGTTTGTCTTAAGACATAAAAAAACCCTGTAGTAATTCTCATACTACAGGGTTTTATATCTTTTCGAGTATGCTTAGTGATGCATCTCTTCTTCGTTGTCTTGCAGCGGAACCGATTGCGGCACATAATCCTGTCCAGGAATTACATAGTCGCTCTCATCTTTGTTCAACTTGCTATAATCGTAAGCCCAACGGTGAACATGTGGGATAGGTCCATCCCAGTTTCCGTGGATATGCTTTACTTCTGCAGTCCATTCTAGCGTATTAGAGCTCCATGGGTTTTTAGGTCCTTTCTTTCCGTAGAACATAGAGTGGATAAAGTTGTATAAGAACAACAACTGTCCAGCAGCTGCAAAGAAGGCAAATAGCGTAATAATAACGTTTACATCTGTAAGGTCATCGAAGTACGGGAATGCCGAGTTGGTATAATAACGTCGTGGCAGACCAGCCATCCCGATAAAGTGCATCGGGAAGAAGACACCATAAGCACCGATGGCAGTAATCCAGAAGTGCAGATAACCCAGTTTTTTATTCAGCATACGCCCTTCGAACATTTTAGGGAACCAATGGTAAACCCCTGCGAATAGTCCGTACAATGCAGAGATACCCATTACCAAGTGGAAGTGAGCTACTACAAAGTAGGTGTCGTGTACGTTGATATCTAGTGCACTATCTCCCAGCAAGATCCCTGTTAGACCCCCAGTGATAAAAGTAGATACCAAACCGATGGAGAATAACATCGCAGGATTTAGCTGCAGGTTTCCTCGCCAGAGCGTGGTGATATAGTTAAAGGCTTTTACCGCCGATGGAATCGCGATAAGCAGGGTTGTAAAGGTAAATACAGACCCTAGGAATGGGTTCATACCCGATACAAACATATGGTGCCCCCATACGATGGTAGACAGGAAGGCGATCGCCAGGATTGATGCCACCATCGCCCTATACCCAAAGATGGGTTTTCGCGAATTGGTTGCAATAATCTCTGAGGTAATCCCCAATGCGGGTAGTAATACGATATAAACTTCTGGGTGTCCAAGGAACCAGAAAAGGTGCTCGAACAATACCGGCGAACCTCCTTGGTTATGCAACACCTCTCCTGCGATATAGATATCTGACAGGAAGAAGGACGTACCAAAACTACGGTCCATGATAAGCATCAAGGCAGCAGATAATAATACCGGGAAGGATACCACCCCGATAACCGCTGTGATAAAGAAAGCCCAGATGGTCAACGGTAAACGCGTCATAGACATTCCTTTAGTACGCAGATTAAGTACAGTTACGATATAGTTTAGCGATCCTAGTAATGAAGAAGCGATAAAAATTGCCATCGATGACAACCATAGCGTCATCCCTGCTCCAGAGCCTGGGATGGCCTGAGGCAATGCACTAAGCGGAGGATAGATCGTCCAACCTGCAGAGGCTGGTCCTGCTTCAACAAACAAAGAAAATACCATAATGATGCTCGACAGAAAGAAAAGCCAGTACGAGATCATGTTCAAGAAACCAGATGCCATATCACGCGCTCCGATTTGAAGTGGAATAAGCAGGTTACTAAAGGTACCACTTAGGCCCGCGGTCAATACAAAGAATACCATAATGGTACCATGAATGGTGACCAATGCAAGATATACACTTGGATCCATTACACCGTCTGCTCCCCATTTCCCTAAAAGGACTTCGTAAATGGTAAACTCCTTTTCTGGCCAAGCCAATTGCATGCGGAACAACAAGGACATAGCGATCCCGATGATACCCATAAACAGCCCAGTGATAAGGTACTGCTTAGAGATCATTTTATGATCCTGACTAAAGATGTATTTAGTTATAAATGTCTCTTTGTGATGATGTCCGTGATCATCGTGATGCTCTTCAACGTGTGCGTGTGCTGACATATCTGTTTAAGCTCTTTATATTATTGTTTAAGGGTTTGAGCCAACGTAGCCTGTTGGGCTATCCAAGTCTCGTAATCCTCTTGGGATTCTACTACAATCTTCATCTGCATATTGTAGTGGTTGTTCCCACAAATCTTGTTACATAGCAATTTATAATCGAAAACATAAGTCTCTAAAGGCTCGTCTCCGGCCGCTATCAATGCTTCGCTTTTCTTGCTTCGGATCTTATTGATACGAGCCACCTTGTCCATGATGTCTTGGTTGGCGCGCATTTGTTCTGTAGTCTTGGTCGGGGTAAAGGCAAATTGCGTAATCATTCCAGGAACACAGTTCATCTGTGCGCGGAAATGCGGCATGTATGCAGAGTGCAGTACATCTTGCGAACGCATTTTAAACAATACTTTACGCCCTACCGGCAGGTGTAATTCGTTTACAATAACATCATCCTGCGCGTTTGGATCGGAAGCATCTACCCCTAATTGGTTTACGCCTTCGATCAGTCGGACGTTGGCTTCGCCCAAGGTATTATCGTCTCCTCCGTATCTGGCTCTCCAATCGAATTGATAGGCATAAAGCTCTACCACCAATGGATCGTCTTCTGGATCTACATTCATGATGTCGGTCCAAGTAAACAGTCCGTAAATAATCAGTCCTGCAAGAACGATTACCGGTACGATGGTCCAGATAAATTCTAGTTTGTCATTATCGGCAAAGAAAGTGGCGCGTTGCCCTTGTCTTCCTCTGTATTTAAAAGCAAAATAATGCAGCAACCATTGAGTAACAATCCCAACGATGAAGATGATGATCATGGAGATCAACCAAAGCTGATCAATCTCTACACCGTGTTCGGAAGCCGCTTCGGGCAACATTACATTCCCCCATTTCCAAAAACAAATGATACACAATACGTAGATAAAAAGCACAAAGGCCATCATCAACCACCCTTGGGCGTTATTGTCCTTATCATTAGCAATTTCGGACTTCTCGTCGGACTTGCCTTTGGACAACTGAAAGATCTTGCCCATTTGCATCAGTGAGACGCCAAAAAGAATGATTACTAATACAACTAAAAATGCGGTCATCGTTATCTATCTTCTTTAATGAATATTAATAATGAAATTGCTTACTCTCCTTGATAAATGGATTTCCTTTGGCCAACAATGGTTGTTTGGTCAGGGCGTTGAATACCACATAGACAAACAGACCAAAGAAGAACATCATCGAGCCGATCTCTGGCAAGCCGATGCCCCACGATGTACCCACTGTAGCAGGCATCACCATGTTAAACACATCGATATAGTGTCCGGCCAGGATCACAATTCCGGTAAGTACCACAAACCAGTTTACCCGCTTGTAATCACTGTTCATCAACAGCAATACTGGGAAGATAAAGTTCATGGCTAGCATTCCGAAGAATGGTAGGTTATAGTCTTCTATACGTGTTACAAAATAGGTAACCTCTTCTGGGATGTTAGAGTACCATATCAGCATAAACTGAGAGAACCAAAGGTAGGTCCAGAAAATACTGAAGGCAAACATAAACTTCGCCAAATCGTGGATATGACTATCGTTTACAAACTCTAAGTAACCCTGCGATTTAAGCACGATGGTTACCAAGGCGATTACCGTGATGGCACAAACCATCATTCCGGCAAATACGTACCATCCAAAGAGGGTAGAGAACCAGTGTGGATCGAAACTCATAATCCAATCCCAGCTTAGCATGGATTCTGTATAGATAAAGAATACCAAGAAGGCTGCAGATAATTTAAAGGTCTTTTTAAACCATTTGGTGTCGTCTGCCTGATCCTGGTTAAGCGTCCACTTGCGAGAGAAATAACGGTAAGCGTTATAACCAGCCAAGAAGATAACCGCTCGGATCAAGAAGGAAGTGGTGTTTAACCACCCTTGCTTCCCCGCGATTAATTTGTCGTAATGATCGCTTTCTGGATTTACCAATTCTGGATCCATCCAGTGGAAAATATGATTGATATGCATGGTAGAAAGCACCAATAGGATTAGCATCACTATAGAACCTACCGGTAAGTAGGCAGTGATTCCTTCCATCACTCTAAAGAGTACTGGCGACCAACCGGCCTGTGAGGCATGCTGAATAGCATAGAATGCCAAGGCTCCAAGTGCGATCATAAAGAAAAAGAAGGCTGCTATATATAGTGCAGACCATGGACGGTTTTGCATTTGGTGCAATACATGCTCCAGGTGGGCCTCTTCGTCTCCGTGAGCATCATCACCATGGCCTTCGCCATGTGCCTCTGCATCCCCGTGAGCTTCTTTGGCATCACCATGACCATCTCCATGATGATCGGCCATTAGTTCTTTCACCTCGGCGGTCGTACTAGGTGCCGACATGAAACCGGTGACCATAGCAACCGCACCAAGTACCATGAATACCAGGGCAAATAACTTCAGTTTATTGGGTAAGGTGTACATATCTTTAGCTATTCTCTTAGTTCTTTAGTTAGTGTTGTTCGTCCTCGTCGTGATCGCCTTCTTCGTGGCCATCTTCTTCCCCTTCTTCGCCGTCGGTCTCGTCGATCATTACGGCTATGGCAACTGCGACATCCTCCATCGGTTGTGCCAAAGGCTCCCCGTTTAAGGCGCGCTTTAAATTCATCACATGATGAGTGATTTGCCAGCGCTCTAATTCGTTGGTTTGGGAAGCATAAGATCCCATAGAGTTAAGTCCGTACATCTGTACGTGGTAAATCCCTCCTTCGTTGATTACACGACCCGGATCGGAATAAGATGGAATCCCCAAGATCTTTTCGTTCTTTACAAGAATCCCTTGTCCGTCTCCTTTATCACCGTGACAAACCGCACAATAAATGTTATACAACTCCTTCCCTGCTGCCAAATTCTCTTCGGTAACGGGAATGGGGTTGGTTAGTTCTGCTTTGGCCAATTCTAGCCCAGCAGTGCTGTTTTCGTAGTCGTAAGGCATCCAACCACGTGGGATGGAACCTTCTACAGGAAGCATGGCTTCCATTTCGCCTGGGAAGACTTCGTAAGAACCATAGGTTTCGTAACCTACAGACTGATACATGTTTGGCATGTATTGATAGTTGGGCTTCGACTCGTCGAAACAAGATACCACCGCCAGCGAGGCTAGCAGCATCAACCCGATATGTGCAATGCTTTTCATCTTAGTGATCGTCTTCTTTTTCGATAATATTAATTTCTACTGCTCCGGTTTCTGTAAGGAAACTGGAAACAGCCTCTACATCATGACCTCCCGCATCGATGGCCATCAAAAAGTGGTCGTCGGTGGTACGGACATCAGGATTCTCTGCTTTTTTGAAGGGCCACAATTTACTACGCATGTAAAAAGTGATTACCATCAAGTGAGCGGCAAAGAATACAGTCATCTCGAACATAATTGGTACAAAGGCCGGCATGTTCTCTATGTAGCTAAAACTTGGCTTCCCACCGATGTCCTGCGGCCAGTCTTCAATCATGATAAAATTCATCATGGTAATGGCAACTGCTAGTCCTACTAAACCATACATAAAGGCGGTAATGGCGATACGAGTATCTTCCAGTCCCATCACTTTATCTAGCCCGTGAACCGGGAATGGTGTATAGACCTCTTCGATGTGATAGTGTTCTTTACGAACGGCTTTCACGGCATTCATCAGAATGTCGTCATCGTTGTATAATGCGTGAATCACTTTGGCCATGATTAACTGTTTTTATCGTTGGACTTACCTGGCATGGTATAATGCTTAGCATCATCGCCTTGCTCGGCTCGTAATTTCTTGTATTTGCTTCCGGAACCTTTTAGGATCGACTTAACCTCTGCCTGAGCGATTACCGGGAAGGTTCGCGAGTAAAGCAAGAATAAGACAAAGAAGAACCCAATGGTACCGATAAAGATCCCAATATCTACGAAGGTAGGAGAGAACATCGTCCAAGAAGAGGTTAGGTAATCACGGTGAAGCGAAGTCACGATAATCACAAAACGTTCGAACCACATCCCGATGTTTACCACAATAGAGATAATGAACGAGAACATAATGCTTCTTCTCAATTTTGGGAACCACATAAACTGTGGCGAGAACACATTACATGTCATCATCGCCCAGTAAGACCACCAGTAAGGACCGGTAGCACGGTTAAGGAATGCGTATTGTTCGTATTCTACACCAGAATACCATGCAATAAAGAGCTCGGTGATATAGGCCACCCCTACGATGGATCCCGTGATCATGATCACGATGTTCATCAACTCGATATGTTGAATGGTGATGTAATCTTCTAGTTTAGACACCTTACGCATAATGATAAGTAGGGTGTTTACCATCGCAAACCCAGAGAAGATCGCTCCCGCAACAAAGTAGGGCGGGAAGATGGTGGTGTGCCATCCAGGAATCACAGAAGTTGCGAAGTCAAAAGATACAATGGTGTGTACAGATAGTACCAGCGGTGTTGCCAAACCGGCAAGTACCAGAGATACTTCTTCAAATCGTTGCCAGTCTTTGGCACGTCCACTCCAACCAAAGGAGAGGATGCTATATACTTTTTTGGTAAATGGTCTAACTGCTCGGTCGCGAATCATGGCGAAATCCGGTAGCAATCCTGTCCACCAGAATACCAAGGATACCGATAGATAAGTAGAGATCGCAAATACGTCCCATAGCAGTGGAGAGTTAAAGTTTACCCATAACGAACCAAATTGGTTGGGAATAGGCAATACCCAATAGGCCAACCAAGGACGTCCCATGTGAATAATCGGGAACAACCCTGCCTGGATTACAGAGAAGATCGTCATCGCCTCTGCCGAACGGTTAATCGCCATTCTCCATTTTTGACGGAATAGTAAAAGTACTGCAGAAATCAAGGTACCTGCGTGACCAATACCTACCCACCATACAAAGTTGGTGATATCCCAAGCCCAATTTACGGTCCGGTTTAATCCCCAAACACCGATTCCTGTAGAGATGGTGTAAATAATACAACCAATCCCCCATAAAAAGGCAGCAAGTGCAATGGAGAAAACAATCCACCAAGCTTTATTGGCTTTTCCTTCTACAGGAGCGGCCACGTCCACAGTCACGTCGTGGTAGCTTTTATCTCCGGTAACTAAGGGTCTTCTAATAGGTGCTTCGTAATGCGACGCCATATCTATATATTCAATTTCTTAGTTAGATTATTATGCTTCGTTGGTATTTCTTACCTGAGTATGATAGAACACATTTGGTTTGGTTCCTACAGACTCTAGTAAGTGATACATTCTATCATCATTGGATAAGCTGTGAATTTCGCTATCGTGATCGTTCACATCTCCAAACTGAATCGCTCCAGACTCACAAGCGGCAGAACAAGCTGTTTTAAACTCACCATCCTTCACAGGTCTTCCATCGCGCTTGGCATCCAAAATGGTTTTTTGTGTCATCTGGATACACATAGAACACTTTTCCATTACCCCTCTAGATCGAACCACAACATCTGGGTTCAATACCATACGGCCAAGGTCATTGTTCATGTGGTAATCGAACTCATCGTTCTCTGAATACAAGAACCAGTTAAATCGACGTACCTTATAAGGACAGTTGTTTGCACAGTAGCGTGTTCCGACACAACGGTTGTAAGCCATGTGGTTTTGTCCCTGGCGTCCATGAGAGGTAGCGGCTACCGGACACACAGTCTCACATGGAGCGTGGTTACAGTGCTGACACATCACCGGCATAAAGGCCACCTGCGGGTTGGCCGCAGCGACTTCCATTTCGCCAAATTCGGATAGAGAACTTCCCAATCCAGAAATATTGTCTTTTTTGTTTACATCACCTTCGAAGGTATCTTCGGAAGAATAGTAGCGGTCTATACGCAACCAGTGCATATCGCGACTCTTACGCATTTCGTCCTTACCAACAACGGCGACGTTGTTTTCTGCATGACAAGCAATAACACATGCCCCACAACCTGTACAAGAGTTTAGGTCTATCGATAGATTAAAGTGGTGTCCTACAGAACGATCGAAGCTGTCCCAAAGGTCGGCATCCGGAGAAGTCACCGGAATCATCTGGTGATCTTTAGATACCATCGGCATTGGGTTCCACTCCTGGCTATCCTTGGTGTTGAAAATCTCTAGAGTGGTTTCGCGAATGATATCGCGTCCCATCATGGTATTGTGCAACTGGATACAAGCGAACTCGTGGGTTCCGGCTGCCTTTTCGATGCTCACATTCTGAACATTCGAAAAGTCGTTGTAGAAACCGTAAGCGTTAACTCCGGTTTGCATTTCTTCTTGTACTGCACTGCTACGTCCATAACCAACAGCAAGACCTACAGTCCCTTTGGCCTGACCCGGTTGGATTAGAACAGGTGCGGTAAGGCTTACATCGCCTACGGTTACTGTAGCATAACTACCGTTAAGACCTCCATTGGCCACATTGTAGTTTTCTAAGCCTAGGTCTTTTGCATCGGCAGCAGAAACAGTTAGGTAGTTGTCCCAAGAAGCACGAGAAATCGGATCTGGAAGTTCTTGCAACCAAGGGTTGTTGGCTTGCGACCCATCTCCAAGACCTGTCTTGGTATATAGGTGCAATTCCATTCCTCCTTGAGTAAAGGCAAGGGCCCCATTATCTGTACCCGGATCTTCTTCGGTCATATCGCCCATCACCACATCTGCAGTGCTTTCGATCACCCCATCGTGAAGGGCTTGGTTCCAAGAACCGCCTTCGGTAAGGATGGCCTCACTCCAGTGTGCTTTGATATAATCGTAATAGGCACTGTCGTTATCGGTCCAGCTTAACAGACAATCTTGAAACTGTCGCGTGTTAAACAACGGACGAATAGTAGGCTGCGTAAGAGAGAACATCCCTTTTTTGATCTGGGCATCGCCCCAAGACTCCAAATAGTGTGGAGTAGCAGCTACCAATTGTGCACCGCTTGCCGTTTCATCATTGGTCAAGGCAAATGCCAAGGAGAACTCGAGGTTCTGATATCCTTCGGTAAAAGAGGTGCTTGGGAAACTATATACTGGGTTAACACCAACGGTGATTAACCCTTTGATGCTACCATTGGCAACACCTGTCATTACATTTTTTACAGCCGCATTGCTAGAAGAAGCGTTCATGCGTGGACGAGTAACATCCATCACCTCGCTGTTTACTCCTGCATTGTATTCTAAAGCCATGGTCTGGGCACTCACTCCAGGAACACCACAAAGAATAACTCCTTTAGAACCAGCCTTAGCTAAGTGGCGTTTCGCAGCGTTTACCGCAGCAGCCATTTCTTCTGGAAGCGACCCTGCAGAACCGTTTCCGGCAAGCGCCTGCAGAATCTGTATCTGCTGAGCAGCTGTTGCTGGCACACGCTTATCGGCGTTCGCACCAGAAAGGCTCATATTGGCTTCGAACTGATAGTGCTTAGACATCTTACCATCTTGTGGCACACGTCCTTTGGCATATCCGGCTTCGTAACCTCCCCCTTGCCAGTCACCGATAAAATCGGCACCAACGGCAACAATCACTTCTGCTTTAGAAAGATCATAATCTGGAAGGACGCGGAACCCGTATTTATTTTGGAAGGCATCCAAGGCGTCGCTCGAAGAAACGGCATCGTAACTTACGTGGCGAACCTGCGGATACTTAGTAGTAAAATCGGCAATAAGCTTGGCAGTAGATGGACTGGCAAACGTTTGGGTAAGTAACACCACATCCTTTCCGGCCATGGCTCCTAGGCGTTGCGCTACGGCAGCGTCTAGCTCTTCCCAAGTTGCGTCGTTTCCGTCTACTCTTGGACCTTGCACGCGTGCTGTATCGTACATAGAAAGTACAGATGCATGAACCCGTGCATTTACAGATCCTCCGTGCATAGACAAGTCGTTGCGCTCTATTTTGATTGGACGCCCTTCGCGGGTTTTAACCAAAACGTTGGCAAAATCGAAGCCATCTGCCATGGTAGTGGCGTAGTAGTTGGCAACACCAGGAACGATCTCGTCCGGAGCAACTACATAAGGAATCGATTTAACGACAGGACCTTCACAGGCAGCCAACGAAGCGGCAGCTGTAGAGAATCCAACATATTTTAAGAAATCGCGACGTGTGGTCGAAGAAGCTTCTAGCGTATCCTTGTCTCCTAAGAACTCATCTGTTGGGATGGGCTCTACAAACTCGTTCTGCTGTAGCGTCTCAACAATAGAGCTGTTCTCGTCTAGCTCTTCAACACTTTTCCAGTATTTCTTGTTTGATGCCATATCTTATAGTAAGCTATTGTTCTGAATTGATTTTAGTAGTGACATTTTCCACACTCCAAACCACCCATCTGGGCAGCGGTGAGTTTGTCTACACCATACTTTTTAGAAAGTTCCTCGTGGATCTTGTCGTAGTAGGCATTGTCTTCTACTTTTACATTTGTCTCTCTGTGACAGTTGATACACCAGCCCATGGTTAATGGAGAATGCTGAGACATCACTTCCATCTCCTCCACCGGACCGTGACACTTCTGACACTCTACACCAGCAACGGTAACGTGCTGCGAGTGGTTGAAGTAAACAAAGTCTGGAAGGTTATGAATACGAATCCATTTTACTGGAGCCGTGTCGCCGGTGTAGGCTTGGGTACCTTCGTCCCAACCAACAGCAGCGTAGAGTTTTTGGATTTCGGCGTTGTAATCTACACCGTATTCTTTTTGCCCTTCGGCTTGTGTAGTCTCTGCCACTTCACTGATGTTTTTGTGACAGTTCATACACACATTTAGCGATGGGATACCAGAGGTCTTACTCTTACGAGCAGAACTGTGGCAATACTTACAATCTATTTGGTTTACACCTGCGTGGATGCGGTGAGAGTAATGAATAGGCTGCACAGGTGCATAACCCTCATTTAAGTCTACTTGCATCATCCATCCGTAGGCGAAGTAAGCCCCAGAAAGCAGAAGTAAAATAGCGGTAACAAAAACCATGAATTGGTTATCGAGATAAGCTTGCCAGATCGGCTTGCGCTTAACGCGCTCTTCCATCTCTACGCCATTGGCTTGTGCAAAACGACGCAGGGTCTTGTTGACCAAAACCAACAAGATAATAAGCATGGCAAATACCAGGGCCAATATCCCAAGGATGACGTTATTGGAAACGCCCCCTCCAGAATTACCAGCACCAGTGGTCGCATCAGCTACTACAGGAGCGGCCTTTTTCTCTTTGTAAGTGTAGGCAATGATGTTGTCGATGTCTGTATCGCTCAATGCCGGGAATGCGGTCATCACCGCTTGGTTGTTCTCTTCAAAAATCTTGATGGCCGTTGCGTCTCCAGACTTAATCATGTCCTGAGAATTGCGAATCCACGAATACAACCACTCACGATCGTATTTATCGCCAACCCCAAACAAAGCAGGTCCGGTGGCCTTCTTGTACAGCTTATGGCAAGCAGCACAATTGGCTTTGAACAAGGCTTCTCCAGCAGCAGTATCAACTGCCTGCGCAGGAAGAGGAGTGCTGGCAAAAGTGGTTTGGGCTAATAAAAACGTTAGCAGTAGTGCTAACAAAGTACGTGACAATTTGAAGGGTAGCTTTTGGTAACTTACCTGTTCCATACGATTGGTTATATTATTGTCCATAAGTTTGGCACGCAATTGGTTATAAAAAGGTTGATTTTACAACACTTTAAACGGGCCTCAAATAACTGTGCAAAAGTACGAGATTAAGTCCATTTTCGAAATCCAAATAAAGTGTTAACAACTAATTTATATCAATTCTAAATAATAAAAAATGGACCTCCATTGTTATATTGCTTTACCTTTGTCCCAAAGCCAGAAATACATGAAAGAGAGAATGTTTTGTAAAATATTGACCGCCAGCTTTATATGTTTGTTTTTTACCCATACAATCCAAGCCCAGTCTGGGGTTGTGACCGTTAACGAAGATGCTAAAATTCCTGAGGTTCTAGGGCTAAAAAAATCTATGGAGCGGAACAATGAATTGTCCGATGGTTACACTATTCAACTGTATTATGGTGACCTTGACGGAGCAAATAAAACCATGAAACTGTACAAGCAAAAGTATACTTCTTGGCCTGCTTCTATCGAATATGAAACACCCAATTACAAAGTATGGGTGGGTAATTACAACACCCGTATCGACGCCGATCGCGCACAGATTGAAATCCAAAAAAACTTTCCGGCTGCCTTTATTTTAAGACCAAAAAAAGGCAAGAAAGCCATCGAAAAAGACGAAGAGGAGAAGCCTAAGAAGAAGGCATAAACTTCCGTAACGAACATAAAAAAAGCCCGCTAAATGCGGGCTTTTTTATTCGGTATAGGTGGCTTATAATTTTTTCTTAACGGCCACTTCCTGGAAGGCTTCGATGATGTCCTCCTCACGGATGTCGTTGTAGTTTTTAACCTGCATCCCGCAGTCGTATCCTTTAGAAACTTCTTTAACATCGTCCTTGAATCGCTTCAACGATGCTAGCTCTCCTGTAAACACTACTACTCCTTCGCGGATTAAGCGGATACCAGAGTTTCTGAAGATCTTTCCGTTGGTAACCATACAACCTGCAATGGTACCGATCTTGGAGATCTTGAAGGTCTCGCGGATCTCTGCCGTACCAGTAATCTCTTCCTTCATCTCTGGAGAAAGCATTCCTTCCATGGCATCCTTCAGGTCGTTGATCGCATCGTAGATAATAGAGTACATACGGATGTCGATTTCTTCCTTGTCTGCCAACTGGCGGGCATTACCCATTGGGCGTACGTTAAATCCAATCACCACCGCATCAGAGGCCGAGGCCAAGAGCACGTCGCTCTCTGTGATGGCACCCACACCTTTGTGAATAATGTTTACTTGGATCTCTTCCGTAGACAACTTTAGGAACGAATCTGTTAAGGCCTCTACAGAACCGTCCACATCTCCCTTAAGGATGATGTTAAGCTCTTTAAAGTCTCCTAAGGCGATTCGACGCCCTATTTCATCTAGCGTGATATGACGCTGTGTACGAACAGACTGCTCGCGCTGCAATTGGGTACGCTTGGTAGCAATATCCTTGGCTTCGCGCTCGTCTTCGAATACGTTAAATTTATCTCCGGCTTGTGGTGCACCATCCAAACCTAGTATAGAAACCGGTGTAGAAGGTCCTGCCTCCATCACCTTGTTTCCACGCTCGTCTTGCATGGCTTTTACCTTACCAGAATGCTGCCCGGCCAATACGTAGTCTCCAATTTTAAGGGTTCCTGCTTGTACCAGAATCGTAGAAACATATCCACGTCCCTTATCTAAGAAGGCTTCGACTACCGTACCAACAGCTGGTTTGGACGGATTAGCTTTAAGCTCTAGTAATTCTGCTTCGAGCAATACCTTTTCCAACAATTCGTTGACTCCTTGACCAGTCTTGGCCGAAATGTCATGCGATTGGATTTTACCTCCCCAGTCTTCTACCAAGAGGTTCATCGCTGCCAGTCCTTCTTTAATCTTCTCAGGGTTGGCAGTTGGTTTATCGATTTTGTTTATCGCAAATACGATAGGCACTCCCGCCGCTTGGGCGTGAGAGATGGCCTCCTTTGTCTGAGGCATAATATCGTCATCCGCAGCTACCACGATGATGGCCAAGTCTGTTACTTGAGCCCCACGTGCACGCATGGCGGTAAAGGCTTCGTGACCTGGTGTATCCAAGAAGGCGATCTTCTGACCACTCTCTAGGGTAACTCCATAAGCCCCGATATGCTGTGTGATTCCACCAGACTCACCGGCGATTACATTTTCTTCTCGAACGTAATCTAACAAAGATGTTTTACCGTGGTCTACGTGACCCATTACGGTAACGATCGGCGCGCGCGCTACTAGATCTTCTGGACTATCCTCTACCTCTTGGATCGACTCCTCAATATCGGCAGTGATAAATTCTACAGTAAATCCAAACTCGTCGGCTACGATGGCTAAGGTTTCTGCATCCAATCGCTGATTCATAGTCACCATCATTCCTAAAGACATACACGCAGAGATTACTTGTGTCACAGGAACATTCATCATGGTGGCTACCTCACTTACCGTAACAAACTCTGTTACTTTAAGGATTTTAGACTCCGCATCTAGCTGCGCCATTTCATCCTCCGTCTTCTGACGGTGAATATCTCGCTTCTCTCTACGGTATTTAGCTCCTTTTCCTTTACTGGACTTCCCTTGAAGTTTCTCGAGAGTCTCCCGTACTTGTTTTTGAACTTCTTCTTCGCTCGGCTCTTCTTTAGGAACATGAGTACGTCCCTTACGCCCGCGATTGTCTCTTTGATTTCCGCCTCCTTTAGAAGGCTCTTTGGAGATTCTACGACGACGACCACGACGTTCGCTGTCCTTTTTGTCGTCTTTCTTCTCTTCTTTTTTCTTCTTTTCTGGCTTTTTGAACTTCGACAAGTCGATTTTCTCACCAGTAAAGTTTGGCCCATCCAGTTTCTTATACTGGGTTGTAACCTTATCAGATTGGGTCGTAGGCGCTTCCTTGGCTTCCTCGGCTTTTGCCGGTTCTTTCTTAGGGGCTGCCGTCTTCTTAACCGCCTTTTTCTCTTCTTTCTTTTCGGTCTTTTTCTCTGTCTTCTTTTCCTCGACAGCCGGCGCCTCTTCCACCTTTTCGGCTACGGGTTCGGCTACCTCTGCAACAGGCTCCTCCTTTGGCTCGGGCTCCTTGACAGACTCCTCTTCCTTTCCCTCAGGTTCTTTGGCCGGCTCTAGCTCGATCTTTCCGACCTGCTTAGGACCTTCCAGTTTGGCTTCAGCTTTTATTACCGTCGAAGCTGGCTGCTTCTCTTCTATTTCACGCTCGCGCGCCAAACGAAGCTCTTCCTTTTCCTTGCGTTTCTCCTCTCCTACCTCCTTGGAAGCAACCTTTTTGCTTTTGTCGGTTTGAAACTCTTCAGAAAGCACCAAGTATTCGCTCTCAGAGATCTTGGTGGTCGGCCTTGCCTCGATGGTAATTCCCTTCGATGACAAATGCTCTACCGCCCGATCCAGAGAGATGTTGAATTCTCTTAGTACCTTACTAAGCCTCATTTTTTTTACTTCAGCCATAAACTGCTTTGCTGTTGTTATCCTTATTTAAAGATGCGTAAAAGTAGTTAAACTTTGTACTACTCTTCAAATTCTTCTTTCAATATATTGATGACCTCATTGATGGTCTCTTCTTCTAAGTCTGTACTTTTAACCAAATATTCCATGTCCTTTTCCAAGACACTTTTTGCGGTATCCAAACCGATGTTACGGAACTCTTTGATGATCCACTCGTCGATCTCATCGCTAAATTCTGTCAACTCTACATCTTCTTCTGCACCTTCTCGCAACACATCGATTTCGTAACCGGTGAGTTGCCCCGCCAAGCGAATGTTATGTCCTCCACGTCCAATAGCCTTAGATACTTCTTCTGGCTTTAGGATTACCTCTGCCCGCTTGGTCTCTTCGTTTATAGAAATAGAAGTGACACGTGCAGGACTAAGGGCACGGGTGATAAATAGGTTTAGGTTGTTGGTAAAGTTGATCACATCGATGTTCTCGTTTCCTAATTCGCGAACGATCCCATGGATACGCGATCCCTTCATCCCAACACAGGCACCTACAGGATCGATACGATCGTCGTAAGAATCTACAGCTACCTTGGCCTTCTCACCAGGAATACGCACTACCTTTTTAACAGTGATTAAGCCGTCGAATACTTCCGGAATCTCTTGTTCGAAAAGCTTCTCCAGAAATACTGGGTTGGCTCTAGACATAATGATGGCCGGCTTGTTTCCTTTTAATTCAACGCTTTCTATAATTCCGCGCACATTATCTCCCTTACGGAAGAAGTCCGATGGAATTTGACGGTCTTTAGGCAGAATGATCTCGTTCCCTTCGTCGTCCAATAGGATAACTGCACGGTGACGGATATGGTGCACTTCTGCTGTATAGATCTCGCCTTCTAGTTCTTTAAAATGCTTGTATATGTTGGTGTTGTCGTGTTCGTGAATTTTAGAGATCAAGTTTTGACGTAAGGCCAAAATGGAACGACGTCCCAAGTCTATAAGTTTTACTTCTTCGGAAACATCTTCGCCGATTTCAAAATCCGGCTCGATTTTTTGAGCATCAGTTAAGGAAATCTCCTCGTTCTCGTCCTCTACTTCGTCGTCGGCTACCACGATACGGTTACGCCAAATTTCCAAGTCACCCTTGTCTGGGTTTATAATGATATCGAAGTTATCGTCACTCCCAAATTTCTTCTTCAGGGCGTTTCTAAAGACATCCTCTAGAATGGCCATCAGGGTTACTCGATCGATGAGCTTGTCATCCTTGAATTCCGAAAATGAATCGATCAACGCTAAATTTTCCATATCTAATTCTTAAAATGTTATCATCACTTTTGCTTCTACAATATCTTGGTACGGCACGATGGCCTCTTTTTGAACCGTTACTTTACCCTTACCAACCGGTTTAGGTTCGCGCGCTTTCCATGTAAGTGTCACAGCCTCTTCACCGGCATCTTGCAACAAACCTTCTACGGTTTGTTCTTCGGTCTTTACTTTTAACTTACGCCCTACATTTTTTTTGTATTGACGTACCGTTGTAAGTGGCTCTGATACCCCTGCCGAAAGCACTTCTAAAGAGAAATCCTGGACCTCGCGATCGAGGTTATGCTCTATGGCACGACTCATCGCAATACAGTCCTCTACTTTCACCCCATTATCTCCATCGATGATTACTCGAATCTGTGAAGTTTCGGTGATGGAAAGATCGATTAAAAACAGATCAGGTCGCTCGTCTAGTGCCTCCTTCAACAATTCTGTTACGCGCTCTTGCATCAGTTCAGTTTATAAAAAGAGGGGACTTTACGTCCCCTCAGCTAGTTGTGCTAAAATTTCGATGCAAATATAAGACATTTTTCACGATAATAAAAATGAATCGCATCGACTAAAATTCGTATTTTAAGGGTATTAAACACCCAGCAAAAGCAATCCTTTTATGAAACGAATTCTTGTCCCTACCGATTTCTCAAATCAGGCCGAAAACGCCTTAAAAGTTGCGGCACATATCGCACGTAAAAATGGAAGCTCCATTTATTTGGAACACTCTCTAGACCTGCCCGGAAGCGTGAGTGACCATTCAAGCTCTGCAGCCATGCCAGAATCTTTATATTTTATCCGTTTGGCAGAACAAAAATTTGAACCGTTATTACAACGGCCTTATTTGGCAGACATAGAAATACATGAAGCCATAGGGCATAGCGAGATATACGACGATGTCCGGACTACCGTAAAGGAGAAAGATATCGATCTTATCGTTATGGGCTCGCATGGGCTAAGTGGTTTTATGGAGATGTTTATAGGGAGCAATACGGAAAAAGTAGTTCGCACATCCAATATTCCGGTATTGGTTATTAAAAACGAACACACACATTTCGAAATAGACGATTTTGTATTTGCTTCAGATTGTTCACCCGAATGTGTAGAGCCGTTTAAAAAGGCTATGCAATTTGCAGAAGACATGGACGCCAAAATGCATTTGCTTTATATCAATACCCCGGGCGACTTTAAAACCTCTAGTGAAGCCAATAACTTGATGGCGGCCTTTACCAAGGGAATTGACACTACCGCCATAGAGTTCCATGTATACAACGAAAATTCTGTAGAAAAGGGGATTCTTGGTTTTGCTAGAGAAAACCAAGCGCAAATTGTTGGGATGAGCACTCACGGACGTAAGGGGCTCTCTCACTTTTTTAATGGAAGTATTAGTGAAGACTTGGTAAATCATGCCAACATGCCCGTGATAACGTTCAAGATATGACATGGAATGTCTTAATAGTCTCTCTAAAATTTTAGTACTTTCGCTTCGTTAATCCTCAAAACGAAACACGAAAATCATGAACCAAATTAAATACCTTCTGGCTGCTATTGCACTTGTATCTACACTACAATTAAGCGCTCAGGAAACAGACTCAGAATTCGAAATTGCTCCTGATGGACGCGAATTACTATTAACCCCTAAGGATAAAGATTTCCTTCAGTTATGGTTTTATGAGCAAGTCCTAAAGATGACACTCGATAGTGAGGGCAGAGATGATTATTCTAGTCTGCTTACCTATTACACATACAGAATGGGACGAATCACCCTTCCTAAATATGGTTACACCGATGCAGAACAACAGCAAGAATTCGATCGCTTGGTCGGCGAATTGAACGACGAGATGGAAGATTTCCTGAATGAAGAGGACTATAAGGTTCACATGGAAAGCTTTGGTAAAATCGAAGAATTGGTTTACAAGAAAAAAGGGTGGACCAAAGACCAGTATAAGGATAAGGAATAAGTTTGTTTTTAAAATATAAATATCCCTTCCAGAAATGGAGGGGATTTTTTTAGTCCATACTGCTCATTAACCTGAGTCAATTAGACTCGAAGGCCACCAAACTTCAGATCGACCAGTTGGGAGCTTATCTGGACCTCTTTAATGTACTGGGTATAACTACGGAGATTGCGCCTTAAGATTGGTCTTGGACACAGCAAGTTTCCTCAGCGCATCTGCAATATTTTCTGTTATAAAGATGCAACCCAACCAATGATAAAGAGGGGAAATAAATCACCCATTCGGATAGGTGCATAAATCCGAATTTTTCGTTTATTATAACAAATGCTAGCAAAGCCCAACTTATCCATAGTGCAATCCGCATCCATTGACGAGAGGTATTCTTGGCAGACCAATAAACTGCAAAAAGCGAAATCTCGATAAACAATATATCGATCAAGCCCCACCATTCAGGACTGCTATGATGACCATGAATATGCCCCGTGTGTGCAGCAAAGAGCAATGGAGTAGCTAAACAATGAATTAAACATAGGCCACTGGCTAAGGATCCGAAAATATCGGATCTTGAGCGAATTCGAATTGGGCTAAATAAAGACATTCGTTATAATTTTCATTATCCTTTAATTCGAACTCGTTACCAAGTCTGAAGATTTCGTATTGGCAAAGCCCAATCCGATCAGTCCCATGGCAATAAGCGTTAGGATTAAAGGTTCCCAAAAAGATCGTTCTGCAACCCGATACTCGAAAGCCGGAAGGTCGGCAACATCCTCTTTTGTAAAGGTCTTGTTGTTAAACAGGAATGGCATTAGATGTTCGCGCCAGGAAGCAGCAAACCCCATCACTTGATTTCGAAAACTGTCATAATCCATCGAAGAAGTGCCAGCCATTCGATTTAGCGATTCTTGAGCGATGATTGCCGGGGAAGACCATTTGAAACGGCCGATCCATTTTTGTTGATTCTGCAATTGCCCTTCGTAGCCCTCTACTAAAGGAGCAAGTTCGTCCCGAATGAGTTGTTGCGACGCCATATAGCGGTGGTAAAAACTCCGTGCCTGTGTGGTATCGTTAATGGCGTATTCTGGATGGTCTCGCAGATAGTTGTCCAAGATCTCATCCTGTTTCTTAGAGACCTCGGCCTTCAAAGTCCGCATCTCGTTAATCATCAACGTACGTGAAGGCATCGGGTAAACCGTCGTACTAAGCTGGTTGAGAACAGATGGCACCAGCAGTACGAACAGCACCCAGAGACCTAACATTGACACAGCGTTTTTGGCTGATTGACCAACCCAAAGGTTGATTAAAAAAGCCAGGGCAAACCAAAAGAGCACATAACTTAAGGTAAGCCCCAGCAAACCAAAGAAAAACGTATAATGAGTTATCGGGTCGAATCCGTTAAGCAAGGAAACGACCAGTAATATGATTGCAATAAGCAATGCAAGCCAAAAAAATCGGAGTCCTAACTTCTGCAAGACCCATTTTCGAATCCCAATCGGCTGTGCGGCCAATAATCGTAGGGATCCGCTTTCTTTTTCTGCAGAAAGCACATTGTAAGAGAAGGCGATGATCAATAGTGGCAACAGGTAAACGATTACAAATGCCAAGTCGAAACTGCCGAAAAGCAGTTGAACAGGACTGGTCATTTCGGTAAACTGCAGTGCGTAATCGTCTCCGCTTGCCTTAGGTTTTACATAGTGGGTAAACAAATCGGCTTGTCCAGTTGCGATGAACGACATGGGTTGAACTTCCATAGCGGCCACCCGCGGATAATAATTCCCCACAGCCATTGGACTAGTTGGGATAGTCCATCGAGCCGCACTCACAGAAAGACCTTGTTCTACAGAGTCGATTAGCCGATACATTTTTTTGTCGTTTTCGGTCATTTCCGCTATTGCCGCGTCAATATACCCTTGACGCTTCTCGACCTTCTTCTCCCCGTTGAACGCAGCAAAACCAAAAAGAAGCAACAAAAGCACACTCAGCAATTGAATCCAATTACTCCTTAGAAGTAGCTTGAGTTCGTATTTAAAATTGTACTTAAACATGCTATACTCTCTTTGTAATTACGATTAACAATCCAAAAGAAAAAGCAAACCAGAGCCCCATAATTACTAGATTAAGCGCATTCCGCTCCAAGGTGTTGCTCAGGCTTTCGGGCTCATATTGAAATGGGGGTAATTCGCTCCAGAACTCAACATCTGCGCGATACCCCCATTCACCATAGGCGGAATTCTCCGCAAAATTTTCATTTAGGAATTTTTGAGTCGCAACGCGATAATCTTCCGCTGCATCGGAAAAATCCCAATGTGTACCGTAATCGGTATGGGCTACAGCCATACTCATAAAACGGGTTGGTAAATAAGGTGAGATCACAGCCAGGGTCTTGTATACACCAGCTTGACCATTGTACTGTTCTTTAAGGTGGTTATAATGCTTGGCATAGACCATCGCCTCATGCTCCTCTCCTTTTTGCATCCGATACCCATCAAAATTGAAAGGCAACTTATGAAGACTATCTACACCATATTCTGCCAATACTTGTTCTTCTAACAATTTGGCCTCCTTACTCCAAGGGTTATGACCATCGAGTCCCTTTTTCTTATCCTCCATCACGTTGGCTGCGAAATCCTGTCGCGTGGGATAGGGATAGCGCTCTTCTGCTATGTTACTAGCAGCCTTCGGTGCTGCCAAACAAGCCACAATCCACAAGCCTAATGATAAAACCAAAGAGATTCCAGAACGTTTGGCGCGAGCCGATATAATTAGAACCAGATTGGTAAAAATGGTATAGTAGATCAAATAGATACCCAACATGACCCAAAGTGAACTCCAAGAAAACTGACCAAAGTCCTCCAAGCCGGAAAGCAAGATACCAGCGGTCAGGAACAGAGCCAACGTAATTAAAAGTATGGGCAAGAACAAAGCCACCCATTTGCCTATCATCCATTGTAAATTGTTGACTCCTTGACTCTTTAGCAAGGTGAGCGTTCCCATTTCCCGCTCTTTGGTAAAACAGTTGTACCCCAATAGTATAATGAGCAGTGGTATGATGAATAGCAAAATAAAATCGGGAGTAAGATCCCCAAAACGAGCCAAGCCGGTTTGATCGGCCGCCGCACTGAACTGTGCCTCGTTCCGATTGTGCGCCTCCAAAAAGATAGAAGTACCAGCATACTTATCTACGCCTTGGTCGACCAAGGACAACGGGTACTTAGGCTTAAAAGCGTAGGTGCCGTAATGGGCAGCAGAATGTGGATTCTTCTCCCCTTGATCGTCCCAGAGGGCGCGCTCTGTTGTGCGCGCAAGCTCGTACTGAGAATTTACATTCTCGTATTGTTTTTTACTGATGAAGACGGCGACGATCATCAGTGCGATTACGATTATCAAAGAAACACGCACACGTCCTTCACGTAGCATTTCTTTCAGTTCCTTCTTCCAAGTCTTAACAATCATGACGCTTACTTATTCGTTATAATCCATAGTTTGGAGATATGCTTCTTCCAACTTTGAAAGGGAAATATCGTTCGCATCGAACTCATGCTTCAATTGACCATCTTTCATAATTCCGATCCGCGTGGCAACTTCCTTCGCTCGAAATAGATCATGGGTCGCCATTAATGTAGCTACGCCCTTGTCTCGTAGATTCTTGAGTAACTGGCCAAATTCGTTGCTCGCTTTGGGATCTAGACCAGAAGTGGGTTCATCCAACAAGAGCACCTTGGCATCTTTGGCGAGCGCAATGGCAATCCCCACCTTTTGCCGCATACCTTTAGAAAAAGCACCGATACGCTTGTCAAAAGCCTCTTCTTGTAAACCAGATTCACTTAGATAAGATCGCAACGCATCTCTGGAAAGATCCTTCCCAGCGATCCCAGAGAAATAGTCCAGATTTTCGACAGCTGTCAAATTGGGATACAACATTAAGTTTTCTGGTATATATGCCAGAACCTTTTTGGTTTCAATGGCGCTTTCCTCCACGCTCATCCTATCGATCATCGCCATTCCAGAAGTGGGTTGAATAAAACCCAAGAGTAGATTGATAGTAGTCGTCTTCCCAGCGCCATTGGCGCCCAATAAGCAGTAAATATCCCGCTCCTTAACGGTTAAATTGAGGTGGTCCAAAGCCATATGGTCACCATACTTCTTGGTCAGGTCTTTAGTAATAATCATATCAAATTGGTTTAGGCTGCATTCCAAAAAATTCGGAATGATACCACAGAAAACTTAAAAGGGCTTCGTAGAATTGGCCGGAGAAAGCCAAATACAAGAATCTAAATAAACCATGAGCCAATGGCAATGGTCATCGTTTGAAATAGCGCGTTATAAACTGGGTGTACTCTCCATTAAAGGAAGGGAGGCGGTTTGTTATAAACCGAAGCAGGAGAAGCAATTATCACAAGAGGAGCAGCATAGCTAATAGCTACTTCAAAAGAATCAGGAACCTGTTGTAAGTGTACCAGGTCGCAAAATTCGTTTAACGCATAGAGATCATTCGGATCATCTGCACTCATTACATGACACAATTCGCAATGCGTTCCTTCGTCTTCTTCATTTAGGTGTTCAAAAGCATGAACGTCCACTACTCTTGGAATCAAGAATGCGGCCATAAAAAAGACACCGATTAACGCTCTAATTCGAGAATTGTGCATGGTTTAAAATTACATAAAAATTCTAAACACCATACGTTATTTTGCTATTTAACAGAAAAAGAACCAACATTCTGGTATCCTACCTCGAGCTCTTTAGGGTATTAGGACTTGATGCAACTGGGACACCTTAAACCACTTATCTAGCAGTTTCGGCAGTCGCAATTTGTTCCACCACTAACTCCCCTTTAATACTGTGATAAGACATTTGCTTCGGGACAAACTTTTCCGAGTCACTATCGTAACAAGTGCAAGAATCGATGGGTTTTGCATAAAGGTGCAAGCTCAAAGAAGGTGTATCGGTACTATTGTGTAGCGAGTGAAATCCTTTAGCCTCTTCCATAAAGTATACATCTCCGGATTTTAGCATTCTGCGCAACTTAGGGACAGGAGTCTCCCCTGTATCTTCGCCATAAATCACCTCTTCCATCTTTCCACTGAGTTGATAAACCCAGCAACGCTGCTCGTCATGACAATGAATGGGGGTAGAAACTCCAGGGCTCCAGCAAATCAGCATCAGCTCGAAGTTATCTGTCCGCTCTATAAGGTTTCTGGTATAGGCGTCATCTTCCCAATGGGTATACTCTATTAATTCTGCAACGGGTATGTCTAATCTATCCGCGATGCCGACATACGCCTTTGGTTCGCTATTTTTTAATGTTTCCACCAACTCCTTAAGCGAACTTATACAATTCAATCCCATATAATTTTTTTGCTGTTATAATAGTAGTAGCTTTGGCCATAATAGGCAAAAAATATGGTCTTATTGACCAATTTTGAGTTATTTTTTAAAAAAATTGTACAAAATTGAGCCATTTTCGTAAAAAAACGACGAAAAACTAAAAATCTATATTTTCTCAGAAAATGAAGAAAACCCTTTCGAACTTTACCGAAATTATCAGCAAATTAATCGATGAAGAGAATAAAAAACCAATAGCAGATCATATCCCTTCCGAAGCCCTTTTCGAGGTGCTCGATTTGGATCTCCCAGAGACTGCTACTTCCGAAGAAGAGTTTAAAACCAAACTTTACGAGTTGGTTCGGCACACACCCAAGACCGGCACCAACAGGTTTTTTAATCAGTTGTTCGGCGGAAGAAATGAGGATGCCGTATTAGGAGATCTTATTTCGGTTTTTTTGAATAACAGTATGTATACCTATAAAGCTGCAGGGCCGCAAATCGGGGTAGAAAAAGTGATCTTAAAAAAGGTAATCGATATGATTGGCTGGGACGCTGCCGCCGATGGCACCTTCGCCTCTGGAGGTTCTATGACCAATTTTATGTCGATGCTAATGGCCAGAGACCGGGCAGAGCAATCTATCCGCACAGAGGGATTCCGCACATCCAAACTGACCGTCTACACCTCTGCAGACTCGCACTATAGCATCCCTAAGAATGCTGCTTTTTGCGGCATTGGACGCGAGCAGGTTCGGTATATAGAGAGTGATGATCAGGGAAGAATGCTTCCAGACCAATTGCAAAAACAAATCCTAATTGATATTGAGCAAGGCCTAGTCCCTTGCCTAGTTAATCTCACAGCAGGCACCACGGTATTGGGCAGTTTTGACCCCATCCCAGAGGTAGCTTCTGTTTGTGCGTCCCACAATATTTGGCTTCATGTAGATGGGGCGTATTGCGGTTCGGTTTTATTCAGCAAAAAATACAAACACCTAATAGCGGGAATCGAGCAAGTAGACTCTTTTAGCTTTAACGCTCATAAAATGTTGAGCACCCCTCTTACCTGTTCCTTATTACTGGTAAAAGACAAGAAACACCTTTACGACTCCTTTTCTAACGAGGCGTCCTACTTATATCAAACCGACCACGACGAGTTTAATCTTGGGAAAACTTCCTTGCAATGCGGTAGACGCAACGATGCTTTAAAACTATGGACTCTTTGGAAGCGAGTGGGTACCCAAGGGCTAGAGGACATTGTAGACCAACAATTTTATTTAGCAGATTGTGCCAGAGACTACATCAGAGCGAACGATGATTACACCCTCTACAGCTTCGATGATTCGGTTTCGATTTGCTTTAATTATAAAGACATTCCAGCCCGCACGCTATGTACTCTTCTTTACGAGAAATCGAAATTGCAGGTGGGCTATGGCTCCTTTAATGGAGTAGAATTTATCCGTCTGGTGACCGTGAATGCTGGGAACGCCAAAGCAGACATCTTAAACTTTTTTGACATACTAGAATCCTTTGTAAAAGAAAATTCCACAGAACTTTTGACTGTCCAGGCATCTTAAGTCTATAAAAACATGCTTATATGATAGCCAAAGTCATCGCCCTAGTCATTTACGTTGCCATACTATTCTTGATAGGGATTTTTGCTTCGCGGCGAATCAAAAGCATGAGCGACTTTTACGTAGGCGGTAAAAACATCGGCTATTGGGCCGTTGCCTTTTCTGCCAGAGCTACCGGAGAATCGGGATGGTTGCTTATCGGTCTTACAGGAATGGGTGCTTTGGCCGGCCTCTCGGCCTATTGGGTTGTAGTCGGAGAGCTTTTAGGCGTGTTTGTGTCTTGGTTCTTTATGGCCAAAAAATTTAAACGACGGACCGATAAGTACAACTCCATTACCGTCCCCGATTATTTAGAAAGCCACTTTAAAACCAAAACACACAAGCTTAGAATAATTGCCGCTTCTGTGCTTTCCATCTTTGTGATTATCTACGTGAGTTCTCAATTGGACGCTACCGGTATCGCCTTCGAGTCTATGATGGACATCGATTATTACTGGGGAATCCTTATCGGCTTTGTCATAGTCCTCGCCTATATTTTTATAGGTGGGTTCGTCGCCGTAGTATGGTCGGATCTCTTTCAAGGACTACTGATGTTCTTCGGGCTACTTCTGCTGCCCATCGTAGTGTTTTTCTCTATGGATTATTCGGGCGGAATTGTGGAGGGCCTACATGCCATCGACCCTGCCTTAACCCATATTTGGGGCGGCAGCGATGATCCCTGGATGAACCTGTTTACCATCTTAGGCTTTTCTATGATCGGTCTTGGCTTTTTAGGATCGCCTCAGGTTTATGTGCGTTTTATGTCTGTAAAAAGCGTGGCCGAGATCGATAAAGGGAAATGGGTCGCAATCTTCTTTACCCTCTTAACCGATGCCGCCGCTGTTACCATAGGGGTATTGGCCCGATTGCTATTTACAGAAAGTGGCCAAGACCCGGAGTTGACTTTTGGCGTAGGCGCCTCGGATGTACTAAACATAATGACGGAGAATTTCTTACCTCTTATTTTGGTCGCCATCTTTGTAGCCATTGTTTTATCGGCCATTATGTCTACCATAGATTCGCTCTTGGTGATCGCGTCGAGCGCGATTGTAAGAGACTTTTACCAAAAGATTTTTAGACCCGACTTAAAAGATGCCCAGCTAACAAAAATCTCTCGCTGGGTTACCCTCGCTATGGCGGTAATCGCTTTAATCATCGCCGTAATTATGGCGGTCGTCTCGCCAGACAGGCAGGTTTTTTGGGTCATCATATTTGGGTGGTCCGGAATCGCTGCGGCTTTTTGCCCTGTTATCATTCTTTCCCTCTTTTGGAAAGAGTATACAGAAGAAGGCGCCATCGCCTCTATGATTACGGGCTTTTTATGTGTTCCTCTTTTTAAATTTGTCTTCCAAAACTTGGAAACAGTTGGCCCTTATTTCGAAAAGCTAGATGTGCTGGCTCCCTCCTTTGCTATTGCTATGATTGCTGGCTGGGTGGTATCCAAGTTTTTCTCGAAGAAGAAGGAAGAGAATTCGGCTAAATACTGAGGAAACAGCAACTCTATTTTTACAATAACAAAATACTTGGGTTAGAATGGGGTACAGTGGTTCTATGCGTTTTGTAATTTAATCAAGGTACAAAACGCATAGAACCACTACCCACGACTAGTGTGCCAACCGGCGGGCGGGCGTGAGAGCCCAACTATTAGAATAGAAAAAGGTCCCAAACTTCCGTTTGAGACCTTTTTTGAATTTGTTGGCCCACTAGGGCTCGAACCTAGACTCTTCTGGACCAAAACCAGACGTGTTGCCAGTTACACCATGGGCCAATACCATAATGTGGGCGCAAATTTAAAACATTTGTTGGGTTGGACAAACTATTTTACAAAAAATAATACTTCTAAAAACCGCCATCACAATAGGAGTCATAGGCATTACGTTAAGAATATTTTATCGGTGCACTAACTTTAGAATTAGTAAATTCGCCACATACTTAGCACAAAGAACCTATGGCCGACTTCAACTTTTCGAAATGGAATAAGATCCTAGGATGGACCGTCTTTGCGATCGCCCTGCTCACCTACTGGCTTACGGTAGAACCAACAGTGAGTTTTTGGGATGCTGGAGAGTATATAACCACCGCTAGTAATCTAGAAGTTGGACACCCTCCAGGAGCGCCATTATACCAATTGCTGGGAGCCTTCTTTTCCATCTTCGCGATGAATGCCACCGACATTGCCCTGACCATCAACCTGATGTCTGTCTTTGCCAGTGCCTTTACTATTTTGTTTATGTTTTGGTCGCTTACCCTTTTGTTGCGCAAGTTGGTAAGTAAGCATACAGAACTCGACACTAGCAACTATAAAGCCATTTTAGGGAGTGCCGCTGTCGGCGCCTTGGCATTTACGTTTACAGATAGTTTTTGGTTTAGCGCTGTAGAGGCAGAGGTGTACGCCAGTGCAGCCTTTATCATGTCTGTACTGTTTTATTGTGGCCTGCGTTGGGAAGACGAAATGCATCAGCCACGAGGCAACCGTTGGCTTATCTTAATTGCCTTTGTCGTCGGGCTATCGTTTGGGATTCACTTTATGGGATTGCTAACCATCCCTGCAATCTGCCTGCTGTATTATTTTAAAAACACCCCAAAGATTACCATCAAGAACTTTATCATCGCCAATGTGGTGAGTGTTGCAATCTTGTTGTTTATCTTTAAATTATTGCTGCCTACAACGCTTAAAATCTTTGGTAATCTGGAGATTTTCTTTGTCAATACCATGGGCATGCCTTTTAACTCGGGGACTATAATTGCAGCCTTGCTTTTTATCGCATTGTTCTATTTTGGGCTGAAGCAGACGCGCAAATTGGGCTACGTACAGATAAATACCATGATCCTTTGCGTGCTGTTTATCTTTATCGGGTTTTCTAGCTGGGTGATGTTACCGATACGTGCCAACTCTGGGGTGGTAATCAACGAGAATAACCCCAACAACGCCCGAGAGTTACTCGCCTACTACAACCGCGAGCAGTATCCAGAAACCCATTTGTTTTACGGTCCGCAATTTACCGAACTCTACGCAGGACTAGACCCTGCAAATCCATACAAGGACGATAAAAAGAAATACGAAAAGGATGTAGGGACAGGGCGTTACGAAATCGTAAACCACTGGAAGAATGCCTCGCAAAATACCGACGACGCGCATAAGGCCTTTTTACCCAGGATGTGGAGTACAGAACACGCAACCAACTACCTAAAATATACAGATGGCCTCGAGTTTAGTGTCAACAGGCGCTACCGCGACGAACAGCGCCTAGTAGACGAAGTAAACGCTTTTAAGCAAGCCTACGCTCAAGGCCTGGTAGACAGTGATGCATATCATGAATTTCTAACCCAATTTGGGCTCTTCCTCGATATTAAAAAGCCATCGTTTGGAGATAATATCAACTTTATGCTTCAGCACCAGTTTAGCTATATGTACTGGCGCTATTTTATGTGGAATTTTGTAGGCCGTCAAAGCGATACCCAAGGAATGGGTGGAGACTTTGAAGGCAATTGGCTTAGCGGGATTTCCTTTGTAGACGAGATGCGTCTCGGGCCCCAATCCAACCTACCCAGCGACATGGCCGATAACAAAGGGAGAAACGTCTATTTCTTCTTGCCCTTATTGCTAGGAATCCTCGGCTTAGTCTTCCATGCCAAAAACGAAAACAAGACCTTTTGGGTGCTCTTGGTGTTCTTCTTATTTACGGGGCTTGCACTAAAAGTATACCTCAACGAACGACCCTTCGAACCCAGAGAACGAGACTATGCCCTGGTGGGGTCATTCTATGTCTTTGCCATGTGGATAGGCTATGGGGTGTTTGCCCTCTACGAAGTGGTAAAGGACTACCTCAAACCCAAGCTCGCCTTACCGGTGGTATTGGCGGCCACACTTCTGGCTGCCCCCATCCTTATGGCCAGCCAAAACTGGGACGACCACGATCGCTCTAACCGTCGCACAGCCAACTCCATGGGTAGGATGTACTTGGATAGTTGTGACGAAAACGCCATCCTCTTTACCATAGGCGATAACGACACATTCGCCCTTTGGTATCAACAAAACATAGAAGGATATAGGCAAGATGTTCGTATTGTAAACACCAGTTTGTTCCAGACAGATTGGTATATAGACGATATGAAGAAAAAGGCCTGGAACAGCGAGCCCATCCCTTCGCAACTTACTCACGACAAGTATACTTATGGGACCCGCGATGTTATCGCCTATATGCAAACCAAAGAGGATACGGTCGATATTAAGACTTGGATGAATTGGGCGGCAAGTGATAACGAAATCACCAAAGTAGAGCTTAATAGCGGGCAATTTATCAGCTCCTTCCCTTCTAAGGTCATTCGCATCCCGGTAGATAAGGATGCCGTATTGCGAAACGGAATTGTAGAAGCAAAAGATGCCCACCTAATCGTAGATCATATCGATATTACCCTTAGTGGAGACTTTGTGTATAAGAACAGATTATTGATGTTGGACATCATTGCCAATAACAATTGGGAACGTCCTATTTACTTTAGTGGTGGGGCCTTTGGCGACGACGACTACCTTTGGATGAAGGACTACTTGCAGCTCGATGGGGTTGCCTACAAATTGGTTCCTATCAAAACACCTCTAGACCCAAGAAACCCGTACGATATGGGCCGAATCGACTCAGATAAGATGTACGACATCGTGATGAATTGGGATTGGGGCAATAGCGGAAACCCTGATATTTACCACGATCCGGAGACCCGTCGAAATGGGATTACCTATAGATCGCATATCTCTCGATTGGCCGACAGCCTGATGGTGGACGGTCAAAAAGATAAAGCCGAAACAGTCCTAGACTTAGCCATGAGTAAAATGCCGGTAGAATACTTCCAGTATTATTCATTGCTCGAACCCTTTGTAGAATCTTATTACAAATTAGGCCAAACAGAGAAGGCCAGAGGAATTTACGAGGCTTTAAAGGTTAAATATCAGGAATACCTAATCTATTATGGCGGACTAGACCCCGTACAGCAGCGCGGTATCCCAGAAGAGATTATTACCAAGGTAGAGCAATATAGAAATCTGGTAGAAGTCCTTATAGAATACGACGATTTAGAATTGGCTATGCGAGAGGTTTCCAACTTTAACGATTACCAAAAGTTGTTCCCTATGTTCTATTCGGAAGATGAAGCCATAGATCCATCGGTACTGGAAGAACCTGTCATGGAACCTATCGACACCCTGGACAACGACAGCATGAACCCCTAATGCATGAAATCGTATCTGGTTTATACACCGGCCTTGATTCGGCGCCTATACGGACGACGAATCTGGCGGGGGCCAGAGCAAAACGATAGCATCTATCTAACCTTCGATGACGGCCCTATCCCAGAGGTGACCCCTTGGGTGCTAGACCGCTTAAAAGAAGCCAAAGCAAAGGCCACATTCTTTGTGATAGGTGATAATGTCCACAAGCATCCAGAAGTGCTAAATCGGGTAATTGACGAAGGTCATGCTTTAGGCAACCACACCTTTCACCATCTAAAACAACCAACAGTATCTGCCAAAAACTATTTGGAAGATGTAGATCGATGCAAAGCGCAATTGCTTCAGCATAGTATAAATACCCTACTATTTCGCCCACCTTATGGCAAACTAAGTGCGAGGATGGCCAAGGCCATTAGAAGCAAAGGGCTAAAGATTGTGATGTGGGATGTCCTTAGCGCCGATTTCGATACCTCCATAGATGGAGCGCAATGCACGAAAAATGTATTAGACAATATTTCTCCTGGTAGCATCGTGGTGTTCCATGATAGTCTAAAGGCACAAGAGCGTTTAAAACGGAGCTTGCCTCAGGTCTTAAAATTTATAGAAAATAAGGGGTGGAAATGTCGGGCGCTTGCCTAGACATATTCTTGAACCAGGCCGATAAGGGTATTGGCATCCTGCTCTCCGCTTTGACGCCATTTCATCTCGCCATCTTTGTAGATCATCAAGGTTGGTAAGCCCTTTACTCTAAGGGCGTCCGATAGTTCCTTGTTCTTTTCGATGTCGATCTTTATCACCCGAGCTTTATCGCCCAGAGCTGCAGCTACATCGCGTAAAACCGGATGCATATCTGTACATGATTGATCCCATTCTGCATAAAAATCGAGCAGGACAGGAACGCGGGCTTCGATCAATTCACCAAATTTTGACATTGCTTTGATTGCTTGGTTACTACAAATATAACTTTTTCCACGAATTAAGCGTTTTCACGCCGCTTTAGGGTAATAACAGAAACCTCTGGCCAAATCCCTACTCGGCCGGGATATCCGATAAATCCAAATCCCCTATTTACGTTTAGGTATTGCCCCAATTCTTCGTAGATACCGGCCCACTGATCGTATCGGTATTTTACCGGGCTCCATTTGATCAATCCAGGGATCTCGATCCCAAACTGCATGCCATGGGTATGACCGCTTAACGTTAGGTGAAATTTGCGTCGTTCGTCCTTTACTTCTTCCTTCCAGTGAGACGGATCGTGACTCATTAAAATTTTAAAATCTTGGTCTTCCACCCCCTCACAGGCCTTGTTTAAATCGCCCGCTTTTTTAAAGCCTCCGGCGCCCCAATTTTCTACCCCCACCAACTTTATGGACTGCCCATCTCTGGTCAACTCCCTGTTTTCGTTTAGCAGTAAATCCCATCCCATTTCTTTTTGAAGATCCTTAAGCTCCTGCAGATTGGCGCTTTTGGCCGCAGCCGATTCCCAAGGCACGTAGTCTCCATAGTCATGATTCCCCAATACAGAGTAAACCCCATCTTTGGCTGCAATCTTTCCAAAGAGGTCCTTCCAGGAGTACATTTCTTCTGCCTTGTTATTCACCAAGTCACCGGTAAAAAGCACCACATCGCTTTTCTGTTCATTGATTAGGTCGATGCCATAGGCTACTTTTTCGCGATTGTCGAAACTCCCAGAATGCACATCGGAAATCTGTGTAATAGTAAAGCCATCAAAGGCCTCGGGGAGGTCGTCGAAGGCTAGCTCGTATTGCAAGACCTTGTAATTGTACTTCCCTCTAACCATTCCGATAAGCAGCGAAGTAAATGGTATAGCCGCGATGCCCAAAGCTACGGTGCTTACAAACTTTCGGCGCGAGGGCAGATAAAAACTTTCGTCGCTCCCCATCACTTTCGAAAACAATCCTACTCCAACGCGGATTACATCTTCTCCGAACATAAAAATCACCAAAAATAATTTAGGGATCATAAAGGCGAGCACCGTCCCCATGATGTACATGCGCGAATGGGTCATCCCGCTATTTGGCAGACCATAGGTGAGTTGATAGATAAAAACCCCCAGCAATCCAACAGATATGGCGATATAGGCCCCAGAAACCCACGGATTACGTGTAAGGGTGCGTACAGCTTGAATGGAATAGATATCGATGAGGATGTAGATGGCAATAAAGATGATCCAACGTATCATGGGCGGCAACAATTGTTTTTTGTAAAGATAATGCCAAATTGAGCCTAGCGTGGATTCTTCACTTTTTTTTAACGTGAATTCGTATCTTTTCCAGCCGAAACACCTATCCATGAGATTTACCATTTCCGTCCTTATTCTTAGCACGTTGGTAGCCTGTCAGAAGCAGGAAGAAATTACCCATGCCCTAGCCCAAGGCGCTTTAATTGAACAAGTAGACCCCTTTATAGGCACCGGAGGGCATGGACATACTTACCCAGGGGCGACACTGCCTTTTGGGATGATGCAATTGAGTCCCGATACCCGACTCGACGGTTGGGACGGCTGCAGTGGTTACCACTATAGCGACGAGTACATCTATGGGTTTTCTCATACTCACCTCAGCGGAACAGGCGTAAGCGACTATGGAGACATCCTGCTAATGCCTACAGACACCTTGATTTACCACAATGGAGCCGACGGTGCTCCTGGCTACCGATCGGCTTTTAGTCATGAATACGAAATAGCCAAACCCGGGTTCTACGGGGTATCACTAAGCGATACCAAAATAGATGTATCCTTAACCGTGTCTAAAAGAGCTGGGATGCACGAATACCGTTACCCCTCTGCCGAAAAGCAATTTTTGATCGTCGATTTAGAGCATAGAGACCAGTTTTTGGACATGCAGATTGGCCAAGAGAACCCCTACGAATATTATGGCTTTAGACGTTCTAAGGCCTGGGCAGAAGACCAGCACGTGTATTTTTATATCAAGTTTTCGCACCCCACTACCCAGCCGACCTATTTCCACCGAAATCCAGACCGTCGTACCCGGATGGCTGGGCTGGAGTTTATCAATCCAAACAACGAACCGGTCTACGTAAGCATCGGTATCTCGGCAGTGGATGTAGAAGGGGCTAAAAAGAATTTGGAAGCAGAAATAGGAGACAAATCCTTCGAGACGCTTAAAAAGGAAGCCTTTGATGCTTGGGAAGCACAGCTTTCTAAGATTGTGATCGAAAGCGACTCCTGGGAGGTCCGTCATAACTTCTACACCAGTTTATACCACACCATGATTGCTCCTAACCTTTATCAGGATGTAGATGGGCGCTACCGCGGAATGGATTTGGAGGTGCACCATACCACAGACTTCGATTACTATACCGTCTTTTCGCTTTGGGACACTTATCGGGCTGCACATCCGCTTTATACGCTTATCGAGCAGGAACGTACCAACGACTTTATCAATACTTTTTTGGCTAAATACCAAGAAGGCGGCATTATGCCCATCTGGGATTTGTCTGCCAATTATACCGGCTGTATGATCGGCTATCACGGGGTGCCCGTAATCGCCGATGCCTACCTAAAAGGCATTCGGGGATATAACGTAGACCTAGCTTTCGAGGCCATGAAGCACAGCGCCAACCAGGACAAACTAGGGCTCGAATCTTATAAAAGATTAGGCTTTATTCCGGTGGAAGAAGAAAGCGAATCAGTCTCCAAAACCTTAGAATATGCCTACGACGATTGGTCGCTGGCTATGATGGCCAAAGACCTAGGCAAGATGGATGACTATGCCAACTTTTTACAACGAGGCCAGTATTATAAAAACGTTTACAACCCTAAACACGGCTTTATGCAAGGCCGTTTTCGTAACAGCTGGTTCGAGCCGTTCGATCCTTTCGAAGTAAATTTTAATTATACCGAAGCCAATGCCTGGCAATACAGCTTATACGCTCCACAAGACATAGATGGGATGATGCAACTGATGGGCGGCAAAGCAGGTTTGGAGGCCCACCTAGATGCGCTTTTTGTAGCAGAGTCCAAAACCTCTGGCCGCGACCAAGCAGACATCACAGGGCTTATCGGGCAATACGCCCATGGCAACGAGCCCAGCCACCATATGGCCTACCTCTATAATTTCGTTAACAAACCCCATAAAACCCAAGAGAAGGTCCACCAGATCATGACCGAGCTTTACACCCCGACTCCAGATGGGATTTCGGGCAACGAAGATTGCGGGCAGATGAGCGCTTGGTATGTATTTAGCGCCATGGGCTTTTACCCAGTTACCCCCGCGAGCAACCAATACATCATTGGGTTACCTGTGGTCGATAAAGCGACCATTCATCTAGAAAATGGTAAAGCCTTTACCATGCAGGTAGACAACCCTTCGCCAGAAAACCGCTATATCGCTTCGGCCATGCTAAACGGAGAAGAACTAAACAGAACCTACCTCTGGCATGACGAAATCGCCCAAGGAGGAACGCTTTCCTTCCAACTTTCTTCTTCACCCACAGATTGGGGAACCATAGACGCAGCAATTCCGCATACAGCCATAAAAGAACACCTGATTACGACAGCGCCCTTTATTGAATCTGGGAAAATCGCCTTTAAGGACAGTACGGCTGTTCGGCTTGCCAATGCAGATACCGAAACCATTACTTACTACAAATTAAATGCAGGAGAATACCAACCATACTCCCACCCCATCGCCCTGTTCGAACCTGCCGTATTAGAAACTTATTCTGAAAAAGGAGGCATTAAAAGTGCTGTAGTAAAAACAGAGTTCTTTAAAATCGACCCAGAGCGTAGCCTGACCTTAGAATCTGAGTACGCCAACCAATACAATGGAGGTGGCCCGCAAGCCTTAATCGACGGAATGAAAGGGGCCCGCGATTTTAGAACCGGCGCCTGGCAGGGTTATCAAAAAACCGACCTAGTGGCCATCGTGGATTTGGGCCGCGTAAAGCCAATAGATTCTATCAAAATCAACTTTTTACAAGACCAACGCAGTTGGATCTTCTTACCCACACAAGTAGAATGTTATGTCTCTGCTAACCCCCAAAATTTTTATAAAAACCTACCCACTCAATATTTCGATTCGGCAATACCATCTGAAGAAGTAAGCATCCATAATGCGGCCTTCGGCATGTCGGGTTATAGCGCGCGCTATATCAAAATTGTGGCCAAGAATTTTGGCCCCTTGCCCGAATGGCACCTCGGGTACCCGCATAACGGAACCGCTTGGATCTTTTCCGACGAAATAGAAATCACCACGCCTAACGATTAGATTATGAAAAGACGCAAATTTTTACAGAACACATCCCTTTCTGGGCTCGCCTTATTATCTGCTGGGACCCTAGCTCGAGCTACCGAAGCTTCCCCCACTAATCGACCTATGTCTAGTCCAATGGCAGCCGGCTTCCCTATGGTCATTGCCACCTGGGATGTCCCTAATGCCACTCAAACCGCCTGGGGGGTGTTGGAGCAAGGCGGTACCGCTTTAGATGCCATAGAAGCGGGTTGTAAGGTAGAAGAGGCCGATGTGAATAATCAATCTGTTGGAAAAGGCGGTAGACCAGACCGAGATGGAAATGTAACTCTAGACGCCTGTATCATGAACCCTGAAGGCGATTATGGCGCGGTGGTCTACATGCAGGATATCGTACATCCTATCACCGTGGCACGGCAGGTGATGGAAAAAACCCCTCATGTACTTATGGCTGGCGAAGGGGCCAAACAATTTGCCATTTCGCAAGGACATGTTGTAGAAGATCTGCTCACCAAAGAATCTAAAGCCGCCTGGGAAGAATGGCTAAAAACAGCCAATTACAAACCCATCATCAATATAGAGAACCACGATACCATTGGGATGCTGGCCATCGATAAAAACGGCGATATCGCAGGAGGTTGCACCACTAGTGGACTCGCCTATAAAATGGCTGGCCGAGTGGGCGATTCTCCAATTATTGGGTCTGGACTTTTTATCGATAACGAAATTGGCGGTGCTACTGCCACAGGGATGGGCGAGGAAGTCCTAAAAACCGTGGGTAGTTTTCTAATTGTAGAGCTTATGCGCCAAGGCCGAAGTCCTCAGGAAGCCTGCGAAGAAGCCATTGGACGAATAGTAAAAAAGAACCCCAAGCACAAGGATTTCCAGGTTGGCTATATCGCTATAAATAAAAAGGGCGAAGTAGGCTCTTATAGCATTCACCAATGGTTTAGTTATAGAATTTTTCAAGAGGGCACGCACCAGAACGTTCAATCTGATTATTTTCTAAAATCGTAGGAATCAGTCGTTTGTACGACTTTTCTTATAATCTGATTTTAGGGCACAATTTTCCTATCTTTGTTAGACATAAGTAGGTTGGCCAACTTTAGGTGGGTCAATCAAATTTGGGGCGAAAAGTCACCACGCAAGTGGTGGCTTTTCTATTTTAAAATCGCCCGTGCAGCAAGTCGTTTTCGGTCTGTATTTATACCACGATTTGTTTCTAACCACCTTGAAGTTTTGTAGCTTTAGCGTTCAATTTCTTCAAAGATGAGCCAATCTAAGCGCCTTTTTCTGGTAGATGCATATGCCTTAATTTTCCGAGGATATTACGCCTTTATTAAAAATCCACGTATCAACAGCAAGGGTATGGATACTTCTGCGATCTTGGGTTTTACCAATTCGCTGCTGGATGTGATTAAAAGGGAACGCCCAGATCATTTGGCTGTTTGCTTCGACAAAGGCGGTAGTGTAGACCGAAACGAAATGTTCCCAGAATATAAGGCCAATAGAGACGAAACCCCCGAAGCCATCAAAATCGCTGTGCCTTATATAGAAAAGATCTTGCAAGGAATGCATATCCCTATCATGGTAAAGGAAGGCTACGAGGCAGATGATATAATTGGGACCTTGGCGAAACAGGCGGAGAAAGAAGGTTATCAAACCTTTATGGTAACTCCAGATAAGGATTTTGCCCAGCTGGTGTCCGAAAACATTTTTATGTATAAACCTGTATTTGGGGGAGGATACGAAACTTGGGGGGTGCCCGAGGTACAAGCCAAATTCGAGGTAGAGCGGCCCGAGCAAGTCATCGACTTTTTGGGGATGATGGGCGACAGTGCAGATAATATCCCAGGCCTGCCAGGAGTGGGCGAAAAAACGGCTAAAAAGTTTATCGCCCAATATGGCTCTATGGAAGGCCTGTTGGAAAATACCGACCAGCTAAAAGGCAAGATGAAAGAAAAGGTGGAGGCCAATAAAGATCTAGGAATTTTATCCAAGCAATTAGCGACCATCATGCTAGACGTGCCTGTAGAATTTCATGAGGAAGACTTCGAGCTATCTCAACCCGATATCCCTAAAGTGGCCGAAGTGTTCGAGGAATTAGAATTCCGCCGCCTTACCGACAATTTTATCAAAACATTTCAGCCTAAAGAAGAAGGCGCCACCCCGCCCGAACCAAAGAAAGAAGCCTCTAAACCAAAAGCAGCGCCAAGCAATGCCGGGGCTGGACAATTCTCTTTGTTCGATGCGGCCGGGGAGGCAAGCCCTACCACGGCTAGCTATAGCTCTAGAGACACCAACAAGGATGTATCCCATCTCTACCAAACTGTAAAACCAGGATTGGGAACCGAACTCTTTATTAAAACCCTAATGCAGCAAAAGGCGGTGTGCTTCGACACAGAGACCACTAGCTTAAACCCGATCACCGCTCAATTGGTTGGGATCGCCTTTTCGTGGAGCAGCGGCAAGGGCTTCTATTTGCCCATCCCAGAAGATGCTGTAGAAGCCCAGCAACTAGTAGACCTCTTAAAGCCCTTTTTCTTGTCTGAAGGCATCGAAAAAATTGGGCAGAATTTAAAATACGACATTAAAGTACTTCGCAAATATGGCGTAGAAGTAAAAGGGGCGTTGTTCGATACCATGCTAGCCCATTACCTCATCAACCCAGACATGCGTCATAATATGGATGTGCTTGCCGAGACTTACTTAAACTATACGCCCATCTCCATCACAGAACTGATCGGCAAGAAAGGCAAGAACCAAAAGAGCATGCGGCAGGTCCCTGTAGAGCAGCAAACAGAATATGCTGTAGAAGATGCAGATATCACCTTGCAGTTGCGAGATCACTTCAGCAGTGAACTAAAAGAGGCCAATACCCAAAAGCTGTTTGATGAGATAGAGATCCCTTTGCTACGTGTCCTCGCCGATATGGAACTGGAAGGCATCAACCTAGACAAAGAATACCTCCAAGGGCTTTCCCAGCAGCTAACCACAGATATAGATGGCTTAGTGACTTCTATCTATAAGGAGGCTGGTGAAGACTTTAATATCGCCTCCCCCCGTCAATTGGGCGAGATCCTTTTTGGGAAGATGAAACTGATCGAAAAACCCAAGAAGACCAAAACAGGCCAATTCTCTACAGCAGAAGATGTGCTTTCTGTCTTGGCAAAAGACCATAAAATTATTCGGGACGTATTAGAGTTTAGAGGGTTATCAAAACTCAAAAGCACCTATGTAGACGCCTTGCCCGAACAGGTAGAACCAAGCACAGGTAGGGTCCATACTCAGTATATGCAGGCGGTGGCTGCCACAGGTCGTTTGAGTAGTAATAACCCCAACCTGCAAAACATTCCTATCAGGACCGAGCGCGGCAGACAGGTCCGTAAGGCCTTTGTCCCACGAGACGAAGAACATGTTTTGCTTGCAGCAGATTACTCGCAAATAGAGCTTCGAATAATCGCGGCCCTTAGCGAAGAGGACAATATGATCGAGGCTTTTAAAAATGGGGAAGACATTCATGCTTCTACAGCCGCTCGCGTATTTGGCATTCCGCTGGCTGAGGTGACCCGCGAGCAGCGGTCTAATGCTAAGACTGTTAACTTTGGGATTATCTACGGCGTATCTGCTTTTGGATTAAGCAACCAAACAGACCTCAGCAGAACGGAAGCCAAAGAGCTTATCGACACTTATTACGAGACCTATCCAAAATTGCGGAAGTATATGACCGCCCAGGTAGATTTTGCCAGAGAAGAAGGGTATGTGCAAACCGTGTTGGGCAGACGTCGATACCTTAAAGACATCAACAGCCGAAATGCTGTGGTGCGTGGAGCCGCAGAACGAAACGCCGTCAATGCACCAATACAGGGTAGTGCAGCAGACATCATTAAAATCGCCATGATTCGCATCCATGAAGCTTTAGAGCAAGGTGATTACCGTTCTAAAATGCTCTTACAGGTTCATGATGAATTGGTATTTGACGCCTACAAACCAGAGCTAGAACGCCTACAGGGCCTCATCAAAAAGGAAATGGAAGGCGCCTATACCTTGGCCGTGCCCCTAGTAGTAGATGTGGGGCTTGGCGCCAATTGGTTGGAAGCGCATTAGTCGGAGTATCGTTAGTTATAAATTAATCCCATACTTATCAAGCTTTTAAAATTTCCTAACTTTCCCCTAAACTAACAACCATGAAATACTTCTATCTGCTTTTGGCCCTAATCATTATTGGGTGCAAACAAGACAACAGACCATCCCCCGAACAAGCAAACACAAACGACACCATCAGCTTAGCGAGCGGATTGCAGTATTACTACTTAAAGAAAGGCGAGGGACGCCAGGTGGAAAAAGGCTCTTTGGTAGACACCAAACTTAGTCTAAGGGTAAAAGACAGCACCGTCTGGACATCTTACGAAGATACCGACTCGCTATTTTCGTTTATCGTTGGCCACGACCCGGTAATAGATGGTTTCGAAGAAATGGCTCTTTTGATGCGCGAAGGCGATAATGTAGTAGCCATCCTGCCAGATTCCTTAGCCTATGGAGACAAAGGCGCTGGCGATGACATCCCCCCTCATTCTACTTTGATTTACGACCGTTACGAAATGGTTGGCGTCTCCACTCCTCGCAAAGTGCTAACCGACACCCTAAATTACGCCTTAGACCATGAAGGCGTAGAAGGTGTTATCGCAACCTATCAGGGGATCGTCTCTTCGGCAGATGCAGACCAATACCACTCGGAGCTTGCACACTTAGGGGCGTTTATGCGAAGCCTTTATATAGCCAAAAAATATGCAGAAGTAGAAGCGATTTGCACCCATTTTATAGAGGTAGCAGAAAAGGAAGTTGACAAAGAACTCTTCGGCTATTATTATATCATTTCTACTCAAAAACAAGGTAAATATGATGAAGCCATAGCTATGGTTAATCGGTTTCTGGAAGACGAACTCGAAGAAGAAGAATGGTTACTAGATCGGTTAAGCCAACTGCAAGAAGCGAAAGAAGCAGCGTCTAAGGACTAGTGTCAGTATAAAAGGAGATGCGTTATCTATAATCCTCCCAATTGATAACATAAACACAACAATTCATCTCTACAGAATTACTGGAGACTGAATAACTTTGTAAGCTTATAGTAAAACTAACTAATTGGTGTCCTTATGAAAAAAATGAGCTTTCTGGATAAAAATTTAACGCTATGGATCTTTATCGCCATGGCCGTAGGAGTTGGGCTTGGCTACTTTTTCCCTGGCTTCCCAGATTTTATCAACTCATTTAATAAGGGCACGACCAATATTCCTATTGCCATTGGCCTGATTTTGATGATGTATCCGCCCTTGGCTAAGGTTAATTACTCCTTGTTGCCAGAGGTCTTTAAAAACACCAAGATCTTATCGATTTCCCTGATTTTAAACTGGGTCATCGGGCCTGTCCTGATGTTTGTATTGGCCATTACCTTTTTACGCGACTACCCAGAGTATATGGTAGGACTCATACTAATTGGCTTGGCCCGCTGTATCGCCATGGTGTTGGTATGGAACGACCTGGCTGAGGGTAGCAGCGAATACGGTGCCGGTTTGGTGGCTTTAAATAGTATTTTTCAGGTGTTTGCTTATAGCTTTTATGCCTGGATTTTTATAACCATACTTCCACCGCTTTTTGGTTTCGAAGGGGCCATTGTAGATATTTCTATCGCCACCATCGCAGAGAGTGTCGCCATCTATTTAGGGATCCCCTTCTTGATGGGTATCTTAAGCAGGCAAATCCTAATCCCGATTAAAGGCGAAGCCTGGTACAATCAAAAATTTATCCCTACCATTTCTCCCATAACCCTAATTGCCCTGCTGTTTACCATCGTTATTATGTTCTCTTTAAAGGGAGAATTGATTGTTGAAATACCTATGGATGTAGTGATCATTGCCATCCCGCTTTTGATCTATTTTGGGTTGATGTTTATCATCGGATTTTTCTTTACCAAGGCCATGGGTGCCGAATACGACAAAACCGCTTCTGTGGCCTTTACGGCCGCTGGCAATAATTTCGAGCTTGCGATCGCAGTGGCCATCGCTGTATTTGGATTAAATTCTGGGCAAGCCTTTGCCGGGGTTATCGGGCCTTTGGTAGAAGTGCCTGCGCTTATTTTGTTGGTGCGCGTCTCTTTTTGGTTAAGGGATAAATACTACCGCAAGAGCGCCTAAAAAAATAGCCCAGGAACACAATTTTCCACCTAAACCACTGACCTAATAGCTTTAGAAGGGTTAAAGCGACTGGGGCGGAAGTGATTCTATTTAAGGTATCTACCTAAATTACTATCGCCTATTTTAATAATTAGATTTATAATCTATGCCAATAGGACGAATGCCTCTTTTGTTCTATCCGTTGAAGAATCAAGAGATTATGCCCCATAGTACTACCATAAGTGAAGCAGATTTCTTAGCTTTATAGAAAAAAGAAAAGAAAAATTGAATGTCCTTAAACCCCTCTTGTATTTCTCGCTCTTCCGATACCCCTTAACAGCAAAAGAGCTTTTCGACTTTTCCGAAGTCGAAGACCTTAAACAGACAGAGCATTTATTAAAAGACCTAGTCGATCGAGGTGTGGTGTATCAGATCGACAAATTCTACCTATGCGAAAACAATCCGGATTGGGTAGCAAGACGTCTTAGTGGCAACCAGTTTGCCAAAGATGTCCAACACAAGGCCTTATCGGTCTCCAAATTTATTTCCAAATTCCCTTATGTAGAAGGAGTGGGTATATCGGGCTCGTTGTCCAAAGGCTATTTTGATAAGGACAGCGACATCGACTTTTTTATCATCACCAAACACAATCGTTTGTGGATTGCCCGAACCTTACTAGTCCTCTACAAAAAAATCTTCCTGCTCAATTCGCGCAAACATTTTTGTGTCAATTACTTTATTAGCGAAAGCGCCTTGGAGATTGAAGAGAAGAATAGATTTACCGCCACAGAACTCGCCACCTTGATCCCTATGGTAGGCAATGGTAGTTTTCATGCCTTTTACAAGGAGAATCCCTGGGTGGCAGATATACTCCCCAATAAAAGTGTTGGAGCAGGCATCGACAAAATGCTGCCAATTAAAAAACCCTTCGGCAGTAGATTTGTAGAGCAGGCCCTAAATTGGCGGCTAGGCGCGTGGCTGGATGCCTTTTTTTTAAGGCTTACCTATAAACGCTGGAAGGTAAAATTCGAAACCATGGAAGACCGTCACTTTAATGTGGCTATGAAGTCTACCAAAAACATCTCTAAACACCATCCCCTCAACTTTCAGAATTCGGTGATCGGGCGCCTAAACCAGAAATACGCCGAGATCAAAAAATTGCATAACATCAGTTTGTCACTAGAAAATGTCTAAAGTCCTCTTTTCGCACTCCTACTATTATCCGCTCGATAAAAAGCAATGGGATAATAAAACCCCTTATCCGCCTTTGGGTACTATTTATGCAGCGGCATACCTTAGGCAACAAGGGCATAGCGTTGGCCTGTTCGATACAAATTTGCGATCGGACCCAGACGAAATTGCCATAAGACTGCAGAACGAAAAACCTGCTTATTTGGTACTCTACGATGACGGCTTTAATTACCTCACCAAAATGTGCCTTACCACCATGCGGGAGGCCGCCTTTAAAATGATTCGCTTAGGTAAGGAGCATCATTGTACGGTTGTTGTAAACAGCAGTGATAGCACGGACCATTACGATAAATATTTAGATGCTGGAGCAGACTACATCATCGCTGGGGAAGGCGAAGAAACGCTTCGCGAGCTCTTGGAGCAGCTAGATGCGCATTCGTCTATTGACAGTGTCCAAGGCCTGATTCGGAGAGCCGCCGGGCAAACTATTAAGCATCCTAAACGCCCAGTGCTGCGCGATTTAGACCAACTTCCACTGCCCGCTTGGGACCTGATTGATATGACAGCCTACAAGGCCATTTGGGGCCAAGGCGACAACCCATTTACCCTTAACATGGTGACCACCCGAGGCTGCCCATTTAAATGCAACTGGTGTGCTAAGCCTATTTATGGAAATCGCTACAACACCCATAGTCCGGCCTATGTAGTAAGACATTTACAACACATTAAAAAACATTTTGGCGTGACCAATTTTTGGATGTGCGACGACATCTTTGGTTTAAAACCCGGCTGGGTACAAGCGTTTAATACAGAACTACAAAAAGCCGAGCTCGAAATCAGTTATTACATCCAAAGCCGAGTGGACCTGTTGCTTAAAGACGATACTATAGATGCTTTGGCCCAAAGTGGGCTTAGAGAAGTTTGGGTAGGTGCCGAAAGCGGTTCTCAAAAAATACTGGATGCCATGGACAAAGGCACCTCGGTAGAGCAGATCTATCAGGCAACACGTCTGCTAAAGAAAAAGGATATCAGGGTAGCCTTCTTTATACAATTCGGCTATTTGGGCGAGACCAGAGAGGACATCAATAAAACCATCAGGATGATCGAGGAGCTCGTACCAGACGATATTGGTATTTCTGTTTCTTACCCCTTACCAGGCACCAAGTTCTACGAGATGGTAAAAGACGATTTACAACTAAAAGCCAATTGGACAGACTCCGACGATTTGGCCATGATGTTTCAAGGGACTTACCATTCTAGATTTTATAAAAAATTGCACCGCTATGTACACAAGGTGTTTAGAAAAAGACAGGCCTTAGAAAACGTAAAGCTGATGGCAACCCGGCCCAGTAAGATTAGTACAGAAAGGATCCGTTCGGTGCTCTCTTATGGTTATTATTGGCCCTCAGCCAGCTTGGATCGTTGGAAACTAAAAAAAATGCAGCATAGCAATGGTTAGTGAGTTCGACATAGCAGCAGCTACCTATGATGCAGAATTTAGCAGAAGTAGTATTGGGAAGGCGCAACGTGAACGGGTCTATCATTACCTAAATCGATGGCTGCCTGCAGCGCTTAATATCCTAGAGGTAAACTGTGGTACCGGGATAGACGCCGTATATTTAGCAAAAAAGGGCCATCGTGTAACAGCCACAGATGCTTCCGAAGCCATGCTTAAACGAGGGCAAGAAAAAGGAGCCGGATTGGACATTCGATTTGCTAGCCTAGATTTAAGAGACTTGGCACAACCCTGGTTAGAAACGACTTACGACTTGGTCTTCTCCAACTTTGGTGGTCTCAATTGCCTGCACCCTGCAGAGTTCGGTCGCTTTATGGAACAAGCCGCAAACTTACTAAGCGAAGGCGGGCAGCTCATCCTTGTGCTCATGTCGCGCTCTTGCCTATTGGAGGACGTCTATTATCGGCTAAAAGGCCAGCCAAAAGAAGCCAAACGCAGGCACGATGGCGGTCCTTTAGAAGTTAATGTCAATGGAGTAGATGTGCCTACCTGGTATTACAACCCCAAGGATGTGGAAGCACTATTGCCGGCTGGCCTAAAAATACAAGCCGCCCACCCAATAGGAATTAGCATTCCGCCATCGTATATGCAACAAGGAATAGACAAACAGCCTTGGTTGCTAAAATTAGGAGCAGCTTTAGAACCAATCCTCTCCTTACCCGCTTTTGCCTCTAGAGGGGATCACTTTATCTTAAAAATTGTTCGCAAATGAGGTTGCTGCTCACACATTGCTATTACTTGGAAGAAGACCCCAAGGAGCAACAAATAATGAAGCCTTACCCGCCCTTGGGCTTGCTTTATGTGTCTGGGTTTTTAAAAGGCAAAGATGTTCCTCATAAGGTATTCGACAGCACATTTGCGTCTGTTGCATCGCAATTGGCACAAATCGAAAAAGAGCCGCCAGATATCATCGCCATCTATGCCAATATGATGACCAAACCAGCAGTGGTTAGGCTTATGAAGCTCCTTAGAAAAGAGGCGCGTTATGGCTACCCGAAAATAGTTCTCGGAGGGCCAGATGTAACCTATAATTTGGAGAACTACTTGCAGGCAGGAGCGCACTATATCGTTATTGGCGAAGGCGAACAGACCTTTTACGAACTTTATGCCAACCTTAAAGACAAAAGCACCATACAAGAGGTGGCTGGCATCGCTTATTGGGAAGATGGACAGGTAAAAAAGACGAGCCCCAGAACCAAAATAAAAGATCTATGTGGCCATCCCTTACCTAATAGGGAGGCCATCGATATGCATCGTTACCTCCTAACTTGGAAGCAGCACCACGGCCATAGCTCTATGACCATTAGCACCCAACGAGGCTGTCCCTATACCTGCAAATGGTGCAGCACTGCTGTATATGGGCAAAGCTATAGACGGCGCCCAGTAGAAGATGTGGTAGAAGAAATGCTCCATTTACAGGAAACCTACCAAATGGACCGGTTATGGTTTGTGGACGATGTTTTTACCGTGAGTCATAAATGGATCGAGGCCTTTCATCAGGAGATAACAAAACGAGGAGCACAAATGCCTTTTGAGTGCATTAGCAGGGCAGAGCGTTTAAATCCAGAAATATTAAAACTGCTTAAGGAGAGTGGTTGTTTTAGAATATGGATCGGAGCCGAAAGCGGTTCTCAACGCATCATCGATGCCATGGATAGACGGGTGGCTGTAGAGACCGTACAAGAAGCCATCCAACAGGCCAACACCCTTGGCATGGAAACAGGAACGTTTATTATGTTGGGCTATCCGGGCGAGACCGAAGCCGACATCCAACAAACCATACAACACTTAAAACGAGCCAACCCGACGCACTTTACCATTACCGTGGCCTACCCCATAAAAGGCACCGCCTTGTATACGGAGGTGGAGGATAAATGGGAGGCACCACAAGATTGGCAGACAGCTACAGACAGGGACATCTATTTTAAGAGAACCTACCGCAAGCCTTACTATGCACAAGCGGTTAGGAGGGTGGTAAACGAGGTAAAAGCTTACCAAAGCGAGAATCCCAAGGATAAGTTTAACTATAAGTTGCGTAGCATAGCAGCCTTGGCATTTATGAAGTTTTATAAATTCCGACCGATATGATTTGGGGCGAATTTGACATACAAAATGGCGTGCATCACTGGCAGGCTCCAAACCTTGGCGATGAGCATGCGTATTTAATGGCGCGAAAAAAGGAAGGACGCATATTAAGCGATCTCGAAGTCGCTGACCTACCTCGATTGCCTAAAAACCATCCCCTTTATAACGAATGGCAAAAACGCAGAGACACTGCAAAACGCTTCAAAGCCTATTTAAAAATGAATAGCTTTACTTCTGCTTTGGATATTGGCTGTGGAAACGGTTGGTTCACCAAGCGTATTTCGGAGAGCCCGGGTATGGAACAAGTGATTGGATTGGATGTAAACTTACCGGAATTAGAGCAAGCAGCCCGGGTGTTCCCCGACGAAAAGATCCGATGGTTTTTAAGCGACATTTTTTGTTGGGAAAAGCAAAATATTCAATTCGACCTCATCGTATTAAATGCAAGCATTCAATATTTTTCCAGCGTCAGCCGGTTGCTAACTCATTGTAAACAATTATTAAACCCTGATGGGGAACTTCATATCCTCGACAGTCCCTTTTACCATGCAGAAGAATTGGTTGCAGCAAGAATGCGAAGCAGGGAATACTATAAAAGCATAGGCGTGCCAGACATGATCCAGAATTACCACCATCATAATTGGGATTCGGTCCGTGAATTTGAGGTATTGTATCATCCAAGCAGGGCAATTTATAAAGCTTTAACCAAACCAAATGCCTCCCCGTTTCCGTGGCTTTGCTTTAAAAAGAAAACGACATGATTAGGTGGTTAAAAATAATGGCCCTCTATGTATGGTGGCCCTTTAGAAAAGGACCGTCTAAACCGCTGTTTATCTTTGCCCATCCGCGAAGTGGGAGTTCCCTGCTAATGCATATACTGGCGGACCATCCGCAAATTGCTGGCTTCGGCGAATACTTTACACAGTACCAAAAGCCAATCGATTACCGTTTGGCAGAATTCGATATCAGGCGCAAATCTGGCACCCTTTTTACCTCGGTAGAGTATATTGCCAACCAGGTTAACCACCATTCTGTAACTCCAAATATGGACTTGCTTGTAGAACAGGCTTGCTGTATCTTTTTATTTCGTGAGGCAGGACCCACCCTTTCGAGTATGCTAGAACTCTCTGACGCTAAAGGAATGCCGATGTCTCAACTGGCCGTAGCCAAAAATTATATGGTTCGCTTACAAGACATGAGCAAACTGGCCCCCTGCTTAGATTCGAACAACAAATTTGCCCTTACCTACAAAGACCTGATTAGCTCGCCCGATTATACGCTAAACCTTCTTCAAGGGTTCTTGGGATTAAAAAGTCCTTTAAAACCACGGTACGCCAAACAGAAGTTTACAGGGCGATGGGGCGATCCGTCTAAAAATATACACAAAGGCGAGATTATCGAGACCCGCTCCCCGCAACGAGTCATTGAGCCTGAAATCTTGCAAGCCAGCCTTAAAGAATTTCGGCATACCTGTTCCTTCTTCCAAATAGCACCCGAACATGCCAACGCCTAAAAAAAACATTGTGATCTGTGGCTATCCCAAAAGCGGAACCACCTGGTTGAGCAGGTTGGTAGCCGATCTTGTTGATGCGCCTTTTGTAGGTGATTGGGGCTACGATACCAAGAACAAATCGAGCATCAACCTGGATAAAACAGACAGCCCATATAGGGTGTATAAATCGCATCACTTGGGGAGTCAACTCGACACCGATGCTATATGGAAGATAATTCACCTGCTTCGTGACCCAAGAGATATAGTGGTATCTGGAGCCTATTTTTTTGATATGCCCGTACTGTTGGACGCCCCTTTAAGAGAGAAACTGCCAACAGTAGATCGTGTTCTTAGCAAAGGGCTTCCGCCTAAACTCAGTCTAAAAAGAAAATTAGACCGAATGATAGAAGCCGTCCTTCATGGCGACTCCAGCATTACCCCTTGGATGGCTCCCTCTTGGATGCAGCATCTCGAAAGTTTCGAGGGCTTAAAGGCCCGAACAGTGTATTACGAAGGCTTGTTGAGCCAAGCCGAGACCAGCCTAGAATCCATCGCTCAAAACCTAGAGATTACAGTTTCCGATCGACATATAAAATCTATCTTAGAAAGACAGTCCATGGCCGCTCGCAAGGAAGTCATAGACCAAGAGCACCCCAAAATTAAGCGATTGCTCAGAAAAGGCGTTGCAGGAGATTATAAGACCCAGCTAGAACAAAAGCAAATAAGCCGCTTAGCCCCTCTCATGCAACAGACAAATAACCCTTATTGTAAAGCTTCCTATCTTTAAACTTATGCCAGCAAGCAAGCAAAAAATTATATTGTTTAATCCGCGATCTGCCAACAGCAAGCACCGCATCCCAAACTCCATCCTACAGGTAGGGGCGTCTATCTATGGCCAACACGAATTTGTCTTTGTAGATGGCAATATGGAAACAGACCCTTGGTCGGTTATACAAGATTATATGAAAACTGGGGAGTATTCTTTTTTCTGCAGTACGGTAATGCCGGGCCCTCAGCTTAGGCAGGCCATCCCATTTTCTAAGCAGATTAAAGAGTCCTACCCCGATGTAACCGTTATTTGGGGAGGCTACTTTGCTTCCAATCAATACAAGGTATCCATCGCAGCACCTTTTGTAGACTATATTGTAAATGGCCCTGGAGACCAGACCTTCCCTAAGCTTATCGAATTGCTAAAGGCAGGCGACACAGGGCAGATTAGCACCCTTAAAAATTTGATCTTTGAACAGGATGGCGAACTTGTGATGACTCCAAAAGAGCGTCTGCTGGAACAAGATAGTCTCCCTGCGCTGCCCTATCAATTCTTAGACCAATTCTACAACTTAGATAGGTACCTCAACAAAACTTTTTTGGGTAAAAAGACCTTTGCCTACCACTCTAGCCTCGGCTGCCCGTTTACCTGCTCTTTCTGTGCCGTGGTGCCTATTTATTCTGGCCGCTGGAAGGCCAAGTCTGCCCAAACGGTATACAACGATGTAAAATTCTTTAAGGACCATCACGGAATCGATGCCATCGAGTTTCATGACAACAACTTTTTTACATCCCGCAAGCGGGTCGTAGAGTTTGCGCAGTTGGTTAAAGATGATGGCATTTCGTGGTGGGGTGAAGGCCGAATCGATACCATCAACAAATACAGCGATGAAGATTTAATGCTGATGAAAGAAGCGGGCTGCGAGATGATCTTTTTAGGCGCAGAGACCGGCAACGACGACATCTTAAAGCAGATGAACAAGGGCGGTACCCAAACCGGGCAGCAGATTAAAGAATTCGCTGCGCGCTTGGCGCCTATAGGCATTATTCCAGAATTTTCGTTTGTCTTGGGCATGCCTGCAGAAAGCCCACAAAAGGTCATGGACCAAATCAATTGGGACATTGCCTTTATCAAAGAGATCAAAGAAATCAATCCTGCTAGTGAGATTATTATCTATCTGTATTCGCCTGTTGCTACAGAAGACTCCGACTTGTACAAGGAAATACAAGAAGCGGGCTTCCGTTTCCCCGAAAAGCTGGAAGATTGGCTGTCCCCGGCTTGGGAGAACTTCGACCTCAGAAAAAACCCTCTAACACCATGGCTTACCCCGCCCATGGTAGACAAAATCCAAAACTTCGAAACCGTACTAAATGGTTATTATCCTACGGTATCCGACTTTAGGATTAAAGGTGTTAAAAAGAGGATTCTAAAAGGAATTTCCAAAATTCGCTACCAAAGCGGTATTTACCATTTCCCTTACGAGATTAAGCTGTTGCATAAAATCTGGAAGTACCGTCAACCAGAGATAGAAGGGTTTTATTCAGAATGAGGAATACGTTTAGAAATAGCACAAAACGCTTAGTCCAACCCCTGATGGCCCGATGGATGGCCTATTACTACAGAAAGCCGCGGCCTTACCATTACGGAAAGCTAAAAGTGATGGTTCATCCGCAAGTGTTTCCGCCTAAATTTACCCTAAGCACCAAAATACTGTTAGACTTTTTAAACGAACAGGATTTACAAGGCGCTAGTCTGCTCGAATTGGGTTGTGGCTCCGGGATAATCTCTGTGCTGGCTGCATCTAAAGGTGCGAGAGTTACCGCCACAGATATAAACCAAACCGCTCTAGATTATCTAGGCCAAGCCGCCAAAGAACAAGGCTTCCAAATCGAAGCTAAACACTCGGACCTCTTCCAAAACCTAGAGGATTCTTATTTCGACCATATCATCATCAACCCGCCCTATTATCCTAAACAACCCGCAAACGTAAAAGAACAGGCTTGGTTTTGTGGGCCGCAATTCGAATACTTCGAAGAATTGTTTCTGCAACTATCCAATAGAGATGATCACGAAAACGTATGGATGATTCTTTCGGAAGACTGTGACTTTGGCAGGATACAATCGATCGCTGCCAAAAATCACATCTATCTTTCTCCCTACCATTTAACCTCAAAGCTGGGAGAGAAGAATATCATTTACAGTACAAAGCGATAAGTCGCTTTAATGAGGAAGGTGTTTTGTGGTTGCTGACTTAGCAACTGATTGTCTATAATGGTACTAAAGTCGTTGTTTACGTCGCCCAAACCTGTAATACCCTGGGACCATACAAAGAAAATCTCGGACCCAGGGATATACTCCCATCGAACCACCAGATTGGATCTAAACTGGACATAAGCGAAATCTGGATTGCTAAAACTATAATCCGTTTGGCCGTCGCGGTCTTCGTCTACAGAATATACCTCGTCCTCGAAACTTATTTGATCGTTCTCGTACCAACTCACGCGATCTGCCAGCTTATCTGCCACAGGATCTGTTACATAATTAAAGTTGGTGTACTTGGCTTTAAAAATAAATGGCTGCCCGTAGTACTGAATGGTGAGGTTGGGGTTGATGTTATAATTTACCCGCAAAGTAGTGGTTAACTGATCGTTATCGATTTCTCCCAAAATATACCTAGGTGTACCGTTAAAAGAGCTCTCTGTAACATATTGACTCTTGTTAGGGTTTACTGAATACTCTGTGATCAGGCTAAGGTTAAGCGCATTAAGCGGTTGATAGAACAAGCGCAAAACATAGCGATTAAACGAGAACTGATTTTCCCGGGCAAATGAATAAACATAGCCGGCATGCGCATAAAACTTCTTACGGCTGTCCGTCCCAGAGAAGACAAAGAAAAAGTCCTCGTCGTTCCACTTCCAACGTGGACCTCCTCGCAATACGGTATTCGAATAAATTCGTGGCTTGTGTCCCCATCCAGCTTCGCTCCACCAGTTATTCTTCCAGTTAACATAACCGTTAACCTCGTACTGGATGCGGTTATAATTTCCTTGATAGTCGAAACGGGTAAATTGGTTAAGCCCTATGTTGGCCTGTCTAAACCAGCTCGATGGCTTGTTCCAAAGACGTCTTACGTTGGCGTACTGTGTAAGCATATCCGCCTGCCGTAAAAAGCCAATATCATTTAGCTCGAATTCTGGCGACTTCCAGTTACCTCCAACGTTATAACGCCAGTTTCCTCCGCCGCCTTTACCTACTTCAAAGCTTCCCCCAGTACCCGTTAATGAAGTTCTTGTGGGATCTACTTCTACATGATCTGCATCGACTCTTTGGAACAAGTGGGTTAAAGAGGTCTGGGTGGCTTCGATGGCTTCTGGGCTACCGTTTACATTACTAAAAGTAAACTTCCCTGTTGCGTAATATTTTCTTTCCTTCCAATTGTGGTTAAAATCGACCCCACCGGTATAGGCGCTTTCTCTTAGAAAATCTAAGTTGCCCTCGAGCCTTCTGTTGGTGGCGGTAATAATTCCGCCTACATAAGAATTACGGTCGTTAAAATCTTTTTGTACCCTACCAACCACATAATTGGTAAGGGGTTCTACAATCTCCTCTCGCGGCTCCCCTACCTCGTCCAGACCGTCCAAATAATCTTGGTCTTCGCTTAGCTCAATCTCGCCATATTCTTTGTCGGTAAGGCTTTCTAAGACCCCGATGGACCAACCATCTTTTGTCTTTCCACTAAACTTAGCTGCGCCTAGGATGGTGGTAAAATTTGGAATGTCTTCGAATTCTCCTTTCGAAGGATCGGCGGTGGTATAGCCTTGGGGCTGCCGCCCGATGCGGCGCGAAAAGAAAATATTATCTGCTCCACCACCTACGCGAAAGTCGAATACGTTTTTATTCTCTACAAAAAACGGACGCCGCTCTTGGAAAAAAATCTCGAACCCATCGAGTGCGATGGCTCCCGGGTCTGCATCTACCTGACCAAAGTCTGGGTTGATGGTAAGATCTAAAGTAAGGTCGTTGGTGATTCCAATTTTGGCATCCAAACCACCCGTAAGTCGAGGATCGCTACCATCGCGAAACGGATTACCCGCTTCTTCTTCGTAGGTATCCAATTGGGCAACCATATAGGGCTGAATCTCTAACTGCTTTTGTGGCTTTAAACCGATAAGCCCTCGCAACTCTCCAAACTCGCTCACCCATCCAGGAGGGTTGGCCGGCAAGGGTTGCCAGAGCGAGCGCTCTTCATTGTTAAAATAACGGCGGGTAGATTGCAAGCCCCAAATCTGTTCTTCGTCATTTCCAAAACGCAATTGACTTAAAGGAATGCGCATCTCGGCCGTCCAGCCTTCTTCGTCTATATTGGTCTTTAAATACCAAATCGGGTTCCAACTATCGTCAAAATTACCGTTGTTGGAAATAAACTCGTCGCCTTTTACTCCAGAGGCTGATGCGGTAAAAGAAAAGGCAGTGCGGTCGTCTCCATAACTATCGATGTTTATCTCTACCCAATCGCCCGGAAAGTCGTCCCTGCGGCCCATACGACGGTCAATCTCCGATGGATCCTTATGATAACATTTAAAAGCAACGTATAGATTCTTTGCATCGTAGGCTATTTTAAGTAGCGTGCGCTCGGTCGGGTCTGTGCCCACATCTGGCCGCCACTCTACATAACCTCCAGACCACTCTACCTTGTCCCAGGCAGCTTCATCTATAAGCCCGTCTATGGTTATACCATCTGTCCCAGCTATACTAGCTGTGGTATAGACTCGTGTATCGTATTCTAATTCTTGGTCTTCGGATTCTTCTTCTTGTGCACTTAAGTGGAGGCTGGCAAATAGCAATAGCAACGCCAGGATGGCCCGATGGTTGAAGGTCATGGTGTTAGTTGTTTTGTGATTGATGCCCAATAGACCGCAGAAATGGTGCCTTGTGACAGATTGAGTTGTTAATTTACACAACTTTAACTTTTATTTTAACATTTCAGTGTAACATGGATAAAGTCGATAAATGACGTATTTTTGCGCTCACCATACCTCACCTAAAAAAGCGGCCCCTCACTGCTTGTTAATCAAATAAATATATCGTAGATTTGCAGCCCTTTTTAAGGGATACAATGATTTATTAATAATTGACAAAAAACGAAATGGATACATTGAGTTACAAAACAGCGTCAGCCAACAAAAACACCGTTAACAAAGAATGGTTGTTGGTAGATGCGGACGGGCAAGCATTGGGTCGTCTGGCAAGCGAAGTTGCAAAATTACTTCGGGGAAAACACAAACCAAACTTCACCCCCCATGTGGACTGTGGAGATAATGTGGTTGTGGTCAATGCTTCAAAGGTGACCCTTAGCGGGAACAAATGGAATGCTAAAGAGTACATCCGTCACACAGGATATCCTGGTGGACAGCGTTCTCTAACTGCTCAGGAGTTGTTCGATAAGGACCCATCAAGAATGGTAGAGAAAGCCATTAAAGGAATGCTACCAAAAAACAAATTAGGAGCCGCTATTTTTAGAAACCTAAAAGTATACAGCGGTACAGAACACCAACAAGAGGCTCAAAAACCTCGTGTTATTAACCTAAACGACAAGAAGTAATGGACACCTTGCACAAAATCGGAAGAAGAAAAAAAGCAGTTGCCCGTATCTACATGAGTGAAGGTAAAGGGAACATCACGATCAACAAGCGTGAGCTAGATAACTATTTTACAACTGGAAGCCTTCGTTACAAGGTACGTCAACCATTGATGCTTACCGAAAACGAAAAGGCTTATGATATCGCTGTAAACGTATACGGTGGAGGAATCACCGGACAGGCCGAGGCGATCCGCTTGGCGATTTCTCGTGCGCTATGCGAAATCAACGAAGAGTATCGTACGGTATTGAAGCCTGAAGGATTGCTTACTCGTGACCCACGTATGGTGGAACGTAAGAAATTCGGTCAGAAGAAAGCCCGTAAGAAATTCCAGTTCTCTAAGCGTTAATATACTTTCCGCGGGCATGTTTCGGCATGCCCAGCGGGAATTTATGTTCATACATTTTTTAATCAAGCTGTTCGTTGTATTCATGCCAGAATGCAGCATTAGTTTAGCATCTAAATCAAGCTCCATTAAGTAAAGGAGACGATTGCTAGTCTTAACAGAACGTAAACTAAAACAAGATGGCAGACAATAAAGAAGTCAAAGATTTACTTGACGCAGGTGTACACTTTGGACACCTAACCCGTAAATGGAACCCTAACATGGCGCCTTACATCTACATGGAGCGCAACGGGATCCACATTATCAACCTGTACAAAACCTCTGCTAAGCTAGAGGAAGCTAACGAAGCCCTTAAGAAAATCGCTGCTAGCGGTAGAAAGGTACTTTTTGTTGCGACCAAGAAGCAAGCAAAGGACATCGTTGCCGAAAAGGCAAAGAATGCAAACATGCCCTACATCACCGAGCGTTGGCCTGGTGGAATGTTGACCAACTTTGTAACTATCCGTAAGGCGGTTAAAAAGATGACCAGCATCGATCGTATGAAGCAAGACGGAACTTTCAACACCCTTTCTAAGAAAGAGCGTTTGGCTGTAGACCGTACACGTGCTAAATTGGAAAAGAACCTTGGTTCTATTACCGATATGAGCCGTTTGCCTGGTGCGCTATTTATCGTAGACACCACTCGCGAGCACATCGCTGTAAAAGAAGCCCAAAAGCTGAACATCCCGATTTTTGCGATGGTCGATACCAATTCCGACCCACGCCCGATCGACTATGTGATCCCATCTAACGATGATGCATCTAAGTCTATCGATAGAATCATCAGCAGTGTTACTGGTGCGATTGTAGAAGGTCTTGCCGAGCGTAAAGCTGGGAAAGATGCCGAAGCCGCTCCAAAAGCAGAGGCTCCTAAAGCAGAAGCTCCTAAGCAAGAAGAGGCTCCTAAAGCCGAAGCTGCTCCAGTTGTAGCTGCACCAGTTGCAGAAGCAAAGCCGGAAGCCGCTCCAGCCGCAGAAGTAGCTGCACAGGAAGAGGAATAATAACAATTCAATAATACGAAGAAAGTCGTTCTGTTGTTATTCTTCGAATAATTTTGAACGACTTTTTTTTACATAACTAAAATCAAAAATTTTGAGTACGATGGTAAAGATAACTGCCGCAGAAGTCAACAACCTAAGAAAGAAGACCGGTGCCGGAATGATGGACTGTAAAAACGCCTTGGTAGAAGCCGAGGGAGACATCGACAAAGCAATCGAAATCCTACGTAAGAAAGGTCAAAAGATCGCTGCTAAGCGTGCCGACCGCGATTCTAGCGAAGGAGCTGTTATTGCAAAGGTAAACGAGGCTGCCAACAAAGGAGTAATTATCTCTTTAAACTGCGAGACTGATTTTGTTGCTAAAAACGATGCGTATGTTGCATTGGCACGTCAAATGGCCGATGTAGCTCTTGAAA
>Ga0114900_1000110_pt1 | contig 71718 bp, 68 predicted proteins | sample MalvireepMed_231_FD_89685 | JGI IMG/M metagenome (GOLD analysis project Ga0114900, IMG submission 89685) | Marine viral communities from the Global Malaspina Expedition - Malaspina viral metaG DeepMed_231 | ecosystem: Environmental > Aquatic > Marine > Oceanic | place: Mediterranean Sea...
ACATCGACTCGCGCATCTCCGACCCTAACAATGCGACAGATGATTCCCCTGGAGCCAACGATAACGCCAGTGGGATGGCAGGAACTATAGAAGCAGCTCGTGTACTATCCAAATATCAATTTGAGAATAGCATCATTTATTTAGGCCTAAGTGGAGAAGAGCAAGGCTTATTTGGCGGCAAAGGGTTTGCCGCTTTCGCAAAAGAGCAAGGCTGGGAACTTATCGGTATTTTTAACAACGACATGATCGGTAATACTACAGGCGTAGATGGCGTAGTCTCCAACCGTGATTTCCGCATCTTTTCCGAACCCGTTCCACCCACCGAAACAGAACGAGAACGCAATCGCCGCCGCTTTTATGGAGGGGAGGTCGATGGCATCTCGAGACAGTTGGCGCGTTATGTCCATAAAACCACCAAAACCTATATGCCCGAAATGAACCCTATGTTGATTTACAGGCTAGATCGTTTTGGGCGTGGTGGCCATCATCGCCCATTTAATGATGCAGGTTTTGCAGGGATAAGAATTATGGAGGCCCACGAAAACTATACACAACAACATCAGGACCTGAGGGTCGAAGACGGAATAAATTATGGTGACCGTTTAGAACATGTCGACTTTGATTACGCTGCTAAACTCACGGCGGTAAACGCTATCGGCATGGCAAGCTTGGCATGGGCACCTCGAGCCCCAACCAATGTGGCTATCGGAGGTGTGGTGGAACCAGCCACCAGATTAAAATGGGACCCCGTAGAAGGTGCAGTAGCCTATAAGATCTATTGGAGAGACACCACTTCGCCTACCTGGGACCACAGTAGATTGATTACCGATGCCACCAGCCATATACTGGAAGGTATCGTGATAGACAATTATTTATTTGGTGTTGCCGCGATTGGAGCGAATGGCCACGAGAGTGTGGTTGTTTTTCCTTCTTCGGTATTTCGCGATTAGCCAATATCCCTTAAATTTGAAAAACAAGTTAGAATTACTATGAAACAATACCTGATTCTTGCCCTATTATTTCTACCTATGTTGACTCTGGCGCAAGAGTTTAACAGACAAGACACCCTTAGAGGAAGCATTACCCCAGAGCGGGCATGGTGGGATTTACTTCATTACCAATTGGAAGTAGATGTCTATCCCGAGACCAAATCCATCAAAGGGAAAAACACCATTACCTACAAAGTTTTGGCCGAGGGTTCCCGCTTACAGATCGACCTACAAAAGCCAATGACTCTGGATATGGTTACTTATAACGGTAAGGATTTAAACGTAAACACAGAAGGTTCGGCACACTTCATCCAAGTTCCGAAACAAGCTAAGGATAGCGAACAAACTATCGTGATCGAGTTTTCTGGAACTCCTAGAGAAGCCGTACGTCCACCATGGGATGGTGGATACACTTGGTCCGAAGATGGAAATGGAAAACCATTTATCGCCACATCCAACCAGGGAATTGGTGCAAGTATCTGGTGGCCCAACAAAGACCATCCGTACGACGAGCCCGAGCGGGGAATAGACATGGCCATTTCTACCCCAGCAGACCTTGTAGCGGTAGGTAACGGTCGCCTTACCAAGACCGTCGAACTTGGTGATAGAATAATCTATTATTGGCAAGTAAAGAACCCGATCAACAATTATGGTGTTAATGTAAACATCGGGGATTATGTAAACTTCTCTGAGGTCTATAAAGGACTTAAAGGCGATTTAGACCTCGATTATTGGGTGCTAAGAGAAAACCTAGATAAGGCCAAAGAACAATTTAAACAGAGCCCGATGATGATCGAAGCCTTCGAGCATTGGTTTGGCCCCTACCCTTTTTATGAGGATAGCTTTAAACTGGTAGAGGTGCCTTATTTAGGCATGGAACACCAAAGCAGTGTTACCTATGGCAACAAATACCAAAATGGCTACCTAGGAAGAGACCTTAGCGGAAGCGACTGGGGATTAAAATTCGATTTTATCATTATACATGAAGGCGGGCACGAGTGGTTTGCCAATAATATTACCCAAAGCGATATCGCCGATATGTGGATCCATGAAGGTTTTACCGCATATAGCGAAAATCTTTATCTGGATTATCATTATGGGAAGAAAGCCAGTTCAGAATATGTGATAGGTACTAGAGCTCTGATACAAAACGCAAGCCCCGTTATTGGCACTTATGGTGTTAACAGACGCGGCAGTGGAGATATGTACTACAAGGGCGCCAATACCTTGCATACGCTAAGACAATTGATAGAGGATGACGAAAAATGGCGCGCTATTTTGGTAGGACTTAACAAAGACTTTTATCACCAAGTAGTGAGTAGCAAAACGGTGGAAGAATACATCAGTGAGAAGTCGGGCATTGATTTAACCCAGTTTTGGGATCAATACCTACGCACCACTATGATTCCGACCCTAGAATACAAACAAAAAGGCGGGGAGTTACTTTATCGCTACACCAACATAGTAGATGGTTTTGATATGCCTGTTATCGCCTTAATCGACGGGAAGGAACAATGGATTTATCCGAACAAAGACTGGAAAGAGATTTCGACGCCTAAACCCATGGATAGTTTCGAAATTAAGAAGGACTTTTATGTGGAAGCCGTAAAGATAGACTGATGGAACGACCGTCCCTCTATTTCCCCCGGGACGTCGAATGGCGCGATTGGTTAGATGTACACCATGGACAATACCCTAATGGAGTTTATCTTATCTTTTGGAAGCTAGAAACTAAGGTGCCGACCATGCGCTGGGAAGAAGCCGTTAAAGTAGCTCTGTGCTATGGCTGGATAGACAGTACAGTTAAGAGTTTAGGTGACGGCAGTAGGCAGCAATATTTTTGCCCGCGAAAACCTAAGAGTACCTGGAGTAAGCTTAATAAGGAGTATGTGGTACAATTGGATGCTGCAGGTTTGATTCACTCTAGCGGACAGGCGATGATAGACTTAGCGAAAGCAAGTGGGACCTGGAGTGCGATGGATGATGTAGAAAACGGGATCATTCCCGAGGACTTGCAAAAGGCTTTCGGCCTTAACCCGATAGCCTACAGTAATTACCAAGGGTTTGCCCCAGGGTATCGCAAGGGGTATTTAAGCTGGCTACACCAAGCCAAACGTGAGGCTACCAGAGAAAAAAGAATAAAGCAGATCATCCAATTCTGCCAGAATAATATAAAACAGAGACAGACCTATTAACAAAAACGGAGGTACTCCCTCTTAGCACTAAGCAATTATGAAAAAAATCACCATCCTTAGTTTGCTTGCACTCTTAGTGATAAGTCCATTGACAGCGCAAAAAAAGAAGAAGAAAAAAGACAAAGAAGAAGAAACAGAAAAATGGGATGTAGCGGCTCCTGGGGCGGACTTCAACTACCACACGGTTTCCTTTAGCACAGACGAAGGGACCTGGATGAACTTAGATGTGAGTCCCGATGGCCAGACCATCGTATTCGATATGCTGGGTGATATTTATAGCATGCCCATCAGTGGCGGGAAGGCCAAGGCGATAAGAACTGGTATCCCCTTCGAGATTCAACCGCGGTATAGCCCAGATGGAAAACAGATTTCGTTTACCTCTGATGCCGGTGGAGGCGATAATATTTGGGTAATGGATGCCGATGGAACTAATGCCAAACAGGTGAGTAAGGAAAAATTCCGGTTGTTAAACAACCCTATTTGGACACCAGACGGCCAATCGCTCATTGCACGTAAACATTTTACCTCTGGCAGAAGTATGGGAGCCGGAGAACTTTGGCAATATCATAAAAGCGGCGGGAGCGGATTGCAGCTTACCAAGCGCAAGAATGACCAACAGGACGTTAACGAACCCATGATAAGCCCCGATGGCAGGTATTTGTACTATAGCGAAGATGTTTATCCGGGTGGATATTTTCAGTACAACAAAGACCCTAACAGCCAGATTTACGTTGTTAAACGCTACGACTTACAGGAGGGAACCACTTCTACCATTACGGGGGGTCCCGGTGGCGCGGCAAGACCAACACTTTCGAGAGACGGAAAGTTACTTGCCTTCGTAAAGCGATTAAGAGAAAAAACAGTTTTGTTCTTGCACGATTTAACCACAGGCGAAGAATGGCCTATTTATGATGGGTTAAATAAAGACCAACAGGAGGCTTGGGCCATCTTTGGGGTGTATCCAAATTTTAGTTGGATGCCCAATAACAAAGAATTGGTTATTTGGAGCGGCGGTGGCTTTAACAAGATAAACATAGACGACTTATCTATTAGTCGCATTCCTTTTACAGTAGACGTGAACATCGACATCGCCGATACGGTGAAGTTCGACAACCCCGTGGACGATGGTGCCTTCGATCCAAAGGTAATCCGTCAATCTGTGACCTCCCCAGATGGAAGCACCTTGGTATTTCATGCGCTAGGGTATCTATGGAAGAAATCATTGCCTAGCGGCACGCCAGTTCGTTTAACTCAAGGCACAGATTTTGAATTCGAACCTGCCTTTTCTCCCGATGGAACCAAAATTGTATTTGTAAGCTGGAACGATTTAGAAAAAGGACACATCATGCAGGTTTCTGCAGCTGGAGGAACGGCTAGCAGTCTAACGCAAAGCCCATCGATATACAGGACTCCTACCTACAGCCCAGATGGTGGTTCTATTGTTTATCGCAAAGCCGGAGGGAACTCCGATCTCGGGCGTATTCATACCAAAAAGCCTGGAATTTATATAATGAATGCCAACGGCGGTGATGCGCAATTTTTGCTTAACAAGGGCGCATCTCCTCGCTTTAGCGCAGACGGAAAACGCATCTTTCTGCAAACAGGCGGAAACTACTTTGGAAACCTTACTAAAAAACTGATTAGTGTCGATCTAAATGGACAGGATGAGCGCGAGCATATTTCTTCCAAATACGCCAACTGGTTAGTCCCTAGCCCAGATAACAAATGGATTGCCTTTACGCATCTTCACAAGGTTTTTGTTGCCCCATTGCAGATGACCGGAAAGATGATAGACCTGGACAAGAACAGTAAATCTGTACCTGTTTCGGCCTTGGCCAAAGACGCCGGGATCGGTATTCATTGGTCTGCAGACAGCCAAAATGTGATGTGGACCTTAGGTGACGAATATTTTACAGCGGCGCTAAAAGACCGTTTCGACTTTTTACCAGGATCGCCAGAGAGTATTGGCGAGCCGCCTGCTAGCGGCACTAAAATTGGCCTGACAGTAAATACAGATACGCCCAAAGGAATTGTAGCCTTTACTAATGCGCGCATTATTACCATGGAAGGCGACGAAGTAATCGAAAACGGCACCATTGTGGTGGAGAACAACCGCATCAAAGCCATAGGCCAGCGCATTTCCATACCACAAGGTGCAAAGATTTACGATGTTGCAGGAAAAACCATCATGCCAGGTTTGGTAGATGCCCATGCCCACGTAGGGGCCTTCCGTTACGGATTGACTGCCCAACAAAACTGGCAATTCTTGGCCAATTTGGCTTTTGGGGTAACTACAGCCCATGATCCATCTGCCAATACCGAAACCGTCTTTACGCTCTCCGAGATGCAAAAAGCGGGAGAACTCATCGGGCCTCGAGTCTACTCCACTGGTTTTATCCTTTATGGGGCCGATGGCGATTTTAAAGCGGTGATCAATAATTTGGACGATGCGCGAAGCAGCATCAGAAGAACCAAGGCATTTGGAGCTAGAAGCGTAAAAAGCTATAACCAACCCAGAAGAGAGCAACGTCAGCAAGTACTGCAAGCTGCTCGCGAAATGGGCATCAATGTGGTGCCAGAAGGAGGATCTACCTTCTATCATAACCTAACGATGATTATTGATGGCCACACAGGTGTGGAACACAACTTGCCTGTGGCACCGCTATACAACGATGTAATACAGCTATGGGCTGCTAGTGGGACAGGATACACCCCTACCCTTATCGTTAACTATGGAGGGCTAAATGGTGAGTTCTACTACTATCAAAGAGACAACGTTTGGGAAAATGAACGATTGCTAGAATTTACCCCTAGAAGAGTCGTAGACAGCCGTTCGCGCCATCGTACCATGGTCCCTGAGGAGGAATACGATAACGGGCATATCTTGGTATCGGAATCTGCTAAAAAGCTTACCGACGCAGGGGTAAAAGTAAATATGGGTGCCCATGGGCAGCTACAAGGGCTAGGGGCACATTGGGAAACCTGGATGATGGCCGCTGGTGGAATGAGCACTATGGAAGCCTTAAAAACAGCAACGATTAACGCGGCTGACTATATCGGGGCCGGAGAAGACATCGGATCCCTAAAAGCTGGGAAACTAGCAGACCTTATCGTGTTAGATAAAAATCCTCTCGAGGACATAGAAAATACCCAAACCGTAAACATGGTCATGATCAATGGGCGGTTGTACGATGCAGCGACCATGAACGAAATTGGCAACAGTCCTAAAGAACGATTGCCGCTATGGTGGGAACATAACAAATACAATCAGGCCTTTCCTTGGCATGAAGAATCTGGTAGCTTTAGCATCCCGGGTTGTGGTTGTCATGTTGGGCATCAATAAAATAAGCTAGGATGGAATCCCTCTTTGCGGAAGTACCTTTATGGATGCTTCTATTTTTGGTAGGTTTAGGGACAGCGACTTTTACCCTGTCTACCATATCGGGCGGTGGAGGCGCCATGCTACAAATACCCATATTAAATCTATTGGTGGGGGCCCAGGCAACGGCCCCCATCATCAATTTAGGGGCTTTTATCAGCAGGCCTACCCGTATCATCATCTTCTGGAAATATATCGTCTGGAAGGTGTTTTGGTATTATGTCCCCAGTGCCATGATTGGAGCCTTTCTAGCAGCTTGGGCCTTTTCCTCTATTAAGATTTATTGGATACAACTATTGGTAGGCCTCTTTTTGATAAGTACCCTTTTCCAATTTAAATTCGGAAAGCAGCAACGCTCTTTTGTGGTGCACGACTGGTACTTTATCCCTTTAGGCTTTTTTATTTCCATAGTGGGAACATTTACTGGCGGAATGGGGCCAGTACTAAACCCATTCCTACTTAATGCTGGGATCGATAAAGAAAATTTGGTGGCAACTAAGGCCGCTCAGTCGTTTTTTCTGGGCATGGCACAGGTAAGCGGCTATGTTGTTTTTGGCCTGCTGGATAATACCCTTTGGATTTATGGAATTGCTTTGGGCATCGGGGCCATATTTGGGAACCTCATCGGGAAACGCTTATTGATGCGCATGAGCAAATTGGCCTTTCGACGCTGGCTTATCAGCATCATGGTCATCAGTGGACTCTTGATGGTGATTCGAGCAATACCGGAGTTGTTCTAAGCTTACAAACCCGAGATATAACTTCCATAAATGTCCTTGAACTCCATCCCATTTGCCAGGGCATGTTTGCTCAGTTTATCGCTCGACGCCAGGGCCCACAATACGAGTTCCATATCGAAATAACGGTCCTGTTCCAATAGATCTGGCTGGTATTTATCTACCAAGCGCTGCAGAGGCTTAATCCCATCCAATCTAGTGCAATAGTCTTCATAACCAAGATCGTCTGGCAGTTCGAAGCCCGATTGCTCAAAAAACCATTGAAGCAATTCTTGATACGGATCTGGTTCTGACTGTTTTTGTAGCTTTTTTACGGCGGGGTAATAGTTTTCGAATTGGGTCTTTACCGCATCGTTGAGCAGGCGTTCTGCCACCTCTGCTGCTCCCTCCTGCTCTCCTTCGTATACCAACTCTACCTTACCGGTAATGGCAGGGATAATTCCCATAAAATCGCTCAATCTTACAGTGGCATTCTTCGCTTTGCTCCGCAATGCTCTACGTTCTGTTGCACTCAGCAGGTTATCGTATCCGCTAATGCTCAATCGAGCACTAACGCCACTTTTGGCATCTATAAATTCACTATTTCTGGCCTCGAAGCTGATTTGCTCTAAAATGTCCTTGGCCATGTCGGGCACATGAATGGCCACCGTCCGCTCGCTAGTAGCTTGGGTTTCTTGTGCCGTGATAATCTTTGCAACTTCCAAATCTTGTGGATAATGCGTTAATATTTGCGACCCAATTCTGTCCTTTAATGGGGTTACTATACTCCCTCTATTGGTATAATCCTCTGGGTTCGCTGTAAACACAAACTGCATATCCAATGGCAAGCGCAGTTTAAACCCACGAATTTGAATATCTCCCTCTTGTAAAATATTAAAAAGCGCCACCTGAATACGAGCTTGTAGATCTGGCAACTCGTTAATCACAAAAATAGATCTGTTTGCTCTTGGGATCATCCCAAAATGGATCACCCTATCGTCTGCATAAGTCAGTTTTAGATTGGCTGCTTTTATCGGGTCTACATCTCCGATCAGATCTGCCACGGTTACATCTGGTGTAGCCAGCTTTTCAGAAAATCGATCTTCTCTGGCCAACCATGCGATTGGGGTGTCATCTCCCTTTTCTGCTATTAAATCGATGGCAAAACGAGATAGAGGCTTTAGAGGGTCATCATTGATCTCGCTTCCAGCAACGATGGGTACAAAGGGATTTAAAAGACCGACCATTTGCCTTGCCAAACGCGTCTTTGCCTGTCCTCTAAGGCCCAATAAGTTGATATTATGTTTGGATAAAATAGCGCGTTCTAACTGCGGGATGACGGTTTGCTCATAGCCATGAATCCCTGTAAAACTCACCTCGTCTTTTTGCAGGCGATTTATTAGGTTGTCCCGCATCTCATCCTTGATAGATCGGCTCGTATAGCCAGCCGCCTTTAGCTCCTTTAATGTTTTTATTTTCGGTTGACTCATCTTATCCACGAATTCGTTTTTGTCTGTTGTTTTGATAATCGGTAAAAATCATTTCACCTAAACCACCTAAACCAGTATACAGCGCCTTGCCTTGGTTGGCAGCGGTAAATTGCTCTACAAATTGCATCAGGTAGGGATCCTCGGCGATCATAAAGGTCGTTATGGGGATGTGCAACTTTCGAGCCTGCCTCGCCATATTGTAGCACTTAGAGACGATATAATCGTCTAAGCCAACACTGTTTTTATAGTAACGGCCATCGGGCAACTGCAAGCAGCTCGGCTTCCCATCGGTAATCATAAATATCTGTTTGTTTGTATTTCTTTTACGCCTAAGCAGATCCATGGCGAGTTGTAGGCCTGCTACGGTATTGGTATGATAAGGTCCTACCTTTAGATAGGGTAGATCCTTGATTTTAATAGGCCAGGCATCGTTGCCAAATACCAAGATGTCTAGGGTATCTTTTGGGTAGCGTGTGGTAATGAGTTCTGCCAAAGCCATGGCGACCTTCTTTGCTGGAGTAATTCGGTCTTCGCCGTATAATATCATACTATGGCTGATGTCAATCATCAATACCGTACTCATCTGGGCACTAAATTGCGTCTCTTCTACCACTAGGTCATTTTCTGCCAAATGGAAATCTCCTATCCCGTGATTGACCTGTGCATTTTTGAGACTCTCCGTAACAGAGATGCGTTCTAGCGGATCCCCGAACTGAAACTTCCTATACTCCCCTGCTAGCTCATCTCCTTTGCCGGCATAGGAAGTTTTATGGTTCCCGCTCCCACTTCGCTTTAATCGCCCAAATAACTGGTCTAATGCTCTTCTGCGTAGGGCGCGTTCTGTCTTTTCCGTAATCTTTAGACTTGGCGTCCCTCCTTTGCCTTCGGTGTTAATTTCTTCCCGGATGTAACCCTTTTGTTTTAGCTCTTCTACAAAATCCTCGAAGCTGTATTCGTCGTTAAAGAGTTCGTACTCTTGGTCTAATTGTTTTAACCAATCGAGCGCCTCGTCCAAATCGCCCGAAGTATGGGTAAGCAGTTCTTGGAAGATATCCAATATGCGATCGAACAAAGATTGATCTTTGGCAATATGTTGGGTAAATACAAAACCGCTACGCGGCGGGTTTTTCTTTTTCATCACCTAAATTTACGACTAATTAAGCACTCCAAATTTGGATTAACAGACTTTTAAGAACAGACCACTTACAATTCAATATCTTTAACTTTTCTATATAATAACCCATCAAAAATGCGTAAACCTATCTCCCTACTGCTACTCTTGCTAGCAGTTCCTCTATTTGCTCAAGATTTGAGCATGGACCTATTAAAAGATATTAAACCCAGAAATATTGGCCCAGGCGGTATGTCCGGACGGGTCACCGCCATAGATGTCGTTCTGCAAAACCCCGATGTTATGTATGTTGGGACAGCCTCTGGAGGGCTTTGGAAATCGACAAGCGGCGGAATTAAATGGACTCCTATATTCGATGATCAACCCACAGCGAGCATTGGGGCTTTAGCCATTCAACAGAGCAATCCATCTGTTATATGGGTGGGTACCGGAGAAGGTAACCCAAGAAACAGTCTTAATGGTGGCTTTGGCGTCTATAAATCTTTGGACGGCGGTAAATCCTGGCTTTCTATGGGCCTTAAAGAGACGCGTCACATCCACAGAATAATTGTGGACCCAACAGACCCTAACACCGTGTATGTAGGAGCTATTGGTTCTCCCTGGGGAGAACACGAGCAGCGCGGAGTTTACAAAACTACAGACGGAGGGAAAAGCTGGGACAAAATATTGTACGTAAACGAGCGAACTGGGGTCGCCGACATGGTGATGGATCCAAGCAATCCGAACAAATTAATCGTGGCCATGTGGGAGCATAAGCGCGACCCATGGTTTTTTAAATCTGGTGGAGAAGGTAGTGGACTATACATCACTCACGATGGTGGCGCCAACTGGGAAGAACGCACCGATGCCGACGGGCTACCAAAAGGCGACCTTGGGCGAATGGGAGTTGCCATTGCAGCCAACAAACCAAATATTGTATATGCCTTGGTAGAAGCCAAAAAGAACGCCCTGTACAAAAGTTCCGATGGCGGTTTTAATTGGAAAAAGGTTAACGATAACAACGACATTGGTAACAGGCCATTTTATTACTCAGAGATCTATGTAGACCCGGAAAATGAAAATCGCGTTTATTCCGTGTATACGTACGTAAATGTTTCAGAAGACGGCGGGAAAAAGTTTGATCAGTTGATGCCGGCCTACGGGGTGTCCAATGGTGTGCACCCAGATCATCATGCTTGGTGGATTCATCCCCAAAATGGGCAGTTTATGATTGACGGAAACGACGGCGGAATGAACATCACTAAAGATGGTGGGAAGACTTGGCGATTTATCGGCAACTTACCGGTGGCGCAATTTTACCACATCAGTGTGGATAACGAAATACCTTATAATGTGTATGGTGGTATGCAGGACAATGGATCCTGGAGAGGCCCAGCCTATGTATGGCGTTCACAAGGCATTAGAAACAGTTATTGGCAAGAAATCAGCTTTGGAGATGGCTTCGATGTAGTGCCAGACCCGGATGACAGCCGCTATGGTTGGAGTATGAGCCAGCAAGGCTATGTAAGCCGTTACGACTGGCAAACAGGGAATAACTATACGGTGCGTCCCACCCACCCCGATCCGGATGTGCGACTCCGTTTTAATTGGAACGCTGCCATTAACATCGATCCATTTAATAGCAATACCATTTACTTCGGAAGCCAATTTGTTCATAAGAGTAATGACAAGGGGCTTACTTGGGATGTAATCTCTCCAGACCTTACTACAAATGACAAAGAAAAACAGCGCCAAAGCGAAAGTGGTGGCTTAACCATGGATGCCACTGGAGCAGAAAACCATACGACCCTATTGGTAATCGAACCTTCGGTTTTAGAGCCTAACATGCTTTGGGCAGGTACGGATGACGGACGCGTACATTTTACCCAAGATGGGGGCAACAGTTGGAACGAAGTAACAGCCAACATTTCTGGCTTGCCTTCAGGAAGTTGGATCGTCCAAATAAAAGCCAGCAACAAGCGCAAAGGAGAGGCCTTGTTGGTTGCCAACGATTATAGACGTTACAATTACACCCCCTATGCCTATCGAACTAAAGATTATGGTAAAACCTGGACAAGAATTGTAGATCAGGATGATGTAATCAGTTACACCTTGAGTATAGTGGAAGATCCTTTAGAAGAAAACCTGTTGTTTTTAGGTACAGACGATGGGCTTTATATCTCTTATGATGCTGGAAACAACTGGGACAAATGGACCAATGGATTCCCAACCACCTCGGTAAAAGATTTGGTAATCCAGCCTAGAGAACACGACTTGGTGATTGGTACCTTTGGCCGTGCAGCATGGGTATTGGACGACATCCGTCCCTTACGTGCCTTGGCAGCCAACGGAGACATCTTAAACCAAACGGTGGAACTGTTCGATCCTCCAACGGCCTATCAAGCGGCTTATCAAGAGCCTACAGGAAGTAGATTTGGCGGAGACGCGCTCTACAATGCCGAAAACAGAGCTTATGGGGCACGATTCAGGTATTATTTCAATAAACCGGAAAAAGAACAAGACGAGGAAAAGGATGAGGACATCGAAGAAGAGACAGAAGAAAAGGATGAGAAAGAAGACATTGGACCTCATAAGGACAGCCTTTATCTTAAAATCTACGACGGAGACCGCCTAATCCGCACCCTAAAACGCAAGTTGCCGGACAGTAGCGGGATTTATAACTGGCGTTGGTATATGGACGAGGCAGGAAAAGATAGACCTTCTCGAACCATTAGAGAACGTAAAAACGAACGAGGCGGTGTAGACGTTAAACCTGGAACCTATAGAGCAGAATTGACCTATATGGAAACGGTTTCTAGCGCCGAGATCAGCATCAAAAGTGATCCTAGAATAGCAGAAAGCGGTAGTGGAATCCAAGCGAGATACGACAGAGCGAAGCAACTGGAAAACATGACGGATGTGGCTTCACAGGCTGTCAAGCAGTTGGTGGAAAGTAAGAATCTGGCAAAGGAGTATAGTAAAAAGATGAAAAAGCTCGATAAGGAGGCGTACAAAGATGCCATCAAATCGAGCAAAGACATTACTAAGCAAATCGACACCCTAATCGCTGTCTACCTAGGTAAGGAAGACGACCGACAGGGAATTACCAGCGATACCATTGTCAATGTTATGGATAGAATGGGTACTGCAGGGTGGTATAGCCGCTCCAGACCAAGCGGGATGACGCGTACCGAAGATCTATTGCTACAACAGGCCAAAGATGCCTTAGAAGCTGCCTTGCAACAGACCAATGAATTTTTCCGGAACGATTGGCCAAAATACAGGGCCCTGATAGAAGAACAAGAATTCGAGAATTTTAAAGACACCAAACAATTTGGTTTGGATTAACGATAAAAGCCCTGCCTTACGGTAGGGCTTTTTTTTTGGTTAGGAAGAAACTTCTATCCCGACTACCTTGCTATAAACAACCAAACAGCATGAAACCTCAAAACGTAGAATTCTCTAACGATCAAGGACAAGTTTTAAAAGGCAAACTAGAGTTACCCGCAGACCAGCATCCACTTAGCTATGCCGTCTTTGCTCATTGTTTTACCTGCACTAAAAATCTATCTGCCGTTAGAAACATCAGTCGAAGCCTCACCGAAAAAGGTTTTGGGGTACTGCGTTTCGATTTTACGGGCTTGGGGGAAAGCGAGGGCGATTTTGCCGACACCAACTTTGGTGGAAATGTAGATGACCTCATCGCAGCTGGAAATTACCTAGAATTAAATTACAAAGCTCCGGAGCTCCTTATCGGGCATTCTCTAGGGGGAGCAGCGGTTATTTTTGCCGGGGCTCGGCTAGCTTCTGTAAAAGCAATAGCTACCATTGGCGCTCCTAGCGATCCGACACATGTCACCCACCTCCTTGCGAGTGGACTCGAAGAGATAGAACAAAGCGGACAAGCCTTAATCCAATTAAGCGGGAGACCCTTTACCATTAAAAAACAATTTTTGAATGACCTAAAACAGCATCCACTACCCGAGGTTGTAAAAAATATGAGAAAGGCTTTATTAGTGATGCATTCTCCCCAAGATGATACAGTGGGTATTAAAAACGCAGAGAATATCTATGTGGCGGCCCATCATCCAAAGAGTTTTGTAAGCTTGGATGGTGCAGATCACTTGCTCAGCAACAAAGCAGACTCTATTTATGCAGGAACAGTTATTGCCAGTTGGGCACAACGTTATGTAAGTCTGGTTGAAACCGAGAACCCTCGAAGTAAGCATCAGGTGGTTGCTGTTTTGGACAAAGAGGATGGTTTTACAACAGATTTAAAACTTGGAGACCATTATTTAACAGCCGATGAACCGATACGGGTAGGAGGTAACAATTTTGGGCCCAACCCTTATGAATTGGTTTCTGCAGGCTTGGCCACCTGTACTGCCATGACGGTGCATATGTACACTCGACGCAAGCAGTGGCCGCTAGATCGGATCGAAGTGCATGTAGATTATGGCAAAGAGCATTATGCGGATTGCGAAGACTGTGATACCACAGACGAAAAGATCGATACCTTCCGACGACAGATCACGTTACAAGGAGATTTAGATGAAAAGCAGATCCAGCGAATTTTGCAAATTGCCGACAAATGTCCCGTACATAAAACGCTTCATTCTACTACCCAAATCCTTACGGATTTGACATCCTAATAAGGGGTCATTTTGAGCTTCGATGGAAAGGTGGTAACTTTAAAAACCACTAATCTAAATTAAATTTATAATGAAAAAATCCAAGTTGGCTTTGTGGATCATGGTACCTGCCCTGATTCTGGCCTGTAAGAACAATAACACAGAGGGAGACGCCGAAAAAGTTTCGGAAAAAGAAATAGTCGTAGAGAAGAAAGAAGAAGCATCTCCGGTTAAGGATGTGGTACAAGTAACGGTACAAATGGAAGCCAAGAGTGAATCTGGAGCTATGGGAATGATCATGTTTACCCAAGTAGCCAGTGTTGTAAAAATGGAAGGGAAAATTGGCAACCTAAGCGAAGGAACACATGCCATTCATCTACACGAAAAAGCAGATTGTTCTTCCGCCGATGGTAAATCGAGCGGTGGGCACTGGAACCCCACTTTTCAAGATCATGGCGCCTGGGGTGCCGAATCGGGCTTTCATTTGGGGGATATCGGTAATTTCGAAGTTGATGCAGAGGGTGTTGGGAAGATTCAGTTTTCGACAGACTTATGGTGCATCGGTTGTGGCGATGAAAAAAGAGATATCCTAGGTAAGGCCGTTATCGTTCATCAAGGCACAGACGATTTAAGCTCTCAACCAAGTGGCGCTGCTGGCGCACGCATCGCTTGCGGTGGAGTAATAGGAAAGTAAAACCTCCTGCTGGGCAGGAGGCTATATGCTGAACATGTTTCTTTTTAGGGACGACCAGAGGTGTTTACTTTATGTTTCACCTTCAGCTAATATGGTAAATGCAAATTATATGCCAAAAAAAAGGGCTCCAAATGGAGCCCTTTTTTATTTTCCAATATTCAATTAATTCTTGATCAACTGCTGGATCAAGGTATTATTCTGAGTATCTATCTTGATAAAATAAACACCCGAGGCCAAACGATCTACTTGCATCTGATGTAGCGCTAAGCTACCTGGTGCGTTCATTCTTTGGATAATGCGTCCATTTACATCTATCAATGTAATGGCTGTTAAATCCAAGCCATAAGGGTTTGCGATATACACCATAGAAGTCGTCGGATTTGGATAGACCGTCAATTGTTGGTCTAGCGCATTGGTTCCAATTCCTAATACAACATCTACGATTATAGAGAATTCACACTCGGCAGTATTTCCTGCATCATCCTCAACCAATACAGAAATGACATTGTTTCCAAGTCCGATCTCGGTACCAACGGCAGGCGATTGCTCGTACCCTAATTCTGTGGTACAGTTATCACCCATGATTACCTCACCACTAAAGTCTGGTACTTCATAAGTTCCTCCCGGTTCAATGGTTACAAAAACATCGTCAGGACAAATCACCTCGGGGTCTTCGGTATCTTCTACCAAGATTACCTGAGTACATGTGGTTTCGTTACCAGCTGTATCTGTAATAGTCCAAGTGACTTCGGTTTCGCCTAGCTCGAATATTGCTGGGGCGTCATTTGTTATCGTATCAATGCCACAATTGTCCTCGGCTAACGGATCTCCGATATTCACGTTGGAAGCACTACAGCTTCCTGGATCGGTTCCTACGGTTACCAGCGATGGGCAATCCACTTCAGGAGCCACGCCATCGAATACAATGACCTCTTGCTGACAACTGGTTTCGTTACCGGCATCGTCTGTCACGGTCCAAGTAACAACAGTAACTCCAACAGGGAACTCTGCCGGAGCATCATTACTTATGGAGTCTATCTGACAGTTTTCGTCTATCCCCGGATCTCCAAGCAGCACGTTGGTAGCTACACAGGAGTCGCTATCGGTAGAAACTTCGACGGTGTCTGGACAATCTACAATCGGAGCAATATCATCTACTACGGTTACCTGCTGCTCGCAAGTCGCTTCGTTTCCAGCACTGTCAGTAACAGTCCAAGTAACAATCGTCATCCCCAATGGGAAGTTCGAAGGAGCATCGTTGATTAAAGTGGCAACTCCACAGTTATCCGCCGTCGTAGGGTCGGTTAGAGAAACATTGGTCGCTTCGCAACTTCCTGCGTCTGTACTAACGCTCACCGGTGCGGCACAATCTATAGTCGGCACTTCGGTATCCGGGCTAAATTCTGCCTCTCCTCGAGCGCCTAGACAACCACTAATACCGATGGCGATGTCGCCATTGGCAACACCGTAGTCCGATGTAGAACAACTATCGGTCCAATTGGTCGAACTATCGTCGTCTCCTACTCTTCTAAAGGAACTTCCAGAATTACACACAGAATTAAACGTGGCACCGTTTCCGGTCCAATCTAAATCTGCGGCTGTTACTGGGAATCCACCAATATTAACACTAAAACCAGCTATCTGACCGGCACTAAAGCCCCAGAAAACAGAGTCTACTACGTTTCCGGTATCATCCAAAATTAAAATCCACCCGGTTTCTCCACCGTTCCAGAATAGGTTAGATCCCCATTCGTTGGGCGAACCACCTTGGTCATCCCAATGTTGTACACTGTCGGCACCCATGGCGCCTAAGGTTTGTACAACCGGATTGACGCTGTTAATGTCGGTATATGGTGTTTCGCTTACCGCAACCAAATAGCCACTATAATCTGCAGCCAGTCCCACGTTTTGAATTTCGAACTGATCTGGAGTTTGCAATGAAACTTCGGACACTTTTAACTGGGACAATGGTACAGGAGCAGTCTCCTGAGCCCATACAGACCCAGCACCAGCTGGACTAAATGTATAATCTTCTCCTTCGTGTAAAAAGTTACCTCCAATTTCCGCATCATACCAACGAATAACATTTGCTGGGTTAGCCGCAACTGCAGATACGGTAATGTCGGCACCTACACAATAATTGGCAGCACCAACAGTGTCTGGTGCGTCTGGTATGCCTAAAACTTCGATAGAATCGTTATCGGAAGATGCTACGGCACAAGGCCCGGCTGGAACTTCATAGGTAATCACATGGATTCCAACACCTGCAGCTGCAGGGTCAAAACTATAAGTAAGTCCGTTTCCATCATCGGTAACTCCGGTTCCGCTATAGACACCTCCAGTTGGTGTTCCACCGCCTAAACCTGTCATTACAGCTTCGTTTTCACACACATCGGCTGGTGCGGTAAAATCGGCAGTAGCGGATGGGGTATCAAAGGCTTCGGAACCATCAGATCGGCTAGCGCTCGATCCTTGATCTGCGCTAAAACCTAATCCTCTTCTTGCAAAGGCATCCCAAAGGCGACATTGATTGGCACCTCCGTAAATAGCAGCATCGGCAGCCAAGATGGCGTCACGTCCATCGACAAATCCGGGGCTACACACCTGAAGCTTTAATCCTTCGGTAACCAAGGCCATCGCCTGTACGTTTCCAGCATCTTGGTTTACGTCTCCCGTAAAGTTGTATACATTGGCATCCCAACCATGTTCGGCGATTAATTCCCAGGTTACTTCCCATAAGATGGTTGACCAAACAGAGCCTACTCCATGGGGAACAGCCGCTGTAGTGATATCATCGTAAGTCTGAGGGTTTACCGCCATATTGGTCGAATAGGGAAATGGGCGAATCCCGGATCCACCTGGTCCCTGACCGAATAAATAAGTTCCTACGGCTCTGCTATCTGTACCTAAATCTCCAGGTTCCATTGTTAGCAATAGACCGTACCAATCGCTCCATCCTTCTCCCATCTGTTCTTGATTTTGAAGACAGCCTGAAGCGCCAGGACCTCCAGTCAATCTGTTGGAGATTCCATGACCGTACTCGTGCACGATTACTAGGTTGTCAAAATCTCCATCCTTGTCTCCACATACATACATCTGCATACGTGGCAAACTACCATCTGGTGGGGTGGCAAAGTTGGCATTACACGTACCGGAACCATCTTGTGCTTCCGATCGCACCCAGTCGTTTCCTGATCCACCGTTTCCGTAGTTGTTGTCTTGGAAGTTACCAGACGCTTCGTCGAAACCATAGTGGTAGAGCACATCATGGATGATGTTGGTCCAATAAAAAACATTGGTGATGGCCGCATCTTCGTATTGATTTGCGCCCGTATAGATTTGACTAAAAGGATAACCCGTAAAGGCTAATGTAGCCCCGGCATCTGGGCGGTATCCTGGGTTATCTCCATCCTCGTAGGCATTACAGTTGTTTCCTCTAGTATCGGTAAATTCGGCCCCGGCAGCACCATTGGTATCGTGCCATCCAAAGGGAGAAGCTGTAGAATCGAAAGGAAGTGTTTCTATAGTACGAGCACCAAAATAGGGACTCTCTATGGGCATGGCGATTACTTCGTAGCTCTCTACCATCGCTCCATTATAATAATGTTCGCGTTGTTGAGCCGCGTATTCATCAAAATTTGGAATGTCGAATAGGTTGTTGTTAAAGTTTAATTCTTCATGATCGTCTCCGTCGCAACCCGTTTCGTGGGTATGCTCCAGATTACAACTCGTCATCCAGTTGTGCTGACCAAACAACTCTCCATTCTGAGCGTCTATTCGAACACTCAACCATTCTTCCTGGTCTATGGCCTCGATAGAAAGATCCCAGGCCAGACGTAGGTTGTCATTTGCATCTGTAGCGTATACTAAACTTACAGGTATCTCGGAAAGAGAAATCCCAGCTTCACTATAGCGATAGCTATGGGCTCGATCTTTGTCGGCACTCCTTAGGCTCAGCGAACCAGACAGAGAATAACCCAATCTATTGGCAGCGGCCTGAATAGCCTGATCTGCAGTTAATGCCGGACTCGGGGCCGCGGCCTTTTCCTGCACATCCTTAACAAAGCGGTTGTTAAATCGCAGCAAATTACCATCTGCGTCTAAATGGACACTCGATTCTGTACCGAATACGGCCAATCCATTGACCTTTTGTCTAAAATACACATGATGAATACCACTGACCGAACTGGTGTGTTGATCTGTGATTTCCCAATGCTGTTGGATTTCAGAAAGTTCGTTGTTTTCGACCAATTGGACGATTTGCGCGTCGATGGTCTTGTTGAGGTTCTGTGCCTGCGTGGGTATGGCGAGGGCTAAAAACAGCAAGCTCAGGGCTTGCCAATACATACGTTTCATAAGTACATCTTTGGTTAATTATTCATTATTTGGGGAAATAACTGCTAACAAATCTAGCAAAATCTCGTCTAAACGCCAAAAATATCGACGAAATAACAAGATGTAAGATTTTGTCTAAGAAGTATTTAGGAGAAAAGGTTTACCATCCCTTTACTTCCGCAGCCCTTAGTGGACCTAACTCGAAGTGGGAATCTGCTAGTTCTTGCCATGCCGTTTTTTCTAACCTAATGCCCATAGCGTGAAGTGTTTTCATAGCATAATAGCGAGCCATTGGCTCGTTGGCGTTTTGCAAGTCCCAAGCAGCGATTAATTCTTCTGCTTCTACTTCCTCGCCAGACCTGTAAAGACCATAGGCCAAAAGGGCTGCTTGCTGCGCTGTAGGCCGCAGCTCGAATTGCTTTCTGGCGACAGCAACCCCATCCGCACTCTGTTCAAGTTCTATCTCTATTATATTATTGACATACAGATTGTTAATATGTCTTTCTTTAACTTTTAATATAAATTTTTTTTGTAAGGCAGTCGACTCCAAAAAGTCTCCTTTGAATTCCAGAATCTCCGCTTTCAACAAAATCAAATCCAATCCTTGGTAATCGCTTTCGAGGTATGCAATTATTTCTAGCGCAGCGGCGATATTTCCTGCCGAAGAATACTGCAACCAGCAAAGCTGTTTTAGACTTTGAACATGTCTCGGGTTTAATCTTAAGGTCTTCAGCAATAATTGATAGGATTCTTCCAAGCGACCGGCATGCCCATAAAAGGTAGCCAAGTTACTATATACCCATTGCAACAATGGCGCACTGTCTCTAGCCTCTGCCTGATGCATGGCCTTTTCCATAAACAAGATGGCCGTATCTAAGTCTCCTCGATGGTCGTTCCACTTGGCAGCTCGAATCAAGTAGTTGAAATCTCTATCATCTTCTAGTGCACTTAGCAGCGAATCTGCTATTTCAAATCTCCCGACCTCCATGGCTGCATCGAAGAACTGCAAACGTGTTTGTCTATTTTGCCCGCCGTTGCTTAAAAGACTATCTAATAATCGATAGCCCAAGTCGAACTCGTGCAAGGATATCGCCACCCTAGCCTGATGCCGCACATATTGATCCTTGTGATGTGCCGAATGCATCACTCCAAGCTGATACAAGCGCATAGCATGATGCAGATCGCCAACCACTCCTTTTAATTGAAATCGCTCTTCGTAGGCCCCGCCTAGTGGTGCTAACTCTCCCACTCCTGTGCTATCTGGAGTCATTCTGGCCGACCAAAAATCTATAAGAGAGTTGTTTTCAGCAATAGGATCCATTATAGGAGATTTTAGCAAAGGCATATAGTCTGCCTTAGCAGGGGAAAAACCTGCTTGGTTTGCCCCTTCTTTACAAGACGATAGAGCAATGCTGATAAATACGGCTATGAATGCGCTAAGAAGGTACTTCATATCAAAAGAGGGCCCTGAGGCCCTCCGTTTATTCTTCTAAAATAGGTGCTTCCAGGTATGGGAATGGAATTCCGAAGTCCCTATCGCCAGGACCCACACCATCACTGGTTAGCTGGGGGGTATCGTTGTTGCCATCAAAACGAGTTCCGTCTTCTCCTCCAAACATAAGGATCAAAGAAATATCGACAACATCATCGGACAAGCGGCGCCCAGTAAGGAGATTGGTGCCATCATAATAGGTGGTGGTACCTTGTGGTGCCACCTGCAAGGCATCGTAAAAGGCCAATACCGAAGTAAAGGTGGCCGCATCCCAGCCCAATATATTGTCTTGGTAATCAATGTCTTCGCCCAAAGCGGTTCCGTAGATATCGTGATAAGCCTCTAGAGTGGCTTCGAAGGTAGACTGAAATACATCTCTGTCGTTAACAGCCGTAATATTATAGTTGTTCTTAACCAGATTGCTTCCACCAAAGACGGTATTCACCGCTGGTCGCCCAACCACATCATGCTGTACATAAGTACCGCTAAAGTCTAGGGTGTTATCATCTTCGCAGGGAGGACAACTGCCTCCACAATCGATTCCGGTTTCGTCTCCGTTCTGTATGCCATCGTCACAGGTCTCCTGGTCGATTACATTTCCGTTGTCATCATCGTCGGCACAAGCAACTAGCAAAGTGGTAGCTAGCAGCAACATCCCTATATAGATCAGTATGTTTTGCTTCTTTACCATTATTGCTTTCTTTTGGTTGATACCCATACGTTGTAGGCGTTAGGAAGTCCTTCCAATCCTGCGCTGTTCCCGATGTGCTCTGGAGCAGTGCCCAGCATGCTGTTTGGAACCTCAACCACTACGGCCAAAATGTTAAGGCCTTCGAAAAAATCGCTGGCTTCTGCAGGTGGTGAAAAGCCTTCTGGAGCAGCAGCACCAGAAGCGACTAAATTCCATCTATTAAAGTCGAAGAAAAACGGATCTCGACGCGGACCGGCAAAAAATTTCATCCCATCCTGATCCGTTACATAGCTGTCTTCGGAAGTGGATATTTGTACCTGATGCATAGCAGCATCTGTATTGATTTCGCTGACGAGGCCTGCTTCGGCAACCATGGCTGGACCAAAGAAATACATGGTATCCGCTCTACGAATGGCCTGTATTACGATGTCCTCGACAAAATCACCGTTGTTGTCTATATTGAACTCTACCAAGACATCTTCGCTAAATTTGGCATTGTTTGTTACACTGCCAGGCTGTAAGACCCCTTGCAAGGTGGCGACAAAAACCGTGTTGTCCGGGTTGTCCCCTTCGAAGGCGTAGAGATCCCCGAGGTCCTGCGCTGTTCCTGAAACAGCCGGCGCATCCAAATGGTCTGCCCCTATCAGGAAAAAAGCCGCTACCGATAGTATCACACCACCAGCTACGGCAATAACTTTCGCTTTTTTCATTATTCTGTAGGCTATAATAATTACTTTTACTCTAACCAACTAACGCAAGTTGACCCAAGAGATTGTAAGTACAAATCTGGACTAAAATTAGCTAAAAAGATTCGCACCGCACAAATTTAAACAATGAACCCTAGTTCTACAGGTTGGATTCAAAAATTTATCAACGACTTTGGCCCTGCTGTGCTACAATCTTATAAAGCAGACTTATCGAGCAGATATCAAGATTTAAGACGCACGGGTTTTATTTACGGAGTTTCTGTAGAATCCTTTCTGGCCGAGCCTGTTAGTCACTTAAAGTTATCGTTAGAAGAACTAACCAAGATCAATTTATTGCATGCCCTATTGCTCGAATACCATGGGGTACACCCAAAAAGTCCTTTAGCGGAAGCGGTTCCGTCTATCATCCAATTTTATAAGTCCATAGAACGAGGTAAACAAAGCTTCTTCCATCGCCTAAGCCTAACCAATAAGCCTAGCGCCATATTAGAACGCATTTTGTCTGCACGGATCAACGAATCCAATTCGTTCTTAAAACGAGACGTTACCAGCCTGCTTACCTATGCATTGTTATATGTGGATGTATTGGGTTATGTACATTATTTAAAAAAGGAAGCCCTAACCCGCGATTATTTGGATCGACTAGAACACAGCCTGATCCATTATAGCCTTCAAGCCTTGCTCGCCAAACAAAAAAAGAACAAATACGATTTAATGGTGGTAGAAATGGTAAAGGACTCTGACACCTATGTAGAGACCGACCAGCTTTTGCTCGATTTAACAAACCCCAATACAGCCATAGAAGATTCTCCAGCAAAAAGGTTTGTCTTAGATCTAAGTTGCTTAGCTGTTTGGGACGATCGTAAATTGGACTCTTTCGAAGCCATCTACTTAAACCAATTAACCGTATCCATGGGCGGTGGTGTAGCAGACTTCGATCATGCATGGGAAGGCCTAATGCATTTTTCTAAGACCCATGAGGCAAAGATTCAGTTGTTCGATTACAACCACCCCGTAAGGCAGTTTTACGAACAAGCCACAGATACCGTTGGACGGCTTATCTTAAGAAATCGAGATCGGCTATTGACCGAACTCAACGAAAGCGGGGAATTACTACAGCTGTTGGCGCAATCGGCTCAGCGAGAATTAACCCCAAAAGAAAAGCGAAAGATTCGCAGTCAATTGGTCGACATCTTTAAAACTGTGCCTTCGCTGACCATTTTTATGCTCCCAGGTGGAACTCTTTTGTTGCCTGTTTTTATAAAGCTTATTCCAAAACTCCTGCCGTCGGCTTTCGATGATAACCGTTTGGAAAAGCCTTCCTAATTATTCCAACCAAAGTTTAAAGTCCTTAACGCGTTCTCTAGCCACGATCACCTCTTGCTCTTTATAACTATGAAGTTTTAGTTGCAAACGGCTGTTGGTATAGCTAATAATATCCTTGATGGCGTTGATGCTGACATAGAACTTACGGTTAATCCTAAAGAAGGTCTCTGGAGATAATTCCTCCTCTAGCTGTTCTAGGGTAGGATCGATTAAATAATTCCTTCCTGCAGTAGTGTGGATATAAGTTCCCTTATTTTCTGAATAGAAACACTCTATTTCGTCTACGGGAATCATCTTGATGTGCTGCCCCACTTTGGTGGTAAAACGCTTTTTATACTCGCGCTCTACCGGGTTTGTGAGTAGTTTTTTGATATCCTCAAAATCCAATTGCACCGGGGCATGCTGCCCGCGTTGGTCTTTGTACTGGGCGAGTGCTTTCACTAAATCATCCTCGTCTATTGGCTTAAGTAGATAATCTATCGAGTTGAGTTTAAATGCTTGTAATGCATACTCATCGAAGGCCGTAGTAAAGATGATGGCACTTTTTACAGCCACCTCATCGAAGATTTCGAAAGACAGACCATCGCTTAACTGTATGTCCAGAAAAATCAAATCTGGATGGTCATTATCCAAAAACCAAGCGATGGATTCTTCTACGCTATGAAGCATTTCCGAAACCTGTATTCCTTGTTTATCCAACATCCGCTGTAATCTACGAGCAGAGGGTCTTTCGTCTTCTATGATGATTACATTCATCTGTTAAGTTTGTTGAGTATTGTTGAAATAGTTGTTTAGCGCCACTTGTCGGTTTCTTTAAACTCGGACTCGTCCTTTTCCATATACTCCTTGATCTTGCGCTCTTCCCAGTCTTTAAAAAAGCGGAACTTATCCTGGAACACATAAAGCCCATGGAAAAACAGTCCGATTCCCCAAAAGAAAGGCGTCGAAAAGACCGACCATTCTGGGATGCTTACCCCTTCGATACCTCGGGTAAATAATCCCAATTGAAGTAAAATCAACAAGCTGTTTACAATTAAATAGACGACGAGGTGTGAATAAAACCCCTTGATGTCCTCCATTTTCTTCTTGGCGCGTTCGTATTTTTCGTTTTCTAATTGATTCATAACTATACTATTTCCAGCGATTATTGGTTTCGTTTTCATCCTCTTCCATAAACTCTTTGATCTTTCGTTCTTCCCAATCCTTGTTCATAAAAGGGGTCCAGCGGAAGGCTTTTATCGCCTGAAAGATCAAACCGATCCCCCAACCAAAGGCCGCCCATAAAAACCACATATATCGCCATTCGTTACTATAATAATTAAGGTATCCAAGAAAGACCATAAACACCACGTAGAACATCAAGCTGGTATAAAATTTCTTGATATCGGCCACGCGTTCTTTGGCTCTTAGGTATTTATTTTCTCTACTCTCTTTTTCCATGACTTTCTGTTTTCTACTATAAAAGTAGCTTTGTTGTCTGTTTTGTTAAAGCCAAACTGACTCAACTGTTCAATACAATAGACCAATTGTTAAAAACGGTCCTCGTCCATAAATTCTTTGATCTTTCGATCTTCCCATCCCTTTCCTAAAAACGGATTGTAATTAAACACTTCCATGGCATGGGCGGATACACCGCTCCCCCAACCGATGATTGGGAACAAGGCCCAAGGAAAAGAGGTACTGATGTAATTCAGATAAACGAATACCGGAACCATGATTAAGTAGATCGTAAAGTGAATATAAAAGCCTTTCAGCTCTTCCACTTGCTTACGTGCACGTTCGTATTTTTTACCGGATATATAACTTTCTTGTGTTTGCATAATTCTTCCTGATTGTTGTGTAAGTAGCGGGATGGACACCTTAAAGGTTTGCTTATCGTCCTCGATCTTCATCGGTCTGTCCGTAAGCAGGTGATAGCGCTGACGTATATTCTGCAGGCCTACTCCGCTGCTCTCCTTTACTACTTTTTTAGTTTGAATATTGTTTTCTATCACCAGCAGGTCCCCATCTTCACGTATAGTGATATACAGTTTGCGAGAGGGCATCACCTGGTTGTGTTTTACCGCATTCTCTAGCAATAATTGCAAAGAAAGCGGCACGACCTTTGCCTCTGGATTGCTTAAATGCTCTGGGATTACAAAGACGATGCTTTCTTCGAATCGCATCTCTATAAGCGACATATAGAGCTTGGCAAAATCGAGCTCCTCTTCTAAGGTTACCAGTTCTTTATTTTTTTGCTCTAAAACATAGCGGTATACCTTAGACAAGGCGGTTGTAAACTTGGTCGCTGCCTCTGGGTTCTCTTCGATCAGGCTGGTTAGCACATTTAAGCTATTAAACAAAAAGTGTGGATCTAGCTGATTTTTAAGGGCGTCGAACTGTGCCGAGGCCGTCCGAGCGATAATCTTTTGCTCCTTAACCTTGCGCTCCTGAGCATGGCGGTAATAATAAAAAATGTAAAATATCACCGTTACCACCATAGATATAAGGAAGGTCACAAAGTAATACTGGGGGCTTTCGTTGTCCAAGAAATCCAAAGAGGACGCTCCTTGTATACCGACGATTATAAGCGCTCTTAAGAAGAAAATCGCTACCAGAGAAATTACCACCGCCCCTATTATACCCGTGGCCACATGCTTTGTTGTAAAAAGCAAGCCTTGGTTGCGGCGAATTAGGTAGGTAAAGAAATAAGCATTGGATAAGTACAATACCAACGAGTACATCTGGTTGTACAAGAACTGAACCAGCAGTTCAGAACCTTTGTACATCGGATAGCCCATTATATATTTAATAACTCCCATAACTAGGAAGATGGCGGCACCGATTAAAAGTGCATTTCTTATTTCTTTGCGTAAATTCATTATTCTTCTTTACAGTTTTGCGCCAACGAACCCTGTGCGTATTCTGCACCACCACTAGGATGGAACGGACTTTCTGGCTCGAAGGTTTCAAACAAAGCTACGGCCTTCTTTAAATCTTCGCAAAAAGGAGCGGTATCTTGCCCAAAGAATCTTGCTGTTCCTAGGTCCCATTCTACTTTTCCGAAAGCAACTCTTGGGTTCTCTGGAGCTATGGCAGAAGCCTCGCTATACAGCTGTTGAATCTTAGGAGAATATTCCATCCCAAATCGCTGGCCATCGAATACTACCCAGGCAGTGTACAATTGGGCTTGCAAAACCATGATCTCTGGGTTCTGTTTGCTGATAGCTTTTGCGTCGTTGATAAAATCTTGCGCCTTCTTAAGCTGAGCGGTTAGTTTTTCTTCGTCCTTTTCGTTAAAACTATAAAGGACGTTGATTTGCGCCACATAAAAAGGCGGCAACCAATTATCCATTTCTGCTTGTGCGATGCGTTCGAAGGTGTTGGAAGCTTCCCACTGCTTTCCTTCCGTCCAAAGTCCAAAGGCCTTGGTCATTCCTTTTTCATACTTGCTTTGCGCCTGTACCGAAGTAGTCATGACCAAAGCGATTGCGATTAAAAGTAGTCTCATGATTGTTGTTTTTTGAGTGATTATTGTAGGTGTAAAAGTCTTATTTATGTTGGTCCTATTAAATTGTATGCTACCGAACTGTCAATTGTTTAGGACGAATTGTATGCTTACAGATTATCTAACTGGTTCTCCTTGCCATCTTCGCTGATGGTCCAAAAGAACCCCACGAAGAAAAACTGGTCTGCCGCTGGCAATAAGGCGCGTCGGTTAAAGCTACCATCGGGGTTGGGGTTTCTAGAATATTGATACCCATTTACATTGCTAAACCCTAAGGCATTATTGATGGACACATACAAGATTTTCTGTTGAGAGATTAGGTAGGCCCAGTTAAGGCTAATACTGTTGTACGATTTGGTCTGGGCGTTTAAAAACCCTGGTTGGTTCGGATCTGTATAAGTCCTTCCACTTCCAAATTGGTAGCTAAAACCTAGTTGGCTTTTCCATTTGGTCACAAAGTACTTCCCTACCACAGAAAAGTTATGTGGGTTGGCAAAAGGCGGAACAGATTCTTCTGGATAATCCCGGTAGGTCCGTTTAGAATCTAGGAACGAATAACTTATCCAATAATCGAAACTTTTGATGCTTCGGTTGTCTCTCCAAAACAGATCCAAACCTTGGGCATAACCCTCTCCTCCATTATCGAATTCGCTGGCGAAGGCCGGAAATTCTGTATCGAAACGCACCAGATTATCGTAGTCCTTTCTATAAACCTCTGCTCGGAATATGCGGTTGTTGGCCGTATACTGATAGTTTAATATTAAATGACGGGTTTGCTCTGCCTGGAGTTGGTCCTCAAATTTAAGCACTTCAGAAACCGGCTGCTGATAGTAATCGCCATAGGCAAAGGAAAGCTGGCTGCTCTTGCTTGTCTTATAGGCTACCGAAGCTCTAGGCGCTAAGGTGTAACTATCGAAGAGGCCGCTATACTCTCCTCTCAAACCGGCCTTTAGGGCAAAGTTTCTGGAGAAAACCACATCCACTTCTGTAAACAGACCGCTGATGTTGTTGTTATAGCCGTAGTCGATGTCGAGGTTTTCTTCTGTTGTCTGGAACCCTTCGGTAAAATCTGTTAAAAACTGTTCGGCTCCCACATGCAAGCGAACCATGTTGCTAAATTTCTTTTCCAACTTAAGTTTAAAGTGTGCCGAATGCTCTATGTTATCCACCTGGCTGTTTTCGAACTCAAAACCATTATCCGCATAGGTATAGCTCCCACCTGCGTCGATCTTCCATCGATTCCCTAGCCTTCCCGCATAGCTGGCATTGGTATAGAGGTTTTTGTTGTTCAGCGAAAATTTTACGCCTTCCGGGATATCGATGTCTTCCTGCGTTAAGGCAAAATTGGTCGCATCGAAAGCCGTATAAAATTTAAACAAGCCTTTGTCGAACTTTTGCCGGAATACGGCCTCGCCCGAAAATACCTCGAAAGGCTTTTCCCATTCGTTTCTATCTGGGAAAACCGCGATATAAGGTGCCAAATTGATATAATTCGCATTAACACTTAAACTGTTCTTTTCCCACTTTTGGGTATTTCCTAAACCAAGGCCGACGCTCATAATGGCGATATCTGTCTTCTCTTGTACTGGCTCGTCTATGGTACTAAGCAGCAGAACTGATGATAATGCTTGCCCGTATTCCGCAGAATAACCTCCCGTAGAAAAAGTAATTCCGTCGAACAAAAATGGGCTATAACGCCCACGGGTCGGCGCATTGTTGGTTGTTGGAGTATAAGGGGTGAAAACACGAATCCCATCGATAAAAATTTGGGTCTCGGTGGCATCCCCACCTCGCACAAACAATCGGCCATCCTCGGCAACGGTGGTGGTCCCAGGCAAGGTTTGCAAAGCTCCTACAAAATCCCCCAAGGCACTAGCGGTAGTGACCACATCCAGAGGTTTTAGCACAGAAACCTTACTGTTATCTCCGGCCTTAAAACTCCCCGCAGAGATCACCACAGCATCTAGAGAACTCACATCCTCTTTTAATTCTATGGGCAGATTTTTCATACTCGAAACATCGGCTGCATAATAATAAGGCTCGAAGGATACAAAAGAGACCACCAAGGTTTGCACACCCGTCTCTTCGGTCTCAAAACTAAAGTTCCCAGCATCATCGGTGGATGTGCCATCGTAACTGCCATCGATATAAACGTTGGCCCCAGCAACGGGTTTTCCGTATTTAGACTTTACCGTTCCGCTAACTTCTGTTTGGGCATAGCTACTAATGCAAATTAGTAGAAAGAAAAGATTGGTTACTGATTTCATTTTTTCTGTGATTGTTCGTTGTTTGTGGTACAAAAGTGCGGTAAGCGTCATAGGCCTGCCAATCTATCTGACCCAATTGTAAAATTTGTGGTGCCAATTGTCAATCTGTGCTCCATACCTTATCTTTAGGGAAAACTAATGACCATGAATCGATTTTTAGCCTTTTTAACTGTTGTCGTATTAACCTTTAATGCGCAAGCACAGGATACCTTTTCTATCATAGCCGTAGACCCAGATACCGGACAAGTAGGCTCTGCTGGTGCTACCTGTGTATTTGGTATCCCAGGCGGAAGCTTGGCCGATATCATTACCAAGATCATACCTGGAAAGGGTGGGGTAAACTCACAGGCTTATGTGTGTATCCCCAACGTAAACCTGAACAACGCCATAGAGCAGATGGAATTGGGTCTAAGCCCGGAAGAGATCATCGACTGGCTTTTAAACAATGATGCTTGTAGTTCTCAGAGTTTCAACCCGGAGTATCGGCAATATGGTATAGCAGACCTCGATTCGGAAGGCTTGCCACGCTCTGCAGGATGGACTGGAAGCTTGGCAGACGATTATAAAGAAGATCGCCAAGGACCGACCTATAGCGTTCAAGGAAACATCTTGCTCGACCAAAGCATTATCGATAATATGGAGGCCAATTTTAACAACACTTCGGGAACGCTGGCAGACAAGTTGATGGCAGCCCTTCAAGGGGCTAATGTCGCTGGAGCCGATGCAAGGTGCTTGCCTCAAGGTACTTCTTCGGCCATCGCTTACCTAAGGGTGTACGGACCAGATGACGACCCAGAAGAACCCATGGTCGACTTAGAGGCAGAACCAGACGTGGGGGTAGAACCTATCGATGTGTTACAAGACTTATACGATGACTTTTTATCTATCCGTGAAAACGAATTAGAACAAAGCCTAACGTTATATCCGAACCCCGCTGGAGAAGTACTAAATATCGCCGCTTCCAATGGGATCGTAATTAACAGCTTACAAGTATATGACCTAAGTGGGAAGCTTGTGATAGACCTTCAAGGACGCCAAGACAGCATGTTAATACAAAGTTTGCATCATTTAAACAGCGGCTTGTATTTTGCCCGAGTAAATACCTCTAAGGGACTTTGGACCAAGCAGTTTCTTAAAAAATAAACGATGACCGATTCAGCAAAGGTTTCAGCCTATATCGATAAGCAAGAAAAGTGGAGCGCACAATTGGACCATTTACGCAGCATCTTTAAGCAAACCGAGCTACTAGAAGAAGTAAAATGGGGTACCCCCACCTACACCATAAATAAAAAATTAGTAGCAGGGATGGCGGCCTTTAAAAATCATTACGCCCTTTGGTTTCACCAAGGGGTGTTTTTGTCGGACCCAGCTGGGAAATTACACAACGCCCAAGAAGGAAAAACCAAGGCGCTAAGGCAGTGGAAATTTGTAGAAGGAGATAAGATAGACGACAAATTGATATTGAGCTACATCATAGAAGCTACAGAGAACGCCAAGGCAGGTAAGCAAATTAAACCCAAGCGCAATACAGAGTGGACCATCCCACCGCTTATGCAAGCAGTCTTGGACGAGTCTAAGGAGTTGACCGCGGCCTATGAGGCGCTTACTCCAGGCAAACAAAAAGATTACGCCAACCACATTGCAGAGGCTAAAAGAGAAGCAACTCAAAAAAGTCGGATGGAAAAGATTATCCCCATGATCCTAGAAGGCAAAGGACTTTGGGATAAATACAAAAACTGCTAGGTAAAGTTCGGAACAGATTTTGAAGTAGGACCACCGAACTTCAAATAGCGAAATTATGAAAACCGATCTGTACACCAAATCCCTTCTCACGGTAATCGCACTCTGCCTGTCCTTTCAAGTTTTTCAGGACCTGGATTTAATCCCGAGGGCCTATGCCCACAATGCTAGCGAAACCCTAAATAATGCGACTTATCCGATACTCGCACCCATGGATGTTCGTATCGTAGATATCAACACCTACGATGCGCTTAACGTAAACCTGAAAGAAATCGACACCTACGACCAGCTAAAAGTAAATTTGGTCAACATAGACTGTGACGACGAACTAGACGTAAATATTGACGAAGTAGGTGGAGCTTGGGTATCTCATGGAGGTCCTATCAAGATTACGACCGACTAGCGCGTTTAAAAGGTCTAATAATAAGCCTCGCCGCCCGATCGTAGTTGATATAGCTATAGGTCCAGTTAAAGAATGTAACCACCCGGTTGCGGAAGCCTACCAAATACCAGAGGTGAATAAACATCCAAATAAACCAGGCAAAAGGGCCACCAAAGGTCATTCGGTTTAAATCTACCACAGCCTTGTTTCGTCCTATGGTAGCCATAGTTCCTTTATCGAAATAATTAAAGGGCATCCATTTACCGCCTTTAAGCATTTGTTTAAAATTGCTTCCTAATCTACGCCCCTGCTGTATGGCAGGTTGCGCCACTTGTGGATGGCCCTTGGGGAAGGCATCGGTCTCCATATAGGCCACGTCTCCTAAGGCGTAAATGTTTTTATAGCCCTCCACCCGATTAAAGCGGTCTACCCTATAGCGATTGGCTCTATCGAGCAAGGCCTCTCCAGATAGCCCTTGCACCGGAGCCCCGGTGACCCCCGCGGCCCATATAAAAGTGGCGGTCTCTAAGCGCAAGTCTGTACTGGTGGTCACCACGGCGCCATCATAGCCTGTAACGAAGGTGTTTAGGTGAACCTCTACCTCTAGCCCTTTTAAGGCCTTTAACGCCCTTGTCGACGATTTTTTACTCATCGATGGCAATACTCTATCGCTGCCTTCCAACAAATGCACCTGCATATCTTGTTTAGAGAGGTGGCGGTAATCTTTTTCCAAGATCCCTTTGCGAAACTCGGCCAAGGCACCAGCCAATTCTACTCCGGTTGGCCCCGCTCCCGCTACTACAAAATTGAGCAGTTCCTTTCGGGTTTTAGCCTCTTTGGTCTGGTCTGCCTTTTCTATATTCTGCAAAATCAGACTGCGGATATCCAAAGCCTGTGCAATGGTCTTCATGGGCATGCTATTGCTAGCTACCTCTTGATTGCCAAAAAAGTTTGTTTTAGTACCGGTGGCAATTACCAAATGATCGTAAGACAAATCCCCGACATCTGTATTTACTTTCTGATCAGACACATCAATTCCGCGTACACCACCAAGGACAAAATGGAAGCGTTTGTTCTTTCTAAAAACCTTCCGCAGCGGATAAGCGATAGAGTCTGGCTCGAGGCCCGCTGTGCTTACCTGGTACAATAAAGGTTGAAAAGTGTGGAAATTATGGCGGTCTATCAAAACGACCTGAAATGGACTCCCTTGTAGTTTCTTGATCAGAGAGATCCCGGCAAAACCTCCCCCGATCACTACGATTCTGGGGTATTCGGTATCTGGAATATTCATACCCAATGAGTTGTTTTACAAAGGTACAAACCAATGCCCTCAATAAGATGCTCAATTGGTTTAATTTTGTCATTTTTGTAACAAATAACAGAACGCTGCCACTAATGCAGTAGCGAACAAAGACCATTGACAAAAGAACTCGAACATAGTTTTGTAAGTCAGCTGGAAGCCAACCAAAACATCGTGCACAAAATCTGTCGCTTGTATACAAACGATAGTGATGCGCATAACGATCTGTTTCAGGAGATAACCATTCAGCTGTGGAGAGCCTACCCGAAATTTCGAGGAGACTCTAAATTTAGTACCTGGATGTACCGAGTTGCTTTAAATACGGCAATTACGCTGTACCGTAAAAGCAAACGAAGCATTAAAACACAGGACTTCGAAGCAGTGAGTTTTAAGATGACCGCCGAGGATTATGACGATACGGTGGAAGAACAGTTAAAACTGATGTACAGTGCCGTTAAGACATTGAACGACATCGATAAAGCATTGGTCTTTCTCTACCTAGAGAACAAAAACTACCGCGAAATCTCGGCTACCCTGGGAATTTCGGAAGTAAATGCTCGGGTAAAGATGAACCGCATTAAGGAAAAATTACGAACCATACTTAACCCTTAAGAATATGGATCAATTAGAAGCATTGAAACAAAGGTGGCAAGCCACCGAGCAAGATTTCCCCAAGGTGTCCTATCAGGACATCTATGCCATGCTCCTGAAAAAATCCTCGTCCATTGTAAAATGGATAGTGATTATCAGTGTGTGCGAAATCGCACTATGGACCGTTCTTTCATTCTTTGTCCCCGAGAACAGTCGTGAATTTACAGACGAGATGGGTCTGAAGTCCATGTTTTTAGGCATCAACATTTTTAATTACATAGTCACCGCTGCCTTTATCTACCTATTCTACCAGAATTACAAAAAGATTCAAACTACAGGAACGGTTAAAGAATTGATGGGGAATATCCTTCGAACCCGTAAAACAGTACATTACTTTGTGTACTACAACATAGGGATGGCTACCCTATTATTGATTGGCAGCAATATCTACTATTATTACAATCAGGATAAACTTGCAGAACTATTACGACAAGATGATACCTTTGGTGGGTTACCGGCAGAGACTTTTATCAATGTCAATATCGCAGCCGGGATTATCCTTATCGGCTTTTTAGCTTTATTCTATTATGTTATCTATGGATTGTTGCTAAGAAGACTTAAGCGCAACTACAAAGAATTAAAAAAAATGGAGCTTCAATAACGCCATTGGCGTGTTTTGTTCAGTTCTTCTTCCTTCTTTAGCTCATTAACAGAAAGAACTTTTAAAAAGGATGGATGCTGCTCTATGGCATATTCCAACTTTTCTACGATAGACTCTACAGATTCGTTGTCGTAATCTATCTCTATGGGCTGTTTGATTTCCATGGATTGAAGAATCCCACGCTTTTTTATACGTATTCCCTTTTTGTCGAAAGATCTGCGGAAACCATCGATTACAATAGGTACGACGATAGGCTTATTTCTTTTAATGATATGAGCCGTTCCTCTTCTGATGGGTCTCCAAGGTTTTGTAGTTCCCTGCGGAAACGTAATGACCCAACCATCTTTAAGGGCGGTAGAAATATTGCTAACGTCGCTCATCTTTACCTGTCGGTTTACTTCCTGCCCCTTGTCACGCCATGTACGTTCTATACTCACAGAACCTGCATAAGCCAATACCTTCGGTAAAAGACCAGCGCTCATGGTTTCTTTTGCTGCAACAAAATAGATGTTCAGTTTAGGGTTCCACAGATAGCCGATGTTTTTGATGGAATCTACCCGTCCGCTTAAGCTCGCATTGAATACATGGAACATCGCCACCACATCAGCGAAATAGGTCTGGTGGTTCGAGACAAACAAAACATTGTTATGTGGTAGATTCTTGATAATCTCGCTCCCCTCTATTTGCAATTGGTTAAAACCTTTAAACCTACGATGCGTAAGTGCTCCTAAAATACGGATTAACCACCGTTTTAGGAATAAGATATGTCCAAATGGATTGGTCTTAAATAGCCCCATGTTGTACTGCCTTCTTATTTTTCCGTCACAATAATTGTAAGTGACAAAAGCGGTCAAATATACTAAAATTAACGCCTTAGCCTAGTCTAGAGAGCATTTCCCTTACTTCGTTGAGCATCATCGCAGTAGCCCCCCAAACCACATGATCCTGCAATTTAAAGGCCGGGACATCTATGGTATTTGCATAGCTGGTGGACAACTGTTGGGTGATCCTAGAATCTGGTGCCATTAGCTCGTTAAGCGGTACTTCTATCATGGCTTCCACCTCTTCGTCTTGCTTACGAAAATCTGGTCGCAGCTTTGCCATTCCAATAAAAGGGCGGACAAAAAAGCGGCTGGGCGGGATGTAGATCTCTGTCAATTCTTTTAAGACTTCCACCAGCGCTGGCTCCACTCCGACCTCTTCCCAGGTTTCGCGCAAGGCGGTTTCTATCAAGTCTTTATCTTCGGGCTCCGGCTTCCCTCCAGGGAATCCTACTTGGGCAGAATGCACGCCCGAATAGGTTTTTCTAAGGATAAGCATAAAGCGCGTATTGGCCTGATGGTCCGGGTAAAACAAGCAGAGTACCGCCGCTAATCTCCCTTCTTTAGACTCCCTTGCCTGCTTTTTTAACTCGCGTAGCCGTTCGATGGGCGCCATATCAAAATGCAAAGCTTCCCCCGGAAGCTCCATTTTTTTTACTTTTGTGATCTGCTTAGAAAAAGCTTTAAAATCCATCTATGCGTAGTCTGGCAATTTTATTATTACTGCTGTCCTTTTCTGCCTGTGAAGATAAGAAAAAGACCGCCGACACTCCTGCAGCACCTCAAGAAACTGAGGCAGTAAGCGAGTCCGTTGACTTGCCTAAAGAGACGGAAGAAGAGGCACCCGTCTATCCTAAGATCACCGATGAGAACGTAGTAGAATTTATGACTGCATATGGGGCGGAAAACCCCGAATCCAGGGTCGCGATAGAAACCCAATACGGGAGCATAGAAATAGAATTGTACGAAGATACCCCGTTGCACCGAGCCAGTTTTATCTATTTAGTGAAGCAGGAATACTTCGATGGGACCTTTTTCCATAGAGTGGTGCCCAACTTTATTATACAAGGAGGGAACAGCGACAACAAATCGACCCCGAAAAAGCGACATAAAATTGGCAAACGTTATCTAATCCCTGCCGAGTTGGATAATGGCCGTATCCACGAGTATGGAACCGTTTCAGGGGCCAAAGACTATAGGGACAACCCCGATAACAAAACCGTTCCCTTCGAGTTTTTTATCTTTTTAGGGCCCGAGAGTTCGACCGCCCACTTAAACGGGAGTTATACCATATTTGGACGCGTAACCAAAGGGATGGATGTGGTAGAAAAAATAGCCAAAGTGTCTCATGACGAAGGCGATTGGCCGCTCCAAAACGTCTACATCAGTGCGAAAGTTATAGACTAATTGTTTTCCTCTTTCGGATACAAACTAGGGAGCGATAGTTTAAACCGAACGGCCAAAACACGGACAACGATTACCACCAAGCCCGAAAAAACCATCACCAGATCTACCGATAAGTCGGTCTTTAATAGGAGCAAATAAACTCCTGCTCCAAGGATACAGGCTGTGGCATAGATCTCTTTGCGGAAGATGATGGGGATTTCGTTACAAAGGATGTCCCTAATGACCCCACCAAAGCTTGCAGACATAGTTCCTAAGGCGATACAAATAATGGCCGGCAATTGGGCATCTAGGCCTTTTTGCACACCAACAACCGTATATAGGGCAATCCCAATGGTATCGAACAAAAAAAGCGACTTGCGCACATAGCCTAGCTTTTTACGAAAGATCAAGGCCACAATGGCCGCAGCAATTATTACATAAACGTAGGTAACATCGAACATCCAACCGATAGGTGCGTCTAGCAGTAAATCCCGAAGTGTTCCACCTCCAAGTGCCGTTACAAAGGCGATGATAAAAACGCCGAAGAGATCCAAGCGTTTTTTTAAAGCCGTAAGCATTCCAGAGATGGAAAAGGAGATCGTCCCTAATATGTCCAATAGCAAAATAATACTCACATGTCCTGGGTGTAAAAATTATAGTCCTTTAATACGGTATCCAAAAACTGTCTGTCGTATAATTTGGACTCCACTCCTATGATCTCTTGCACTTTCTCTCTCAATTGGGTTAGCGCCTTAAAATCGTTGCTTCGAACCGCAATGCGGTAGGTTTCTTTGATGAGGCGGGCATCCTTGTCTGTTAGATTGATTGCCGTGGGGAAGGTAGGCTCGTAATCTTTCATTAATTCTTCTAAAGCCGTATGATCTATACGCACCTTGTTGCGGGTAGAAATAACCACGGTTCCAGAAGCCATCCCTCCGATGCGCTGTTTTTTTTCGGAAAATACAATGGATAACAAGCCAACTGCTCCCCAAAACATCCAAATATCCAGGATGCGTAGCATCCAAAGCGATAGGTAATTAGACCAATGCACCGGGTAGCCATCTACACGAACAACCTTCATCTTTAAAAGCATCTTACCAATGGTGCGGCCATTGAACAAAATGTTCATATACAAAGAATAGAACATGACCGGTAAAATTAGCAGTTGCTGCAGGCCGAAAACCGTCCAATTATCGCTGATGGCCATCCCCAATATGCTGGTAATGACCTCAACCACATAGAGGTACAAAGAAAACAGGATGAGGTCTATTAAAAAGGCCAGAATCCGTTCGCCCACGCTAACCACTTTGTAGTCTAGATTAACATTCTGAGTTGTATTGATCGCGAGGTTGGTCATCTAAGATCAAGTGTTTATATTTATTGAAAAATTACGCATGCGCGAGGCTGCTTTTGTAAAGCAAAATAAAGAAAAATGGATCGCTTTTGAAAAAGCCTTGGGCAGTGATAGGAAGATCACCCCCGAACAGCTCTCCGATTTCTATATTCAGCTTACCAACGATCTGGCTTATGCCCAGACCTATTACCCAGAAAGCAAGACCGAGCAATACCTAAATGGGATGACCACTCAGGCGCATCAGCTAATCTACACCAATAGACGCGAATCGCGCAATCGTCTGGTCGATTTTTGGAAATATGAGTTTCCCCTCTTCTTTAGACAATACCACAAAACCCTGTTTTACGCCTTTTTAATTTTTGGTATCGCCACCTTTATCGGGGCGCTATCCACCTACTTCGACGACTCCTTTGTACGATTGATCTTAGGAGACGCCTATGTAAACGAAACCCTGAGAAACATAGAAAATGGAGACCCTACAGCCATCTATAAAAGCGGCGGCGAGCTCGGTACTTTTCTTGGGATTACCATCAACAACATCCGCGTGGCTATCATCGCCTTTGCCTTTGGGGCCATCGCCTCTGTGGGCACGGCCTATGTACTCTTTAACAATGGTGTAATGCTAGGGGCCTTTTTTACCTTCTTTTACAATAGAGACCTGCTATTTACGGCCTCGAAGAGCATATGGTTGCATGGCACCATAGAGATCTCTGTCATTGTAGTAGCGGGTTGTGCAGGCCTGGTTATGGGCAATAGCATACTGTTTCCAGGAACCTATACCCGCCTGGCCTCCTTTGCCAGAGGAGCCAAGGATGGCTTAAAAATAGTCCTCTCTACCCTGCCCTTTTTTGTCATCGCTGGGTTTATCGAAGGTTTTGTGACACGCCATAGCGACATGCCGGTTTGGTTGGCCATGACCATAATTTTTAGCTCTTTAGCCCTTATACTCTATTACTACATTTATTATCCCATCGTTTTAAGCCGTCGCCATGCAAGAACCTAAAATCGAGCTAGGCGAACGCCGGGACATCGGGGGAGTAATCGCTACCTATTTCGAATTCTTTAAACAGCATTTGAAGTCCTTTTTAAACATCTTTATCTCCTATAACGGGGTGTTTATCATCGGGTTTATCGGAGTGAGTTATTTGATGGTCACCGGTTTTGCCGGATCCATGCGTACAGGGGAAGAAGGCGGTATGAGCGAATTCACCTCCGACCTACTGGTAGGTTTAGGCGTTATTGGGTTTTTAGGACTATTGGTGCTTACCACGGTGCTTAACTTTAGTCTGGCGGCTAGCTATCTGGTAGAATACGATAAAAACGGGAATACCGCTCCAGAGAAGAAAGCGGTCTGGCGGCTTAGCTGGAATAATATTGGAAGAGTCCTTCTGTTTATCCTCTTGCTGATATTGATCTACATCCCTGTTTTATTACTGAGCTTTCTGGTTGGTTTGGTTCCCTTCGTCGGTTTCTTTGGACAGCTGTTTATGGGCTTTGCCTTTTCTTGTTGGATGGGCGTATCCTTTACCTGCATGTTTAACGAAAATCGAGATGTAACAGAAGCGCTCGGCGAGGGATGGCGATTGGTGAGCCGCTATTTTTGGAAAAGCGTCTTGGTTAACTTGGTGATCAGTTTGCTGCTTTGGGTGCTGTTAATGGTGGTGTTGATGATTCCTGGCTTCCTTATTGGAGTCTATGTATTCCATGCCACCGAAAACGCCATAGACCTAGCCGAATCGCCGGTAGCTACGGTTATATGGACCTTGTCTCTTACCCTATTCTTGCTTTTGTACGTCTATATGCAAAGCCTACTGCAAATGGGCAATGGCATACTGTATTTCTCCCTAAGGGAAGAAACCTATAATATCAACACACGAAAACGCATCGATCAAATCGGGCTGCATGAATAGGTTCTTACTACATATACTATTGCTACTCCCCTTTTTAGGATGGAGCCAGGTAGAATTGCCCAAGGACAGTTCTGCTGTCGAGCCACGTTCCTTTTCCGAAGACCTGCAAGGCAAATACAATGATGAGGTCTTTAAATACGAAGCGACTATAGAAGGGGAAGCCAAAAACTTTATCAGCAGGGGGATCACTGCCATCGTCAATACGATATCAGATTGGTTTGGTTTTGAACCCGATCCTGGGACTTACCGTATGGTAGAGATGATTGTCTATGGGCTGATAATTATGCTTACCCTTTATTTTGTGATTAGACTTTTGATGGGGCATTCGGCGAGTCAGATTTTCGGTAAAAAAGGACAGGAGCTCACCGCCATGACCTTCGAAGAAAAAGACATAGAACGAGAAGATCTAGAACACGCACTTAAGGAAGCACTAGCCAAGAGCGACCATAGGCTGGCCCTGCGTTACCACTATTTAATACTCTTGCAAATACTTTCGGTGAAGGAGCTAATCCGGTGGCATTTCCAAAAGACCAACTTAGATTATATCCGCGAAATTGAACAAGCCGACATCCAGAAGGAATTCGCTACCATATCTCTGGTTTTTGAACGAATATGGTATGGAGAATACCCCATGGACGAACAGGCCTATAAAAAGGCTTCCACACAATTCCAACAACTAAAAACCCGAATCGCAAATGTTGGATAGACGATCTAAAAATATCGTTTGGTTTTTTGTCCTAGCCATTGGGCTTATCCTGATGGTAGAATTGCTGCGTCCAAGGCCCTTAGATTGGAGCCCCAGTTACACAGATACAGACCAAGTTCCTTTTGGTTGTTATGTGCTGTATCAAGAATTGCCAGAGCTCTTAGACACCCAGATAGAAATTATCGAACAAGATCCTTTCGAATTTTTGTTGGATAGTAATTACACCAGTCCCTCGACCTATTTCTTTATCAATGACGACCTGTACTTCGACCAGCAACAGGTAAACGAGCTTTTAGATTATGTAGCAGAAGGCAATACTGCCTTCCTATCGGCAAGAGATTTTGGTTATATTTTAGAAGACACTTTGTCTACTTATACTTATGTAGATTATGACTTTAGGGAGGAAGAGATAGTGACCAACCTTTATAACCCTTCTTTAAAAACCGATTCCCTCACAGCTTATAAAAAAGGGATTTACCCCACCGTAATCGACGATGTAGATACACTAAACGTAACCACCCTGGGCTATTACCGATTTAAGGATACAGAATACGATTGGGTAGAACAGAACTTTATTCGTTACCCTTTTGGAGAGGGAATGATCTACCTACATACCTTGCCGGAGGCCTTTAGCAATTATTATCTATTAAAAAACCAGTTGGAATATCCGGCTTCGGTGCTTTCTTATATCGATGCACCAGTGGTCTATTGGGATACGCATATGAAGTCTGGGCGCCGCGAAGTCCCCAGCCAAATGCGCTTTATTTTTGCTCAAGAATCTCTGAGTTGGGCCTATTACCTCGCGGTGATAGGTGTATTGTTTTTGGTGCTGTTCCGCGCAAAAAGAGAGCAAAGACCCATTCCTATCATCGAGCCGCTAAAAAATACCTCTGTAGCCTTTACCCAAACCATTGGAGACCTCTATTTTCAGCATAAAGATTACGACTCCATCATCGAACAGAGGATGACCTATTTGCTAGAAACCATTCGAAACAAATACCAGATGGATACCCGCGATTTAAATGAAGACCTCATCGACAAACTAGCAGGTAAAAGCGGGAGCAGTCGTGAGGATGTAGAAAAACTGATTCAACAACTAAATAATTTACAACGAGGTGGTCGCAAGACTGAGGCCGACCTTATAGAACTCAACAAGAATATAGACGCATTAGATTTATAATATGGAAGCAACAGAAAACCCAGAAAACGAGCCGCAAAACCAACAGCCGGAGCCTATCGAAAATCGCATCGATCTAGCACCTTTGAAAGCCGCCGTAGAAGCCATTAAAGGAGAACTTAGAAAAGTAATCGTTGGGCAGGAAGCCTTGCTCGACCTCCTAATTGTTTCGGTCTTGGCCGATGGTCATGCCCTCATAGAGGGAGTCCCTGGAGTGGCAAAAACCATCAGTGCCAAATTGCTCGCCAAAACCATGGATGTGGGCTTTAGCAGGATTCAGTTTACCCCAGATTTGATGCCTAGTGATATTTTGGGAACTTCGATTTTTAATGTAAAAACTTCGGAATTCGAGTTTAAACCCGGTCCGGTATTTTCTAACATCATCCTAATTGACGAGATCAATAGGGCACCTGCCAAAACACAGGCTGCGTTGTTCGAGGTAATGGAAGAAAAGCAGATTACTTTAGACGGAACCCGTTATGATATGACGCTTCCGTTCTTGGTGTTCGCAACACAAAACCCGGTGGAACAAGAAGGAACCTATGCCTTACCAGAAGCACAATTAGATCGTTTCCTGTTTAAAATACAAGTACCCTACCCCAACTTGGAGGAGGAGGTAAAAATCTTGGAAAACGAGCATCAGCGTTTGGCTAAGGATCCGCTAAGCGATGTAGCGGCTGTACTTTCTGCCAGCCAAATAGCCGACTATCAAGATTTGATAAAACAAGTAGTGGTCGAGCCGCACCTTATTCGATATATCGCAGCAATTACAGATAACACCAGAGCCAATATGAACCTCTATTTAGGCGCCTCGCCTAGAGCTTCGTTGGCTATGCTAAATGCCTCTAAAGCACTAGCGGCCATGCAAGGGCGGGATTTTGTCACACCAGATGACATCAAACGTATTGCCCCGGCCGTCCTTAGGCATCGTATTATGCTGGCGCCAGAGCGTGAAATGGAGGGCGTAACCACAGACCAAGTAGTCGAACAATTGGTAGAGGCCATAGAAATCCCTCGATAATATGCGCCGGTTTTTAAGAAGTTTATACCTCAGCAAACGCTTCTTCGACATCCTGTTTTTAATGGCTGTCGGGTTTGTGATGGGCTTTTTTGTCCCAGCATTGGTGGTGCTTCTTAAACTGCTCTTCTTCCTATTATTCTTGGTATTTATATTCGATTTATTTTTGCTGTATCGGAATAAAAACGGCTTGCGGGTAAAGCGAAGCTTGCCCGAAAAACTATCGAATGGAGACCAAAATGTGGTGCTTATAGACGTAGTAAATAACTATGGCTTTAAGCTAAAATTAAAACTGATAGACGAACTTCCTATTCAATGGCAGCGAAGAGACTTCGAAATCGTGGGTCAATTGCCCGCCGGAGCGCACAAGCAGTTCCGTTACCAGGTACGCCCCACCGCGCGCGGTGAATATCACTTTGGTAACCTCAATGCTTTTAGCTACACCCCCATTGGCCTTTGTGGACGCCGCCGTGTCTTCGACGCTACAGCCATGGTTCCTAATTATCCATCGTTTTTACAGCTTAAGAAATACGAGTTTGTCGCCTTTTCTAACCGCTTAAAGTTTTTTGGACTTAAAAAGATCCGCCGTATTGGACAGACTATGGAGTTCGAGCAGATTAAGGACTATGTATCTGGAGACGACATCCGGAACATCAACTGGAAAGCCTCTGCCAAAAAAAGCGCCTTGATGGTAAACCAGTACCAGGATGAAAAATCGCAGCCAGTATACTCTGTAATCGATAAGGGCCGGGTAATGATGATGCCGTTTGAAGGCCTTAGTCTGTTAGATTATGCCATCAATGCCACATTGGTGATCTCTAGCATCGCCTTGCGCAAACAGGATAAAGCCGGGATGTTTAGTTTTTCAAGGCAGGTAGAAGACAGAGTGCTGGCCAAAAAGAAGCAATCGCAGATGAATCTGATCCTCGATTCGCTTTATAATCTAGAAACCGATTTTGCCGAGAGCGATTATTCGCGACTCTATGTAGATGTAAAACGGCACTTGAAGCAGCGAAGCCTCCTACTGCTTTACACCAACTTCGAGACCCTCGATGCTTTGTACCGGCAACTACCCTACTTACAGGCGCTAAACAAAAAGCATCTGTTGGTGGTGATTTTTTTCCAGAACACCGAATTGGCCAATTTTGCCAGCCAAAAGGCCCAAACCACCCAGGAGATTTTCGAGAAAACCATAGCCGAAAAGTTTTTATACGAAAAACGTTTGATCGTAAACGAACTGCATAAACATGGCATTCATAGTATCCTTACCGCCCCGGAGAACCTAACGGTGAATACCATTAATAAATACCTAGAGATCAAAGCTCGAGGTTTGATTTAAAAACTAATTTTCTTTCTTTCATTTCAGTCATTCGATTTCCTACACTTCGATTTAGAACTAGAGAAAACGCCCATGAGCAGCGAGTGCTTAAAATACAAGGAGGCTAGAACGCCCGCGAAACCCTATCCCCCGATCGAACGTAGCCAACCGAAGGAGGGCAAGTGAGGAGTTTGTGTTGAGCAGAGAAAGGCGACGTAGTATTTGTCGCGAGCTGATCTCGGGCTAGACCTTTTTGGTCCTTTTTGCGGCAATGGGAAAAAGGACATAAAAAAATACGAATTCCTGCCGACGTAGGCCTCGCATTTCTTTCGGCAAGTAAAGAAATGAAGAGAAAATCAATTGGATTTCAATTCAAAGGACCTAAGCTAGGTCTGCGCAGCAAAAAAATAGCCAAAAATCTACTTCGTAGGACTGATAATCTGTACATCCTGAAATGCGATCGCTCCGCGAACCACTCCAGAAATAACATCATGCATCGCATTGATAATTTGCATCTTGAGTTCGCTTTGGTGGTAAATCAGACTCACCGCACGGGCCGGAGAAGGCTCGGGGAAATATTTTAGATGCTGTTTCTGATTCTCGCTCAAATCGAGGGTATGCATATAAGGCAATAAGGTCATGCCCATGCCTTCGTGTGAGAGCTTGATGAGCGTCTCGAAACTTCCGCTTTCCAACTGAAAAGATTCTCCTTTAGACAGCTTATTGACTTTGCATAAGTTAATAACGCCATCTCGGAAGCAATGGCCATCTTCCAGCAGAAGTATGTCGTCAATTTCTAGATCTTCTCGTTCTATGGTAGCCTTTTTATACAATCTGTGCGACGGCGGCACATAACCTACAAAAGGTTCATAATACAAAGTTCGCTCTTTGATATTATCTATTGCCAAAGGAGTAGCCGCGATGGCTGCGTCTAAATGCCCTTCGGTAAGCTTGGTGATAATCTCGCCGGTAGTAAGCTCCTCTATTTTTAGTTGCACCTTTGGATAGCGAACCGTAAAAGTCTTTAAAAACATAGGCAGTAAGGTAGGCATGACCGTGGGGATGATGCCCAGCCGGAATTCGCCCCCTACAAAACCTTTCTCCTGATCTACTACATCCTGCATCCGATCTGCTTCGTTGACGATACTTCGGGCTTGTATGACAATTTTTTCGCCTACAGGGGTAAGCGCAATTGGCTTTTTAGACCTGTCGAAGATCTTGATGTTGAGTTCGTCCTCTAACTTTTGTATTTGCATACTTAGCGTAGGCTGCGTTACAAAAGTTCGCTCTGCAGCTTTGGTAAAATTTTGGTATTCGGCTACCGCCAGTACATATTTAAGTTGAGTGATGGTCATATAGAGTAATTTGATGTAAATATACAAACTGTATCGATAATGTTTATGATATATGTCATAAAAAAAACCGCCTATCTCAGGCGGTTTACGATGGTTGTTCGTTGATGTTCTACATTCGAATCTCCATTGCGACGGGGGTTTCCCCTACTTCAAATTTGGCATCGCTCCATTGCGGTGGACCGTAGCTCATCACATTGTTAGATACCCCATACATTTCTTTAGGCATTCCATTTGGTTCGAAATCCATTTGGTTGTTGTTGTTTTTGTCGTGGAACAAGGTAATGGCATAGATTCCTGGAGCTACATCCGTAAAGGTGACCGTTGCTCTTCCATCGACAATTTCTCCGTGTAGACCTACAAGTGGTTCTGTTTTCATAAAAGTCGCTTCGTCGTAAAGACCTACGATTACTTTTCCATTAGAACTTTGTACTGGTACGCTTACGGTGATACTGGTTCCGTTTGTAGCCACATCAGCGTTGGTGTTATCTGCTTGGGCTCTTCCGTAGAAAGAAACAATGACTGTGGCGAGTGTTAAGATGAGTGTTTTCATAATGATTAGAATTTTGGTGTTTTGTTTTGACACTTCAAAAGTGCGCCATTATCACTGCTTCTAAAACTCTCTTTTACCGAACTGTAGAATAGTTATGCTGAATTGTAGATAAGAGTCATTTTCTATCTAATTCAAAAGAAAACCCCTCCGTTTGGAGGGGCTTCTTTTATTCTTTTAATAGAATTAGACATTGATTTAATTGGGGGTTCTGCTGTACCAGGCTGTTGATCCAAATCTTCAATTCCTCGATCTCGTGCGGAAGCAATCGCTCCAGCGCCTTTTTCAACTCCTTGCAGAACAGATTAACATCAAAGCTTACTTTTCTAAGCACGGCTTTGGTGTAATCGAACATTGCTCTAGCCATAGTTTGTGTAGTAAATTAGCGTTCGGTTAGGTAAATTTTCTTAATAGGCTACAATTTTTAGGTTAGACTATAAATATAGAAAAAAATGCGATTCGGCCATAGGTATTTCATGTTTTACGAGCGTTAAAGAATGTTAAACAATTGGTAACCTACTGATTTTTAGCCCGTACCGACCACTCGAATTCAAAGCTTGACACCTCATCACCTGCCGCATCCACCCCTACAGAGCGCATGATACAGATTTGCCCTTCTCCTGTTTTCATGGTTTTTGCTATGGCGTCTAGCACTGCCTTACCATCTGTACAGCTAAAGGTTATCCGACCTCGTGCCTTCTTAAAGTACTGCGCACTATTCGCGGTCACTAACATAGAGACGGGTTGCTTTTGGATTTGTATGGCTTGCATCACCAATGCTCCAGTGCTGAGCTCGGCCGCCATGCCTTGTACAGCCCAAAACATACTCTTAAAAGGGTTCTGATTGATCCATCTATACTTAACCGACGTTGTACAGCGATCGGTGTCGATAGATTTAAGACGTACTCCACAAAAAAAGGCTGCAGGGAGTTTAAAAAGCAGAAACAGGTTGATTTTACTAGGGCTCACAAAGAAATATATTGAATAGAACTGCAAGATATCAAATTATTAGCAGACCTTATTTTGTTAACAATTTGTTAAATTTTAGTACTATGCGTAACATAATACCTGCTTTTAGACATATATTTGCATAAGAAATTATTAGACTATGGAAACTAATCCACCAGAAAATCAAAAAAACGTAGCTGCGGTCATTCATCTATCGACCTTCCTAAAGTACTTTTTTCCCTTTGGGAATTTTATCGCGCCACTTATTATCTGGACGACTAATAAGGACAAGCCTTTTGTAAACGAACATGGGCGTGAGGCGATCAACTTTCAGCTCAGTATATTTTTATACTCCCTAACCATCGGGCTGTTGTGTTTGCCATTCTTCGCCTTCTTTGCACCAGATTTTATCGCCCTGGTCGAAGTCATCGACGATCACTCTCATCATGTGAGCGTCGCCAATTGGCAAAGTTTATCGGGCTACGTGTCTATATTCCTTACGGTAGCCATCATACTATTTGGCGTATTGGTATTCGAACTCTATGCAGTGATCAATGCAACAGTTCATGCCAACCGTGGCGAATTATACCGCTACCCGCTTAGCATACCATTCATCAAAACGACCTTGGTCAAAAATCAATCAGAAAATGAGCACCTTAGTTAAATACATGTTAGCCCTGGTATTACAGCTTACGGGGGGTGACCTTCCTCCGGAAACCATCAGTTGGAATCCGTCGGTCGAAGCTTGCGCAACGCATAGCCTCGAAAAACTGAACCCTCATTACATCATCACCAGAGACGAACTATTGTCTTTGGAAAATACAGCAGGAATATGAAAATCGAGAACACTAAAGCACAAATGCGTAAAGGGGTACTGGAGTACTGCATCCTTTCCATCCTGAAGGACGGCGAGGCCTATACCAGTGACATTCTGGAAACCCTAAAGGACGCCAAGATGCTTGTCGTGGAAGGTACTATATATCCGTTACTGACCCGTCTTAAAAATGCAGGGTTACTTAACTACCGCTGGGAAGAATCTACGAGCGGTCCCCCACGAAAGTATTATGAACTTACCGAAACCGGTAAATTATTCTTAAAAGAACTAAACACGACCTGGAGCGAATTGCAACAGGCTGTCAACAGAGTAACTAGCGAAAAAACTACATCATGAACAAAACAGTCAATATCAACCTGGCAGGTACGTTCTTCCACATAGACGAAAACGCCTTTGCCAAATTACAGCGCTATCTGGACGCCATCAAGCGATCGCTCACTGACCCTAACGGCAGCGACGAGATTATACGAGATATCGAAGCCCGTATCGCCGAGCTGTTTTCAGAAAAGCTCGAAGTGAGCACTCAGGTGGTTACGATAAAAGAACTAGACGAGGTTATTGGCGTAATGGGCCAGCCCGAAGACTATATGGTAGACGAAGAGATCTTTGACGATGCGCCTCCAAAGGCCAAAGCCAAAGCTAGAAGAAGTAGCTCTTACAGGCAGCTTTTTAGAGACGAAGACAGCAAAATCGTATCTGGGGTTGCAGCCGGATTGGGACACTATCTGGGAATCGACGCCATTTGGGTACGTTTGCTTTGGATACTGCTTACATTCTTCTCTAGCGGTTTCTTTATCATCATTTATATACTGTTTTGGATTTTGGTCCCTGTGGCCGAAACCACTTCAGAAAAATTAAAAATGACGGGCGAACCTATCAATATCTCGAATATTGAAAAAAAGTTTAAAGAAGGATATGAGAATGTCTCCGATTCTGTAAAGAACGCAGACCTTGACAAATACGGGCGTAAAGTAAAGAGCGGTGCAAGCGGCTTCTTCGATACGCTTGGAAATGTCCTTCTTACTTTGCTTAAGGTATTTGTCAAGTTCTTAGGAGTATTGGTTATTATCGTTGCCCTTTCCACTTTAATTGGATTGATCGTCGGCCTGTTTACCGCAGGAACCGCGGGCACTTGGGGCCATGGACAGTTTGTAGATTGGTACTATTTAGTAGATACCACTCACCTACCGATTTGGTTGCTGTCTCTGCTATTGCTATTTGCAGTAGGTATTCCATTCTTTGTGTTGTTTATTCTTGGGTTGAAGATGTTGATCTCTAACCTGAAGTCCATCGGCACACCAGCTAAGATCGCATTGTTTGTGGTCTGGTTGGCAGCGGTGATTACTTTGGGCGTCTTCGCCATTAGGCAGGCAACTGAGGTAGCCTATACAGGAGAGGCTGTAGACGAAGCGCCTTTGGCCATACGTGCCGGAGATACTTTAAAGATGAAGATGATCTCTAACGACCTGTACGAATACGATGCTAGACGTCGAGGTGGCTTGGACATAGAATACAACGAAGCTGGCGAAAAAATCATCTACTCTACCGATGTTAGACTGATTGTACGCTCTACTACAGACTCGCTAGGTCGTGTAGTGATAGAACGCTCGGCAGAAGGTGCAGACTATGCCACTGCCAAGGATCGTGCTAGAGACATCGACTACAATTATACCTATGCCAATGGTGAATTGGGGCTTAATGCCTATCTCACCACAGATTACGATAACAAGTACCGCGACCAGGAAGTAAAAGTGATCGTGTACCTGCCAATCGGGAGTATATTGTATGCAGACGACAACACCTATTCGTTCCACAGAAACGATTACCAGTATCGCGACATTCTAAATATAGGAGACGAAGAGCAATACCTGATGATAGAAGACGGTGCTACCCGTTGTTTGGATTGCCCTGAAGAGGAAGTAGATTTTGAAAGTGAAACTACAGAAAATCAGGACGAGAACGAAACAGGGATCTATTATAAGGATGCCGAAGGTAACTGGGTAAAGGTAGACTCTGATGGAATCAAAGCCGTGGACGAAGACGGAGGACGCCTAATTATCGACGAAAATGGAGTCGATATAGAATCTATAGACAAACAAGATACCCTTAAGATAAAAATAGACAACTAAAACCATAGATATGAAATCAATCAAAATCGCAGCCATACTATTTGTATCGGCAATCTTGACCACCAGCTGCATCGACATGAGTTGGAACGCGGTAAGTGGGAATGGAAATGTGACCACAGAAGAACGTCGGGTAACAGAAGACTTTAATAGCGTTCGTGGATCTTCCGGACTCGATGTTTACCTTACAGAAGGCGACGAAAACAAGATCGTAGTAGAAGCAGACGAAAACCTGATGGACGTAATCGAAACAGAGATCGTCAACGGAAAGCTAAAGATCGGGACCAATCAAAACATCAGCCGTTCTAAGGCCCAAAAGGTACATGTAACTTATGTGAAATTAGAAAGTGTAGAAGCCTCTAGCGGTGCTGATGTGATTGGAAACTCTGTGATTAAAAACGAATACTTATCGTTAAGCAGCAGTTCTGGAGCAGACCTCGAAGTAGATGTGATGGCCAAAGACTTACATGCAGATGTAAGCAGCGGTGCAGACCTAAAGGTATCTGGGAGAGCCACAAATCTCCATGCTTCAGCCTCTAGTGGAAGTGATTTAAAAGCCCGTGATCTAGAAGTAAAGAAATGCGAAGCCAAGGCATCTAGCGGTGCAGATATCGTGGTAAATGTATCGGAAGAAATGGTGGGGAAAGCCTCTTCGGGCGGAGACATCAAATATTATGGCGACCCAACGGCGGTATCTGTTAAAGACGGCGCTTCTGGAAGTGTTCGCAAAATGTAAACATTCAACAATCTAAACTAACCCCCCTAGACCCCGGAGCGATGTCCATAGCGCTTTGGGGTCTAACCTTTTTTTATGAAAACATTCTACTTTATTTGTTTACTAGTGCTTAGCAATTCCTTGCAGGCACAGGAACACAAAAATTCGACCCTCTTTAAAACCCTAAAGACGAACGACAGCTTGTTGTTTGATGTCGGTTTTAACACCTGTAACCTAAAGGCTTTCGAACATTTACTGGCAGAAGATTTAGAATTTTATCACGACATCAGCGGCTTGGCCATTGGCAAGGCGCATTTTGTCGAAACCTTTAAAAATGGCCTCTGCGGAAATCCCGATGTTCAATCGAGACGTGAGTTGCTGGAAGGCACCTTAGAAGTCTATCCCCTGTATGATAGTGGCGAACTATATGGAGCATTGCAAAAAGGCGTTCATCGATTCTACCAAAAGACCAAGGGAGAACCCGAGAGAAAAGGTTCTACCGCTCGATTTACTCATGTTTGGATGCTGCTAGATGGACACTGGCAAATTACCAGGGTGCTTAGTTATGACCACCAGATGAAATAAAAAAAGCCGGGCAATGCCCGGCTTTCTTATTTTGTGTCTTAACGCCTATGCGTCTACGGGTGCAGCAGTCTCTACTGTAGCCAAATAGCGCTCGGCATCCAAGGCAGCCATACAGCCCGTCCCTGCAGCGGTTACCGCTTGGCGGTAATCCTTATCCTGCACATCGCCACTGGCAAATACCCCTGGACGGTTGGTCTTGGTGCTTTTGCCTTCGGTAATGATGTAGCCGGTGTCATCCATGGTGATTTGTCCCTTGAATATATCGGTATTTGGTTTATGCCCGATGGCGATAAACAAACCGGTTATGGCGATCTCTTCCTTCTCGCCCGTCTGGTTGTTCTTCATGCGCAAGCCTTCTACTACCATATCGCCCAATACTTCGTCGATCTCTGTATAATAACGCAGGTCGATGTTCGGCGTAGAAGTTACTCGGTGTTGCATGGCTTTAGAAGCACGCATTTCACCTTTACGTACAAGCATGGTCACTTTGTTACAGATGTTTGCAAGGTAAGTCGCCTCCTCTGCGGCGGTATCTCCTCCCCCAACGATAGCCACGTCTTGACCTTTGTAAAAGAAACCATCGCAAACGGCACAGGCCGATACGCCTCCACCTCTAAGGCGTTGTTCGCTTTCTAGGCCAAGATATTTGGCTGTAGCTCCGGTAGAAATAATCACAGCTTCTGCTTCCAACTCTGTGGTGTTATCGACAGTTATTTTATGGATCCCACCAGCTTCTTCAGCCAGCTGGACGGCAGTTACCATCCCAATTCGAACTTCCGTTCCGAATCGCTCTGCCTGCTGCTGTAATTGCACCATCATGGTCGGGCCATCGATGCCCTCTGGGTACCCGGGGAAATTGTCTACTTCTGTGGTTGTGGTCAACTGACCTCCAGGTTCCATCCCGGTATACATCACAGGTTTTAGGTCTGCTCGGGCGGCGTAGATGGCGGCTGTGTAGCCTGCCGGGCCGGAACCGATGATCAAACATTTAATACGTTCTATCTGTTCGGACATAATCTTTCTTTTAAGACTGTAAAAGTAGGTTTTTTGACCAAAACCTTACAGCAAAAATCGATAAGAAATCATTATGATTGGATAAGATATTTAGCTGCCCTTTCTAGGAAAGAAACGACCAGTCTTTTTCTTATAAGCGACATAGCCCTCATAACGCTCTAGTAACAAGGATTCTTCGTAATCGGACTTATAATAAAACACCAACAACATCAAACAGGCAATTGTTAATCGAAAACCTGACTGGCAATACAACGCATACCCCAAAAGGCTTAAAAATATCCCGGTATAGATAGGATGTCTAATAAAGCGATAGATCCCGTTAGAGATTAAATCTCCAGTCTTCTTTGGCCGAGGCATGGGAGTTAGGTTATCATTTAAGCTTATCACGCCCCATACAATGATCCCTACTCCTACTCCAAATACAAACCAACACAGATAACCTGCCCATAAGGGAAGGATAAAGGAGAACAAGTCGATATCCATAAAGTAGGCAGCAAAAAGTAAGAACTGCATGCCAACAAAAGCTAGATCTTTATTCAAATTCAAAGCGTTAACTAGCTCAAAAATACGGCATTCCGTAAATTCCTACAATACTTTAACCCTTTCGCAAGCAAAAAACAGGAAGAATCCTGTTTTAGTAAAACCCTCTTGCAATAGTTGATTTTATGTATTATACATGTAAAATAAAGTTATGAAAATTTCTATGTCGCGCAGACTAAAAGAATCCTAGACCTCCGCTTCTATGCTAATCGAAAAGTGAACGCTCCGCGTCCTATATTTTTTTATGCGCGCTTCAGCTTTCAAGCAAGCTTGAGCTTCGCGCGCATAAAAAAAGTGATTTTACAGCTGTAAAATCACTTTTCGATTGGTCGGGATGACAGGATTTGAACCTGCGACCCCACGCCCCCCAGGCGTGTGCGCTAACCGGGCTGCGCCACATCCCGTAATAAATAGTAATACCTTTTTGGAATTGATCCCTTTCAGGATTACGTAAGATCTTCGATTGTGATGTGATCCTCTAGGGAGGATCACTTAATAAAACCAAAACGTTCCCTTAAGTAAGCAAGCTTCCTACAGAAACTTTTGGTTTTATTAGTCGGGGTGGCAGGATTCGAACCTGCGACCTCCTGCTCCCAAAGCAGGCGCGATAACCGGGCTACGCTACACCCCGAAAAATAGGACTGCAAATATATCCCTTTTCTCCGATTTCCAAACATTTTTATTACCTTTTCAGAAAAGAAAATGAAGCTGTTTTTCTATCTATCATTAAGCATAATTTTAGGGCTTAGTTCTTGCCGGAACGAGCCTCAAACCGACGTGGCTCTAAACCAAGATCCACCGGCAGATTACACCATAGAAACTGTTATTGAGGGGCTTAGCAACCCCTGGGGCATGGATTGGCTGCCAAATGGCGATTTGCTGATCACCGAAAAGAACGGCGAGATCTATAAATGGGATGGCAGCAGCCTTAAAGAACTTACTAACGTCCCCGAGGTATATGTCCGCGGGCAAGGGGGTTTATTAGACCTGGCCGTCCACCCAGATTTTGCTCAAAATAGCTGGATTTATATCACCTACAGCAACGATGCGGGACGTGGCAGCGGAGGAAACACCCAGCTGACGCGAGCTACCCTAGATGGCAATTCGCTCACAGATCTAAAGCGCATTTATAAGGCCGAACCCAACACTAAGGTAGGACGGCATTTTGGTTCGCGCATTGCCTTCGATGCTCAAAACCACGTTTATTTTAGCGTAGGCGATCGGGGCGATAGAGACAACAACCCCCAGGACATCAAGAGGGATGGAGGAAAGATCTACCGTTTACACGACGATGGTCGTATCCCAGAAGACAACCCTTTTGTTGGCGTAGACGGGGCTCGAGAGGCCATCTTTTCTTATGGACACCGAAACCCACAAGGTATGGCTCGTCACCCAGAGACCGGGCTTATTTGGAGCCATGAGCACGGACCCAAGGGCGGAGACGAAATCAACGTGCTAAAAAAAGGAGCAAATTACGGATGGCCCATCATAACTTATGGAGTCAATTATAGTGGCTCGCCGATTACCGATGAAACTACTCGCGAAGGAATGGAACAACCACTATATTATTGGACCCCCAGTATTGCTCCCTGTGGAATGGCTTTTGTTACCGGAGACCGCTACCCCGATTGGAAGGGGCATTTGCTGGTGGGCTCTTTAAAGTTTAACTATGTAGAATTGGTGATGCTAAATGGGGAGAAAGTGTTAGAACGCATTAAAATCGCCGAGGATGTAGGGCGGGTAAGAAATGTAAAAATGGGGCCAGACGGCCTGATCTATTTAAGCATTGAAGGAAGAGGAATCTTTAAAATTGTCCCTAGTGAGTAAACTGCTATACCTATTTTTTGTTTTGGCCTGCTTTTCTTGTAAAAACAATAAGAGCAATACTGTCCCTTCAGACCCACAGGATATACCTGGATACGAATCCGGAGCTCTGCTCTACCAAGATTTTTGTTTACAATGCCATTTGCCAGAAGGGCAAGGCGTAGAAAAAACCTTTCCCCCTTTGGCGGGATCGGAGTGGTTAACGGAGCGCAGAACAGAGAGCATCCATGCCGTTAAATTTGGACAAAAAGGACCTATCGAAGTGCTGGGACAGCCCTATAACAGCAATATGCCGCCCATGGGGCTTACAGACCAAGAAGTGGCCGATGTGATGAATTACATTATGAACAGCTGGGGCAATAGCAGCACCAAATTGGTGGATGCCGAAGAGGTAGCTAGTGTTAACAAATAATACCACAAGTACTGTCCTAAATTGAGAATCTGATTAAATTTGTCTAAACGTTCGAACTATGCTGATAATCGGGATTGCGGGAGGAACAGGTAGCGGAAAGACCACTGTGGTATCGCAGATCGTCGCAGAACTGCCGACAGACGAGGTTTGTGTCATCTCTCAGGACTCCTATTACAAAGAAACCTCTCACTTAAGCTATGACGAGCGGGTAAAGATTAACTTCGACCATCCGCAAGCCATCGATTTCGATTTGCTCGTAGAACATATGAAGCAGCTGCGAGCTGGCAAATCCATAGAGCAGCCGGTCTATTCTTTTACAGACCACAACCGTACCGGCGAGACCGTGACTACCCACCCTCGTAAAGTGATTATCGTAGAAGGGATATTGATTTTAACGCACCCAGAGCTACGCACCTACTTCGACGTAAAACTATACATACATGCCGATAGCGACGAGCGATTGATCCGACGTTTAAAGCGTGACATGTCCGAACGGGGTCGTGACCTAAATGAGGTCCTAAACCGCTACCAGAGCAACCTCAAACCCATGCACGAGCAATTTATCGAACCCACGAAAGAGTTTGCCGACATAATTATCCCAACCAACCGTTATAATGAAGTAGCGGTCAAACTTATTCGCAACATCATCCACCAACGATTAAGCGGAGCATGAAATTTATCAAGAAGATTCGGCAAAAAAAATGGTTTAGGGTAGCGAGCAATAAATATGTGCTCATCCTTATTCTATTTGTTGTTTGGATGGTTTTTTTCGACACCAACTCATACTTTATCCATAAAGAGTTAAACGAGGACATCAAGGCCTTGGAAGAAAACAAAGAATTCTACCAAAAAGAGATCGATAAAGACAAGGCGTTTATAGAGCGTATGAGCGATTCCTTTGAATTGGAAAAATATGCTCGAGAACAATATTACCTTAAGCGAGAAGACGAAACCATCTACATCATAGAAGATGCAGACAGTTTAAAAACAAAAGACCACGATGAGTAAGGCCTTATTCGACCATTTCGATGCGGTGAGCACCAAACAGTGGAAACAGAAGATTCAGTTCGACTTAAAGGGTGCGGACTACAATGAGACCTTGATTTGGCAAAGCCCAGACGGCATTGCTGTAAAACCCTTTTACAACAGCGATGATTTGCAGGGTACCCCTTCGATACCGAATTCTGCCGGCCCATGGCATATCGGCCAGCGCTTTTTTGTAGACTCCGTCCCCGTTGCCCGAAAACTGGCAGCTTCGGCCCTAGAGCGAGGTGCGCAAGCTTTGGTGTTCGATTACCAAAAATCCTTCGACCCTCACGAACTTTTACAAGGACTCCCATTAGAGGGGGTAAGCGTGCATTTTGGGAACGGCATTGCCAAGCTCGACTTTTTAAAAGAACTAACAGTACCGACCGTCACTGGCAGCCAACATCGTTTGTATTTCGACCCGCTGGCCCGCTTGGCGAGTTACGGAAATTGGTGGAAGGATAAAGCCTCAGATTTAGCCATGTGGAAACAGTTGGTATCTAGCACACAAGCCTGGGGAATGGATCTGCAGCACTATGCCAATGCTGGAGCCAACAGAGTACAAGAATTGGCCTATGCCCTTTCCCAGCTCAATGAATATTTGGAGCTACTCGGTGATTCCGAAACAAGCGGCCTGCCCTTTATCCAAATCGATTTGCAGCTTGCCATAGGCAGCAACTACTTTTTCGAAATCGCCAAGTTAAGAGCCTATCGAGTGCTTTTCGACCTGCTTTGTCGCGATCGAGGCTACGAGGTGGATGTTCGTATATTGGCACAACCGGGCAGCCGCAATAAGACTTTGTTCGACTATAACGTAAACATGCTTAGAACCACTACAGAGTGCATGAGTGCTGTATTGGGTGGAGCCGATGTTGTTTGCAACCAAGCCTACGATGCCATTTACCATAAGGACAACGAATTTGGAAGCAGAATCGCGCGCAATCAGCTGCTGGTACTTAAGCACGAAAGCTATTTTGATTGGGTAGAAAACCCAGCAGATGGCAGTTATTACATAGAGTCGCTTACTGCCCAGCTCACAGAAAAAGCACTAAATCTGTTTAAAGAAATAGAAACCAAAGGCGGTTATTTACAAAACCTAAAAAAAGGTACCCTTCAACGGAAGATCAAGGAAAGTGCCAATAAGGAGCAAGAACTTTTTGATGAAGGTTCTTTGCCTTTGATTGGAACCAACATATTTCAGAATCCCGATGACCGAATGAAGGCCGAGCTGGAACTCTACCCTTTTGTAAAAACCGACGTGCGTAAAACGATCGTACGACCTATCATCGCCAAACGATTAGCAGAACAACTAGAAAAACAAAGACTAGATGAAGAGAATTAATACACTTTTTCTCCTTTGCACATTGTTTGCAATAACAATAAGCTGCAAAAAGGAATTTAAATATAAGTACCAAGATAAACCCCAACTAATCGAATGCCCTGGGGTAGACAAAGCCTTAATCCATGAGGCCTTATATAGCTTTCAGGAAGACATTGCCAATTATTACGCAGACGGAGACGCCCGCCCAGGTTCCAACCGGTTTTACATCAACGGCTTGGCCCAATTTGTCTATATCGGGATGATGGGAGAGGCAGATTATGTAAACATCGCCTCAGAGCATACAGTGGCGGTATTAGAATTGTTGGAAAAGGAACCCGACCTCTTCGACCGTGCAGGACAATACAGCAACCTCCATCACTCGGGCGAGTTCGTATCCTGTTTGTTCGAGAACTTTTACGATGAAGACCTGCAGAAGCAATTTGTCACCTTTAACAAGGCTAATTATGTAAACCCAAAGCAGCTAGCAGGGCCACTGCGCTCTCAGGTCCATAAGGTTTTTACAGACCAACATTTAGCCATGTATATCTCTTTAGAGGCCTTCTACCAAAAAATGTTAGATATAGACCTAAGCGACGTAAGCGACTAAAACGCCAAGCATGAGCAGAAAATCGGTACAAGATCTAAAACTTCCCACCGCTGGCCACGGTAACCAAAAGGCTACAATTTCTAAGCTAACTGCAGAGGATATTCCTGTGCAAAACAGCTATGGCCCCGAGGCGGTAGAAAATATGGAGCATTTAGACTTTGCAGCAGGGATCGCTCCAAATCTTAGGGGACCGTATAGCACCATGTATGTTCGCAGGCCCTGGACCGTTAGGCAGTATGCCGGGTTTTCTACTGCAGAAGACAGTAATGCCTTTTACCGGCGTAATCTGGCAGCCGGGCAAAAAGGCTTATCGGTGGCCTTCGATTTGGCCACCCATAGAGGCTACGATAGCGACCACCCAAGGGTAGAAGGCGACGTGGGAAAAGCCGGGGTAGCCATAGACAGTGTAGAGGATATGAAGATTCTCTTCGACCAGATCCCATTAGATAAGATGAGCGTTTCTATGACCATGAATGGTGCGGTCTTGCCTATCATGGCCTTTTATATCGTGGCGGCCCAAGAACAGGGTGTAGATCTTAAAGCCTTGGCAGGGACCATCCAAAACGACATCCTTAAGGAGTTTATGGTGCGGAATACCTACATCTACCCTCCTGCTCCGTCCATGCGGATTATCAGCGATATATTTAAATATACATCGGGCCAAATGCCCAAGTTTAATTCGATCTCCATTTCGGGCTACCACATGCAGGAAGCAGGTGCCACCTGCGATATCGAATTGGCCTATACCCTAGCAGATGGTTTGGAATACATCCGTACTGGGATCGCGGCAGGTATGGATGTAGATACCTTTGCCCCCAGATTATCCTTCTTCTGGGCCATTGGGATGAACCATTTTATGGAAATCGCAAAGATGCGAGCAGGCCGAATGCTTTGGGCTAAGCTGGTGAGTCAGTTTAAGCCACAAAACCCAAAATCGCTTAGTCTGCGTACCCACTGCCAAACCAGCGGCTGGAGCTTAACAGAACAAGACCCTTTTAACAATGTAGGGCGCACCTGTATAGAAGCAGCCGCTGCTGCTTTTGGAGGCACCCAATCCCTACACACCAATGCCCTAGACGAGGCCATTGCCTTGCCCACAGATTTCTCTGCACGTATCGCCCGTAACACCCAGTTGTTTTTGCAAAAGGAAACGGGAATAACCCGAACCGTAGACCCTTGGGGTGGCAGCTATTATGTAGAGTCGCTTACCCATCAAATCGCCGAGAAAGCCTGGAAACTTATACAAGAAGTAGAAGAATTGGGTGGGATGACCAAGGCCATTGAGGCCGGTATCCCAAAGCTGCGAATCGAAGAAGCCGCAGCACGAAAACAGGCCCGTATCGATAGCGGGCAAGATGTAATCGTTGGCGTTAACAACTACCGCTTAACGCAAGAAGACCCATTACACATATTGGATGTGGACAACAAAAAAGTATTGGCCGGGCAGGTACAACGGTTAAAGGACATCCGGGAAAGCAGAGACGAAGCCAAAGTACAGCAGGCCTTAAAAGCCTTAACCCAAGGCGCTCAATCTACTGACGAAAATTTACTAGCTTTAGCCATCGAAGCAGCTCGGCTACGAGCTACTTTAGGAGAGATCAGTGATGCGTTAGAAACGGTCTTCGGACGGTACAAAGCGCAAATCAGGTCGTTTAGTGGTGTATACAGCAAAGAGATCAAAAAAGACCCAACATTCGAACAGGCCAGAGCCAAGGCAGACCAATTTGCAGAATTGGAAGGCCGTAGGCCCCGTATTATGATCGCCAAGATGGGGCAAGACGGTCACGACCGTGGCGCCAAGGTAGTGGCTACGGGCTATGCCGATGTAGGCTTTGATGTAGACATCGGGCCGCTGTTCCAAACCCCTGCCGAAGCCGCCAAGCAGGCCGTAGAAAACGATGTCCATATACTGGGGGTATCCTCCCTAGCCGCTGGGCACAAGACCTTGGTACCTCAGGTAATCCAGAACCTAAAGGAATTGGGCCGAGAAGACATCATGGTAATAGTTGGCGGGGTCATCCCTGTGCAAGATTATCAGTTTTTATTCGACGCCGGTGCGGTGGCTGTTTATGGTCCTGGGACGAAAATCTCTGAAGCTGCCATAGAGATGCTGGATCTACTCATTGAATCGGTGGATTAGATTTTTCTGCCTATTGCATTCAAAAGAAATGAAGAAAATATGCAACAAAAAATACTATGCAAGCATACTATTTTTTATCTTTAACCCACTTCAAAAAAAAGCCCATGCTAAAAGAAAACGCGCTAAAAAACAAGACCATTGTGGTAACAGGAGGTGGAAGCGGTTTAGGCCTATCCATGACCCGTGAGTTTTTAAAACTAGGAGCCAACGCGGTGATAACCTCCCGAAATATGGAGAAACTGCAAACCGTGAAGGCCGAACTGGAAGCAGAAACCGGAGGCCAGGTATTGGCAGTCGCTTGTGATGTGCGAAACTACGCCGAGGTGGAGCAAATGGTCGCACAGTCCGTGGAAGCTTTTGGAAGCGTAGATGTACTGCTAAACAATGCGGCTGGTAATTTTATTTCGCCTACAGAACGCTTATCGTCTAACGCCTTCGATACCATACTCGACATCGTTCTAAAGGGAACCAAAAACTGCACCCTTGCTTTTGGAAAACATTGGATCGATAAAAAGGAAACCGAGAAAACCGTTTTAAACATCGTTACCACCTATGCCTTTACGGGCTCGGCTTATGTAGTGCCAAGCGCCTGTGCCAAGGCCGGTGTTTTGGCCATGACCCGCTCTTTAGCCGTAGAATGGGCAAAGTACGGTATCCGTTTTAATGCCATTGCCCCCGGCCCCTTCCCTACCAAAGGTGCCTGGGACCGATTACTACCTGGAGATTTAAAAGAAAAATTTGATCCTGCCAACAAGGTACCCGTAGGACGTGTCGGCGAACATCAAGAATTGGCAGATTTGGCTGCCTATTTGGTATCGGACTATTCTGCCTATATCAATGGCGAGGTGATTACCATAGATGGGGGCGAATGGCTGCAAGGTGCCGGACAGATGAACCAGCTACAAGGGGTCACCCCAGAAATGTGGGACATGTTAGAGATGATGGTAAAATCACGAAAGAAGGGTTGATCAGTTTAGCATACCCTTCGCTTGGAGATGACGTTCTAGCTCTAAATCGTGTACATAGATAAAGAGCACCGCCATCATATCCCTAAAATCGGCAGATGAAGGTTCGGTCTCTAGTTTAAGTCCGTAACGATGATCTGCATAAAGCGGAAGCCCTTCGGTATCCGAATAGTAGGGAACATGTTTTAGACCGATCTTGTCCTGGTAATTTTCGCAATCGAAACGGTAAACTTCTTCCTCCTCTGTTAAATCGTACAACACAAATGATTTGGCACCCGGATGCAAGTGGGCCGCCATGGCGTGTATGGTCAAATCTTCTGTAAGATCTAATTGATAAGTAACGTCGAACTCGTACATGCTAACTCCTTGGGGCAATACCCAATGTGCGCTTAAAGGTGTTCCATCGGCACCAGGGCCAGAGTGATTTTTAAGGTCTAATGGCGAACAAAGATTAGGGTCCTTTGGATCCGTACCGTAGGGGTTGTCCAAATCGTAAGGGCGCATCAGCACCATCCCAATAGGTAATAGGGGTTTTAATTGTTCTCCCGGCTGCGCAAAGTTAAGGTCGATTTGATGCCGTACCTTAAACCATGGATCTTCGATATTCTGATTAAGGGTCCGAGAGGCTATCAGCAAAGCATCGTTTGCCGGTACCGGAAATCCAAACCCTTCAGGAAACAATACTTCGTTGATTCCATTAGACAAGGTCCCTAGCCTTGGATAGCTTGTATTTATCCGTTTTGGCATTTGGAGGGCCTTGTAATGCACGGCGTCGTAATAGTCTAAATTGGTATGACATAAAAATTCGTTGTTATGCACCTGAGTCCCTTCTCGAAAAACTTCTGTTCGAAAACCGGTAATCCATTCTAGTCCTTCTCCCTCGGTGTTTAAATCTAAATTGATGATGGCTTGTGGCCCATCCATCGATTGGTATAAATCGTCTACTAAAAGCTCGGGCGAATGCAAACTCACCAGCTCCGATTTGTTCTCGATGGCCCAATTGGGGTCTATAAGATGGAAGGTGTGGAGCAATTTAGTTTTGACAATTGCTTGGTGACGGGCAGATAATTGGGCATACCAAATAGCCCCAACCACTAGGCCAAGGCATAGTATACCGATTAAAATCTTCCATCTTCCACCAACGGATCGCATATGCGTAGGGTTTTACGTATTAAATATACTTTTTTTATACCAGTCCTCGAAGCCCACAGTGCCCACCATCGGCCGGAAATGTTCACTTTCTGTTAACAAAATTTATACCTATTGCTCACAATAAATCGTACTTTTAGCGGTACTTAACGCTTATGTTTAATGGGTAAAATAATTGCAATCGCCAACCAAAAGGGAGGCGTTGGTAAAACCACGACTTCGGTCAACCTAGCAGCCGCCTTGGGCGTGCTCGAAAAGAAGGTCCTGCTTATCGATGCAGACCCTCAGGCCAATGCCACCTCGGGGCTGGGTGTCCAAGTGACCCCTAACCAACCTGGCACCTATCAGTTGTTGGAGCATACTGCTTCTGCCAAACAGGTGGTGGTAACGACCAGTTCCCCAAACCTGGATTTAATCCCGGCTCATATAGATTTGGTTGCCATAGAGATAGAACTGGTAGACAAGGAACAACGGGAGTATATGCTTCGTCAGGCCATTACCCCTTTAAAAAGCAATTACGACTTTATCCTGATAGACTGTGCCCCTTCTTTGGGTTTGCTCACCCTGAATGCTTTAACTGCTGCAGATTCTGTGATGATTCCTATTCAATGTGAGTATTTCGCCTTAGAAGGCTTGGGCAAACTGCTCAATACCATCAAAAGCGTTCAGAAAATACACAACCCAGATCTCGACATCGAAGGCCTATTGCTAACCATGTACGATTCGCGCCTTAGACTTTCTAACCAGGTGGTAGAAGAAGTAAAAAAGCATTTCGACGAAATGGTCTTCAAAACCATCATTCAAAGAAACGTTCGATTGGGCGAAGCTCCAAGCTTTGGAGAAAGCATCATCAGCTATGATGCGGGTAGTAAAGGTGCCAATAATTATTTAAGTTTGGCAAATGAACTAATAGAGAAAAACACCTTGGTATAATGGCCAAAGCCACCAAAAAACAGGCATTAGGAAGAGGGCTCTCTGCCCTACTCAAGGACCCGGACAACGACATCAAAAGCGTTGCAGATAAGCATGCAGACCAAGTAGTTGGCCATATTGTAGAGTTAGACCTCAACAGCATAGAGGTAAATCCATTTCAGCCTCGTACCAGCTTTAACGAAGAAGCCCTGGGCGAACTGGCCACTTCTATCCGCGAACTGGGGGTTATACAACCCATCACGGTGCGGAAGGTTGGTTTTGACCAATACCAACTGGTTAGTGGAGAACGCCGTTACCGCGCCTCCAAAATGGTCGGACTGTCCACCATCCCAGCCTATATCCGTATAGCCAACGACCAAGAGTCTTTAGAGATGGCCTTGGTAGAAAACATCCAACGGCAAGACCTGGACCCGATCGAAATAGCACTTTCTTACCAGCGCCTTATCGACGAAATCCAACTTACCCAAGAAGCCCTAAGCGACCGTATTGGGAAAAACCGTTCTACCGTAACCAATTACCTGCGCCTGCTAAAATTAGACCCAATAATTCAAACTGGTATGCGCGATGGTTTTATTTCGATGGGGCATGGACGCGCCTTAATCAATGTTTCGGACCCGGATAAACAGATGGATATCTACCAAAAGATCTTAAGCCAATCGCTTTCTGTACGAGAAACTGAAGCCTTGGTACGAGGGTCTAAAACACAGGCCAATCCAAAGAAAAAGCCTATCTTGCCAGCGTTCGCGCGCGATGGAGAGCAGGTCTTGGGCCAACAGCTAGACAGCAAGGTCAAGGTTTCGGCCAAACCCTCGGGCAAGGGCAGCATCAGCATCCCGTTTAAGAATGCCGAAGATTTTCAAAGGATATTGAACCTGATCAGACGTGAGAACTAGCCTCCTTGTATTATTCCTGTTTTTTACCGCTTCCTTAATTGCTCAGACCACAGACACGCTTTCGGTAGAGCAAAAGGGACAGTTGGTGGTTAAAGACAGCGTAAGCAACATAGAATACGACCCTTTGGCGCCTTCTAAGGCAGCTTTCTACTCTGCGGTATTGCCGGGCTTAGGGCAGGCCTACAATAAACGATATTGGAAGATCCCCATCGTCTATGCAGGGATTGGCACAGGAATCTATTTTTATATACAGAACAACGAAGACTACAACCGTTTTAGGGATGCCTATAAGCGGCGATTGGCGGGCTTCGAAGATGATGAGTTTCAAGGTATTTCTACAGACAGGCTTATCGATGCTCAGAAGAATGCTAGCCGTAATCGGGACGTAAGCCTTATCGTGGCCATCGGCTTTTACGTGCTCAATATCGTGGACGCCAATGTGGATGCTCACCTAAGGCAATTCAACGTAAGCCAAAACCTGAGCATGGAACCCAGGCTGCAACTCGACCCCTTTAACGCGCAAACCACCTACGGGATGGCCTTTACACTTAATATAGAATGAAGATTGCGCTATTGGGCATAGGGAAAATGGGGCAAACCATAGAGCGCTTGGCATTGGAAAAAGGTGATGAAGTGGTGTATAAACAAGGAGCAGCCCATAAAAGTGGAGATCTTTCTAGCGCCGAAGTAGCAATCGAATTTTCGAGTCCTGAGGCGGCATTTAGCAATATAGAACAAGCCATAGAAACGGGTATTCCGGTTGTTTCGGGTACCACTGGCTGGTTAGACCGATACCAGGAGATGCTAAAACTTTGTGAAGCCCGTAACGGAACCTTGGTCTATGCGTCCAACTTCAGCGTGGGGGTAAACCTGTTTTTTGCTTTAAACAGAAAATTGGGACAATTAATGCAAGGGCACCCAGAGTATAAAGCCAGTATGGAGGAGGTTCATCATACCCAAAAACTCGATGCCCCAAGCGGTACGGCCATTAGCTTGGCAGAAGACCTACTCCCCTATTTACCCGAAGATGGTTGGGCACTGGGCGAAGCAGATCATAAGCTCGCCATAGATGCACAGCGTGAGGGCGACGTAAAAGGAACACATAAAATCGCTTTCGTTTCTGCAGTCGACAGCATAAGCATAGAGCACCGGGCTCATACCCGGGAAGGATTTGCCCAAGGCGCCTTATTGGCTGCTGGCTGGGCTCTGAACAAAAAAGGTGTATATTCCATGGCCGATGTGCTAGGAATCAAATAACAGACAATTATGACTTTAACTGGTTGGTTAATTTTCTTTATGGTAATACAGGTGATCCACGCGGCATGCACCTGGAAGATGTATGTAGCAGCTGGGCGCAAAGCCTGGGAAGCAGCCGTACCTGTTTATAACGCGGTAATTTTGATGAAGATCATCAACCGTCCTTGGTGGTGGGTTATTTTATTATTCGCCCCCATTGTAAACCTTATCATGGTCCCCGTTACTTGGGTAGAAACCCTTAGAAGTTTTGGGTTTAATTCTACCAAAGACACATTTTTAGTGCTGCTCACCTTTGGTCTGTATTTGGGTTATATCAATTACACCCAAGAACTTAAACACATCCCAGAACGCGACTTAAGGCCGCGCACCAAAACGGGAGAATGGGTAAGTTCTATTTTGTTTGCGGTAGTGGCAGCTACCATGGTGCATACTTACTTTATGCAGCCCTACACCATCCCAACAGGCTCTTTAGAAAAGACCTTGCTTATTGGCGATTATCTGTTTGTAAGCAAGTTCCATTATGGGGCACGTGCCCCGATGACGGCGGTTACCTTCCCTATGGTACACGATGCTTTACCACTGCTTAATAAAAAGTCTTATATAAAAGATTGGCAATACCCCTACATGCGTTTACCCGGTTTTCAGGACATCAAGCGCAATGACATTGTGGTTTTTGGCTGGCCGGTCGATACCTTGGTAGATATCAACAACCCAAGAGGTGAAGTAGATATTAAGCCCATGGACAAAAAGACCAATTATGTAAAGCGCTGTGTGGGTGTGCCAGGAGATAGCTTGGAAGTTCGTGGAGGACATGTCTATATCGATGGAGAACGCAATGTGCTCCCAGACAGAGCGCGACTGCAGTTTCATCATACCATAGAAATAAACGACAATCCTGGTGCCATAGTAAACAAATACGACTTGGACGTTTCTGGGGCCTACCAACCTTATTACACCATGAGTAGGGAGCTATGGAACGACTCGCGGGTTCAACAGTACCTAAGCAATCCCGGAACTGGCAACTTGTACAAAACAGCAGATGTAGATTCGCTTACCGTAGAGGTTTCTGGTTATACTACCGAGAAGTTTATCACAGATATGAAGCTGCAAAAAGTGCAGAATAAGATCAACTTTAATCTCACCGAAGAAAAGGCTGCCTTGCTGGCTCAGGACCCAGCCGTTAAAGGTGTATCCATTTATCAGCAACCAAAAACGGGCGATCTGTTTCCGCAGCATCCTGCCTACGACTGGGATACAAACAATTTTGGCCCCATCTACATTCCTAAAGCAGGCGAAACAGTAGCCATCGATGCCATGAGCATCCCTTTCTATAAAAGAATTATCGAAGTCTATGAAGGCCGCGAAATTGGTATAGAAAACAAGATAAGCCAATCTGGGACTCAGGTACTGCTCAATGGGCAGGCCATTACAGAATACACCTTCCTCCAGGATTACTATTGGATGATGGGTGACAACCGTAACAACTCGCAAGATGCGCGTAGTTGGGGCTTTGTACCCTTTAACCATGTGGTGGGTAAGCCTGTATTTATCTGGATGAGTCTAGATGCCAACAAATCTGGCTTCGATAAAATTAGATGGGAACGCGTATTTACCACCGTAGGAGGTTCTGGCGAGCCAGTCTCCTACTTTAAGTACTTTTTAATCGCCTTGGCCCTATGGTTTGGGTTCAATTTTTTCCGCAAAAGAAAAAAGACTAAAAAAGCAGCCTAAGCAACGTCGATGGAAACCGTATTGGTCTATCCAGCCTATTTTCCCACTGTGGTGCAAATGGCAGCCATGGTCCAAAGCGATGCAGTGGTTTTTGAAGTTTGCGACAACTACCAAAAGCAAACCTACCGCAATCGCGCTAGGATCGCACATACCAATGGAGTACTTAGTCTTAATGTGCCGGTTAAGCACCTTGGAAGGGATGGCAATCTACCCGCTTCTAAGGTCGAAACAGAAGCTGCCTTCCCGTGGAATATACAGCATTGGAAGTCTATTCAAAACGCCTATAGAACCAGTCCTTTTTTCGAATTTTACGAAGACGAGTTAGCGCCCTTATTCGAAAAGGCAGACGTTAAATTACAGGCGCACAATCTGCAGATATTCCGGACCATTTGCGCTGTTTTAGATTTGGAGCTTAGCTTTAGTGTTACCGAAGAATACCACAAGGAACCCTCACAAACGGACTTGCGCAATTTGATAAAAGCCAAAGGTGGCAGGCAAATCGAAGTCTCTAGCTACCATCAAGTATTCGAAGACAGGCATGGGTTTATCCCAAATTTATGCGTGTTGGATTTGATCTTCAACGAGGGTCCGAATAGCCTAACTTATTTACAACAACTAGACCTCGGCGGGCTTTAATCCCATTGCAAGGAAGTATAGATGGGCTTGTGGTCGGACATGCCGCGTTCTAGGGTAACATACTCTGTAACGGTAAGATCTGGATCGCTTAAAATGAAGTCGATTCGCAGCGGATAAAATCCAAAGATATACGTTCCACCAACCCCATTTCCGGCTTCTAAAAACGCGTCGTTTAAACCATGGGCCATTTCGTTATATACACTCCCAAAGGCAGAGTTGTTTAAATCGCCAGAAGCGATTACACGATAAGGGCTTTGCTCGCGATGTTGCACGATGGTCTCTGCCTGTTCTTGTTGACGCACGAAGGCTGCCGAAATCCCTTCAGAGATTTGGTCGGCCCCTCGGGCTTGTAAAAAGTCTAGGTTGGGCAATATCCCGATAGATTGTAGATGAAAATTATACAAGCGCAGGGTATCCCTGCCCACTACGACATCAGAATAAATACTATTGTTATAGGTTCCTTGAAAATCGAAGCTTCCGCTGTTGATCAAAGGATACTTAGAGAATATGGCATGTCCCAATACATTGGTCGAGTCTTTAAAATGCACAAAACGATATGGGTAAGCAGACAGGTCCACAGAATTAGGAACGTAATACTCTTGAATACAAAGTACGTCTGGGCTTTGTGTTTCTAGCATTTGTGCGAAACGCGCCCGCACTTGGCCTGGATCTGGATCTTCCTCGTAAGCGTTAAACAGTCGCACATTATAGGATAAGACCGATAAAGACTTAGGCTTGTCTTGAGCTTTTCGGGCCGTGTTCCAAACCACAGGTTTAAAGAACAAAAAGGCCAATATTAAAATTAATACTGAAGGCACAAAACGTTTCTTTCCTCTAAAGATCCAATAGATAGCAAACAGTACATTGATTAGAATGAGCGGCGATACGGCTAGGCTAAGTAAGTTAAAATACGGGAAGGAGGCCGGCGGCATCATCGATGCAGCAAAACAGGCCAAAAGCAAAACCACTGCCAACCAGTTGACAATGTAAATCAGTTTCCCCAAAAACTTGATCGGTTTCAAATTGTTCGAGTTCTATTGGTCCTTGCCTGCCTTAAACAAATAGTCTTTTTCTGCCTTGGTAAGGCTGTCGTAACCGCTCTTACCAATCTTGTCCAAGATGGCATCTACCTTTATTTGATCCTTCGTTTTATCGTCGGTTTTAGTAGAACGCTTTTTGCTCTTCGCTGTTGCCTGATTGCGGTGTACTTTTTTAAAGGGTTTCTCCTTACGGCTTTTAAACAAGTCGGCAAACCAATCCATGAATCGTTCGAACCAGGCTCCGATATCTCTTCCCTGTTGCATCTGACGAGCATAGACATAACCAAAGGCGGCCCCTCCTAAATGAGCTAACATTCCGCCAGCATTGTTTCCAGAGGTAAGCTGCAATATATCCGTTAAAATCACAAAGACTCCAATATGCCATAACTTGATGTTAAACATAAAGATTCGAACTTGGGCTTGGGGCGCATAGGCAGCGATAAAAATCATAATGGCTCGCACGGCAGCACTAGCTCCAATAAGGTAAGTGGCAGTACCCATAAAAGCTGGGAAAACATTGTATGCCAGCACATAGAGGATTCCTCCACAGATGGCTCCCAATAGGTAGATGGTTAAAAAGCGTTTTGGGGTAAATAGATTGAGTACATATTGCCCAAACCAATATAGGACTAACATATTCCAGAACAGGTGCCAGAAATCGAAATGCAGAAAACTATAGGTGACCAACGACCATGGCTGTAGAAGTATCTCGCTAGGCTGCTCTGGCAGCACCAACCAGGTCACCAGATCCTTTGGACGCATCTGCATCAAAAAAGCGATTACCCTAACTAAAAGGAAGATCACCACATTGATCACAATTAGCTTGGTCATCACATTGGACTTCTTAAACTGATATGTTAAGCTTCCTCGATCCATCAATTCCAGCGGTGCGAATTAAAACTGTTTTTCTTCCAGTACCAGGCCATGATAAAGCCGGTGATGGCACCGCCTAAATGAGCAAAGTGGGCTATTGGCCCAATGGAGTACTGGGTGATTCCGAAGAATAAATCCATAAGTAATAAACCAGGCACAAAGTACTTGGCCTTTATAGGAATTGGCAAAAAGATCAGCATCAGGGAAGCATTTGGGAAGGCCAAAGCAAAGGCCACCAATATTCCGTAGAGCGCCCCAGAGGCGCCTAACATGGTAGCATTAAAGGCACCCACAAAACTGCTTAAGTTGTCTGCGCCAATTGCCTCTTCCCAACGGGTATCGTACTGGCCGCGCTGAAGGGTAGTCATGATGTCCTGCTCGCTAAAGCCCGAAGCCAGCAAATCGTTTAGGATGGTAGCATACTCGTAATACAGAATCCCAGTATAAAGCGCCATAGCACCAAGCCCAGAAGAAATATAAAAGAAGATAAACTTTCGCTTGCCCCACATTTGCTCTAACGGACTACCAAACATCCATATCCCCAACATATTGAAAAGGATATGATTAAATAAAATTTGCCCACTAGGACTATAACTGGCATGCATAAACATATGCGTAATTATTTGCCAGTACTCAAACTGATCGCTTAGCGGAAAGTGCATAGCGAACCACTGGGTAAAGGGGTTCCCACCACTTCCAATAAAGAGCGTACCCAACCAAAACAGAACGTTGATTATGATTAGGTGTTTGACCGTATCGGTAATTCGAAGCATTTAATTAAATTTTTTATCGAAATCGGAGGCGCTTAGCACCACCAAAACGGGTTTATTATTTGGGCTTAAACGGGGCTCTTTACAAGCAAACAACCGATCGATTAGGTGTCTTTGTTCTGCCAGCTTTAGCACCTTCCCAGTCTTTATCGCCATATTGGTAGCCATAGAACGAGCTAGCATGTCTGTTTGACTAAAGCCCGAACCTGGCACTTCGTTTTGCAAATCGGCCAGCAGCCCATCCAATAGGTTTACCAGACTCCCTTCCTCCACTCCTACTGGCATGCCAGATAGACGGAGTGCATTTTCGTTGGTATTCTCGAACACGAAGCCGGTAAACTGCAACTGTTCCTTGATAGATTCTATGAGCGCCAAATCCTGGGTTTTCATCGGAATATCAATGGGGAAAAGCAACTGCTGAGAGGCGCCTTCTTGCACGGTCATCTGATGCAAAAGCTCTTCGTACAAAATGCGTTGATGGGCCCTGTTTTGATGAATCACCATCATGCCGCTTTTTACAGACGCGACCAAATATTTTTGTTGTAATTGAAAGCTTAGAGTATGGTCTTGCTCTTCCGATTCTTCGAATAAACTACCGTCTACCTCCTCGCTTTCTATCGTGATACTCGAAGCTTCCCCAACCAGCTCGGTGGCTTCTCGCACCCCTGTATAGAGCGATTCCCAATTGGAAGCTCGCTCTTGTTGTACAGCTCCACCGCCTTGTCGCATTCTGACTCCTCCCTGCTCGAAGGGATTAAAACTCGGGTCCACCTCTATAGACGGGGCTTTGGGTGCTTGTCTTTGATACCCATAAGGGGTTTGTAGCTCGCTGTTCTGATCGAAGTCCAAGACCGGTGCCACACTAAACTGACCTAGGGCATGCTTCACCGTCGCACGCAACATCGCATAGATGGCATGATCGTCGTCGAACTTGATCTCTGTCTTAGTAGGATGGATATTGATATCTATGCTTTCTGTCGGAATGTCTAAAAACAGAAAGTAACCTGGATGGTGTCCTTCTTTAAGCAACCCTTCGAAGGCCGAGACGACCGCATGATGCAAATAAGAATTCTTTATAAAGCGATCGTTCACAAAAAAGAATTGCTCGCCTCTGCTCTTACGCGAAAAGTCTGGTTTGATAACAAAGCCTGTAACAGAAACAATCTCTGTTTGCTCCTGCACAGGAACCAGCTTCTCATCTGTTTTCCCGCCAAAAATACGTGCGATGCGTTGTTTGCGGTTGCCTGCAGGAAGATGAAACAAATCGCTGCCGTCTTGTATCATTTTAAACTGAACCCCCGGATGGGCCATGGCCACCCGCTGAAACTCGTCTATGATGTGTCTGTTTTCTACCGCTTTGCTTTTTAAAAAGTTGCGACGCGCCGGGATGTTAAAAAACAAATTGCGAACTGCGATGGTGGTTCCCTTGGGACAGACGGTCTCACTGGTCTGCAATTCCTTGCTGCCCTCAATCCGTACTTCGGTTCCTATTTGATCCGCCTCACGACGGGTTCTTAACTGAACCTGAGCCACGGCGGCAATAGAAGCCAAAGCCTCGCCTCTAAAGCCTTTGGTTTGGATTTGGAAAAGTTCTTCTGCCGT